>Ga0206888_1019_pt1 | contig 56369 bp, 35 predicted proteins | sample Alteio_BWOrgHeat_90_FD_153258 | JGI IMG/M metagenome (GOLD analysis project Ga0206888, IMG submission 153258) | Enriched cells from forest soil in Barre Woods Harvard Forest LTER site, Petersham, Massachusetts, United States - Alteio_BWOrgHeat_Nextera4 ... | reverse complement strand
TTGCTTCCCGGCGCACCGATGTCCTGACCTTCCAGACACCCGTCTTACCCGAAGACCTGACACTCGCCGGACCTGTCGTCGCCGATCTGAAAGTGAGCCTCAGCAGCACCGATGCGGACTTCGTCGTCAAGTTGATCGATGTCTTCCCGGATGACTTTAGCTATACCCCCGCAAGCCCGCTGCCGGTACGCGGTCACGACAACCCGCCCGCCTACCCGATGGGCGGCTACCAGATGCTTGTCCATGCCGAGATCATGCGAGGCCGCTTCCGCGAAAGCTTTGAAATACCCAAGCCTTTTGCTCCCGGCAAGGTAGAGACAGTGAAGTTTGCGGTCCCTGACGTTGCGCATACGTTCAGGAAAGGTCACCGGCTGATGATCCAGATACAGAGTTCCTGGTTCCCGCTGGTAGACCGGAATCCGCAAAAATTTGTGGATATTTATACCGCCGATGACAGCGATTTTCAGAAGGAGACCATCCGTGTATACCACAGCGGCGAACACCCTTCCAGGATCGTTCTCTCTGTCCTAAAATAATGTTATGCGAAAACCTATCCTGTTCTCTTCCTGGCTGCTGCTTCTGCTGCCCTTGCTCAGCACCTGTCAGGCTCCGGCGCCCGACCCGGACTATGTAAAGCATAATTACGACAAGACGGAAGCCTATATTCCGATGCGCGACGGCAAGCGGCTGTTCACCGCCATCTATACCCCAAAGGATCATAGCCATCCCTGGCCCTTTCTGATGGAGCGAAGCCCCTATTCCTCCGGTCCATATGGGGACACACTCTATAAACGGGGACTCGGGCCCTCGGGCCGGCTGATGCGCGGCGGCTTTATCTTCGTCTACCAGGACGTGCGCGGTCGTTACATGAGTGAAGGCGATTTCGAGGAAATGACCCCGGCAAAAGAGCATAGCAAAAAATCCAAAGAGACGGATGAGAGCACCGACACCTGGGACACGATCGATTGGTTATTGAAGAATGTCCGGAACAATAATGGCAGAGTCGGGTTATGGGGCGTCTCCTATCCCGGCTTCTACGCCTCCGCTTCGCTGCCGGATGCCCACCCGGCCATTAAAGCCGTCTCGCCGCAGGCGCCGGTCACGGATGAATTCATCGGCGACGATGCCAACCACAATGGCGCCTTCTTCCTGCTCGACAATTTTGACTTCGATAATTTCTTCGATATCCCACGGCCCATGCCGCTGAAGAACTACGAAAGCACGCTATTCCGCGCCGAGATCCGCGACGCGTATGATTTCTTCCTGCGCCTCGGCCCGATAGGGAACAGCAATAACACGGCGTATTTCAATCATAAGGGTAAGATCTGGGACGAATATCTCGGTCATTCTACCTATGATGATTATTGGAAGGCGCGTAATATCCGGACGCACCTGACAGCTATCCGGCCCGCGGTGCTGGTCGTCGGCGGGTGGTTCGACGCGGAAGATATGTTCGGGGCGCTTCGCACGTATGAGGCCATCGAACAACAATCCAAACCGAACGACAACCACCTCATCATGGGTCCCTGGACACACGGCGCCTGGGGCGGTGGCAGCTGGACGAAGTTCGGGCCCCTCGATTTCAAACAGAATGTGAACCAGCGGTATCACGAGATCGAAAGCGGGTTCTTCAATCACTACCTGAAAGATTCGGCAATGGCGCCGCTGGCGGAGGCTACGGTCTTCGAAACAGGATCCAACCAATGGAAGCAGTATTCTACCTGGCCGCCGAAGGAGGCAACACCTGTAAAATACCTCTTCCACGATGGCGGCGGTCTGTCGCCAGTCCCGACAAAGATCACCACCGGCTACGATGAATATGTCAGCGATCCTGCCCATCCTGTTCCCTATATCGACGGAGTGCATGGCGGCCGGGACAATCAATACATCGTCACCGATCAGCGCTTTGCCGCCCAACGGCCCGATGTACTGGTCTACCAGACCGAACCGCTGACCGACTCCCTCACCGTCACCGGAAGGCTGAAGGCCGATATCTTCCTCTCCTCCACGGGCACGGATGCCGACCTGGTCGTAAAGCTGATCGATGTCCTGCCGGGCAGGGAAGACGGTATCGTAACTACCGTCGATGCTACCGGCTATCAGCGGCTCGTCCGGGCGGAGGTGTTCCGTTGCAAGTTCCGCAACAGCTTCGGGAAACCCGACCCCCTCGTTCCGGGCCAGGTGGCGGAAGTGGCCTTTGATATCAATGAGATCGCGCACACCTTTAAAAAAGGCCACCGGATCATGATCCAGGTGCAAAGCAGCTGGTTCCCCCTTGTGGACCGGAACCCGCAGACCTTTGTCAATATCCCGACGGCGACGGAAAGTGACTTCAAGAAGGCGACGATCCGCATTTATTTTGACGAGACTCACCCCTCGGGGATAATCTTGCCAGTGCTACGATAGCAATCGATTGCCTACGCGTGCTAAAGCAATTTTGCTTTATATTCGTCACATGAGCAAATACATACGACTCCTCATGGTACTCGGGATCATCATTCCGGGTACTTTCTTGTATGCCCAACCCATCGGCATCATCCCCCAGCCCGTCAGCACCCAATGGAAAGACGGCCATTTTCTCCTCGACGCGAATACGGTGATCGTGGCCGACCCGGCGCAAAAGCCGACGGTCGCCTTCTTTAGCGATTATCTTCAGCGCTTCTATGGATTGAAGCTGCTCGTAACCCCGTCCACGCCAACAACGAATTATATCCTTTTCAAAACGCAACCCGCCGGCCAGCCCCGGGAAGGTCGCTATACGCTGACCGCGACCACCACCGGTATTACCATTACCGGCGACAACGACCCCGGTACCTTCTACGGGATGCAGACGCTGATCCAGCTGTTGCCGTTGAGCCCCTTTGAAAGCAGGGATAACGGTCCGGCCATCCGGCTTTCAGCAGCCCGCAACCTGGCCATCCCTGCGGTTGCCATCGAGGACTATCCGCGCTTCGCCTACCGCGGGCTCCATCTCGACGTCGGCAGACATTTCTTCCCCGTCGACTTCGTGAAAAAATACATCGACTATATCGCCCTGCACAAGATGAACTATTTCCACTGGCACCTCACCGAAGACCAGGGGTGGCGCATCGAGATCAAAAAATATCCCCGCCTTACCGAAGTCGGCGCCTGGCGCAGCGGAACGATCATCGGCCATCACCCCGGAACAGGCGATGACAGCATCCGCCACGGCGGCTATTATACGCAGGACCAGATAAAAGAGGTGGTGCAATATGCGGCCGAGCGCTATATCACCATCATCCCCGAGATCGAAATGCCCGGCCATGCTTCCGCGGCACTGGCCTCCTATCCCTGGCTGGGTTGTACCGGCGGGCCGTATATGGTGAAACATAACTTCGGCGTCCATAAAGAAGTTTTTTGCGCCGGCAATGACAGCGTCTTCAACTTCCTGCAGGACGTGCTCGACGAAGTGATGCCGCTGTTCCCCTCGACCTATATCCACATCGGCGGCGACGAATGCCCCAAGGACAGCTGGAAGGCCTGCCCCAAATGCCAGGCCCGGATAAAGGCCCTCGGATTGAAGAATGAGGAAGAGCTCCAAAGCTATTTTATCGGCCGCATGGAAAAATACATCAATTCAAAAGGCAAGCGGATCATCGGCTGGGATGAGATCCTCGAAGGCGGCGTAGCGCCCAATGCCACGGTCATGAGCTGGCGCGGCGAGAAAGGCGGCATCGAGGCGGCAAAGCAGCATCATAATGTGATCATGACGCCCGGGACGTATGTCTATTTCGATCATGCGCAAACGCATAACGACGACTCGCTTACCATCGGCGGCTACCTGCCACTGGAGACAGTCTATAAATACGAACCCATCCCCGCCGGGCTCACCGACGAGGAGGCAAAATATATCGAAGGCGCACAGGCCAACCTATGGTCGGAATATATGGCCAACCCCCGTAAGGTGGAATACATGCTCTTCCCGAGGTTGAGCGCTCTCGCGGAAGTATTATGGAGCCCGAAGGCCAACCGCAGCTATACCGAATTCCAGCACCGGCTGGCTGATCAGTACAAACGCTATGCGCTGTGGCAGGCCAACCCCTACCAGGTCTACTTCAAACCCGCAGACAGCCTGGTCCAACAAAAGATCTCCACCTGGCAGGACAGCAAGTTCGGGCTGATGATGCACTGGGGAACCTATAGCCAGTGGGGTGTCGTCGAAAGCTGGAGCATCTGCCCCGAAGACGAAGGCTGGACACAACGCCGCGGTCCCTATGCGGACACCTATACCGGCTATGTCCAGGCGTATGAGAAATTGCAGACGACCTTCAACCCGACGCATTTCGACCCGGCCAAATGGGCGGCAGCGGCAAAGGAAGCGGGGATGAAATATGTCGTCTTCACCACCAAGCACCACGACGGCTTTTGCATGTTCGATACGAAGCAGACGGACTATAAGATCACCTCCACAAAGACGCCTTTCTCGTCTAACCCGAAGAGCAATGTTGCAAAAGAAGTGTTCGATGCCTTCCGGAAGGACGGCTTCATGATCGGCGCCTATTTCTCGAAGCCGGACTGGCATAGCGAAAACTATTGGTGGCCCTATTTCCCGCCGAAGGATCGCAATGTCGACTACGATCCGGCAAAGTATCCTGACCGCTGGAAGGCTTTTAAGGATTACACCTACAACCAGATCAGGGAGCTGATGACGGATTATGGAAAGATGGACGTCCTTTGGCTCGATGGCGGCTGGGTGCGGCCGCTCTCTACCGTCGACCCCGGCGTAGAATGGCAAAAGGGCATCCGGTATGACCAGGATGTCGACATGCCGAAGATCGCCGCCATGGCCCGCAGCCAGCAGCCGGGGCTGATCGTCGTCGACCGGAGCGTTCCGGGTGAATACGAGAACTATACCACCCCCGAGCAACAGGTGCCGGTGCATCCTATGGATGATCCCTGGGAAACCTGTATGACGATGGGTAATTCCTGGAGTTATGTGCCGCACGATCACTATAAGTCCACGACACAACTGATACAACTGTTGGTAAAGATCGTCTCCCGCGGCGGCAATTTTCTACTCAATGTCGGTCCTTCCCCGGATGGCGACTGGGACGATACGGCCTATAGCCGGCTAAAGGAAATGGGCGCCTGGCTCAAGGTCAACGGCGAAGGCATTTACAACAGCAGGACGATCGCTCCCTGGTCTTCCGGCAATGTCTACCTCACCCAGTCGAAGGATAGCGCCAACGTCTATGCATTTGTCCTCGGCGATGTCCTTCCAACGGAACTAACCATCGAGAAGTATACGGCCAAACCCGGAAGCCGCATCACCATCCTCGGCCGTAAAGAAAAATTGAAATGGCGGCAGGAAGGAAAGAATATGATCATCTCGGCGCCGGCTAACATTCGCGGCGACTACGCCATTACGTTAAAAATAAGCAAATAAAAAAGGGGGCTGCCCGGCCCCCTTCCCCGGCAAAGGAACTTTGCCGGACATAATAAAAAAAAACGGCCGCCTACTTTTCAGTCAGGCGCCGTTTGTTTTGAATGGTCGTTCGGCAAAACCGAAACCTACTGCACATCCCACCAAACCCGGGATGTCATTTTATCTCCATTGTTGAGGTCACTGACTGCTGCGCTGTAATTGGCGCTGTTGGTAGAGGCTTCGCCCTGCGGATATGTGAAGCGGCGGGGGACGGTCCCATTGGTAACATTACCGGGGTAATTCACCGGTGTCAGGGTCGGATACCCACTTCTACGCCAATTGGCAAAGGACTCATTCTCGTCCATAAAGCTCGCCACCCAGTACTGGGTATTTATCTGGACGAGGGCACTCGCGGGGTTATAGGGGTTGGCCGTCATATAGGCCGTGATAGCGGCAGTGGAGGGGCCTGCGCCTGCCTGGGCAGCCAGTTGCGCCATGGCGGCCGTTACCCCGTTGGTATAGTAGGTGGCGGCGGTAGAGGCTGTTACCCAGCCACGCTGCGCTGCTTCCGCCAGCAGCAGCTCGGTCTCCCCATAGGTCACGAAGAAAGTGGGCGCCGTCAGCCGGGAGAAGGTATAGCGGTTGACAACCGAATAGGCATTCTGGCTGCCCGGCCAATTTGGCGCATTGGCCAGATCATAGGCGGTTTTGCTGCCCGGAACATCATATCCATTGGGCTGACCCAATTGATGTGCAAAGGTCGTATCGCCCATGTCCGTCGTCACGGTAGGGTCTTTACATACAGTTCCAAGATAGGAAAGCCGTGGATCGCCCGTGCCTTTGAGATAGTTGACAAACGTCAGACTAAGCCGGTACGCGTTCGGGTCATTCCCTATCAGGATAAGCCCATCGCCATTGGGCACGGGTGTGCCGCTGACATTCTGATGGACGACGATGGCATTATCGGCGTTGCCGGTCATTACTCCGCCGGTCACCGCTGCCTGTACCCATTTCTGGGCGCTGGCGGCATCTACCTTGCTCATCCGCATGGCGAGCCGCACCATTTCGGAATAGGCGAACTTCTTCCACTGGGTCGGATCGCCGGCATACAGCAGATCGGAAGCCCCAACGGTGTTTGGCTTGCTGGGGTCCAATTTGGAAGCCGCGTCTGCCAGCTCACTGAGCATATTAGTATAGATATCCTGCTGCTTGTCGTATTTAGGCTGGGTGATCCCTGAGATAAAGCCAAGTCCTGCCTGGGAATAGGGACAATCACCATACATATCGGTCATTCGCTGGAACATAAATACCCTGAAGATCCGCGCTATGTTGTAAAAATTACTCTGCGCGACGGAATCTGCCCGGGTGTGCGTTACCACTTCCACGATATTGGTGATGCTGTTGTTATAATTGTCATCCCAATAGGCTGAATTGTAGCTGGCATTATAGAGATATTTATCCCCGTCCCAGTAGCCGGTGGTGCTGGACAGGTGCTGGATCATACAGGCTGAATAGATCAGGTTGTTTCGCCAGTCCTCATACCCGTTGGCGTCGCTGTTGCCGGAGGCGATCAACTGGGCATTGGTGAAAAGATAGCCATAGTTGATGTTGGCGGCAGTAATGTGGTTGGGGTCCGTGTTGATCGACACGAAGTCCTTTTTACAACTGCCCAGAAGCAGGATCCCCGCAAAAGCTGTTAATCGAAGTTTATTATTCATATAAATGACTTGTAGTTGATTAGAATTTCACGTTGACGTTGACACCATAGCTCCGAAGGGCAGGGTACCCGGATAACTCAAGGCCCTGACCATTCGTGTTGTTAAGGTTGGATTCCGGGTCGATGTTCGGCGTATGCTTCATCACCGTCCAAAGGTTACGGGCGACAACCGAAACATTGATCCCCTTGATGGGGGTACCCTGGAAAGTCTTCGCAGGCAACGAGTACGTCAGGTGAGCCGACCTCAGTTTGATAAAGCTGGCGTCATAAATGAATTCCTGGGCGATGTGATCGGCGCCGCCGGCGGAGATATCCTGCCAGTACTGTTGGATCCCTACGGCCGTCGTATTGGGACCGCCGCCGATATCGTCACCCTTGGCTACGATCTTGCCATTCCCATCCGCTCCCCTTCCTGCCAGGGTGTTCTTCTGAAGGCCGTAAAAATCCAGCAGGAGGTTGGTCCCGGAATAGATCTTCGCGCCGTACTTGAAGTCGAACAACACCTGCAGCGAGAAAGCCTTGTAGGTAAACGTGTTGCTGAAACCACCCGTCTGTTTGTAGATGCTGGACCCAAAAGGGATCACATTAGTGGTCTGCACCGGCTCCCCATTCTTAAAGACCCGCTGACCTTTTGAATCCGTCACGTAGCCATAACCCACGATCTGATCATACGCCCTCCCTACAATGTCCTGGATGGCCACCTCACTCCCCCAGCGGGGAAAAGCGCCGCCGACAGTGATGGTAGAATCTCCGCCCACATAAAGGACCTTGCTGTTATTTTGTGCGAAGTTGAATGACACATCCCAACTGAAATCCCTGGTTTTGACCGGAGTAGCCGTCAGCAGGACCTCGACACCTTTGTTACTGATCATGCCGATGTTCTTGACCGCCGAATTATAACCGGAGGTGGGGCTCGCGGTCACCTGCACCAGGTCCTTGGTCGTCTGCTTGTCATAATAGGCGATGTCGATGCCGGCGCGGTTATTCAGGAATTGCAGATTGGCGCCTGCTTCCTTTTCCGCAATCTTCACGGGCTCGAGCTTGGCATTGGGAATGATACCCTGCCCCGCTACATAGCCCACCGGCTGGCCGCTCACCGTATATCCCTGTAAGCCATAAGTAAGGATGTTCTGATAGGCCGTCTGATCACCAGTACTGCCGCCGGCATAGGAAGCGCGTATTTTACCAAAGCTGACCCACCAGGGGAGCTTAAAGGCATCGGTGAAAACAAAACTTGCCGACACCGAAGGATAGGTATGATTATCGGTATTGTAGTTCAGCGTCGTGAACCAGTCGGTCCTGGTAGTCCCCGATAGAAAGAGATAGTTATTGAACCCGAGATCGGCGCTGCCGTACAACGAATTGACCCGGAGATGGCTGTAGTTGATGCCAAACGGTTTGGTAGAAATATTATTGGCGCTGTAGAAACCCGCTATCTGAAAGGGGCCGGCCGGTCCGTTGCCGGAATTGGGTACGGCGCCTACGCCATAGTACTGGGTCACGTCATCCTGCTCGTTGCCGCCGGCATTGGCATTGAAGCTGAAGTGGTCGCCAAACTTCTTGTTTGCCCCGATCATGAAGCTGCCGTTGATCTCCCGGAAGTTATCCTCGTATTGGGTCAGGTTGCCGCCATGGACGCCATCAGCCCGCGTATATTCAACACCGGAAGGGGTCACCTGGAAGACATCGAAGACATAACCATCCCGTTGTATCTGGCCCTGGATATACAGCCAGTCGAGGATATTGTATTTCAGGCTCAGCGCACCCGTGAGGCGGTTCCGCGATGTGGTATTCTGGTAGTTGTAGGCCAGGTAATAGGGATTCTCGAAATACTGGTCGGCCCCGGGCAGCAGTTCTGTTCCGTCGGGGTTGAGCCTGTTGTTCTTCATCCAGCGGATGTCGAAGGTATTGGCCAGGTAGAGGCTGCTGGCGATGACATTGCCCGGCGCGTCGGAGTAATTGGCCCGATTTTTCACATCCTCGAAGATGTAGTTGGCGGTCAGCGTAACCTGCAGGTTCTTCAGGACATTATACGTAGAGTTGAAATTGATGATCTGCTGTTTCATGTTCGAGTTGGGTATGACGGCACCCATATACAGATCAGAGATCCCCAGCCGGAAGTGGCCCTTGTCGTTGCTCCCCGACAGGGCGATAGACCCCTGGTTGGTAATCCCCGTCTTGTAGAAGTTCTCGAAATTCTTTTTATAGGGGCTATAATTATAGGTATCGCCAAGGAAGTTAACGGCCGGGCTGCCATCCACCGGGGCGCCCCAGCTATAATAAGGCGACTGCAGCGCTGCGGCCTGGTTAGCAGGCTTGACGCCCAATGCGCCCTGACCATATTGATATTGGTAATCCCGGTAATCGATAACCCGGTTGGCAGTAAGATTATTGTTGACCTCGACGCCTACACCCTTATTCTTCGCGCCGGATTTGGTCGTGATCAGGATGGCCCCGTTGCCGCCCCGATACCCGTAAAGCGCGGATGCCGCGACTCCTTTTAGCACCTGGATGCTCTCGATGTCGTCAGGGTTGATGTTCGAAAGTCCGTCTCCCAGGTCGGTACCACCCCACTGGCCGGCATACCCCTGGTTGCTGTTGTCAAAGGGTACCCCATCGATGACATACAGCGGTTGATTGTTCTGGCTGATGGAGGAATTGCCCCGGATGGTCACGCGGCTGCTGCCATAAGGTCCGGTTGCCAGACCGGCGACACTGACGCCTGCTACCTGGCCCGTCAGGGCGTCGCCAATATTGAGCTCGCGGGATTGGGTGAGTTCCGAACCCGCTACTTCAGTAGTAGAATAGCCCAGCGACCTGGCCTGTTTTTTTATACCGAGGGCCGTCACGACCACTTCGGTCATCTCGGCACTAAAAGGCTCCAGGCCAATTGTCAATGCGGTCTGTGTTCCCACCGGGATCTCTTTTGTCTTGAAGCCGATCATCGAGATGACGAGGATATCGCCATTTTTTGCGTTGACGGTAAAGGAACCAGTAGCATCCGTAGTGACCCCTTTCTTCGCCCCTCTTATCGTAACGGAGACTCCCGGCAGTGGCTTACCATTATTGTCGGTGATCGTTCCTGTAATGGGACCCAGTGGAATAGAAGGATCTCCAACCCGCTCTCCGGCCCGTGGACCCGTGTACGCAAAATTACCTTCCGATCGCGCCGGAAGATAGCAAACCAGTTGTATCCCGAGCATACAACCGAAGAGGCCTTTAGACAGGCAAAATTTTCTCATTGTGCAGCGTTTTAGTTATGCTAAAGAGTGTACGGGGCTGCGTCCTTGTAATGGGTGACGGAAAACTTTTTTTGCATTTTTCGCACGATCAGAATTTCAGGCTGAGGTTACAGCCAAAACTTCTGACGGCAGGATAACCGGACAGCTCCAATCCTTGTCCATTCGTGTTGTTAACACTGGATTCCGGATCGATGTTAGGCGTATGCTTCATCAGGATGGCAAGGTTTCGCCCCACCAAAGAGACGGTCATTTCTTTGATAAATCGTTTTTGCAACCATTTCGGTGGGACGGTATAGCTCAGCGAAAGAGACCGCAATTTTATAAAGCTCGCGTCATAGACGAATTCCTGGGCGATATGATCCGTTCCGGTGGCGGAGATATCCTGGAAATATTGTTCCGCCGGCACAGCTATACCATTGGTATGACCGTTGTCGAGCACGCCTTTGCCGACAAAGCCGGTCTCTCTCCCCTGCAGGGTCGCCTTCGAAAGACCATAATAATAGAGAAGCAGGTTGGTACCGGAATAGATCTTTGCACCATACCGGAAATCGATGAGAAAGGAGAGGGAGTAATTGCGGTAATGGAGCTCGTCGGTCAATCCGCCGGTCTGGTTGTAGACGGTGGAGCCCAGCGGCATCAGTCCCGTTTGCTCGGGCTCCCCGGCTGGCGCCGGGTTGGAAATACCATCGCTGTAGATGATATTTCCCCGTGCGTCCCGCTTATACCCAAAACCCATGATCTGGCCATAAGGCATTCCTACTACATTGCTGATGCTTACTTCGCTGCCCCACCGGGGATAGGCGCCATTGATCACTATCGACGGGAGGCCACCGAGATAAACTACCTCGTTGTGATTGATCGCCAGGTTAAAGGACATGTTCCATTTAAAGTTGGCCGTGCGCACCGGAGTGGCCGTCAGCAACAGTTCCATGCCTTTATTCCGCACTTTACCGATATTCATGACATTCTGGGTATATCCCGAGGTTGGGCTCACTGTTACGTTGACGATGTCATTGGTCGTACCCTTGTCGTAAAAGGCAAGGTCAAATCCGAGGCGGTCCCGGAAAAAATGCATCGAAGCGCCAAACTCCTTTTCCGAAATGCTCACCGGCCGAAGATGAGCATCGGGGATAACCCCATTCCCCGCTACAAAACCCAACTGCCTGCCGCTGTCGGTGAAGGATTCCAGGCCATAGGTCAGTGCATTTTGATAGGGAGTCGTACCATTGGACGAGCCTGCATACGCCACCCTGACCTTTCCAAGACTGATCCAGGCGGGAAGATGTATAATGTCCGAGAAGACAAAACTACCCGCCACCGAAGGATACAGATAGTGGTCCGTGTTGATATTCAGCGTCGAGAACCAATCATTGCGTACCGTAGTGGTCAGAAAAAGATAATTCCGGAATCCCAGGTCGGCAGAGGCGAACAGGGAATTGACGCGATAATGCCGGTCGAGGGCGCTATAGGGTTTGTTGAGGATATTATCCTGGTTATAATCTCCGGCAGCAAGAAAGGGTCCCGCCGCCCGATTGCCCGAACCCGGTACGGCCCCGATGCCCTCCATATTGCTGACATTGTCCTGTTGATTACCGCCCGCATTGACGGTGAAGGTCCACTTCTCCCCGAACTTTTTATTTACTCCAAGCATGAAACTGCTGTTCAGCTCATGAAAATTGACGGTATACTGGGTAAGATTACCGCCATGGATCCCATCGCTGCGGGTATATTCGACACCCGACGGTACGATCTGGGTCACATTGAAAAGATACCCATCCCTCGCCACCTGCCCCTGGATAAACAGCCAGTCCAGGATATTGTATTTCAGGGTCAGCCCACCGGTCAGCCGGTTGCGATTGGTCATGTTCTGATAATTGTATGCAATGTAATAGGGGTTCTCGAAGTAAGGGTCGGTAGTACCGGGCAGCCATTCCGTGCCGTCCGGATGCACCCGGTGATCCTTCATCCAGCGGATGTCGAACGAGCTGGCCAGGTAGAGCGGCGGAGCCATGACATTACCCGGATCATCGGACAGGGAGGCCCTGTTGTTCACCTGCTCAAACACATAATCGGCCTTCATGTCCATCTGTAATTTATTGGTGATAAAAAACGTGGAGTTGAAGTTCAGCCCCTGTTGGGTCATCGAGGAGTTGGGTACGATGGTATTGAGATACAAGTCGGAGATCCCCAATCTGAAATGTCCCTTATTGTTGGCGCCGGTGAGGGCGACGGAACTCTGGTTGGTGATCCCGGTCTGGAAGAAGTGTTCGAAGTTATCCGGAGCCGGCCGGTAGGTATAGTCATTCCCCAGGAAGTTGACGGCCTTACTGCCATCCAGTCTCGCGCCCCAGCTATAATAGGAGGCAGCCTGGGCCATCTCCGCATTTATGGGCTTTATCCCGGCAACTCCCTGTCCATAGAGATATTGATAATTGCGTTCGTCGATGACGGTACCCGCGGTGAAATTGTTATTCACCTGTACACCGAGACCATGGGTCTTCGAACCCGATTTGGTCGTGATGAGGATGGCGCCATTGCCGCCCCTGTAACCATACAGCGCGGAAGCCGCAACCCCCTTCAGGACAACGATGGATTCGATATCGTCCGGGTTGATATTCGAAAGCCCGTCTCCGAGGTCGGCCCCGCCCCACTGACCGGGAAAACCCTGGTTCGCATTATCAAAGGGGACGCCGTCTACGACATACAAAGGCTGGTTGTTGCCGCTGAGCGACGCATTGCCCCTGATCAATACCCGGCTGCTGCCGTAAGGACCGGTAGCGTTCTGCGCTACATTCACCCCGGCCACCTGTCCTATCAACGCGTTACCGAGATTTACTTCCCGGGATTGGGTAAAAAGCGCTCCGTCCACCTCCGTTGCCGAATACCCCAGGGCCTTCTCCTGTTTTCCGATGCCGAGGGCCGTCACAAGAACCTCGGTCAGCGGTTGGTCGGAAGGGCTCAGAACGATCGGCGCCTTTCCTGCCAGACCCGCGGGGATCTCTTTATTCGTATATCCTACAAACGAAAGGATCAGCATCTCATCGTCCGCAGCCCTGATAGAAAAGTCCCCGTCGAGATCGGTGACCGTCCCCTTATGCGTATTCCGGACGGTAACACTAACCCCCTGGAGAACCTTGCCTTCCCGGTCGATTATCTTGCCGTTGATCGTGCCGGGTGCCGCGTCCTGTTGTGCTAAAGTTGCGCCGACGTCTTCTTCCGGGTAGGTCATCGGCCTGACGGCTTCCGTGTCGGCGGCGATGTCGCTCTTTTTCCGGCGAAGGATCACAAAGGTTTGTTCGTCCACTTTTTTGAACCCCAGACCGGTGTTCCTTAGCATCTGGCTTAAGATCTTCTCTATCCTTTCATTGGAGGCGGGATTGGGCGGAAGGACGAGGGTCTTTCCGATCTGTGGTTGTGAAAAAAGAAAATAAGCGCCCCTTGTGCGATTGAGTTCGATGAGTACCTCGAGGAGGGGTTTGCGGGAGATGGAGGGCGGAACGGGTTGGGCATTCAATTGCCGGATGGGAAATCCCGTCAATTGCAATAGCAGAAAAAATCCAAGCCAATAAGCAGGGGTGCTTGATTTTTTCATTCAAACAGTGTTTTGGTTAATATCGCGTTACCAGCTGCGGGTCAAAGGCCCGCCTTCCTCTTTTTTTCAGAACAGGCTCTAGTGAGATGGTGCTTTTATCAGGATATTTCCGTTGCTGTTGATCACGTCGAAGTCCGTTGCGGTTTCAATGGCCTGAAGCAATACATCCAGGTTGGTGTTGCGCATAATACCCGTGATAGTGCTGTCTGCAATGGACTGGTCGGACAGGCTTACCTTTACTCCATACTGGTCTTCGATGATCGCCGCCACATCTTTCAACGGAGTCCTGTCGAAGAAAAGTTTTCGCTCCCTCCAGGCGAGTACACTGTCGCGCTGAGCCTCCCGTTTGTTCAACCCCCGTGCATCCCATTGTACAAAATCACCCGGGACCATATCGATATCCTTTCCATCCTTCGGATGCAGGATCACACTGCCTTCCCGAAGCATGACATTGGCCCTGCCCGGGCGGTTGACCACGTTGAACTGGGTTCCTGTAACGACGATGTCAAAACGGTCCGTATGAACAATGAACCGGCTATGGGAAGGCGTCTTTTGAACATGAAAAAAGGCCTCGCCGTTGATCCATACCTCTCTGTCCGCGCCTTCCTTCCAGGTGTTGGCATAGCGGATGCGGCTATTGGCGTTCATCGTCACTTCCGAACCATCCGGCAGGTGCTGTGACAGTAATTGCCCATAGCGGGTGACCAGCACTTCTTCGCCGGGAGACAACATCCGGGTGGCGACCATCGCCGCCGTAAGCACGAGCAGGATACAAGCCGCCGCGATCCACCGCCAGTTGCCGCGTCCGGAAAGACCTGGCCCGGAAGGACTTTGGATTTGGCTGCCGCGGGTTCCCGGCAATTCCGTCAGCCGGCCTGTTTTTATCTTCTGCAGGAGGGCTGCTTCAGCCGCCTGCAATTGCCCGGCCGGTAATTCTTTTTCCCGGATAACGGTCGATTCCAACAGGGCAATGGCTTGCCGGACCAATTGTTCCCTGTCCGGCCCTTCAGCGATCCAGCGATCCCATTCATTGTCGGTACCCTGCCCCGACTGGAAATACCAGGACAAAAAGGATTCGTCAGACAAAAAATCTTCGGGCTCGCGGTAATCTTTTAACATAAAATGGACCGTATCTTATATTGCTCGTGCGCATAAAGATAATTTTGTAATGGCCTTGACCGCTATTTTTTTACAACTTTTTCTCCCATTTGCTAAAATTCTTTTCCGGGGACGCTCATTATTTCGTTATTTTCCACAAGTTTTTAGCGCCAAACCAACCATTGAATACTGCTAAAGAGGATATACTGCTATGGGAATCCTTCCGGAAGGGGGATCGGGAGGCATTCGCAACGCTTTTCCGCAATCATTATGAGACCCTTTACCGGTTCGGCGGCAAATTCACCACTGATAGCCAGTTGCTCGAAGACTGTATCCAGGAGTTGTTTATCGAGCTATGGAATGCCACCTCCCGGACCCAGGTGGTCTCCGTTCGTTCATACCTCCTCAAGTCACTGAAATACAAATTATTAAGAGTATATCGTAAAAAGCGGAACCTCATTCCCCTCAGGGATGAGGAATTTGCTTTTGAATGGAGCCATGAGAGCTTTCTCATTGCCGAGCAGGAAAGCGCCGAGAAAAGGCAAAAAGTACGGAAGGCGATGGAGATGTTATCTCACAGGCAAAAAGAGATCATTTATTTGAAGTACTATCAGAACCTCAGCTATGAAGAGGTGGGGGAGGTTATGAATATCAACTACCAGGTAGCCCGCAACCTGTTATACCAGGCCATGAAATCCATGAAGAAGTGGTTGGCCGATCCCCTGGGGTTGCTCTTTTTACTTTCTTCATTGAGCGGGCATTACATTTTGCATGCTTTTAGCACTGTTTAGAGTTTTGGGATATTAATGATCTGCAAACGATTGATCCAATTTCACCACATTTCGGAATAAGGGGTTAATTTGCGCAGGCAAAAGCCCATCATAAATAAAAACATTCAGAGCTATGAGCATGGTAGACTCGTTCGAGAAAATCCCGGTAAAGATCTTTGATTCTTTGGAAGAAGGTTCCCGTTTTATTGGAAAGGAGATTGCAGCACTCATCCGTGAAAAGGAAGCAAAAGGACAAAAAGCCGTCCTTGGCCTGGCGACAGGTTCTTCTCCAAAATCCCTGTATACTGAACTGGTAAGGCTGCACCGCGAGGAAAAACTGAGCTTCAGGAACGTGATCACCTTTAATCTGGACGAATACTATCCCATCGACAACGATGCACTGCAAAGCTACAACCGATTTATGAAAGAGCAGTTGTTCAACAAGGTGGACATCGACCCCGCCAACTGTCATATTCCCAACGGTCAGTGGAAAAAAGAGGACATCAAGCAGCATTGCCTGGCATATGAAAAGATGATCGAAGACGCCGGTGGCATCGATCTGCAGGTACTGGGTATCGGGAACAACGGGCATATCGGCTTCAACGAGCCGGGCAGCAGTATCTATTCGCACACCCGTCTCGTGCCATTGGATAATTCCACGCGTATAGCCAATGCCCACGACTTTCAGAATATCTCGCATGTTCCCCGCCTGGCGATCACGATGGGCATCAGTACCATCCTGAAAGCAAAACGCATCGTGCTGATGGCCTGGGGTCAGTTGAAGGCGCCGGTGATCCAAAAGGCGGTGGAAGGCAATGTCACCGAACAGATACCTGCTTCTCTCCTTCAGCAACACAACGATTGTGTTTTCGTCACCGACGAGGTAGCCGCTTCCGAACTGACGCGTTTCAAATCGCCCTGGCTCGCCGGCGAAACGTCATGGACACCCGCAATGATCCGCAAAGCAGTCGTCAACATGGCTTTGAAACTTGGAAAACCCATCCTAAGTCTTAAGAACAGCGATTATAATGATACTGGTCTCAGTGATCTGCTGGTTGAAAAAGGCGACGCCTATGAGATCAATCTCCAGGTCTTCTATTTGCTGCGCGACAGCATCACCGGCTGGCCCGGCGGCAAACCGGGTGTGCACCTGCCTACCCACCCGGAAAGGTCGGAGCCTTTTCCCAAACGTTGTCTTATCTTCTCCCCGCACCCGGACGACGACATCATCTCCATGGGCGGTACTTTTATGCGACTCCATGATCAGGGGCATGACGTACATGTCGCCTATCAGACTTCGGGGAATATCGCCGTCACCGACGAGTTCGTCACCCGATTCCTCGACTTTGCGGTTGGCTTCGAGCAGCTATCCGGCATCGACAGCAGCAAATCCTCGCAGATCCTCGAACAGGCAACGCGCTATCTGAAAACAAAAAAGACCAGCGACATCGATACGCCCGAGATCCGCAGCATCAAAGGGTTGATCCGGCGCTGCGAAGCCAAGGCCACCTGCCGTTATGTAGGGCTGCAGGACGAGAACATTCACTTTATGAACCTCCCCTTCTATGAAACCGGGACGATAGAGAAAAAGCCCATGAGCGAAGCCGATGTACAACTCACGGTAGACCTCCTGCGGAAACTAAAGCCCCAGCAGATCTATTGCGCCGGCGATCTTGCCGACCCCCATGGCACACACAAGGTCTGTCTCGACATCGTCTTTGAATCCATGCGCCGGCTGAAGGCCGCGGGTGAAGAGTGGCTGAAGGATTGCTGGCTTTGGCTCTACAAGGGTGCGTGGCAGGAATGGGATATCAGCGAGATCGAGATGGCCATCCCCATGAGTCCCGACCAGGTGCTCAAGAAACGTTTTGGCATCTTTATCCATCAGTCGCAAAAGGATATGGTTCCCTTCCAGGGCAGCGACAGCCGCGAATTCTGGCAGCGTGCAGAAGATCGCAATGCCAATACCGCCGGCCTCTATGCGCAGTTGGGGTTGACCAAGTATGCGGCGATGGAAGCCTTCGTAAGGTGGCACTATTAGGCCACAATTTTCGGCCCTGCCATTCCTGTATTAAATTTGCGTTAACTAATCATTATTGTATTTTTGTGGGCTCACGATGCCACAGACACAGACAATATTGATAGAAGTTAGACAGGAATGGCAGGAAGCCTGGCATGTCATCGCTTTTCGCAGGCGGATCCTGACGGGTCTGGTGATCCTCACCGGGCTGTTGTCCCTTTTACCGCGTTTTTTCCAGATGATCGAGCGCCGCAATGGCATCGTGCTGAATGACCCCGTGCTGAGGCTGCTGCCGTCACATAATGTTTCTACCCTCCTCTTTGTCATCATCTGGACATTTACCGCCTACTGCACCTTTCGTGCCGCGCAGACGCCCAGGATGTTCCTCAATTATCTATGGTCCTTTATCTTTCTGACCGTTTTTCGAATGCTGACCATCACGCTGGTGCCCCTCAATCCGCCGGCAGGGCTCATTGGCCTGGTCGACCCGCTTAGCAATTTTTTCTATGGCAGCGATAAGTTTGTCACGAAGGACCTCTTCTTTTCGGGGCATACTTCTTCGGTCTTCCTGCTGTACCTGACGGTTCCCGGGAAGACGGACAAGAAGCTGGCGCTGGCCGTCACCGCGGTGGTAGGTTATTTGCTGCTGGTACAGCACGTACATTATACGCTGGATGTGCTGGGGGGCCTGCTCTTCTGCTGGATCTCCTACCAGATAGCCACCCGCACCGTATTGCGGCGTCCATTCTAAAAAGCCTCTCCCAATTGTAAATAGAACCCCTGCGAGGACCCCTTGGCGATGCCGTAGTCGAGTCGCAGGTTCAGCTTTTCCTTTTGATTTAGCGCCACCCGGAACCCTCCGCCGTATGAGTATTTGAAATGGCGGAAGTTGACATCCGAAAGCTCGGGGCCGACGTTGCCGATATCCCCGAAGCCAACCGCGCCGACGCGCCAGAAAAGCGGGATGCGGTACTCCGCTTGGATGACTGCCGCGTTCTTATCCCTGTACCGGCCGGCATAATAGCCTCTCATGGTACTGGCGCCCCCCAGGTAGGCCAGGCTCCGAAGGGGTACCTCCCCGGCGTTAAAGCTGCCGAAGATCTGCAGTGCCAACACCTGCTGCTTATAGATGCGGAGGAAGCGGCGGAGGTCGATCACATAGTTAGTATATTGATAATCAGACCCAAAAAACGGAGCGAAGTGATCGAAGTAAAACTGGAGCATGACCCCTTTATCCGGGGAAAAGGCGTTGTTCCGGGTGTCATAGGTCAGGCTGAGGCCGAGACCCGAGACATGATAACCGTTGCGGCCGATGACATTCTGGCGGTCGAAAAGGCCCCCGGGTTCGTATTCTATGCCAAAAACCCGCTGATACTCATAGACAGTGCCTAAAAAAAGATGCTGCCCGATGAATAATTGGGGGTGTAAGTATATATAATACTGCTTAAATTTATAAGATTCCTTGCTACTGTCCGGGGCCCGTTTGCCGAGACCCCAAAAATCGTCGGGGAAGCTGCTGTAGGATAGTTGTTCGTTCAGGATGAATCTTTCGCCCGGGAAGTAAATGGAACCATTTACGGCCACTACAAATTGTTTTCGGGTTGTATACAGCGCCAGAGCCTGCGCGTTAGAGGTTCTTGTAGCCGTGTCGTGGCTTTTAAGATGAAATGTACCCGCGCTGGCGAGGCCAAAAGACCAGCCCGTCTCGATCGAGCGGGCAATGATTGGCAGTACCAGAATAGGGCGTATATTTGCCGGACTTTTAATCGGCAACTTCAGCTTTTCAACAGGGACTGTTTTAAGGCTGTCGTTTTGGGCTTTCCCAACATTTGGAACCAGGCAGAACCAGGAAAGTCCAAGAAAATAGATAAATATTGCTTTTCTAAACGAATCGAAGGGCAATGTTGTAGTATATTTATTTATATTGATCGATAAAAAGGAGGCAAATTAACGTCGAAAAATCTAATTTTCTTACATTTGATGTTTAATGAAGATTTCACAATTTGTTAAAATTCAATTAACCCAATATTTAAAAGCTCTGAAGCGGAAAGGGACGACCCTTCCTTTTCTTAAATAAAGCTAGCATTTATGAAAAAATTCGAATGCCCCGATTTTGTCTTGGGAGATAAGCTAACGGAAGAACAATTTAACTTTTTCGACAAGTATGGCGTGATCATATTTAGGAATTTTCTGAATTCGGAGACCGTTCAATTATTCATACAAGAGCTCAACAGAATTGAAAAACAATGGCTGTCAGAAGGCCGCGAAAAGATCAACGGGATCCCGCTGAAATTCGGAAAGGACCAGGATGGGAACAAGATGATCCAGCGCATGTGCTTTCTGTCCCTGTACAGCAAGCCGTTGCATGAGGTGCTGCAGGACCCCCGCGTCCAGGCCCTTGTCGGCTTGTTATATCCCTACGAAGGCCGGATCAGCGAGAACGAGAAGGATGGATTGATCCTGAACCACTATGTGCGGCTGCCGGAGAGCAATTTTACCCAGATGGGCTGGCATACCGACAGCCCGAGGGATCTTTTCCTTGGGCAAAAGATAATGCCCATGCTGAATGTAGGCCTTCACCTGGATGACACCCCGTTCGAGAATGGCGGGTTACGGGTATTACCGGGCACACACAAGCAGGGTATCCTTCGCCTTCTTTTTGGCAAAAAGTACTTCATCGACAATAACCCCGATCGCCGGGAGATCGGTTTCGATCTCAGTGCCGGTGACCTCACCGTACATGACGGCCGTATCTGGCACCGCGCCCAGCAATCGCCCCTGTATGGAGAAGCCAGCCGCCGCCGCGTGCTCTACGTGCCGATCATCACCGGGAAATATATGCCGAAGGATGAGAAGAGCAAGACACCCTTCTATCATCGGCTTGCCTCGAAAGTGCAGAATTAACTCATACATCATCACTGACAACCCGGAACGCGAAGCGTTTCGGGTTGTTTGTTTTATCTTTATGCCTATTATGGAATATGCATTGATTACCGGTGCCAGCAAGGGTATCGGCCGGGCGGTAGCCCGCCAACTGGCGACCCGCGGTTATAATGTCCTTCTCGTCGCCCGGTCGGAAGACCTCTTGCAGCAACTGGCAACGGAGATCGCCTCCCGTCACAATGTAAAGGCGGACTGGATGGCTCTCGATCTGTCGCTGACGGATGCCCCGCAGAATGTGTATGATTGGTGTAAGGCAAAGGGCTATACCGTCGACATCCTGGTCAACAATGCCGGCTATGGCCTCAGTGGCCCTTTCGAAAAGTATAGCCTGCCCGAACATCTGAATATGATGCAGTTGAATATGTCCACCCTGGTGGGAATGACCCGGCTCTTCCTTCCCGATCTGCACAGCCGTCCCAAGGCCTATATCCTCAATGTAGCCAGTTCTGCGGCGTACCAGGCCGTGCCCAAGCTAAGCCTGTATGCGGCCACCAAATCCTTCGTATTGGCTTTTAGCCGGGGGCTGCACCAGGAATTGCACAAAAGCACCGTGTCGGTCACCTGTGTCAGCCCCGGGGCCACGGACACCGATTTTCCCAGTCGCGCCCAACTGGGGGAAAAAGGCATGAAAGCGGCCGAAAAATTCAATATGACACCCGAGACCGTCGCCGCCCTCGCCGTAAAAGGGATGTTTGCCGGCAAGGCCGAGGTCATCACCGGTTTCATCAACAAATTGGGCGCGGCCATGGCCTGGCTCCTGCCCAAAACGATGGTCGAGCGTACGGCGATGAAGATCTATGAGTGATCCGGCCGCCCGCCTGGGCCGCCGCCGGGCTTCGCGAAAAAAGGTTGCCCGCATTTTTTTTCCATTCTGGATTTTATACTATATTTGCAGCCCCTTAACGCTTGGGCCACAAGCCCTCGCAAAGGTTCCGGCTCTGTAGCTCAACTGAATAGAGCACTTGACTACGGATCAAGAGGTTTTAGGTTTGAATCCTAACAGAGTCACAAAGCCGACCAGACGATAGTCTGGCCGGCTTTTTCATTCGATAGCGGTGCGAGTTTACTCGCATGAGCGGACGAATGGAAAAGCCGCGGGCCGCGCCAGCGGCCCGGGAGGCTTTGAGTAAGCCTAAAGTGAAAAGGATCGGCGCAGCCAATCCTAACGGAGTGCCAATAGCCAGTCCGGCTTTTTTGCATACCGCAACGCATTCCTTACAATAAAATCCATAAATTGCTAATCAGGTTCTAACCAATCGATTCTGTAGCATGAGGCCCCAGTTACATAAACTTCCGCTATCTCCGGACTCTTCCTTTATTTACATTAATTGGGAATGTAACTACTTTGACAAAGCCTGGCACTTCCACAAGGAATACGAACTCGTACTGATCGACAAGACTGAAGGCACCCGCTTCATCGGTGACAAGGTCAACTTTATAAAGGAAAGCGACCTCATGCTCATCGGCCCCAATATCCCGCACCTCTACCGGAACACGGAGGAATACTACCAGAACAAAGGCCTTGTGGCCCGTTCGAGCTTTATCCATTTTACAGACGACTTCCTCGGCAATAATTTCTTCCGGCTGCCGGAAATGAAACTCGTCCGCCGCCTCCTCGACCAGTCCGCCCTTGGCCTCGAGATCCTCGGCAAGGCCAATAAATATGTAAAAGGGAAATTAAAAGAGATGGAGTCGGTCCCGCCCGCCAACCGGCTGATCAAGCTGATGGAAACCCTCGTCTTCCTTTCCACCAGCAAAGATCTTGAACCTATCCTGTCCCGCACCTTCACCGCCAACAACACCAATGACACGGACAAGATCGATACGGTGTTCCAGTTTATCCTGAAAAACTACAAGAACGAAATATACATAGAGGAGATAGCGGATCAGCTGAATATGAGCATCGCCTCGTTTTCCCGCTATTTTAAACACCATACCCGAAAAACCTTCTCCAACTACGTCACCGAGATCCGCATCAGCAATGCCTGCCGTCTCCTCATGGAAGGCAACCACAATATCTCCGAAGTATGCTACCGCAGCGGCTTTGAAAACCTCTCCAATTTTTATCGGCATTTCAAAAAACACACCGGTCTCATCCCGAAAGAATACAAAGGACGCTTCATCACCGGCAGCCAGGTCTAACCCGCGCTTACTTCGTCCAGTAAATACAATATCGACCGGTATTCCTTTCCCGATACGGCCGACAACGCCATCTCACAGGTCTTACCCGTCGAATAATACCCGCATCCATCCACCGCCCCGGCCTCTGCTCCTTCCGCCTTGCCCGCTGCTGCGGTAAGGCCTGGATAATAGAATCCCCTGTCGCCCGCCATTCCACAACAACCTGCGGTGAATGGGATCACCGGTTCCCCGACAGTTATCGCCCCCAGTTGCTCCAGCTTTTTATACGTACCCATTTTGTGCAGCGAACAAACCGGGTGGAATACGGCCTTACCCGCTTTCTTTTGGATCTTTAACCTTGGTGCCAGTGTGTCTACTGCAAACTCCAGGCTATCCAGAATATGAAGCTTGTCGAAACGCGCCTGGTTCTCTACGGTCAGATAAGGCCGGCTTGTGCGCAGGGAATGACTGCAGGAGCTGATGTCCAGGACTACCGCCATCTTTCCCTGCCTTGTCCATTCCCATATCTTTTCCATCGTCTCATTCACCATCCACTTATACGCCTCCGCGAATCCCTTCGACGAGAAGGCCTGCCCACAGCAAACACCCGTCATCCGCGGCGGCACAAACAACTCTATCCCCGCCCGACGGGCCAGCCTCAAAAAAACATCCACGATCGTATCTCTTTCGGATACATCCTTCCCCATCATGCGCGTGATACAGGTGGGAAAATACAGGGCATCCGCACCGGTTGCCGCCATCACCTTTACGGGCCCCGTCAGTTCGGAGGTCCACAGGGGAAAAGCCGGAAAGACCCGACGCATGCCGCTTGTCAGCCGCTGCATCGCCGCAGCGCCCAATATTTTATTAACGCCATTGCCTGCCCGTAACCCCAGCTTCACCATCCGCTCTACTGCCGCAAACGACTTTGCCACCCGCAAGGCCCTCTTATTCGCTGAAGGCGAATGATCCTCCCGCCGCAGCCGTTTGATCAGTTCTCCTGTATCAATATCCACCGGGCAATGGGTCGCACACATCCCATCCACGGCACAGGTGTCCATCCCGTCAAACGCATAATCCCGTAAAATATCGTCATGCACGGCTTTCTCCCCCGCCGCCTTCAATCTTGCCAGCGACCGCCTCAACACGATGCGCTGTCTTGGTGTCAGCGTGAAATTCCGGCTCGGACACCCCCCCTCACAATACCCGCACTCCACGCATTTGTCGACCTCCTCCTCTACTACGGGCAGAGACTTCAAATGCTGCAAATGGCTATCCTTGCCCGAACTCAGGATGACCCCGGGGTTGAGAATATTCCCCGGATCGACCAGGGCCTTCAATTCCTTCATCACCATATACGCCGCCGGGCCCCACTCGGCCTCTACATAAGGCGCTATCTGCCTCCCCGTCCCATGTTCGGCCTTCAATGAGCCGCCGAACCGCCCGATCACGAGCTCAGCCAATGCATCATTGAAGTCGCCAAAGAATTTTATCTCCTCGGGGGTTGCCACTGACTGAGACACGACAAAGTGCAGATTCCCATCCTTTGCGTGCCCAAAAACGATCGCATTATGATAGGCGAATCGTTGAAACAGCTCTTGCAGCGCCACGATAGCTTCACCGAGTCGCTCCAACGGCACCGCCACGTCCTCCAGCATCACCGATGTTCCCTTGTCGCGCACGGCAGCGACGGAAGGATACATCCCCTTCCGCAGTTTCCAGTAGTCGGCGCGCAATTTCTCATCGGACGTGAACCCGGCAGCCCTCACCAGCGGGAGCCTGCGAACACAATCCCGCGCCAGAACAAGCTTTTCTTCCAGGGCCGGCAAACTCTCCGCCTGGTACTCGCAAAGCAAACAGGACGTTCCCTCGGGCAGTTGCGGTAAGAATGGCGGAGCAATCGCCAGATGCTCTATCGACCGCAACGCCGCCCTGTCCATAAACTCCAATGCCTCCGCCCCCGTATCCCGTAATTCAGGTACTGCGTCACAGGCGCTTTTCGGCGAATCGAAGAATAACAACGCCGCACTCTTCAACGGCTTGTCCGGAATGGTCCGCAGCACCGCCTCCGCAATAAATCCCAGTGTTCCCTCGGCCCCGATGAGCAGATGCGCCAGGATATCCAAAGGATGCTCATAGTCCACGAATGCATTGATCCCATACCCCACCGTGTTCTTGATCTTATATTTTTGCCTGATTCGGGCCACCAGCGAAGCGTCCGCCATCACCTTCCGCCGCAAAGCCGCGATCCCTGAAAAAAGGTCAGGACGTGAGCGTTCAAATCGTTCATAATCGGCCGGTACCTCGGTGTCAAATACAAACCCGTCGGCCAGCACGAATCTAATGTGCAACACCGTATGATAGGAATTGTCCGCCACCCCGCAACACATCCCGCTGGAGTTATTGGAAAGGATGCCGCCGATCATCGCGGCGTTGATACTTGCAGGATCAGGACCTATCTTACGACCGTACTTCTGAAGAACATGATTCACTACCGATCCCGTCACCCCCGGCTGTACCCGGACCCGGGCGCCGTCCTCCTCGGCCTTCACCATCGGCCAGTGCTTCGAGACGTCCACCATGATGCCGGCCGTCACCGACTGCCCCGAAAGACTCGTTCCCCCTGTCCGGAATGTCACCGAGGTCCCCGCAGCCGCCGCAAGCCGGAATAATAAGGTAATTTCATCTATCGTTTCGGGAAATACTACCGCCCTCGGCACCAGGGTATAGAAACTTGCATCCGAAGAATAAGCGTGCCTGTCGATGAGCCTTGTTTTAAGGCGCGCCGCCGGAAAATGCTGCGCCAGCTGCGCTACGAGTGAATCATTCATTCCGACCAGATATTTGCCCAAAGGTAAAGAATGATCCAGGCTTTTGCCCATTCCTTTTAATAGGTTGCCCTCCCACCTGAAAGATCGAATGTAAATCCCGTTGAGAAACTATTGTACGGCGAGACAATATACGCCGCGATATTCGCGGCTTCCTCCAGCGTCCCGCACCGTTTCATCGGGATCTTGTCCGTCATATACTTCACTTGCTGCTCGGGCATATTGTCCACCAACGGCGTGCGGATGACCGCTGGCGCCAGCGCATTGACCGTGATGCCGCGCTCCGCATACTCCTTCCCCTGCACCTTGGCCATACAGATGACTGCGGCCTTGGATGCGGAATACGCCAGCATTCCCGCATTCCCCTCCTTTCCTGCGATGGAGGCGATATGCAATATTCGCCCATAGCCCTTATCGATCATATGCGGGAGCACCGCCCGGGAAGCATAAAAACTACTCATGAAGTTTATTTCGAAAACCTTATGAAGATCGGTACTGTCCACCTCATGACTGACAATATTCGTCTGCCCCGTGACCCCCGCACAGTTGACAAGGATATCGATCTTCACAAAACGACTCGCCATATCCTTTACGGTCTGCTCGACCAGCGCCTGGTTGCTTACATCGATGCCTACCGGAACCGCCCGCTCACCATAGCTGTCAAACTCCCCGTGCAGCCCGGCGCTGTTCAGATCGAACAGGATCACCCGCGCGCCTTTCGTCAGCAGTTTATGGGCGATTGCCAGACCGATGCCCGACGCGGCTCCCGTGACGATGGCGACCTGCCCGTTAAAGTCTTCCATTTTAAACGTATTTATTTTAATGATTTGACCAGGCTGACCACCCGTTGATTCAGCTCTTTTATATACTTCACGCTCGACTGATCGGGGATATAAGCTGCCTTTCGCGCCACACTGTTGGTCAATACCCCCCTCGCAATCAAAAGCTCCTTCTCCGCATAGTGGAATAGTTCCATACTCTGCAGGGAGAAGAATATCTGCGGCATCACCTTCTCGAACAAGTCGAACGCCTCGTCATTTTTTCCTTCCTTCCGCAACACAAATACCTTTTGCAGGATGTCCGCCACCGCCAGTCCCGGCATCACACCCGCGATACCCAGGGGAGTCAGTTCCAGCATATACAGGCCGCCCCAGCCTTCGAAAAGTCCTACTTTCCCGCCCGTGGTTTTGATGATCTCCCCGAATTTCGGCGCGCAAAGCGGCTCCTCCAGCTTGAGATATTTAAAATTGGAATGCTCTTCCATCAGCTGTTTGATGAACGCGACGCTGATGGACGACCCGCCGGGATTAAAGTCCTGTATCAACACAGGCGTCGTGGGAATCGACGAAAGGAATCCCGACAGGTATTCCCGGATCGAATCCTCCGGCAGCCCAAATATCCTCGGCACCGCCAGCGAGATCACGTCCGCGCCTGCTTTTACATTCGCCTGCGCCAGCCGGATCGCTATCTTTAAAGAAGGGCTGTTGGACTGTGCCACAATCTTGATCCGGCCCGCCGCATGCTCCACCGCGATCTTTACCACCCGTAACTTTTCATCATCCGACAGTTTGTAAAACTCGCTCGCATAGGCCGGAAGGCAAACCGCCTTGATCCCACCGGATATCGCAAAGTCAATTAGGCGCCGCAATGCATCCTCGTCGATCTCTTCATCTTCCCTGAATGGTGTCGGAACGATGGGCACAACTCCAAATAATTCATTGTCGATCATAATCTATGTATTTAATTTTATTGTATTTCGATATGTCCGGTGATCTACGAGGGTCAGGATCAGCGTCGCCACGAGGACCAGCAGGCCGCCGATGATCGCCTGTGCGCTCAGCCGCTCTCCCAGTACAAAGGCCGATATCGGCAGGCCGAGAAAGGACACCATATAGTTGGATAACGCCACCTGCGTGGCGTCGAGCAATTTCAACACCCAGAAGAATAAGAGCATCGACAGGAAGTTATGGAACAGGGTCAGCGACGCCATCCCCAGCCAGGTCTTCGTCGTAAAATGCGGCACCTGCGAGAACATCCCCGGCTCATAGTAAAGGACCATCGGGGTCAGCATGATCACTAGCACCAGGTAGGTGTAAAAGACCATCTCCATTTCCGTAAAACGTTCCGCCACCTTCTTACAGCCCACGTTGTAATAAGCGTTTCCCACGATCGCCAGGAAGATCAGCCCGTTTCCTATCGCATATTTAGACCCCAGGTCCATCTGCCGGATATCGTCGGTGCTGCAGAGGATAACGCCGAGGATCGCGATGGCGAAGCTTGCCCAGCGCAACCCGGTCATCTTTTCTTTCAGGATCAGGAAGGCAAACACCGCCGTGATCACCGGCAACGCCAGCACCAGGATGGCCGCATTGCTCGCCAGCGACAACTGCGTCCCGTAGGTCATGAACACCTGCGAAGGGAAGGCGCCCAAAGCCCCCAACTGCACAAAGATCAGCACGTCCTTTATCCGTTTCTTACCTTTCTTGAAGTCGCGGATCGCAAACGGCAACAGGAATATCGTCGCCAGCAGCATCGGCGCCCAAACGGTGAAGTAAGGCCCCACCTGGTCCTGCGTCAGCTTGATACTCGTAAAATGGAATGACCAGATGAGATTGCAAAACACCAGGGTCACCCAGGCGATCAGTCCTTTCTTCATAAGCGTGTTAATATTTTAGCCCTTTACTTGCAACCGGCCGCCCGTGGCATACCTGCCCAGCGCCGCCTGATCCAGGTCTACTCCCAGCCCCGGCCCGGTGGGCACTACCGCCGCTCCGCGGCGAAACTCGATACCCTTCACGATCAGATCATCCACCCGCACCAGTTCCCCAAAAATGTCCGAAGGGATCGTACAACTCCGGCTCGCCGCCGCGATATGCAAACCCATCGTCTCGGAAATACCCAGATCCACTTCCGAGCCGCGCCAGCAGGCCTTCCCTTCCAGTTGCGCAATCTCCGCCAGCAGCAGGCAGTTATAGGCGCCACCGTTGAAGTTGTAGCCATCCACCGCATCCTCCCGGACAAATTTGATGATCTCTTTTATGTCCTGCGTATACGGCAGCGAGATATGCCGGTACAAAGAGACACTCAGTTTACAGCTAAGAAATTTATAACCCTCCACATCCGCATGCCTGATCGGATCTTCCAGGCCCAGCATGATGCTGTCGTCGACCCCCTCCATCAATCGAAGGGTGGTCTCCACATCATTCCACCGCTGATTAGGGTCGAGGATGATCCTGATGCCGTCCCCGCAACGCTTGCGGATCTCCGTGGTCCAGAGCCGCACGGGGTCCTCGTCCGAACATTTGAACTTAAAGACCTTGTGCCCCTTCTGCATCGCTTCATAAGCCAGCTGCGCAGCATCTTCCGGCGTCCGCCGGCCTGCCCAGCCGTTGCAGTCGACCTCCGTGCGGAAAGCCCCGCCCAACAACTGGTAAATGGGGGCTCCCAGTAGCTGACCCGCCAGGTCCAGTATCGCCGTCTCGAACGCCTCATAGATCCGCTGGTCCTCTATCAGCAGGGCCCTCCAGTTGATTTTCAACACATCCTTACCTACCAGCCGGTCCATTGCCCCCTGCACCAATTCTTTCGACGCGCTCCGGTACGTCTCTCCGATTCCCACCAACCCATTCTGCAGCACAATTTCCACGATCCACTTCGGCTGGTTCGCAAACTCCGTCCAGCTGCCGCCCGTCAGATGCCGTTTCGCAAACGCGGCATCGGTATCGAGCACATTCTCCGAATTAAGACTCCCGGGCCGGGCGGGCACAACCACCTCCGTCGCCCTGATCAATTGTATCCTCGATGTCATATCTTTTTTGCATATTTTTCCGCCAGCTTCCGGATATCGTAGCTGAACTCGATGAATGTTTTTTCCCAGTGCTCCGCGCTTTCGGGCGTATACGGGTAAAATCCTTTTGCATTGCTGACCCCCAGCGCCCCCGCTTCAACCACCTTTTCCATCAGGGCCGGAGTGGCGGTCGAATTATCCAGATCAGGGAATAGGTCCTTCATCACCGTCCCATAGGCCGGGATACCTGTGAGGTCCATAAATCTAAACGGGCCGGCAAAGGTTATCCAGTAACCCAGATCATTCCGCAGGCTCCTGTCCACATCCTCTACCGTCGCATACCCCTTCTCCACCAGGTGGAACGCCTCCCGCAACATCGCATACATGATCCGGTTGGTAATAAATCCCCGGATGTCCTTTCTCAGCAAAGAAGGCTCCTTGCCCCAGGACTCGGCCAGGAGAACGATCTTCTCCGCAAAGACCAATTCGGATCGATCGCCACAGATCACCTCCATAAAACGTGTGATATGCGCCGGCTCGGCCCAGTGTATCCCCAGCATCCGCCCGGGATGTTGCAGCCCTTCCTGCAGGACAGTCACCGGGATTGCCGATGTATTGCTGCCGATGATCGCCGTCGGCGAAAGCACGGTTTCCAGTCGCCGGTAGACCGATCTCTTCTCGTCCACGCTCTCGATGATGGACTCGATCACTACTTCATGGTCTTTTAATAAGGCCACATCGTCCGTAATGGTCAGTCGTCCCAACACCTCCTTCGGCTTCCCCGATAACATGCCTTCTTCTTCCAACTCCTGCAGGAAGCCCAGTATCCGCTGCCGGGCCTCTTCCGCCTGATCCATCGTCTTGACCAGGGACGTAACGGTATGCCCGGCCGCCAGTATGCAGGTGGCAATACTGCTCCCCATCAAACCCAGGCCAACCGTTGCTATTGGGATCTTGGTACTCATCATTTTATTTTATTAATTACTGCCACGGTCGCCCGCAGCTGAAACGCCACCTCCACCCAAGGCCGGTAAGAACGGCCACTTCGCAAATGCTTTCAAAAAATTCACCAGCGACCCCACGGCCTCCCCATATAAATGTGCGCCCTTCTCCGCCGTGGCCAGCTGCGGTTCTCCGCTGCTCCCATTACTGGAGATATATTCCGTCCCTTTAAATATCGTCACTCCGCGATACGGCTCATCATCCTCCCAACCCGTGTACCCATTACTGGACGGCCGCCCCGACCGTTCCACTTTGTCCATAAAGACCCTGGATGGGAAAAGATGCAGCATCAGGCTCGTCTCATATTCGCAGGCATGACTAAGCGCCGGGCTTTCCATCGGCGCCTCGCCCGCAAAAGCGGGACCCGCCAGCTCCCAATAGGTGGCCAGGACGATATTCGCTTCCCGCGACAACGGGTCGTCCGCATTCAACACCGCCAGGGCCTGCTTCACCGGGGTGATATTCCCCCCATGGCCGTTGAGCAGCACGATCCTCCTGAACCCGTTGTGTAACAACGACCCGACAAGATCGGCTACCACCTGGGTATACAGCGCAGGTGACAGGCTAAGCGTACCCCCAAAAGACAGGTGATGATGGCTTGAGCCGAATGAGAGGGTCGGGCAAAGCACGACCATCTCGGACAATTGCTCCTCCGCACCCATCGCCACCATGGTGACGATATCCGTATCGGTGGACACGGCCAGGTGCGGCCCATGCTGCTCGATGGCGCCCAGCGGAAGGATGACCACCCTATCTGCCGCATTCGCTGAAATACTCTTATAATCCTTCGATGCGTATAGCATATCCATTAATTAAAATTAGCCGTTAACGTCTACCCATAAATATGTTTATCCATCAGCTTTGTATACTTTTTCAACGCGCCTCACGCACATTCGTTGCCAATTCCAATGCTTTTGTTGTTGTATAATACTTCGCCAGCATATTCGGCACTTCCCATGCGGGTATCTTCCCCGTCTTTACAAAACTTAGATATTTCTTCGTCACTTCCGCGAACGTCGCCTCATGATCCAGCTCGAACCGGGCGGGCACAACCAGTTCCCAACCCTTTGCCGTCTTTTGTAATGACAGTCCCGGGTATTCGGATTGCAAACCCGCTATTACTCCACGGAGCGAATTCTCATATTCTGCCGTTATCCGGAGAGGCTCTACCGACAACACCGGCTTATACCCATGCGCCGAATCCTGCCGGATCACCAGGCCTGCCAGCGTCCCGCGCAACACCGAGAAATGGGTATCCCCGCCGCCGGGCGGCGCCTCGAAATTCCACTGCACCGACACCCGCGCATGCACGCCCTTTATCGTATAATCCATCACCCCATTCGCATATACGCTCAGGGGGGAATCAGGGACATTCTCCAATCCTGTCACCTTCCTGTACTGCGCCGGGCTCAACACCGTCGGCCAACGTCGCGCCGCCAGCATCCTGATATCTTTATGATAATCCAGCGCTACCTCCGGAAAACACTCCCATTGGACAAGATCCACCAAATGCGTCGTAACGTCGACGATCCCCTCGCCCTCCTGGGTCACATCAAAATACCAGGACGGCCGGATCAACGGTTTGCCCGATACCGACTTGAAAAAATGATGCACGCTTTCCTTCGTTACGGCGGGGTTATCCACCGTCCCTTTCTCCAACACCCCGAACACCGCCGGCATCATCGACAATCGCCGCTGCAATATTGTGGTGATCTGGTATCGCTCGGTCATGATATCGTACAACACCGTCCCTTTCCTCCGGGCCGTCGCAAAGGCCCGTTCCAGCCGCAAAAGGTCCCGCCCTTCGATCACCATCGGCTTATCTGAAAGAACATGGAACCCCGAATCCACCGACTGCTCGATATAGTCGATCTTTCTTCTGTTATTCCCCGCCAGCACGACTACATTCCCCGCCCTTTCCCGAAACATCCGCGACAAAAAATCCGCCCCCGTATACACCACTTCATTCCAATGGGTCGGCCCCTCACTCCGGGTATTATATTTATCGATCAGCGCCAGGTGCGCCCGCAATTCCTGCCCCTGGGGCGCATACACATGTACGGTGGTATCGATCTCCGGGTAACCCGACTTCTGTACCAGTGCCGCATGGAAATGCCCCGGATCCAGCGTGATCAGCCGGATCGTCGCCTGCCCCCTGCTCTCCAGCACTCCGCCTATCACCGCGATCATGGCCAATAGATGTTTCATTCTTATAGTTTTATAGCGCTGTCCTCATCCAGAAATAATTCCGCCTGCGCATGCCGCCGCAATATCGTCGATGGATACGCCTCTTCGATCTCCTGCGTCACCGTGTTATACACCGCATCGGCCTTTAACTTCCCCGGCACCATCGCATATACATATCGACCCGCCATCAGTGCCGGCACTGTCAGCGTGATCGCATGCGTGGGCACCTTCCCCAACGATGCAAAACATCCATCATTCACCTGCTGGATCCGGCACGGCACATCCAACTCCACAACCTTCACCAAAAAAGGGTCGGCAAAATCCGCCACCGGCGGGTCATTAAAGGCGATATGCCCGTTCTCCCCGATGCCCATGCAAACGATATCCGTCGGATAGCGCTGCAACAACCGCGCATACCGGCCACATTCCCCCGCCAGATCGATGCTATTCCCATCGATATACTCCACAGACAGCAACGGCGCCTTACCGAACAACCGCTGCCGGAGAAAATTCCCAAACCCCTGCACCGCATCCGGTGGAAGTCCGATATATTCATCCATATGAAACCCGCGCACCCGCGACCAGTCCACGGGAGCCTGCAGCAAAGCCGCAAGGAACTCGTTCTGCGAAGGTGCCGCGGCAAATATCATATTCACCGTGTCCTGTACCGCCAACAGCTCCCCGATGCGGCTGCTCACCCTTTCCGCGGCCGCAGCCCCCAATTCGGCCCTTGTCTTATAGATCTGTGTGTTCATTCGAAATTCATTCATTTAGTTAAATGTAACCCAGTTGCGTATCCTGTGGCCATAGCTGGCGTAAAAAAACAAATAACAATAGCAGGGCAGCAGTAGCCAATAGGCTTGCTGCAGCCCGTTGCGGTCCGCCAGCCAGCCATAGACGAGCGGCAAGATCGCATTTCCGCAAAGTCCCATCACCAGCAGCGAGGCGCCCGCCTTGGTAAACCGCCCCAGGTTGTCCAGTGCCAGCGGCCAGATCCCTGCCCAGATGAGCGAATTCGCCGATCCCAGCAGCACGAGGAACCAGATCGAGATATCAGCCGTATGCCCGCCAAACACAATACGACCCCTGCTGAGCACGACCAGCAGCGACAGCCCGATGCCCAACACCGTACAGATGAGGAAGGCCTTCGCCTGGCTGATATATCTCGGGATACAGACGATCCCCGTCAGGTAGCCCACTATCGTCGCCATCAGCGTATAGGATGGAAAGACCTTCGCCTCCCCCAGCGGGATATTCATCGACCCCGCATACCCGATGATGGTGTCTGTCGCCAGCACCTGCGTCCCCACATGTAAAAAGATCGCCAGCGCCCCGAGTACCAGGTGCGGGAATTGCAACAGGTTGCTCTTTCCGGCTACGGCCTCCTCCGTCCCGATCTCAGGCAACGGGGAATACCGGACAAGCCAGCCCAGTCCGAACAATACTGTCCCCACACAGATATAAGGCCCGATGACCCGCCGGATCAATTCATCGAGCGCCGCCGCGCGCTCCGGCCCTCCCATCATCGGCAGACTCTTAAAAAGTACATTATCGGTGGGCCGCAGGATCACCGCCGCAAACAGCAAGGGCGCCAATATCCCCGCCGCCTTATTACAAACCCCCATGATACTGATCCGCTGCGCCGCCCGATCCCTGGGGCCCAGCACCGTGATATAGGGGTTGGCTGCCGTTTGTAAAATAGCAAGCCCTCCACCTATAGCGAACAACCCGGACAGGAATCCCGCATAGGCCCTGCTCATGGCTGCCCCGACGAAAATAAAAGCCCCCAGCGCCATGATCCAGAATCCCAGCATCATCCCTTTCTTAAAGCCGATCTTTCGCAACAGGTACGCGGCCGGCAGCGACACGACGAGATACGAGATATAAAAGGCAAAAGCCACCAGGTAGGACTGGAAATTATTCAGTTCACATGCGATCTTAAAATACGGGATCAAAATGGCGTTCACCCAGGTGATAAACCCGAACACAAAGAACAATACCCCGATTATGGCAATATTCTTTGTCATCGCACCCCCTCCCCTGCTCCCACTTTTTTCATCACGCGCCGGATCGCCTTCGTCACGCTATCCTCGACACCATTTGCGAACGGCCCCGGAAACCCATAATAGATCATGCTCTCGTCCGGCTCATACCCACCCTCCTTCAAAAGCCGCAAGGAAGGGATATAACACATTACTTCACTGGAGTACCCCGCGACATATAGATTCTCCCCCGCGTACAATTTCTTTGCCTTTAGCGAATAATCGACCACCGTTTCCCCGCTCAGCGCCAGCAGACAAAGATCGGCACCAAACCGCGCCGCCTGCACGGGGTACACAAGGTGATCCGGCGTAAAACCCCGGTTATAGGCCGACAACATCAGCCTGGCCCTTCTTTGCAGAAAGGTATTATCCCCGACGATCTCCTTCTGATACTCCGCCACATCGAAGGAACGATACGGCAGATCCACCGTCGTATAGGCCGTCCGGATCGGCGCCCGTACCAGCCGCATCTTTCCGCCGTTGAGTACCGCATCCACGGCATCGGCCAACTCTCGTCCGTGCGACTTCGCCAGTTCAATACTTCCCCGCGGGTCGGGATTCTGATCTCCGCCGCATCCCATCAAAAACATACAGGTGACCCCGGGGTTCTCCTCTTCCAGGGCAGCCTGCGCAAATCCCGCATAATCCCCGTTGATCAAAAAATTATTCTCTACCAGCGTCGTATTATGACAGGCATACCCAAAGAGGATGGCCACCGGCTTGCCTTTGGTGTCACCCGGCGCGCCGGGCCTTACCACCTTCACCACGGGTACCTCATGATCGACGGGTCCGCCCGGGGAGATGGTATTCCGCCGGTTGATGGCAAACCCCGCCACCCCTTTCCCCGAATACAACTGCGCCGGCGCGCGGTCAGCCATTGCCATCCCGATGACCTTTACCAGGTTAGCCGTCAACTGCTGCGAATACAGCGATACCGCCCGCTGTTCATCCAATGTAAAGTCAAAAATAATATCCACGCAAGGCCAGACCATCGGGCCTGAATGGGTATGCGAAGAATTCAACAACAATTGATCCCGTCTGATGCCGTACAGGCTATCCACCTGGTGCGCCAAATCCGCCGACACCTGGTGGGAGAGTCCCAGAAGATCGGTGGTCACGATCACGACTCTGTTCGTCCGGCCATCTTCCAATACAAGCGCCTTGGCCCACAGGTCCTGCAATACTTCGGTGGCGGGCTTCTCCCGACCCGCATATCCTGAGAGCCACATCGGCAGTTGGGGCGTGATCTTCACCCTGCCCGTACCCGCGACGAGTTGCGCCTCCGCATGGATACCAACAACCATTAAAAGACCGACGATCCATTTCATAGTTATCATTTTACCGGGGCACCTGCACCAGGTCGGTCCGGGTCTTGCCATTCTCCGTGATCCGCGCCAGGGTATACACTGTTCCATCCTTCGCGACCGCGATCGAATTCACATACAAAGGCCGCTGCTCATCGCCATAAAAGATGGCCCCATGATCTTTATACTTACCCGTGGCGAGATCATAGGTCACCAGGTGCAGATCCTCCAATCCCTTCGCCTCACCCATCGCTGTACTGCTCTTCCCTTTTACCCGGCGTCCGTCGATGTACACCGGTCCGCCGGTGAGATAATACAAGGTGTGTTTGTCCGGACCCAGGGTAAACCCGAGATAGCCATAACTAAACTCATCGAACATCCCGCTACGCTTCGACGGTTCGGATGTGATCCGGTCGATGACATTCACCCGCTGCGCCCGGGGATCGAACTGGAACAAATATCCTGAATTCCCATGGACCCCATACACTGTTTTATCTCCCGGATACCAAACGGTCTGCCGCCAGTTATATCCCATATGGCCCGCTGAAGTCGGATCGTATAACCCGAAATAGTCCTTTTTCATGTCTTCCTCCAATGCCTCCAGCTTGTCGGACCCGGGCTTCAGCCGAAAGATCGTCCCTTCGGAAGTAGTCGCATACACCGCCCCGTCACCCGCATCGATGGCCAGCGACCGGCACAAGGTCCTGAAATTCCTGCCGACCCCATTCTCACCCTCACCCGACAGCGGACCGATCTCCTTCTCCTCCTTCTTCGCCAGGTCATACTGGAATACATACCCGGTGGGCCACGTAATACAATAGATGAACCCGCGTGCGGTGTCCATATTAAGGGTTAAGATCCCCTCTTTATGTGGCGCGAGAGCAAGATCCTCGAATTTCCCTGTCTTCAGATCGTATGACAGGATGTGACCGCCCGGATATTCCTTGTATCCTGCGGGGGGTATCCCCATCTTCTCCATCCCATCCACCATGCTATAATAGCCGACATGCGTCCCGAAATACAATTTGCCCTTCGATTCGACAAAATGCACATGGCTCTTGCCCTGTGAGATGGTCTTCCCCCCTTTCTCGCCGCAGACTTCCGTCAGATCGCCACAGTGTATTATCTTGCCCGTCCGCGGATTAAAGGAATACATCTGCCCGCCCGTATCGATGGATTGGCTGCTAAGCACATAATATACATTCCCGTCACTCGCCACATCGATGGCGTTGTACGTGTCATGCGCAAGATCAAATCCTGAATTATAGACCTTGGCGGTCAGCGTCCGGGAGGAAGCCGCGCCGCCTTGTCCCAAAGCCGTACCCGTGAACATTGCCGTCATCGCAACCATTGTAACTACTTTCATGACTTTATTTTATCCGCGTTATCGTGTATCTTTTGAATTGCATTGACAATATCGTCCATGTCCGCCTTTGTCCCCAACAGCATGGATTGATAGAACCATACCGCCTCTTCGTTACACAGCTTGTCGTTCAAAGGGCAGTTATTCCTTTCGTTGAAGGCATGGATGTCCAATTCCGCCGCCGTATACATCTTCTTGTAGTTCTTCGACTCGAACGCGTTCTGTAAATAGGGCATTTTGTTCAGTGGAGCATAGCCTTCCGAACAAGGAATTCCTTCTGCGTTCAGGGCTTTCAGGAATGCCGTCCTCGGGAGCCCCTTGAACCCATTCTTATCATACCGGAAGGGGAAGAGGTGGAACGCCGCCTTTGTGACATTTGGCGTCAGGGTGTACGGGATCACCCCGGGTATCTTGCTGAGTTGCTGCCGGAGATAGGCCGCATTGGCATTCCGCAGATCGGTCTCGCCTGCCAGCCGCTTCAACTGGCCGAGGCCGATGGCTGCCTGGTACTCGGTGAACCGGAGCTTATTTCCGGCGATCAACGTCCCCGCATTAACCTGGCCTACCACCGAACCATAGGGGTTCCCATAGTTGTGATAGGAATAGCACTTATCCATGAAAGTATTGTCATTGCTCGTTATTGCACCGCCCTCGCCGATCGCCAGGTTTTTTGAGTTTTGAAAGCTAAAGCAGCCGGCATCTCCGAAACTCCCTACTTTCCGGCCACCGATCTCTGCCCCATGCGCCTGACAGGCGTCCTCGATGACCACCAGTCCATGCTTTTTCGCGATAGCCATGATCCTGACCATATCCGCCGGCAAACCCAGGATATGCACCGGCAGGATCGCCCTCGTCCTGTGGGTTATTTTCCCTTCGATCTTGTCAGCATCGATCTGCCAGGTGGCAGGGTCCGTATCCACAAACACCGGTATCGCGCCCGTCGCCAGCACCGCTGCCACGGTGGCGATAAACGTATAGGGAGGCACGATGACCTCGTCGCCGCCGCCGATACCCAGCTGCAACAACGAGGTGATCAACGCGTTGGTTCCGTTGACCACCGACAAACACCGTTGCGTCCCTACATAATCCCCCCACTCTTTCTCAAACCGCGTCACAAGCGATGCCCTCGACCAGATGCCGCTGCGCAGATCATCCACCACCAGCGACTCGTCGGTGTCCTTGTTCCATACCGGCCATGAAGGCCATTCCTTTGTCCTCACCGGGGTGCCTCCCAACACGGCCGGCAAGGGTGCCCCTGTTGCGGCCTTCAATGCGGTCGGTGTTGCGGCTCTCAACGCCGTCGGTGCAAGCATCGCGCCCGCGGCAGCGAGTCCTGTCGTCCTGATAAAGTCTCTGCGACCAAAATTTTTATTTTTCATGTTCTTTAGTTTAAAATTTGATTGCCGCCGCCTCTTTTCCGGCCTTCTCCAATATTCCCTGCAACTCCACCCGCACGCCGCCCTTTCGCTTGCTCTCGTCGGCCGCCTCCATAAAGGCATACACGGACAAGGTTTCCTCCTCGCTCACCGGCGGAATGCCCGTTTTGAAGAACTTCGCGATCTCGCGCAGCAGGGCCTCATAACCCGAATACGGCCCGACCCGCACGACCCCCTTCTCTCCAAATACCGTCCCGCCATATTCATGCTCTCCCGTCCTCGTCCCGCGGAAGGTCCCGATCCGGCCGTCGTCCCAGACGGCAGTGACTACGTCGGTGCCCTCCGTACTCACCCGCGACACCCAGGAACATCCACTTCCCATCATTGTCAGCAAGGTTTCTACTCCATGGATGCCATACCAGAAAAAGTCCGGGTGATGCGGCTCCAGCGGTGCGGGGCTAAACGCATCCGCCCCCAGCACCTTGCCTACCGTCTTGCCCGCCGCGATCTCCGTCATCCCATTCATATACCGCAGCGAACTGGCGGAAAAAACCGGAACATTATACTTGCGGGCCGCTGCATACACCGCCACCACTTCCGCCAGCGTACCCGCGACAGGCTTGTCCACAAACAAAGGCTTCCCCGCCTTTATAACCTCCAGGGCCTGCTCGAGGTGCGGCCTCCCGTCATTGGTCTCGAGCAATACGACGTCTACTTTTTGTAAAAGCTCCGCTATCGACCCCACGATCTCGACCCCGTGCTTCTTTACCTCTTCGGTATACGCCGGCACCCGCTCGGTACTGCTCTGGATGTCCTTGCTCCCGCGGGGATACGCCGCCACGATCTTATAGTCCTCATAGGCCGGGTCCGGCATGGTCCCGTTCAATGCCTCTGTAAACGCGGTACTGTGCGAGGTATCCAGCCCGATGATCCCGACCCGCTTCCCGGCCTCGGCCACTATTCCACCCAAAGCGGCGCCCGAAGCGACGGCAACGCTGCCATCTGCTCCTAACACTTTTGTCGTCCCGCCCTTCTCCATCGAGATATCCACCGGCGCATTTGTCGTCCAGTTGCCACCCGTGTAGTCGGGGACGTTGATAGAATTGCTATGATTCGCTACGGACCAGACGCTCAACGGAGCCACCGAACTCCACAATGCTGCATCATAGACGTTCTGATCCAGCGGCAGCCCGTTGCGCAGACAATCGATGGTTCTCCAGTCCATGATGAAATCCATCCCCCCATGATCTCCGATGCCCTTTGCGAGACCACCGATCTTTTTCAGGATGGGGGGCAGATATTTTTCCTCCAGCGCCTTATACTCCTCCGGTTTCAGCCACTCATGTCCCGTCGCATAACGGGCAGGCTCCGGATACTTCAACCCGGCCCCTTTGGTCCCGCTGACCAGCTGGATCCGGGAATACGGTCTTGGCGAACTGACATCGAACTGGACCATAATGGTCTTTCCCTTCGACGTCCGGATCGTACTCGTACTCATCGTACCGTTATATTTCCGGCCCGCGTATGGCTTATAAAAAGCATCGGTAGCAGCCAGTTGCTCCGCCAGCGGCCCCGTGACAAAATCGTTCGACGACATGGACACCAGGTAGTCCATCCTGTCCCCCCGGTTGATATTCAACAGCTGGCATAAAGGCCCCAGCCCATGCGTCGGATAAAGATTGCCTACCCGTTTGGACGCTTCCTCCAGTTCCCACATCTGGTAGAAATGCTCCTTGGAGAACATCAGCTCCTGCAGGTTGTGGATATACCCTCCCTCGCAATGCACGATCTCCCCAAAAAACCCCTGCCGCGCCATGTTCAGCGTCAGCAGTTCGGAAGCATCATAACAACAGTTCTCGACCATCATACAATGCTTTCGGGTCCGCTCGGAGGTCGTGACTAGCAGCCAGGCCTCTTCGATGGTCTTTGCCGCGGGAACCTCTACACAGACATGCTTTCCGTGCTCCATGGAAAACACCGCCATCGGGGTGTGATACGCCCAGGGCGTCAGGATATACACGAGGTCAAGATCATCCCTTTCCGCCAGCTTCTTCCAGACCTCCGGTCCGCCCGAATATACTGCCGGCTTATGCCCTGCCGATTCTACCAGCTTCCTGGCCTTCTCCACCTGCTCCGGCCGCAGATCGCACAGGGCGTTTATTTTTACCCCCTCGATGCGCGTCATCCGTTCAACCGCGCCAAACCCCCTGTTGCCGATGCCGATGAAGCCGATGCGCACCACATCCAACTTCGGCGCGGCATACCCGCTCATATTGAACCGCGGCCCGGTCAGTTTGCGTTCTGCCTGTTCCCGGATCCGATCGAGATCCTCCGCGCTACTGGCATAGGCGGGTAAAAAATAGGCGCCGACGCCCAGCGCCGTCGTTTGTAAAAATTGTCTTCTGCTATTTCCCATATCTTAAAAAATGCATTCTTCTAGAAATTTCGGTTCATACCCATTGTTCGCGGCCCAGCCCACTGCCGTCCGTATCCTGTCCATGAGATCAGGCTGATGATTGAAATAGAAGGGATAATAATACTGCTCATGCACCAGCAGATCCACATATGGTGGCAGCCCTCCCTTCGCCCGATACCCATCCAGGTGTGGCCGGATGTCACCAAGGCCGGTCTTGTCGATGACGATACTGCTCCGGATAAACACAATATCTTCCCGGTTGTCCTTCCAGACAAATCTTTTCTTTATATGTCGGCGTTGCTCCACATCCAGGTAATACGAGACAGCCGGCAGCTCATCATCCACATTGAAATATCCCAGTTGCCCCTTATACCCCAGATCGCGCAAGGCTCTCGACCCTTCTACCGTTGCTTCCCCCCAGTGCAGCGTCGTCATGGGTCCCATCAGCTCCGGACCCGCGAAGCGCCGGATCTCGTTCATCACTAATTCCCCATCACGCTTCACCTTCGCGTAATTAGCCGTCTGGTAAGGCTTGTCGGGGAACTCCCCTAACGCATGAAAGGAAAGCCGCAGCCAGGACGCCTGCGCCTTCCATTCAGCCGCGAATGCATCGCTCAGCTGGGATAGGTTGAACCCGTCGGTCTCATAAAAAAGATTGAGATGGATCTTGGTTCCATATGCAGCATGCACCCCCCGCAAAAAAGCCAGGTAGGGGTTGTCAAAAATACTTTTGTATACTCCCTCGTGCTGATGGATGTCGCGGAGGAACCAGATGTTATCATCTATCGAAAGGCGATATCCATCAGCAAAGCTGGGTAGCCAGTACACCCGCAGTTCCTTTTCCTCCCCCGTCGTTTCATTCCTGACCCCGATGGTGTTTTCATACCCGTTCAAAAGGGTCTCCGCCGAATACCGTCCTCCCTTCTCTATTGCCCTGACCCCTCCGATGCTGACAGCGCTTCCTGGCTCCGCAATGACCACCACCTCCACCCGCAACCCGCCTCCGGCAACGACGCCGTCGCGGGCATGCAGCATATCTCCATCTATCGGAAAAACAATTTCCATACTGGTTAGAAATTTGGATTAAAGGTTTCTTCAAAAGATGCCGTCGCTACAAATGACTTGTCATGTTGTATCCTGTAGTCCAGCATCTTCAGCAGCAGCTTCTGCCACAGTCCATACTCGACGGCCCACCGGCCCAGCATCGTATTCAGCCGGTAGGACTGACTCTCGGAAAGCCAGGCGGTGGTATAGGCGTTCTTCAATTCCCCGCCCTCATCCATCATGTCCTGGATATAGCCATGGCAGATATACCCGATGTCGTAATAAACAAAATCATTTTTCCTTCTTTCCAGGGCCTCGTTCCACCTGTCACAGATGACCACCGCCCACAGGAACCGGCTCGCGGTATAATGCACCAGCTGCGCCGACACGAGCAGGGTCCGGATAAAGACACTGTCCTCCCGCCCGGCCTTGTCCAGCGCCAGCATGAGCTGCGCCTCGGCCTCTTCGCTCTGCCGCCGCACCGCCTTCAACTCTGTCAAATGCCCGCGCGAATTGTTCAGATAATAGGATGAAAAAGGGTTCGACCAGCTTTCGATGATCGTTCCACCCGGCAGATTGGAGGTGTTCTTCCCCAACACTCCCGTCAGGGTCTCTATCGACGCCGCCAGGGAATCCAGCGCTGTTTTCATTTCCCCTGCAATCCGCGGATAAACGATGCCGCAATAACGATCCATAAAATGCTGCCTTTCCGGCGCGGAGCCCTGCCAGGCCCCGATACAGCCATAGGCCATAAATAACCAGGACGGCCGGATAAAAGGCTCCACGGCATCCGTCCACACGGAAGTAATATAGCCCATCGTCCCATGCACCATCCCCGCCCTGAGCGTGAGGTCCATATTATCATAGGTGTAGGTGGCCGAAGGATAGATATGCCCCCAGCCGGATACCGCGTTCTGGATGAAGAACGAACGCCCCTCCTTCAACACCGGCCCCAGGTAATGTTCGATCGCACTCGTATCCGGGGAATATTCCCAGATGACAGGGATCGCCTCCCGGGGAAATCTCGACATAATGTCGGGATAGTAATTGTTCATATCCGTCCATGCCAATACTGTCTTGCCGTATTTCTTCCATTCCTTCTGTACAAAATCCAGGTGCTGCAGCCACAACTGCTCTGAATGTACAGTACTGTCGACCTCCTGCGAGATGCGATTGGTCTCCCAGGTTTCGTCAAACCCTACATGCACAAACGGACTGGTAAATAATTTCGCATACTGACCGATCCAATCCCGCAGCATCGCCTGCACCTGCGGATTCCGGGGATCCAGCTCTTCTCCATACGTCCCGATTCCCATCGAAGCATACTTCTCCCGCTTCAGCAGGTCATGCAAATGCCCATAGAAGGCAACAAACGGCACTACATCCATCTGCCGCAACCGTCCATAGTCGATAATTTCTTTTATCTGCTGTTGCGTATAAGCCGCCCCGATATTCAACGATTCATACCCCTTCATTGCCATGCTCACCTCGTTGTAGAAATAATATTGGTTGACCTTCCATCTCGCCAAAAAGTCGATCTGCCGCTTTATTTCCTCCGTCGTTAACAGCGCCCCATGCGCAAAATCCATCATCACCCCCCTGTACGCCAGGGCAGGCTGATCCTCTATCTCCACCTTGGGCGCGATGGGCGCCAGCTGCCGTAAGGTCTGCACCGCATAAAAAAGCCCGGCCGCGGTATGCGCCACCACCCTGACACCCGAGGCCTTCACGGATAGTTGGTAATATTCCTTATCCCCCTTCCCCGTCAACACATAGCTAAACGGCACCTCGCCACCTTTCCCCACAAGTTTTTTCAGCTGGAAAAGCGCAAACGCCTCTTCCTTCCCAATCCCCGCGGGAATCACCACCCTCAACGACGCCAGTGCAAGACTCCCCTTCCCAACCTGGATATGCCGGGGTTGCGGCAGGAGCGCGGGTTGCGCTCCCACCGTCGCCGCCAGCATTATAAAAACCACCGTTAAGCTTGTCTTGAGCATTTTTCCCTTTAAATATAGCCAATCATTACTGCACATCCCACCAAAGCCTCGTCGCCGCATTATCCGGTCCGCCCAGCAAAAGCACGGCCGCCGCCACCTGGTCCGCATTCACCAGGATCTCTGCCTGCAGGAAGGGCATCCGCTTGATGGTGGTACCCACCGGCACATCCGCGTTGTCGCTGTGCAGGACGGGATAGAGCTGTGGCAGATCGGTGCGGCGGTACTCCGCCCAGCCTTCCTGGCCGTCGGGCCAGAGTGCCAGCCACTTCTGCTGCGCCACCTGGGCACGCTGCATCGTCGCATTGCTGCTCCACAACACCGGGTAGTTGTTCACCGGGGCGGAATTCATCCCGTCGCCAGGGGCCACGGGCGTAGCCGTATTTTTTACATAGGTATTGATGGCATTAGCATCGGTGATGCCCCATTGTGCCATAGACGTTTTGATACCCGTCTCATACAGGTTCTGTGCATTGTCCCCCATGTTCCAGCCGTTGAGAGCCCCCTCCGCACGGAGGAAATAGGCCTCGGCGGCATGCATCAGATCCTGTGGGGTCGTATAGACCGCCTTCCAGTTGCCCCCGGAATAGCTACACCACCGGGTGCCGGTATGCGATACGTTGACGGAAGAGTTCAGCGGGATATTCCCCTTCTCCGCGTCGCTCAGCCCATTCCGCAGACCATTAAAGGCCCCGGATTGCGTTGCGGGCTGCCAGAAGATGGGCATCCGCGGGTCGTTATATCCTTTCTGGATGGATGCCATCGAGGCACTCATCCCGATATCCTCCCATCCTGAGATAACGGACAGGGCATTCTCTTCGTTGTAGGTGGCATTGGTCTTCTGCATATAGGCATCTGTGCCGATATCCGTCATCACCCCGGCAGTCACGGCCGCCTCGGCCTCCGTCTTGGCGAGCGCGGGATTCACCGCGGAAATCCGCAATGCCAGACGCAGCCGCAGCGTATTGGCGAACTTGATCCACGCGGACACCGGATCGCTTTGTTTGCCATACACCAGGTCGAAGGTGCCGAAGGGCGCCTCGCCCTTGTGATTGTTGAGCACGGTGACAGCCGCATCCAGCCGGGTGAAGAAATCATAGTAGATGGAATCCTGCCGGTCGTATTTCGGATAGCGCACCCCGCTGCCTGCCTGGCTGTAAGGGATCGGACCGAAATAGTCGGTTACCCGGTGAAAGGTCCAGACCCACCAGATATTGGCGACAGCATTCATTGCAGAGCTTTTGTCGGTGCCCGCCAGGATGGTCAGCAGTTGCGGCGCCGCGGACACATAGGGCGGGTTCCAGGCGGCAGGCAGCCAGGTTTGCTGGATGCCATACCTGTCGGTATTGAAACCGGCCAGTTGGCCAAAATACTGGGAATACACATCGGCGATAGCACCTTCCCCGATCTCGTAGTTGTCGGGGCTCAGGGTCACAGTTTGCTGCGCATACGCGAACATCTGCGGATACTGTGCCGCGGAGATCGCGGAAATGGCCGAAGGATTTGTGTTCAGGCTCGCATATTTCTTCGTACAGCTGTTAAGCCCGGCGGCAAGGGCCAGTACGGAGATACCCGCGCAGATATATTTATTGATTGGCATGTTCATTGTCGACGGTTTTTAAAATGAAAGTTTCAGGTTCAGACCCAGGCTTCTCGTAGTGGGCAGGCTGTAATTCTCTACCCCCTGGAAATTGCTGTTGCCATAGCTGGCCTCGGGGTCGATATCCAGCTTGCGCTTCCCGATGCCCGGAAGATCCAGGATGGAATTGCCCCTGTACAGGAAGAGAAGGTTTCGCGCCACAAAGCTGATCTTTGCCGATCGGATAAACGCCGGCAGCTTTTTGAGATCATATCCCAGCGATACTTCGCGCAGTCTTACATTGGTGGCATCGAACGTAAAGAACTCGGCATTACTGGAAGCCCCCTGGCTGACGCTCTTCCAGAAATCTTCGGCTGTCACCCCTGTGGTGTTTGCGGAGCCGTCAGCATGAATGCCTGGTAATACCAGGGTCGCACCTTCCCGGTATTTTGAAGTCACCGCGGACAATCCGTTGTACGCCAGTTCGGCGGCAGTACCGCTTGCCAACACCCCACCAAACTTGCCGTCGACCAATACGCCGAGACTCCAGCCCTTGTAGGTGAAAGTATTGCTAAAGCCGATGGTATAGTTGGGATTGAAATTACCCACGCTCTCGTAATCCGTCGTCCAGGTGGGCAGGCCATTGGCCCCGAGAAGATGCTGGCCCTTCTGGGTCGCCCATTTCGAACCGTATAGATCGCCATAGGAACCACCCGCCGCAACCCTTGGCTCTACCGTCCTGACGAGGTCGGCAGATCCGAGATAGGTATAGACCAGGCCGGGAGCTACCGAAATGACCTTATTCTTGTTCAAGGCGTAGTTCAACGTCAGGTTCCAGATGAAATCCCGCGTCTTTACCGGCTGCGCGTTCAACACGATCTCGATCCCGGAGTTCTGGATATTGCCTGCATTGAGGTACTGGCTGGAATAGCCCGAGGATGCCGCCGTACTTACAGATAACAACTGGTTTTTGGAGTTCGTCTTGTAGTACGTGAGATCGATGCCCAGCCTGTCGTTAGCAAAACGCCATTCGGTGCCCGCCTCGAAGGCCGTCGTCAACTCGGGTTTCAGACCCGGGATAGCCGCGCTTGTCTGGCTGGCGATATAACCGCCAAAGCCGCCGGGGATGAAACGATAGGTCTGGGCCAGCAGATAGGGATCGGCATCATTGCCCACCTTTGACAAGGAACCACGCACGCGCGCCAGGCTCACCCATTCAGGCAGCCTGACCATCTCGGAGAGCACAGCCGTAAGACCGACAGAGGGATAGAAATAGCTATAAGGCTCGGGGATCGTGCTCGACCAGTCATTTCTCGCCGTCGCATCCAGGAACAGGAAGTCTTTGTAGGAGAATTGAGCCGTACCATACACCGACTGCAGCTCACGATTTACGGTCGAGACCGTTTCCTGCAGGGTCGACGCATAGGTAAGATCGTATTTGTTGTTATACGCCAATCCGTTGGCGACGGTTATCCTGTGTCTCGATCCACGGTCGAGCAGACTGCTGCCGATGTTGTAATTGACCTTCAGGTCGCTTGTGATATTGTTGTTGCCATTGATCAGCACGTCATAGTTCCGCTCGTACACATAGTTGTTCTCCTCGGAATAGTAGCCGCCCGGCTGACGCGCATAGTTAGCTGTATTGTTGGCATATTTCTGCGTAATAAACTCGTTGTAGCTGTCGCTGCTGACCCGGCCCTGGATATTGAGCCAGTCGGTGATCTTATACTTCAGCGACAACAGCCCGAGGAGCCGCGCCCTGTTCTCGTCGTGATGGGTATTGTTCACCGTCCAGTAGGGGTTCATGATCACGGGATCAGGTTTCGAAGACCAGAAGGTAGGCGTCTCGACCCCTGACACATCGACTGTCTTGTAGCTCTTCAGATCGTTTTGATTCACACTCGAAGGAATACTGTACACATTGGCTGCCAGCAGACCATCGCTGCCGATGCCCGGCTTATTGTAGATGTTCTGGTTGATATAGGTGATCCTGGCATCCGCCGAGAGGCGGTCGGTGATATTGACGTCAAACCGCCCGTTGAAGGTATTCCGCATCAGGCGGTTGCCCGGGGCGATGCCGTTGACATTGTTATTGGCATAGGACATATAGCTCGATATCTTGTCGGAGCCTGCCGTCAGGCTGATGGCATTGTTGGTAGTGACCCCCGTGCGATAGAAATCCCTGACATTATCGTTGGAATAGGTGTGCAGGGCCACGGTCTGGCCGCGCCAGTCGGTGACCTGTTGTCCCGTAGCCTGTGCGCCCCAGCTGGTCAGCACACCGGTGCCATATACACCGCCGACGCCCTGGCTGTAGCCGGTCTGCATCTTTGGAATGCTAAACGCATTGTCGGCCTGAAGCCCGGAATTCAGACTCACCGTCATCTTTCCCGCCTTTCCCTTTTTGGTTGTGATGATGATCACACCGTTGGCGGCCCGGCTGCCATAGAGCGCCGCGCCGGCCGCACCTTTCAATATCGTCATGGACTCGATGTCGTCGGGGTTGATATTTGACAACCCGTCGCTGCCGCTCTGGCCGAAGTTGGCCGAACCGGCTTCGTCCTTTACTTCACCGGAGATCGTTTGATTATCGATGGCAACCCCGTCGACGACGATCAATGCGTTGTTCGTCCCCTGGATACTTCTGTTCCCCCGAAGGACGATGCGGGTGGCTCCGCCGGGACCATTGGAGGTAGGCGTTACCGTCAGACCGGCCACCTTTCCGGACAAGGTGTTGGCAAAGCTGGCGTCCCTGATCTCGTTGACCTGGTCGCCACCGATCTTCTGGGCGGAGTAGGAAAGCGACTTGGCCTGTCGCTGGATACCCAGCGCCGTCACCACTACTTCACCCATCCCTTTCTGGTCTTGCACCAGCGATATGGTAATATTGGCGGACCCGGCGCTCACGGATTGCTCTGAGGCAACATATCCAACGGAAGAAAATTGAAGAACGGCACTGGAAGAAGGGATATTGAGCGTAAACCAGCCGTCCTCATTCGTGGTAACCCCGCCTTTATGTCCTTTTATGGACACCGACACACCGGCTAGTGGCTTTCCGGTGAGTTGGTCGACGACCCGTCCGCGGATGGTCTCTGCAGGAGCGGCCGCCAGGTGCCCGATGATCCCAAAGAGGAATAACATGTAGAGAATTCTTACACGCATAAGTTGTTATGTTTTGGTTGTTTAAATGCAGTTACTTTCATCCGGACAAGGCAATCGCGTACTCGTCATGGCGCAGGACGTCTATCTGGCCATCACCAGCAATTTGTTTGAGATCAGTCTTGTTTAGAGGATAAAATTTCTTATGCTACCAAAGCTAAAAAGTTGAACGATGATAAAAATTCGATATTCTATTCAAAATGTATACTTTTTTAACAAAAAAAGCCGGACGTTGATTTCGTCCGGCCTTTCCTTTGATAATTCTTTTTATTAAAGCGAAAGATAATCTCCCAATGCAGGTCTGTTCGCGAGTGCCGTATCGATGATTGTCAACGCCGCCTCTCTTTCCTTCCCCACGAGGGCCAATCGCGGAGCCCGTACAAACTCACTGCCCACACCCGCCCGCTCTTCGGCCAGCTTGATATACTGCACCAGTTTGGGCCGGATATCGAATTCCAGCAACGGCATGAACCACCGGTAGACCGTCGTTGCCTCCGCGATCCGCCCCGCCCTTACCAACCGATAGATCGCTACGGTCTCCGCCGGGAAGGCGCAGACCAGCCCCGCGATCCATCCCGATGAGCCCAGCAGCATTTCCTCCATCGCGATCGTGTCGACGCCGCAAAGGACCTTAAAACGGTCGCCAAACGCATTGATCATCCGCGTCACATTGGTCACATCCCGCGTCGACTCCTTCACCGCCTGGATATTCTCACAATCTTTCAGCTTCCCGAACATCGCCAGCGTCACCTCGATGCGGTATTCGATGGGATTATTATAGACCATTATCGGCAGGTCCGTAGACTGGGCCACCGCCTTGAAATATTCTACCGTCTCCCGCTCGTCGGCCTTATACTGCATCGGCGGCAATAACATCAGGCCCTCCGCCTTCCACTCCTTCGCCAATTTCGCCTGAAGGATCGCCTCCCGTGTAGAACCCTCCGCAATATTTAATATCACCGGCACCCTCCCGCCTGCTACTTCGACCGCGGATTTGACCAGCCGTTCTTTTTCGTCCAGGGTAAGCGTACTTGCCTCTCCCAGCGAGCCACCAAGCACCACGCCATATTAACATTCCTGATCATTTAAAAAAAATTTGGGAAGCCGATTGGTTGCGCATATATTTGCAACCGAATAGTTGCGGAGATGGAATTTTAAAATCAAAACCAACCACTATATGAAAAAATTACTCCTTGCCGGATGCTACCTGCTCGTGGGTTTCCAGGCCCTATCCCAAACCTCCTTCTCACCCGCGGTAAAGAAATACATCGACTACGATACGGCAGTCATCACATTCATTCACTGCAAACTCGCCGATGTCAAACACCTGAAGGTGCTGGAAGACCAAACGGTGATCGTCCGCAACGGAATAATAACGGCGGTAGACGATAGCAAAAAACTTTCCGCCCCTGCCGGAAGCACCGTCATCGACCTCACCGGAAAATCCCTCTTGCCGGGATTCGTCCTCCTGCATGAACACATGTACTATGCGGCCTACTCCGCCGACTTCACCTATTTACATGTCAAGCAATTGCCGTTCACTTTCCCCAAACTATACCTGGCCTGCGGCGCAACGACGATTCGCACAGCCGGAAGCGTTGAGCCCTATTCCGACCTGAACCTCAAACGGGACATCGATCAGGGCATTATACTCGGGCCGGCAATGGACGTGACCGCGCCCTACCTGGAAGGAAAAGGCAGCATCTTCCCCGGGATGCATCAATTGAGCGGGCCGGCAGAGGCGAAGGCCTTTGTCGACTTCTGGGCCAGCCAGGGCTGCACTTCATTCAAGGGATATATGTTCCTGGATAAGGCCACTTTGAAGGCCGCAATAGACGAGGCCCACGCTAAAAAACTAAAAGTGACGGGCCATCTATGTGCTGTCACTTACCGCGAAGCGGCGGAAATGGGGATTGACCAGTTGGAACATGGCTTTTCTGTGTCCACGGATTTTGTTCCCAACAAAAAAGAGAATGCGTGTCCACTCTTTGCGGCACCCATCGCATCCGCGGATTCGCCGAAGGTAAAAGACCTGATCCGATTCCTCGTCGATAAAAAAGTGATCGTGACGTCCACCCTGGCCGTAATCTACAACATGACTACCCTGGATACAACGATCCGTCCCGAAGTACTGGAGGCGATGGCGCCCGATACCCGCAATATGTTCCTCAACGTCTATAACAAAATGCGCAACCCTTTCGGCAATAAAGCCATGCTGGAGGAAATGAAGATGGAGAAGATGTTCTCGGATGCCGGCGGTCTTCTGACCGTAGGTACCGATCCTACCGGCAGCGGCGCCACCCTGGCGGGATACGGCTCACAGCAGTCTATCGAACTCCTGACGCAGGCTGGGTTCACCCCGATAGAGGCGATCCGCATCGCGACCTACAATGGTGCGAAGGCCCTGGGATTGGAAGACAAGATCGGCTCCATCGAAGTCGGTAAGACTGCCGACCTCCTGGTCATCGATGGCGATATTTCTCAAAACATCCAAAACATCAGAAAGATCTCCTGGGTCTTTAAACAAGGGGTGGGATTCAATTCCCAAAAAATCTTCAGTTCGGTGAAAGGAGAGGTTGGTAAATATTAATCGGCACAGTAGCGCGCGAGCTCGCTCGCAGGCGCGGACAAGCCGGGAGGCTTTGAGTAAGGCTAATCCGAGGTAATGAGGAATTTGGGAGAAGATCAATCACCCAGACTTTAATTCCCCCGATTTCGAGGGAATTATGCTGGAAGCAGGCCTTAACCGGTTTCCACTGTCAGTCAAAAAATGGTATCAGCGGACCTTCTACCGCCCTTGTTTCTATCACTTTGCAACCCGGTGGTCGCCTGATGAAGAAAGATATCTTGAATACGGCGACTATTGCGAACACTTGCGTTCTTTATGAAATCGTCAAAATTTGTATTCTGAGATTCCTTAATAAGGTATAGGCACTCATCCAAAATATGTTGAAGAAACTCAACTTGCGATGGGTACATATTCTACCGTTTTCAGGATATGAGGTCCTATGTAGGGGCTGAGAGATTGAACAGTAACTAATTCTACCTTTTTCCCTAAAAGCTCTTCCAGATAGTAATTAAGGGATAGAAAATTATTGAAAGTCTTTTTATCCTTCCGAATATCCACCAGAATGTCTATATCACTATTTTCGCTCGCGTCATTACGCACATAAGAACCGAACAGCCCAATTCGGCTGACGCCAAACCCTGCCAATTGCAACTTATGGGAGGCAAGGGTTTGTAAAATGATGTCCTTATGTAAATTATTATTCACCGTTCAAAAATAGTCAAATAATCTAAATTTTGCAATATATTAATACTCAACGAGGAAGGAAGGGATTGTGCAGTTAACCCTGCAGCTTTACTCCTTATGATATTCCGGCTGCCGCTCAATTTTCTCCCAAAACATTAAATTTAATGATGCGCAACTTTTGCTGCTTTATCCTAACCATCCTGGTGACCATCTGTACCTGTCAGGGCCAGAACCGCACCATCACCATCATGCTCTCCACATCGCCTTCTTTCACCAGTATCCGGGAAGCCGCGGTGCGGATGCAGTGCAATTTGGTACTGGTCTACTCGATCAATGGTGATTACTACTCCCGGTATAAAGCATTCAAAGAGCCGGATCTGAAGGCGTTTGTGACCACCGAATTGCTCCTGATGGACGTTCGCACGGGCATGATCCCATTCTCCACCACGGTAACCAAAGATGTACTCTCGAAGAAGACGAAAGAGGACATGAATTTCTACCAGACCAGAGACCGGGCGTTGGATGAAGTGGCGTTAGCAACCATCAACGATATCGGGGGGAAGATTGTCGCCTTTTTGCGGTAATTGATCTATCTTTAGAGTAAACTCTATCGCCATCCACCGCATTGCTGCCATATTGACCCTGATCGCAGGAGGCGTCATTGTCTTTGCTTCCTGTTTTCACTCCAGTAGCGACAACGCATCTTCTGCTAAAATCAGCTATAACTTCGACATCCGGCCGATCCTCTCGGACAAATGCTTTAAATGCCACGGCCCCGACGCCAATCACCGGGAAGCCCATTTACGATTCGACATCGCCGACAGCGCCTTCGCCCCCTTGAAGAATACAAAGGGGGCCTTTGCGATCGTTCCCGGCCATCCGGAACAGTCCGAACTGCTTAGACGGGTCACCTCATCCGACCCCGGTTACCAGATGCCACCGACCGACTCCCATCTCGGCGCCCTCACCCCGCAGGAAATAAGCCTGTTTGAAAAATGGATCCGCCAGGGAGCCCGGTATCAACGGCACTGGGCCTTCATCCCGCCTGTCAAGGCGCCGCTGCCTCAACCACAAAACGCCAAATGGGGACATAACGAGATCGACAATTTCGTCCTGGCCAAACTGGAGCAACTAAACATGCAACCCAATGAGGAGGCCGACAAAGAACGCCTTCTGAAAAGAGCCAGCCTCGATATCACCGGCCTTCCCCCTACCCTTGCCCAAATGGATGCCTTCCTAGCCGACAACAGTCCCGCAGCCTACGAAAAACAGGTAGATGCCTTACTCGCGACTCCACAATACGGTGAAAAGATGGCGGTACACTGGATGGATGTGGCCCGCTATGCGGACAGTTACGGCTACCAGGATGACAATATCCGCACGCAATGGCCCTGGCGGGATTGGGTCATCCACGCGTTCAACGAGAACATGCCCTATGACCAGTTCATCACATGGCAGATCGCCGGTGACATGCTTCCGGGCGCTACCAAAGAGCAGATCCTGGCGACGGCATTCTTTAGAAATCATAAATACACCGAAGAAGGCGGGGTGGTGCCGGAAGAGTATCGCGTCGAATACCTCGTGGACAAGACGCGTACCTATGGAAAGGGGATCCTTGGCCTTACCGTGGAATGCGCACAATGCCATGACCATAAGTACGACCCCTTCCCCCAAAAGGATTACTATTCGCTTCTCGCCTTCTTCAACAACACCAAAGAAATAGGCTATGAAGGGGATGTCGGAGTATCCAGGCCGGCCAAAATGCCGATACTCACTTTCAATGACTCCGACGTACGCACGGCGATGTCGTTTATCAACAAGAAAGACACCGGCGCCATGATGGTGTCGGTGATGGGCGAGCGGGACACGTTTCGCACCACCTACCTTCTCTCCAGGGGCCGCTATGACGCACCTGCCGAACCGGTGCAGCCGGCCGCCCTGAAAGCAGTCATGCCATACGATACGACCCAGTTCCCGCGGAACCGGCTTGGCCTCGCCAAATGGACCGTCAGCCGGCAAAACCCGCTAACCGCCAGGGTTTTTGTCAATCAGCTTTGGCAGGAATTCTTCGGCAGGGGTATCGTCAAAAGCGCGGGAGACTTCGGTATGCAGGGCGACCTGCCCACCAACCCCCAACTGCTGGACTGGCTGGCCGCGGATTTTATGGAACACGGCTGGGACATAAAAAGGCTGGTCAGGCAATTCGTATTGTCGGCCGCCTATCGTCAGTCGGCGCGGTCCACACCCGAAAAACGAGAGAAAGACCCGGAGAACGCCTGGCTCTCACGCGGACCACGGATGCGTATACCCGCTGAATTCGTCCGTGACCTCGTCCTTTCCAGCAGCGGGCTGCTCGTGAAGACCATCGGCGGCCCAAGCGTAAAACCCTATCAGCCCGAAGGCCTGTGGGAATCGGCCACCTCAGGCAGAGGAGTACTCGCTGCTTATCGTCAGGACCATCACGACTCTCTCTACCGCAGAGGGCTATACACCTTCATAAAACTGACGGTACCACCGCCGGGCATGGGCCTGTTCGATGCCAGCAACCGGGATCAGTGCGAGATCCGACGAGGTCGCACCAACACGCCCTTGCAGGCCCTGGCGATGCTCAACGATCCTACCGTCCTCGAGGCCGCCCGGGTACTTTCGCAACGCCTCGAAGGCGAATCGTCCGCCGTGGGTGAGAAGATCACAAAAGCGTTTCGCCTGGTCCTCTGCCGGAAGCCTGCCGACAACGAGCAACAACGCCTGATGCAATATTATCAGGACCAGCTCACCGGATTCAGAAATAACCCCGGCGCAGCCCGGAAGACCCTGGCGGTCGGTGAATACCCGCCAGTTGCCAACGTCGACGCCATCACTTGCGCCGCACTGATGCGGGTGATCGACACCCTTTACAATTTAGAGGAGGCCATAACAAAGACCTGATAACAAACCCTGCAATATGGAAAAAGAGTTATTGGAACGCCATTTACATTTTAATCGCCGCCGTTTTCTGAAAGGGCTTGGGTTTGGCATTGGCGGTATCGCACTGGGCTCGCTGCTCATCCCCGATGTCTTTTCCAAAGGCGAAGAGGAGGCGATGACCATCGGCCTGCCCCATTTTGCGCCCAGGGCCCGACGGATCATCTATCTCTTCCAGAATGGCGCCCCTTCGCAACTGGATCTGTTCGATTACAAACCGTTGCTTAATAAAATGCAGGGCGAAGACCTGCCGGCCTCGATAAGGAATGGTCAGCGGCTGACAGGCATGACCGCCAACCAGACAAAATTCCCGCTGGCCGGAACCATGTTTCAATTCGGGCAGTACGGTCAGGCAAGGGCCTGGATCAGTGAGTTGATGCCCTATACGGCAAAAGTGGCCGATGACCTGTGCTTTGTGAAAAGTATGTATACGGAAGCCATCAACCACGATCCGGCGCTCACCTTTATGCAAACCGGCGCACAGCAAGGCAACCGGCCCAGCATGGGCGCCTGGCTCAGCTATGGTCTTGGCAGCGAGAACAAGAATCTCCCCGCTTTTTGTGTCCTCTTGTCCAAAGGCAAGGGCAATGGCCAGGGAGTGTACTCTAAGCTCTGGTCCAACGGCTTCCTGGACTCCATCCACCAGGGTGTTCAATTCAGCAATGGGGAGAACCCCGTGCTCTATCTTTCCGACCCCGATGGAATGGATAGGGTATCCAGGCGCAAGATGCTGGATGAACTTGCGGCTCTCAACGCAGACTCGTATAAAGAGTTCGGTGACCCCGAGATCAATACCAAGATCCAGCAATATGAAATGGCCTATCGAATGCAGACGGCCGTCCCTGAGATCACCGATATGAGCAAGGAACCCGAAGACACGCTCAAACTCTATGGTCCGGATTGTCTTGTCCCCGGAACCTTTGCCGCCAATTGCCTCCTCGCCCGGAAGCTCTCGGAAAGCGGTGTCCGTTTCGTCCAGTTGTATCACCAGGGATGGGATGGGCATAACAACCTCCCGGGTGAAATAAAAGGCCAGTGCAAGGACGTCGACCAGGCTTCCGCCGCCCTCGTGCAGGACCTCAAACAACGTGGGCTGCTGGATGAGACATTGGTTATTTGGGGAGGGGAGTTTGGCCGGACCAATTATTGCCAGGGAAAGCTGACACCGGAAAACTACGGGCG
>Ga0206888_1017_pt1 | contig 57104 bp, 49 predicted proteins | sample Alteio_BWOrgHeat_90_FD_153258 | JGI IMG/M metagenome (GOLD analysis project Ga0206888, IMG submission 153258) | Enriched cells from forest soil in Barre Woods Harvard Forest LTER site, Petersham, Massachusetts, United States - Alteio_BWOrgHeat_Nextera4 ... | reverse complement strand
GACTGAAGACGCTCGTCATCCCGATTTTTTTACCAATAATGCCTTTCATTTTCTTTAAAAGATTTGTGCCATCGGGTATGAGACAGAGCATAGACATACTATCAGGCTAGATAGCATCGATCTATATCTTCAATCCCTCGTTTGCAGCCGACCTTTTCTTTTCGTCGCTCTTCGTCCATCTTGTATGGATCCGGAGAAACAGAAGTACCGGCAGTAAACAAACCCTGAATGGCTTGTTCATATGTATCATCCCGGTTGCCCGGAATATTAACTATTTTGATCCAGCGCTATTTTATTCCAGTCGTAACCGGAAGTTTATAGATGGATATAGAAAGAACTTTTTCGGCGCGGCCACCCGCCTAAGCAGGCATGCCCGTCATGCCTTGATCTCAACATCCACACCGGAAGGCAGATCCAGCTTGGACAACGCATCCACCGTACGGCTGGAAGACGTATAAATGTCCAACAGGCGCTTGTGCGTGTGCAGTTGGAACTGCTCACGGGCCTTCTTGTTGACGTGCGGGCTCCGTAGTACGGTAAAGATCTTCTTACGGGTGGGTAAGGGAATTGGACCCGTTACCACAGCACCGGTACTCCGGACGGTTTTGACGATCTTCTCTGCGGATTTATCCACCAGATTGTGATCGTACGACTGTAATTTGATTCTGATTCGTTGAGACATAAGCCAAATCCCATTTTTTCCGAATGGGATGCAAAGGTATCGATTAGTTTCATTACTGCCCAAAGATTCGGGACTTTTTTTTCTACTTTCCGCCCCCCGGACAATTCTTCCGCAAATAGTCGGTATACAAGGTCGCCAGGTGCTGCCTCGTCCCATCCCCCTCATAGATCCCATGACTCCGGTTCGGATAAGCCATAAACTGGAAAACCTTGTTATAGCCGATCAAGGCATTCAAAAGCCGCTCCGCATTCTGATAATGGACATTGTCGTCACCCGTCCCGTGTATGTATAACAAATTGCCTTTCAAGTTTTTAGCATAAGTTATCGGCGATCCGGCAACAAAATCCTCCCGGTTCTCCTGCGGCAACCCCATATACCGCTCCTGGTACAGGTTGTCATAGCTCAACTGGTTGCCCACCGCCGCAATGGCGATCCCGGTTTTATAGATCCCGGGATACTGGAATAACAGGTTCAGCGTACTAGACCCACCCCCGCTCCATCCCCACACCGCCACCCGGCTGCTATCCACAAAAGGCCATTTTATAATCTCCGTCGCCGCCATCGCCTGATCCCGGATATTGATCCTCCCAATCTGTCTATAGATGGACTTCCGCCAGGCCCTCCCCTTCGGCGCCGGCGTTCCACGGTTCTCGACACTCAGGTAGATATACCCGTCCGCTGCCATATCCCCGGAATAAAGCCGGTTCGTCCCGACGCCATACTCGTCCAGCACGGTCTGGGCAGCGGGTTCACCATAGACATAAAAGACCACGGGATATTTCTTACCCGGATCAAAAGGCACTGGCTTTACCATCCAGCCGTCCATGGTCACCCCATCCGTGGTCTTGATCGTAAAGAACTCGACCTTCCGCTCCGGCCCCTTATCCTGCGCCCCGGCCCCGCTACCAGACCCTGCTCCGGCAATGCCCTTGGCCAGCGAAACATGCCCGGGCAGCCCCACGACCTCCTGCTTCTCCTCGGTATTGGCATTGCTATAGGTGTGCAGCGCAAACCGGCCATCGGGCGAGAGATCGTAGTTATGCGTCCCCGGTTCACTCCCAGGCGTCAGTCGCTCGGGCTTCCCCTTCCCATCCAGCCGGGTACGGTACAGGTATTTCTGGGTGGCATTGTCGGGGCTGGCGATAAAATACACCTGGTTATTCTTCTCATCGATAAGACTCACCCGCATGACATCAAAATCGCCCCGGGTCACCAGCGTCTCCTTCCGGCCATCCCGGCTCACCCGGTACAAATGACGCCAGCCGTCCTTCTCAGTCACCCAAAGGAACTCCCTCCCCCCGTCAAGCCAATCCCAGCCGGCAATGACCCCATCCTGCCAGAACCCCTTGCACTCGATATAGGCGCTATCCTTTTCATCATAGATCTCTGTCGTCCGCCCCGTGGCGACATCACTCAGGAATATCTTGCTCTCGTTTTGCTTCCGGTTCAACTGCTGCAGGATCAATTCCGTGGAATTAGCCGCCCATTCCATCCTCGGAAGATACGTTTGCCGGGGATCGCCGGGAATATCCATCCACCGGTTCATCCCGGTCGCCACATCGACAACCCCTATCCGGTAGGGTGAGGGAGCCTCCCCTGCGACAGGATACTCCACAGGCACCACAAAAGGATAGGTCGAATCGGTCGTATTCAGCATCAGGTAGTCCTTTACCTGGTTGGCATCCATCTGCCTGTAGGCAATATTCCGTCCATCGGGACTCCACCGGAACCCGTCACGACACTCCAACTCCTCCTCATAGGCCCAGTCAAAAGTGCCGTTGATCACCTTGGGAGTATTATTGGTGGAAGTAAGACACCGCGCCACCCCGGTGGCCAGGTCCTCTACGAAAAGATCATGCTGACTGGAATAGGCCACCTTCGTTCCATCGGGCGAAAGTTTGGCAAATAGCAGGGAAGAAGCAGGCCTGGCCTTTCCCACCTGCACCAACTGCCGGCTGACCCTGTCCAGCACCCAGTAATCCCCACGGGTGTCATAGCGCCATACCCTTCTCGCATTTGTATAGATCAGGACCTTTTTCCCGTCGGCGGAAAAAGAAAAATCCCGGACGGCCAGCGGCCTCCCCTGCCCCACCGGTCGAAGCGCATCGGCGGCAACGATCACCGTCTCACGGTTGTCCGGCAACTCCACCCGCACAATAGACCCGGAACTTATCTTATAAAAAGCATTCCCCTCCTTTGTCCATTTCAGCAGCGTAGAGCCGGGTTGCGCATCGGTGCCGGCGGCGGCGAGCAACAGGAAAAGCAAGGGCAGACGGAGAGAACAAGCTCGCAGGAACATCACCATGATCATATTTTTTGAGGGCCGGAAATTACAACAATTCGATGGACAACCTCCGGCCAAAAAAAGCCCGGCGAATCAATTAGATTCACCGGGCCCATTAAATTTTACATTGCTATGCACTAGCGACGACGCCAGTGACCAGCGATCCAGTATTCACCACGCGCATGATGCGCCCAGTGACCAGGGATCCAGGCCCAACCCGGATGCGGGGGCTCGGCCCAATGACCACCGACGGCAACATAAGTACCTCCACGTGCTTCCCACTCTTCATCGATCCACACGTGCCGGGGGCTCGGGGCGACGGGACGGGCAACAGGGTGCCATACAGGTCTGACGCTAACATAAACCTGGGCGGAAGCCGACATACTACCTGCGGCTACCATCAACATTACCAGAAATGCCAGTTTTACAACTTTACTTTTCATATGTTGGTTTTTAAGTATGACAATTGGATTGTTCACAGGTCAGAAGGTTAAACGATCCAATGTGATTTTAACGCATTCCTTTTCATAAAAGTACGTTTTAATCAAATTTTAAGCCCCACCTTTCGGGTGGGGCTTAAAAATCTATAGTCATCGATTTATGTCGGTCTACGCATTCACCTTCTTACCCTTCACCTTCGCAATCACCTCTTCGGCGATATTGTTCGGCGCCGGAGCATAGTGGGAGAACTCCATGGTAGAGGTCGCACGACCGGAACTCATGGACCGCAATTCAGTCACATAGCCAAACATTTCCCGGAGGGGAACCTTGGCCTTGATGACCTGCAGGTTATTCCTGCTGTCCATGCCTTCCAGGATACCCCGGCGACGGTTCAGGTCACCCGTTACATCACCCATATACTGGTCGGGGGTCAATACTTCCACCTTCATTACCGGCTCCAGCAGGATGGGCTTGGCCTTCTTACCCGCCTCCCGGAAACCGGACTTGGCGCAAAGTTCAAAGCTCATACCATCGGAATCCACATCGTGGTAGCTACCGTCGAAGATCCGCACCTTCATACTGGTCATCGGGTAGCCAGCCAGAACACCCGTACCCATACAGCTCTCAAAACCCTTCTGGATCGGCTGGATGAACTCCTTGGGGATCGATCCGCCAAAGATATCATTGACGAACTGGAAACTCTTTCCTTCGTTCTCCTTCAACCACTCTTCTTCGGCAGGCCCGATCTCGAACTGGATGTCGGCAAACTTACCACGACCACCGGTCTGCTTCTTCAGCACCTCACGATGCAAGACAGAGGTATTGAAGGCTTCCTTATAGGCAACCTGGGGTGCACCCTGGTTTACTTCAACTTTAAATTCCCGCCGCATCCGATCGATGATGATCTCCAGGTGCAACTCACCCATCCCGCGAAGGATGGTCTGACCGGTGTCTTCATCGGTGTTGACACGCAAGGTAGGATCCTCTTCCACCAGTTTGGAAATAGCGATACCCATCTTGTCGACATCGGCCTGGGTCTTCGGCTCCACCGCAATGGCGATCACCGGCTCAGGGATGAACATATTCTCCAGCGTTATCGGATGATCTTCGTCACAAAGGGTATCCCCGGTCTTGATTTCCTTAAAACCAACCGCAGCGCCAATATCCCCGGCTTCGATAAAGTCGATAGGGTTCTGCTTGTTGGCGAACATCTTCATAATGCGGCTGATCCGCTCTTTCTTACCACTCCGTACATTCAGTACATAGGAGCCGGCATCGAGATGACCGCTATAACAGCGGAAGAAGGCCAGACGACCCACGAAAGGATCCGTCATGATCTTAAAGGCAAGCGCCGCAAAAGGTTCTTTTGCATTGGCCTTACGATAGATCGTTTCGCCGGTATGGGGATCAGTACCAGCCGTATCCTCGATGTCCAGGGGTGAAGGCAGGTAACGGCAAACGGCGTCCAGCGCTGTCTGTACACCCTTGTTCTTAAAGGAAGAACCACACATCATCGGGACGATGCTCAGATCCACCGTAGCCTTACGGATGGCCTCATGCATCTCATCTTCGGTGATGCTGTTGGGGTCTTCGAAGAATTTCTCCATCAGCGTATCGTCATATTCGGCAACGGCTTCTACCAGTTTCCCTCTCCATTCCAGCGCCTCTTCGATCATATCGTCCGGCACCGGGATCTCGTCAAAGGTCATCCCTTCCGTTTCCATATGCCAGATGATCCCCTTCATCTTGATCAGGTCGACAACCCCCTTGAAATCATCTTCAGCACCTATCGGCAACTGCAAAGGCACTGCCTTCGCACCCAGCATCTCGCGAACCTGGTTGACCACCATCAAAAAGTCGGCACCGCTCCGGTCCATCTTGTTGACAAAACCGATGCGGGGAACCCGGTACCGGTTAGCCTGACGCCAGACGGTCTCAGACTGCGGTTCCACACCGTCGACGGCAGAGAACAGGGCAATAAGGCCATCCAATACCCGCATGGAACGTTCCACTTCTACCGTGAAATCCACGTGACCCGGAGTATCGATGATATTGAAATAGTATTTTTTGGTATTGGCATCCACTTTACCCTTGTCGGTAGGGAAGTTCCACTGGCAGCTGACGGCCGCGGAGGTAATGGTGATACCCCTCTCCTTCTCCTGCTCCATCCAGTCGGTAGTAGCCGCACCATCATGCACCTCCCCGATCTTGTGAATCATCCCCGTGTAGCGTAAGATCCGCTCCGTGGTAGTGGTTTTACCGGCATCGATATGAGCCGCAATCCCGAAATTCCGTTGAAATTTTAAGTCTGCCATTGTTATTTGTTGTAAGATTTTTGTCCCTCTGATCCGAAAATTAATTCGGTGCGCAAAGGTAATCAAAATTCCCGATGTAAAATCGATCCAAAACAAAAACCCTGCGTTACCGGCAGGGTTTTCATATACAAAGTTCTGACTATTTATACTTTGAAGTGCGCGAAGGCTTTGTTAGCCTCAGCCATCCTGTGCGTATCTTCCTTCTTCTTAAAAGCACCACCCTCACCCTTGGCAGCCGCAACGATCTCCCCGGCAAGCTTTTCAGCCATGCTCCGGCCATTCCTTTCACGGCTGTAACGGATCAGCCATTTCATGCTCAAAGAGATCTTTCTGTCCGGGCGAACTTCGGAAGGTATCTGGAAGGTAGCACCACCGATCCGCCGGCTGCGAACCTCGACGGCCGGAGTAATGTTGGATAAAGCCCTTTTCCAGATATCATACCCATCTTCATTGGTCGTCTTAGCCACCTTGTCAAGGGCGTCATAGAAAATGGTATACGCAGTATTCTTCTTTCCCTGCCACATGATGTTGTTCACAAAACGGGTCACCAGGATGTCGTTATACTTTGCGTCAGGGGCCAGTGGTAATTTTTTGGCTTGCGTCTTCCTCATTTTTTGGCGGAATTATACTTTATAATTTTTTATTTCTTTCCTGCAGGTTTTGCAGCGGCGCCCTTAGCACCCGCTTTTTCCTTCTTCGTACCATACTTGCTCCGGCTCTTCTTCCGGTCCTTCACACCGGCAGTATCCAGGCTGCCACGCACAATGTGATAACGCACACCGGGAAGATCCTTCACACGACCACCACGGATCAGCACGATCGAGTGCTCCTGGAGATTGTGCCCTTCCCCCGGAATGTACGCAATCACCTCGACTTTATTGGTCAGACGCACCTTCGCAACCTTACGCAGGGCGGAGTTGGGCTTCTTCGGAGTGGTCGTATAAACACGGGTGCAAACACCACGACGCTGCGGACATGCATCCAAAGCCCTGGATTTGCTCTTCGCGCGGATAATCTCTCTTCCTTTTCTAACTAATTGCTGTATGGTAGGCATTCTGAAACCTATTTTATTTTGGGACTGCAAAAGTACTGTCCCCTCGGTTATTATCCAAATTTTTCTGTATGACCCCCCTTAAACCCGGAACATCCATCCCCGGCTATCCTCCCTGCGGCCTTCCCGGATATCCGTCAATACCCGCTTTACCGTTGGCGCCACGGTCCACTTATCCGTATCGAATTTCATCGTAAAACCCTCATAATTAAGCTCCTTGATCATGGAAATCGTCGCCGCTGTCCCCGTCCCGAACACCTCTTTCAACTCCCCCGCCTGGTAGGCGCGGACGATATCGTCTATATTGACCGGGCCCTCTTCCACGGAGTAGCCCTCGCCCCTCAAAACCTCCATCGCACTGTCCCGCGTAACCCCCTCCAGGATCGTTCCCGATTCCAGATCAGGGGTCACCACCCTGTCCCCGATGACAAAAAATACATTCATCGTCCCTATCTCCTGGACATACTTATGCTCGAATGCATCCATCCACAACACCTGGTCATACCCCTTTTTCTTGGCCACCGCGGTAGCCAGCATACTCCCGCCATAATTCCCGGCAGCCTTCGCAAAACCAAAACCCCCACGCGCAGCCCGGGTAAACTTCTCCTCGACATAAATGCGCATCGGGGCAGAATAATACGGACCGGTAGGACTCAGTAATATCATAAACTTATACGTGTCCGACGCCTTTACCCCGATCACCTCGTCCGTCGCAAACATGAACGGCCGGATATACAGCGAAAAATCGTTCTTCATCGGGATCCAGTCCCGGTCCAGGTCCACCAGCCGGCGCATCCCCTCGATAAAGATCTCCTCGGGAACAGTAGGCATCATCATCCGCTCCGCGGAAATATTGAAGCGGCGGAAATTATCATATGGCCGGAAAATAAAGGGATTCCCCTCCCGGTCCTTATAGGCCTTGATGCCTTCAAAAATAGATTGCCCGTAATGAATGGCGGCCAGCGCCGGGGACAAGCTAAGGGATTGGTATGGCCTGATCTGCACCTTCTTCCACTCGCCATCCACATAATCCACCTCCAGCATGTGGTCAGTAAAATATTTACCAAATGGGAGATTGTTATAGTCGATCTCGCTAACTTTACTCTTCCCCGTTTTCGTAACTTGTATGTCCAGGGTTGCAATCATCGTAGGTAAATTTTGTTGACACAAAGAAACAAACAATCTTTGTGAGAACAAAATCAAAAACTAACATTTGTTAGTAAACAACACCGGACCCTGCAGACACCAGCGCACAATTTATGAGCCTCAATAACATCGAATTATCCGATCTTATCGTTTCCGAGTGGTATGGCCCGTCCGTCCTCATACCATCCGGCAGACCAACCGCACCCGTCACTCCGGCAACGGTCACCGCCCAGCCCGTCACTCCGCCACCCGCCCCACCGGCGCCGGTCGAAGAACCCGCCGCCTATAAATTTCTGGGCAACCACCGCCGCAAGGTCACCATCCTCGTCGACTCCCCCGGCGCGGCCTTCCTGCCGGACGACCAGCTCAACTTCCTCACAAAGATCCTCGAGGCCTGCCGCATGAACATCGGCGACGTAGCCATCATCAATCACCATACTTCACCGGTCGCGATCACGGCCCTGCGCCAGCAATTGCAACCTTCCTCCATACTGCTCTTTGGCATCCAGCCAACCGCCATCCGGCTGCCCATCAACTTCCCGGTCTTCAAGTTGCAACCCTATGACCAATGCACCTATCTTGCGGCCCCCCCCCTGCAGGAGTTGGTAGGCAACACCGCGGACAGCAAACTGCTCAAGAGCAAACTCTGGGTCTGCCTGAAAACACTCTTCGACGTATGAGCCGTTCCCCTTCAAATACCGAATCCATGGCCCCAAAGCCGCGCATCCGCATCGTCTTCGCCACCAACAACCAGCATAAGGTCACCGAGATCCAATCCGCCATCGGCCATCAACTCGAAGTAATAAGCCTGAAACAGGCCGGCATCGACATCGAGATCCCCGAACCCCACGATACCCTCGAAGCCAACGCTACAGAAAAATCTTCTACCATCCATCGCCTCACCGGCGACAACTGCTTCAGCGAGGACACCGGTCTCGAAGTGGGCGCACTCAATGGCGAACCCGGCGTGCTCAGCGCCCGCTATGCCGGTGAAGACAAGTCCTTTGAAAAGAATATCGCCCGGCTCCTCGAAAAACTCGGCGACAATACACACCGGCAGGCCCGCTTCCGCACCGTCATTTCGCTCATCTGGCAGGGACAGGAACACCTCTTCCAAGGCATCTGCGAAGGCCGGATCCTCTATACTCCCGATGGCGCCGACGGCTTTGGCTATGACCCGGTCTTTGTACCCGATGGCGATACCCGCTCCTTTGCCCGCATGTCGCTCGAAGAAAAAAACCACTATAGTCATCGCCGCAAAGCCGCTGACCAACTGGTCGCCTTTTTACAAACCCAAATATGATTGCATATGCCCAGAACCAAACTTACCCTCCCCGAACATTTTTCGTTCACCACCGACCTTCCGGTGCGCATCACCGATCTCAATTACGGTGGTCATGTCGGCAACGACTCCATCCTCTCCCTCATTCATGAGGTAAGGGTCCAATTCCTCCGCTACCATGGCTACCAGGAATTGGACATGGCCGGCGTTGGCCTCATCATGGCCGATGTCACCATCGAGTTCAGAAGCGAACTATTCTATGGCGACACCCTCCGCGCCTCCATCGCCGCCGCCGAATTCTCCCGCGTCGGCTTCGATCTTTACTATAAATTGGAAAAGCTCACCGGTGACAAATGGACCCCCGTAAGCAACGCCCGCACCGGCATGGTCTGTTATGACTATAAAGCGAAGAAAATAGCAAGTGTCCCAAAAGAAGTGATGAATAAATTACTGTCGTAAAGCAGGGCCTCCCCGCCACTCATTGGCCGTCGGCGGCCGTCCATATCCGCCAGCTCTCTTCTGCTTGCAGAATAAGCATGGCATGCCCGTTCTCCACTACCGCCCCCTGCGCTTCAGCCTGCTGCAGGAAAAGCGTCCTGGCCGGGTTATACACAAGGTCAAAAAAGTAATGCCTCGCCCCCGCTGCCTCATACGGCAACGCCGGATATTCGTCCACCTTCGGATACATCCCCAGCGGCGTCGTATTCACCACAAGCGTATACTCGCCCAGCATCGCCGCATCGACATCCCCATATCCAACATCTTCCGACCCTGCCCGCGGCCGGCGCGTGACGAAACGATAGGCAATCCCCAACTTCCCAAGAACATACTCCACCGCCTTGGCCGCCCCACCCGTCCCCAGGATCAGCGCCCGGCGATGATGACTCCCCAGCAGGGGTAACAGCGACTGCTCGAATCCCACGACATCGGTATTGTGTCCCGTACGGCGGCCATCCCGAATATCGATACAATTACAAGCCCCGATCGCTTCTACGACGGGACTACGGGCATCCAGGAAAGAGAGCACCTGCTCCTTATAGGGAATGGTAACATTGAGTCCGCGCAGCTCCGGGTCCGCCAGCACCCCGGGCAATTCGTCGATCGCCGCCAGCGGGAAATTGGAATAGGAACACCCGCTTATCCCCTCCCGCCCGAACTTCTCCGTAAAGTACCGCTGGGAGAAGGAATGCGACAAGGGATAACCTATCAGCCCATAACGTCTCATCGGGCCGCGTCTTTATCCAGGAAGAGATGGAAAGTATCCCCGCGCAGGCCGACCCGCATCGCTTCCATCGCGATCACTTCTGTTGGGGCAATATTGCCGAGGTTGACATTGCAACCGATCAGCTCGATAAAATAGAGTTGTTGCGCCTTTTGAGGAGCTTCCCACAAGATCTTTTCGGCGGGTATCTGGGTCAGGATCTCCTGCACAAGCCCTTCCCGTACCTCACCACTGCCCCGGTAGATCCCCACGTTCCCCGCCTCCCTCGCCTCGGCGATAACATAGGATGCCCCGGCCGCCAGCTCGGCAGACATCAGCTCGATCCATTTATAAGGTGGGATGATATGCGCGGCATCCTTGCTGCCCACCTCGCTGAATACGGTACCATGTTTCGTCAACTTCTCGATATAGCCGCACTTTTCAGCATGCGGAATGGTAATGCTGCCATCGCTCACCTCCATATGATCGATGCCATAGTCCTTACAGACAGCGATATAATCCTCGAATTGACCCCGGATCAGGAAGGCCTCGAACAGCGTTCCGCCAAAATAGACGGGAAGCCCATAGGATTGGTATACCTCTATCTTCTCCCGGAGATTGGGGGTTACGAAAGAAGTGCCAAAACCCAGTTTTACAACGTCAACGTGAGGGTGCGCCACACTCAAAAAATTCTTTGCTTCATCGATGCTCAGCCCTTTGTCCATGACCATGGTAATTCCATTCTGCCGCGGCTTCTCCAGCCTGTCCGGCATTTGCGAGAGTTTAAAGTTCATCCTTGTAGTTTATTGAGTCTGTTAATAGGTAGGCACCAACCACGGCCGGCGCACATCACTCCGTAAATTCTTAGTAACCGGCGCAAAAATAGGAAACAATCTCATAACAACCCGTACAAGGTCGTATGAAACAATATTAGAATACAATTAAAATACAGGCAACAGGTCCACCGCGATTCGACGGCCAGACCCTTTAGAAAGACTTATTCTTCTTATATCTCGCAATAATATCCACCACCGGCTGGTACTGGAGGATCACGGGATTCAATTCCAATAATTTCTTTAGCAACTTGGGCGCCTTCGCCATCGCATTCTCCAACTGCAACAGCCCCTCGCGACTCCGGCCAAGGGCAAAATAGACCGCCGAAAGATAGAACACGAACAACGGCTTCCCTCCCGTGATCCTGATCGCCGTCTCCACCTGCTCCAGCGCTTCCTCGAAATACTCGGCATTATACAGGCAACGGATCAACGCCTCCCAACTGGAAATATTCCGGGGACGGATCCGCACCACATTGGAGAAATATTGTATCGCTTCCTTGAATTCCCCCAGTTGCATCTTGCATTCACCCATCGCAAGATTATACTCGGGCTGCATGGCATGGATCCGCATCGCGGCCTCCAGCTGCTTCACCGCCTGCCCCCACTGCTCCTCGTTGATATAGGTACAGGCTAACTTGTAGTACAGCTTACTGTCGTCCGGGTTAAGATGCGAAGCCTTCCGGTAATAAAACCGCGCCTGCGCATAGTTATCCAATTTATCATAACAATGACCTATCGCCTCATAGATCACATCCTCCGGCCTCGACAACTCCAATACCTTCTCCAGCGACTCGATCGCATCCCGGTATTTCCGTAGCCGGATATAAGCGTCCCCCATGTTCCGGTAGGCATAGTCGAATTTCTCATCGATGGCCAATGCATACTTATACGCATCCACCGCTTTCTCATACAACTTAAGCCCCTGGAAGGCCGCCGCCAGGTTGAACCAGGCAAGCTCGTTGTAAGGCTTCTCATCGATGATCTGCTGATGCAGCCGGATACTCTCTTCATTCCTCCCGGTAAAGTCCGTCCAGAAACAGATCTTGTACAGCGCCTCCTCATTGGAAGGGTCCTGCTCCAGGATCAGCTTCAGACAGTCGAATATCTTATCGAATTCCTCGTAGTCGTCATAAACATCCGCCAGTTCGAACAACAGCTCCACCCGTTCGTCCCCCTCGAAATGCATAAGCGCACTTTCCAGCAGGGCCGCCGCCTTCTGCGGTTGGTCCAGGGCCAAATAAGCATCCGTCTTAAGAATGTAAAGATTGATATCGCTGCCATCGAGAAGCTCTACCTGCTCAAGTATCGCAAGGGCTTCGTAATACCGGCGCGTAGCGATCATCAGGTCCGCCTTCTTCACCAACAAGGCCGATGAGTAAGGGTATTGCTCTATTCCCAACTCCACCGCTTCTATAGCCTGGTTGAGATCTTCCGTGTCGTCAAAATAGTCGATTATCCTTTCGAAAGCTTCTTCCTCGAGAAAGGAATGATGCCGCCCACTCTTCAAATCCGAATACTGCTTCAACAATTCCTTTATTTCTTCCCGATCCTGATGGTATGGATTTTCTTGCATGTGTTAAAGGTTATCGTAAGTTACATGATAAAACCATTACCTCCGAAAATAGTTTTATCCCCCATTGGGGATACTCCGGCAAGCCAAAAACCTTGCTTGAGTGGCAACCCTCCGCGTGCATTTAACGTATCTTTATGCAGCGGGTAGCCCGGCAAAAAAATCACTAAATTGTAACTAAATCGGATTCAGGCCGTTAAAGCTTTACTAAATTTTGTGATAAGCGGTTAAAAATTACCCAATTTTTTTTACTACATTTGTACCAGGATGACGAAACCGACTACAATAGAATGGAGGAAATTGATGCGCAAAATGCTCGTCAGCGCCATTATGGTTGCAGCGGTCGGCCTCGCTTTTGCCAGCAAAGGCGGTGGCGGCGATAAGAAATCGACGAATGTACCCCTGAGAACGAGTTTTACCCCCATCCGCACCACCAACGGCTTCACCCTCAAAACCGGGCCTACCTTCACCGGCAGCATTATCCTGGGCGCCGAAAAAACAACTAACTACGTCTCCTTCAATACCTTGGTGACTTACGAAAAAGGCAACAGCATGTACATCATGCCCTATCGTACCAAGATCAATACCTCCGTTTACCTTCGCAATAGCGGCAACAGCCTCCAGTTGCTGGACCTGCACATCAATGTAGGTCGTAAATAATTGATTACCATCACTCAAGGCCTTTTCACTTCCTTCTGATCCCGGATATTCACTTCTATCCCCCGATATTCATTTTCTTGCTTTCCTCATAATTCATTTCCCGGTACCCGCTGCCCGGAATATCGAACTTCGACGCCGGCACGGGGTTAAGACTCATCTTCGAAAACCGGTATTGGATCTTCACATTCCCATTCGTAAGCTCATATTCCAGCGGAAGGCCGTCCAGGGTCCGGAAAATAGGGTCATACTGCTTGTTCTCAGGGATCAGGTCCTTGGTATAATATACGGTAACCGTAGCCCCCGTAACCGTCTGCCCCGTCGCCTTGACACAATTGTAGCTGGCTATTATCTTCGTCTCGTTGGTATTCTTGAAAACGATGCCGTCATACATCCGGTTCCGCTCTGACCAGTTATCCGGGTTCATCCGGATCAATAGCTTCTGGCCGCTCACCTCCCGGAGAACAACCCCAAAACCCGTATTAGCATCAAAAATAGAAGTGGAAGAAAAAAGGGCATTGGTCATCTCACTCCGGCTCTTATTGCCCTTGATATAAATGGTATGCGAGGCATTTCCCACCCCGTCCAATTTATTGCCCCCCTCTACAGTGACGGAATAATCATACACCAGGGTAAGCTCCGAGATCTTTTTCTGGGCCTGCGTCGTAATTTGTAAAACATTCAGGCACAAGCATAGGAATAAAGGGATTCGATAGGTAAACATCCGCTAAAAATAAGAAACCCCCCTCAAACCTCCAAGCAGGCCCGCTAATTCACGCGCGCGACCCGGCAACGTCTATCATCGGCCTATTTCCGGCCGGGACCACCCTTCTTCTGGGCCTCTTTCTGCGCCTCCTGCATCTGCTCCAGGCGCTCCTGCCATTTGGACTTCGTCTTGGGCTTAGTCCTGTTCTCCTGCAGCTTCGCCAGGATCTTCGCATGGTCGATGATATAGTTCTGGATCACGAATTGCAACGCCAGCGTGATCACGTTGGAGACCGTATAATACCAGGTCAGCGCCGACGCCAGCCGGTTAAAGAAGACCAGCAGGAATACCGGCATGATATACGGCATATACTTCATCGCCGGGTTACTCTGGTCCGGCGTCATACTCATCCCATAGAGCGAGATCAGAAAGCTGGTGACAACGGCCAGCAAAGCAAAAAGGCTCACATGGTCGCCATAGCCCGGGATCGAAAACCCAAAATTGAGGATGCTGTCGTACGTAGACAGATCATGACTCCAAAGAAAAGTTTCCCCCCTTAGCCCGATATTGGTGTTGAAGAAGCTATATAAAGCAAAGAAGATCGGTATTTGCAACAGTGCCGGTATACACCCCCCAAGCGGATTGACCCCCGCCTCCCGGAACAACTTCATCTGCTCCATCCCCACCTGCTGCTGATCATCCCCCACCCGCTTTTTCATTGCCTCTATCTCCGGCCGCAAAGCCTTCATCTTCGCACCGCTGAGATAACTGCTGTACACCAGCGGCGACGTAAAGAGTCGGATAAACAGCGTCAGTAACAGGATCGCGATCCCATAATTCGCGATATGGGCCTTGAAGAAATTGAACACCGGCATGATGATATAGACATTCACCGGCCGTACAAAGGAATACAGGTTCCGACCAAGGTCGATGATATGCGTCATCCCCGGCGCCTCCTTGTCAAGGATATTGAAATCATTGGGCCCGTAATACAGCCGGAAGGGCAACGTCGCCACAGCGGTGGCCGGGATCTTCGCCTGCAAAGCCACCTCGGCCCTGCCAACCGTATTCGCAGTATCGGCCGTCTCCTTCATCAGGTGAATGGCACCCGAAGCAAACCCATTCTTGGCGATCACCGTCGTATTGAAGAATTGCTGCGACACCGATACCCACTGCACCGGCTTCTCAAAGGTCCTTTCCGTCTTCGAAGAGATATAATCGAATTGGTTGTCCTCCGAATAACAAACACTGGCCAGGCGCCGCTCGTCGATGATATTCTTCTGGCTTCTGCCCAACTGGGCATGCCAGCCAAAATTGAAATTGTTCTGGGCAAAGTACTTCCCGGGATTGTTGATATTCACATTCCAGTCCAGCACATAATCGTTCGCCGGCAGGATAAATTCGTGTTCGAGCGATTGACCCGATGGCGAAGGAAGTCGGAATCGTACCGTCTGGCTGCCATCGGCATTCTTGACAACTTCCCCGGCTTTGAAATATAATTCGGCGATATCGGCCGCACCCGATCCCGTATTTATCGGGTAACTGATCCGGTTATCCGTACCCGGCGTAACCAGCCGCACCGGCGTACTGTCATAAGACTTGAACTTCTTCAGCTCCACATCCACCGGCTGGCCGCCTTTATTACTAAAGACCACTTTTATCAGCTCGTTCTCCACCGTCAGCAATTGCTCCGTTCCCTTTAAGGCCGGGTTGAACCCCGTCGTGTCTACCGGCTGATGCACAGTGGTGGTATCCTGCTGGGTAGCAGCTTCTTTGACAGCCGCAGCTTCCCGCGCCCGCGTAACCACCGCGATGCTGTCCGCGATATGCTTGCGCTGGGCTTCCAGCTCATGACTGCTCTTCGTATTAAGATAAAGGTATAAGAATAATAAAAGGCCCAACAACACAAAACCAATAACCGTATTGCGATCCATTCCCATGATAGTTTTTTTAGGAGTGGCAAATATAAGCTGTTTGCACGACCTGCGCGTGTTCTATCCGGCGGAAACTCACACTAATCCCGCCGGCAGCCAAAAACATCGGTAAAAGAATTGGTAAATGCCGGGGCGCCTTATATCATCTCACTCTGCAAAAGCGGATTCTTCACCGCATTCTTCGCCTCGGCAAATTCCTTCGCCGCCTTGATAAAATGGACAAATATCGGCTGGGGATCCTCCACCGTGCTCTTCAACTCCGGATGGTATTGGACCCCAAAGAAAAAGGGATGGCTATTGGCAGGCAATTCGACGATCTCTATTAACCCGCTTTCCGGGTTGGTGCCGCTCGGGATCATCCCGGCCTGTTCGAATTGTTGCAGATATGCATTATTGAACTCCCAACGATGACGATGCCTTTCGGAGATCACAGGCTTACCATCATAGATCTGGCTGGCCAGCGAACCCTCTTTCAACGCACAGGGATAAGAACCCAGCCGCATCGTCCCCCCCTTCGCAGTCACCTTCTTCTGCTCCTCCATCAGGTCGATAACGGGATGCGGCGTATGCACATCCATCTCCGTGGAATGCGCATTCTTCAGGCCGACCACATTACGGGCATACTCGATCACCGCCATCTGCATCCCCAGACAGATCCCAAAGAAGGGCAGCTTGTTCTCCCGGGCATACCGTACCGCGATGATCTTCCCTTCCACCCCCCGATGACCAAAACCCGGTGCCACCAACAGCCCGTCCAGGTTCGCCAGCTTCTCCCCCACATTTTCATCGGTAATGAATTCACTGTGCACATTCACCACCTGGACCTTGCACTCATTCATTGCACCGGCATGCACAAAGGACTCCAGGATGGACTTATACGCATCCTGTAATTCGATATATTTTCCAATAAGCCCGATCATAACCTTGCTCTTGGGATATTTCAGCTTGTCCAGGAATTCCTTCCACCGGGCCAGTTCAGGCTCGTGATATTGCGTAATGTTCAGCTTCTTCAGGCAAATAAGATCCAGCTTCTCCCGCATCATCGCCAAAGGAACCTCGTAAATGGTTGGAGCATCCGCCGCTTCGATCACCGCCTCGGGCTTCACATTACAGAAAAGCGCTATCTTCTTCCGGATATCCGGGGATAAGGACTCCTCCGTCCGGCAAACAATAATGTCCGGATGCACCCCTTCCTGGCTCAATAATTTGACGCTATGCTGCGTGGGTTTCGTCTTTAGCTCCTTGGCCGCCTTCAGATAGGGGATCAGCGTAAGATGCACCACCACACAATCCTCTTCGGGCATTTCCCATTGCAACTGCCGCACCGCCTCGATAAAAGGCAGCGACTCGATATCCCCTACCGTACCTCCCAACTCCGTGATGATGATATCCCATTTATTCCCCTGACCCAGCAAAAGCATCCGCCGCTTGATCTCATCCGTAATATGCGGTATCACCTGTACCGTCTTCCCAAGATAAGCCCCCTCCCGTTCCTTGTTGATCACCGTCTGGTAGATCCGGCCCGTAGTGACATTATTGGCCTGGGAGGTATAAATATTGAGAAAACGCTCGTAATGACCAAGGTCCAGATCGGTCTCCGCCCCGTCCTCCGTCACATAGCACTCCCCATGCTCATACGGGTTCAACGTACCCGGATCTACGTTGATATAGGGGTCAAACTTCTGAATGGTTACCCGTAGCCCCCTGGCCTGTAACAATTTAGCCAGCGATGCTGCGATAATTCCTTTACCCAATGAAGAAGTTACCCCACCTGTAACAAAAACATACTTAGCCATGGTATGGTCAATTAATTTATTATTAAATGCGTTGTTGTGTTATTGGGCGACAGGCGGAAAACAATATCTTAGCATCATCTACCCTGCATCACAAGTGAATCGATGAATAAAATGAATGAATCCTGGCCGCTGAATTGACCTGCTGAAAACCATAAAGAAGGGAAATTCCAAGAGGTCGTGTAAAGGTACATGAAATTCTATTCCCGCAAAAACGCGTGTGGATAACTTGCGTAAAAGTCCAGATATTGAAAGAGGCCCAACCATGGTTGGGCCTCTTCGTTTTATATAAGCTATTTTATTTCAAAATGGCCAGGGAGATGGCCGGTTTCACCCTTGAATCAGTTACCTCGGAAGGCATGTTTCTGGTGATCTCTTTGGCGGCGGTTCTGTCCGATTTATTGATCTTAACAGCGTGCAGAACAGAAATGGAGGCGATCTCAATAACTAAAACTAAGCCTGTAAGGGTTCTTCCTTTCATAATTACCATTGGATTTGGGTCTTTTTCTACGGGATAAAGATTGTCTTTTCTATTTTTTGTCTTTGCGGGCACAAGGTACGCCCGCCCGGACACAAACGCAAGATAATTAAGCTTTATTTTACTTGCAACGTAGAAATCGGCCTACCCCCATCGCATCTTTACGCGCATTTTTCCGAAAGTCGCCATTTTGTAATCATTTCACACTCACTTACATATAAAACAAAATACTATTCATCCCTCCGGAATTTTTTCATATTTTGTTAATGATTCGTAACTATGAAACCAACCTTGAAATACCCAGTATCCATCATCGGGGCACTGTGCCTGTCCCTGCATCTTTTTGCCCAATCGGCGCCAGCAACCCCCTTCTCGGCTCTTCCAAGCGTAACCATCAATCTTAAAGAACCCGGCCCCATTACCGGTACCGTCTTCCGACATTTCGAGGTCATCGACCAACGGTCGGATACTACCCGCATCGGCGTCCACACCTTCTGGCCGACCTTTGGCCACCCCCGGGACAGACAGCTCACCTTCCACTCCCCCGCCTCCGCAGAGATCGCCGGTTACCTGAACACCTGGTTCACCCGGCCCGACGCCCCGTTTACCGCATTGATCGTCCTTCGCTCGCTCTGGCTGTCAGATGCCAGTTATCTCCGGGAAGAACTAAAAAAAGACCCGAATAAACTATACGAACGTACCCATATCCGCTTCAAAGCCGAGATCTACGCCGTCAGGGATAGCCAATACATGCCCATCTTCCGGTTCGATACGTTGCAAGCCTACAAAAACTCAAATCTTTACAGGTCGGTAACTACGTTTTATGATCTCTGGGACCGCGATCTGACAGCCATCGTCAGCACCATGGCCGACAGCGCCTCTCTCCTCACCGCCGCAAGGGTTGAGCATGCCCGGCTCCTCCACCTCGAAGACATCCTCGAGTTCAACAGGACCCGCTTTTATGCCCCTATCAGTGACAATGCCGCCCTCACCCCGGGAGTCTACGTCAACTTCGAGGAGTTCAGGAACAACGCCCCCTCCATCCGGGATTTCGAGGTAAAAAAAGAGAATAACACCCGCGTACTCTACATAAAGGAAGCCGGCGGCGCCTCCTGGTATTACTCCCACGACGTCTGGGGATATTGTGACGGGAAAGCCGTCTACGTCATGCGGGACGGCATCCTCCGCCAGGCCTGGAAAGAAGGGAATGCCTATTATTTCTTTGGCAACGCCGACAAACAGCTCGCCATCGACATGGACACAGGAGGCGTCTACTAGTCTTTCGCTATCTTATCATAGGAAGCCACCAGCCCCTTGATCAGCGAGCTGCTGAAACCCCGGTGCTCCATTTCATTCAGCCCCGCGATCGTACACCCCTTAGGTGTAGTCACTTTATCGATCTCCTGCTCGGGATGAGAGCCCTTCTTCAACAGCAGCTCCGCCGCCCCCTTCACCGTCTGGGCGGCGATAAGATTGGCCGTCGCGGCATCAAAACCGATCTCGATCCCACCCTGGATATTCGCCCGGATATAGCGCATGGCGAAAGCAGTGCCGCAGGCGCCAAGTACCGTCGCCGCATCCATCAGCTTCTCATCTATCTTCACCGCCTTGCCCAACTGGTTAAAGATTTCCATTATATATTGTAAATGCTCTTCGCTCACATTCCGCGCCGCCACACAGGTCATACTCTCCTGGATCGCTATCGCCGTATTGGGCATGGCCCGCACCACCGGCACCCTGTTGCCAAGATACCCCGTAATATGTTCGATACTGATCCCCGTGACCACGGACACCAGCACCTGCTGCTCCGCCCGGAACTCGCCCTTCAGCGAAAGAAGGATGTCATTCACCTGGAAAGGCTTCACCGCAAGGATCACCAGGTCGGCATACCGAACCGCCTCCTCATTCTTGTCACTTACAAGCACTCCCTTTCGCTCCAGCTCATGAAGCGTATGGATATTGCGCTTGGTAATAAGGATATGCTTGGGAGAAACAAACCCGCTCTGGATCAATCCTTCGGCAATAGCCGTCCCGAGATTTCCGCCGCCGATGATAGCGATCTTCTTGTTCATAAGTACCCTTTTTTAGCCAGATAATTCCGTACATAATCCCCCACCCCTTCTTCCAGGGTATAAAAAACATTCTTATACCCCACCGATCGCAATTTAGCCATATTTGCCTCGGTAAAATATTGATATTTATCCCGGATATCCTCGGGCATCTCGATATACTCGATCCGCGCCGGCAGATCGAGCCCTGCAAAAGTCGCCTTCACCAGGTCCTCAAAGGACCGCGCCTTCCCGGTACCCAGGTTATATAATCCGGAGGCAGGCCGGTTCTCCATCAGCCAGTAACAAACCTTTAAGACATCCTTTACATACACAAAATCCCGCAACTGCTGGCCATCCTTAAAATCCGGCCGGTGACTCCGGAACAGCTTTACAAGACCATCCTTCTTTATCTGGTTATAGGAATGGAAGATAACACTGGCCATCCTCGCCTTATGATATTCATTGGGGCCGTAGACGTTAAAGAATTTCAGACCGGCCCAGAAAGGCGGCTGGGCCTCCTGAGCCAACGCCCATTTATCAAATTCATTTTTCGATACTCCATAAGGATTCAATGGCTTCAACTCATCCACCAGCTCATGCCGGTCGTCATATCCCTTCTCCCCCCCACCATAAGTGGCAGCCGACGAAGCATAAACCAGCGGAATAGCCTGCGTGGTACAATAGCGCCATATCTTTTGCGAATACTCCACATTCAGCCGTTGGTGAATGGAATAATCGAACTCCGTGGTATCCGTCCGCGCCCCGATGTGAAACACAAAAGACACTTTCGGCTGGTTCACCTCCAGCCACCCGAAGAATTCTTCGCGCTCTACCGCTACCCCAAAGGACTTTCCCGCCAGGTTCGGCGCCTTCCCGGCATCCCCAAACTCATCCACAAGGATCAGGTCCGTATACCCATGCTGGTTAAGAAACCCGGCGAGGCAACTGCCGATGAACCCCGCAGCGCCCGTTACAACTATATATTGTCTATTCATGAATTCAAGTCTATCTTGCAAATATAACACAGCTACATGAAACTGGGTTCCATACAAATGCTGCGGGCCTTGGCTGCCATCATGGTCGTTTTTGCGCACACCATCGTCGGGATGGGCCGCTTTGCCGTCGGCTGGCTGCAACACACCCCGGTTCGCACCTCCCTGGGCATCTTTGGCGTCGACCTGTTCTTTGTCATCTCCGGCTTCGTCATTTATCGCTCGGCCGGCGGCCTGACAGGGACGAATGCTGCCTTCTCTTTTCTCTGGCACAGATTCCGCAGGGTCAACCCGGTTTACTATATAGCGCTCCTCCTTACCATCATCGCGCGGCTGCCGGCCATTCACCGTCATCAGCTGCCCCCCTTCACGGGCAACGATTACCTTGCCTCCGTGATCTTGTTCCCCTATCCCGGCTGGACCATTCCGATCCTGTTCCAGGCATGGACGCTGCCGTTCGAATGGTATTATTACTCCGTCTTCTTTCTGCTGATTCTCTTCGGGGTGCATAGAAAGGGAAGAGCCCTTGGCCTCCTGCTGGGAGGTATGATCCTGCTGGGCTGGCTGCTCCGGAAAGTTCCGCTGGGCTTTATCGGCTTCTATATGGACCCCTATTTGTACGAATTCCTGCTGGGAGTAGCCATTGGCTATTGTTATCGCCGTTGGACGCCCGGGAAAATAACCGCCTGGTGCTTGCTGTTGCCGGGTATAGCATTGGGATTGTTCTGGATCCTTACCGGCTACCACGACATCGCCAGGGGCCCCGGGTTCCAGACGCCCGCCGAATTACGTCTCCACGCATTTTGCTGGGGATCATCCGCGGCCCTCATTATCGCCGGCTGCGTCTTCCTTGAAAAGACAGGGGAGACCATTCTCCTCTTTCGACATCCGTTCATCCTCCTGCTTGGCGACGCTTCCTATTCCATCTACCTGTTTCACATGATCGTGCTGGGTATAATTGCGGCCGTTTATATGCGAGTGGGGTTCTTTCTCACCGCCGACCTGGCCATCCCGATTCACGGGATCCTCGAAATATCAGGCTCCCTCCTCTTTTATAAATGTGTGGAAAAGCCCCTTTTGACTGTGCTTCAAAAGACAAGGTCTCCCCGCCCTATCCCATCTCCACCTGTCGTGCCATGAAATTTCCGATGGCCATATCGTAGCTCTCCTTCCATCCCTCTACCCTTCCCCAATCCATCCCGTCCACCTCAAAGCTGCCGCCGGTGACCACCCCCAGTTCCGTAGCCGGGAAGTTGCCCAGGGCCTTCTTAAACTCTTCCACCTTCGCAACGGCAACACTCACAACCACCCTGCTCTGTGCTTCTCCAAACCAATAGGCATCCTTCCTGATCTTGAAGTCGGAAGCCACCACATCGAATCCAAGTCCACGCGGGAAAGCCGACTCGGCCAGCGTCACAAAAAGGCCGCCTTCACTGACATCATGCGCGCTCCGGACCAGTCTTTTACCTATCAGCTCAGCCACCTTCCGCTGCAGCTGCCATTCCTCTTCGATCTCGAAATGCGGAGCCGGACTGTATTCTACTTTTTGAATTTTATGCAGGTATTCGGAGCTGCCGATATCCCCATAACTTTTACCCAACAAATAAATGACATCCCCCTCTTCCTTGAAATCCAACGTCATCTTATCCTTTATACTCTCCAGCAGCCCAACCATCCCGATGGTCGGCGTCGGATAGACCGCACCGTCAGGGTTCTGGTTGTAGAAGCTGACATTCCCGCCCGTAACCGGCGTATCGAACTTCCTGCAGGCATCACCCATCCCCTTGATGGCATGGACGAATTGATAATATACTTCCGGGTTATAGGGATTCCCAAAGTTGAGACAGTTGGTGACGCCAAGCGGCTGCCCGCCGCTGCATACGATATTCCGCGCAGCCTCCGCCACCGCGATCATCGCACCCTTGTACGGATCGGCGTACACATACCGGCTATTGCAATCCGTCGTCACCGCCAGCGCCTTCCCCGTACCCTTTGCCAGCACCACGGCCGCGTCGCTGGGTTCATTCGTCGAAGTATTGGCAGCGCCCACCGTACTATCGTATTGCACCGCTACCCATTTCTTCGAAGCGATATTCGGCAAGGCGATCAGCGCTTCAGCCACCTTCCGGAGATCATCCGGCACTTCCACACTGCCGGCGTCAAAGGCTTCCACCTGCTGCAGGTAACCCGGTTTGCTATAGGGCCGGTCATACTGCGGCGCACCACCACCAAGCACCAGTTCATGGGCGGGTATCTCGGCTTCCAACTCCCCATTCATATAGAATTTGAGCAATCCGTCATCCGTTACCTCCCCGATGCCGGCGGCCGGCAGATCCCATTTCTCAAAGATGTCGATCACCTCTTTTTCCCTCCCCTTTTTGACCACCATCAGCATCCGCTCCTGGCTTTCGCTCAGCAGCAGCTCCCAGGCCTTCATATTTTCCTGCCGTACCGGCACCCGGTCGAGGTCTATCCGCATCCCCACCTCGCCCTTGGCGCTCATCTCCGCCGTCGAACAGATGATCCCCGCGGCGCCCATATCCTGCATTCCGACCACCGCTCCGGTCCGGATCACCTCGAGACAGGCTTCCAATAATTTCTTCTCCTGGAAAGGATCTCCCACCTGTACAGCCGGCAGTTCCTTCGTAGACTCACCGGTAATGTTGGCCGAAGCAAAAGAAGCCCCGCCAATCCCATCCTTGCCCGTAGCGCTACCGACAAAGATCACCGGGTTGCCCTTGCCTTCCGCCGTCGCCGAGATCGTCTCCCCATTCTTCAGGATACCCACGCTCATCGCATTTACCAGCGGATTGGTATGATAACAGTCTTCAAAATAGATCTCCCCACCCACCGTCGGGACCCCAAAACAGTTCCCGTAATGTCCGATGCCATGCACCACGCCGGAGAGCAGATGCTGCGTCTTCGCTTCCTTTATACTCCCGAAACGCAGGGAATTCAGGGACGCGATGGGTCTCGCCCCCATCGTAAAGATATCGCGATGGATCCCCCCCACACCCGTGGCTGCTCCCTGGAAGGGTTCCAGCGCAGAGGGATGATTATGCGATTCGATCTTGAAGACGACCCCGTTACCGTTGCCGATATCCATCAACCCGGCATTCTCTTCCCCCGCCTTTACAAGCATTTTCTTTCCTTCCCGGGGCAGGGTCTTTAACCACTTGATCGAGTTCTTATAACTACAGTGCTCGCTCCACATGGCGCTAAAAGCACATAATTCTGTAAAATTGGGCGTACGGCCGAGCTTTTCCCGGATCAAACCGAATTCTTCCGCAGTTAGACGGAGCTGTTCGGCCGTTTTTACGGTTATTTCCATGGGCGCAAAAGTACGAACCCCTGCCCAAATATTAACACAAAATCAGTACGTTTGCGGCTTATGGCGGTAAAGCGAAGAGTTGCCTTTGTAGCAAACACCAGCTGGAGTATCTACAAATTCAGGCTTTATCTTATTGAACGATTGCTCAAAGAAGGGTTTACCATCTATGTGCTGGCGCCCCGCGATCCCTATAGCGGAAAATTCGAAGATTTGAAAGGGTTGACCTATATCGAATTGCACCATTTTCATGGGAAGAGCCTCTCCCCCATAAAGGACCTTCTGCTCTATCGCGAACTCCACCAACATTACTGCCAGCTCCGGCCGCACCTTATCTTCCACTATACGATCAAGGCGAATCTCTACGGCACCCGCGCCGCTGCCCGTGCCGGCATCCCGTCCGTCAGCGTCATCACCGGCCTGGGCTATGCCTTCGCCGGCAAAGGATGGATCCAGCGGATTGTAAAGATGGGCTATCGGCGGCAGTTGAGAAAAAGCACCGAAACCTGGTTCCTCAATGCCGACGACCGCGAGGTCTTCATCAGCCAACGGCTCGTTCCACCGGAAAAAACCTTTCTCCTCCCGGGTGAAGGCGTAGACACTGAGCACTTCTTTCCATCCCCCTACGAATCCGATAAAAAAACGGTCACCTTCCTCCTCATCGGCCGGTTGATCCGCCATAAGGGCATCTTTGAATACGCCCGGGCCGCCGAACAGCTTCGGCAGCAGGGGCTGCCGGTCCGCTGCCAGTTGCTGGGTTTCTACGACGACAACAGTCCGGTTGCCATCAGGCAAAAACAGATCCTCCAATGGACCGGTCAGAACATCATCACCTACCTGGGCGACGCGGATGATGTAAGACCATCGATCTCAGCGGCAGACTGCATCGTGCTGCCCTCTTACCGCGAAGGCATGCCCCTGAGCCTGCTGGAAGGCGCAAGCATGTGCAAGGCGCTCATCGCCACCGACACCCCGGGCTGCCGCAGCATCATCGACAACGGCATCAACGGCTATCTTTGCCGGGAAAAGGACGCAACCCATCTCGCTCAGAAAATGGCCGACTACTATCACCTCCCGGCCGCCCAAAAAAGACAAATGGGCATCGAAGGCCGCAACCGCGTCCTGCAACACTATACCCGGGAGAGCATCGCCGCCATCTACCTGGATAAGATAAATACCCTCCTTTCTCAATAATCATCCCATGCACATCATCCTGCTCCTTTTCTATGGTATTTTTTGCGGCTATGTGGTCGTAAAAATTCCGTTTATCAGGAAAAGCGGGATCCGGCCGGCCATCGTCCAACTCCTGTTTGGCCTGCACGTAGCAACAGGCTGGCTTCACAATGCCATCGCCTGGCGGTACTACCCCGGTCATGGCGATATCTGGGACCTATTTGAGAAAAGCTTTCTTTACCGCCACCGGCTCACCTCGGACTTCGGCCTATGGGCATCCGACAATTCCACCTGGACCCACATCACCCACAACGGGATCATCTATATCCAGATGTTCCTCAACTGCCTTTCCTTCGATAACCTGTACATCAATACCCTCCTCTTCGCCCTCCCCGTTTTCCTGGGTAACATCGCCCTCTTCCGGGTCTTCCGCCGCCGGTTCCCCAACGACCCCCTCACCACCTTTGGCGTTTTCCTCCTGCCCTCCGTCCTTTTCTGGACCTCCTGCATCCACCGGGAAGGGGTCCTCTATATGCTGCTGGGTTTTCTGCTGTTTAATATGAATCGGCTACTCACCCGGGGCTTCCGCTGGAAACAGACCGGCTACTGCCTTTTTTGCTTCGCCCTCATCGCGTATTTCCGCAGCTCCTTCGCCCTTACCCTCCTGCCCGCCGGCTATTGTTGGGTGCTGGCAGAGAATCCTAAAGCGAGACGCAAGCTCCTGCTGGCAGGGATCATTGCCCTGGCCCTCTTTAGCGCGCTGATCCTGCCCATCCTCGACCTCCCCGGCATCATCGCCCGGCAGCAACAGGAGTTCTATGTCCTCGAAGGCCACTCCCGGCTCCCCCTGCCGGCCCTCACCGGCACCTGGACAAGCCTGTTCCAGGTCTTACCCGCCGCCATCCGCAATGGCGCGTTCGAACCCCTCCCCGGGTCCGGCGGACAACCCATCTATCTGGCCTTTTCCCTCGAATTGCTGGGTATCTGGGCCATCAGCCTTTTCAGCATTCTACGAACAATTCGTAATAACAGGAAACCAACCGTCCTGACGAAAGAACCCATCCTCACCCCTTTTGGCCTTTTTAGCCTCCTGCTCGCCCTCACCGGGATGCTCATCATAGGGATAACGGTGCCCTTTGCCGGGGCCATCGTCCGTTACCGCAGCATCTACCTGCTCTTCCTCCTGGCCCCCTTCCTCCATTCCTTACGCACCCTGCCCTTTATCCAGGTTATTAATGAATGGATGTCGCGTTATCTATTGCATAGATTATGAATTATTTAATATAATTCTTTTTTATTATTGATCGCCAAATTTTGGATACCGCGTATCAAAAATTTGTTTTATGTCCTTCATTCATTGTAGTTTCGCGTAAACTTTTCAAGCATGTCCTCATTAAGATTTAAAGCTATTGACAATCTAACCACGGCTGACGCCGTCCAGATCCCTGGAGCGACCAAAATAACCGCCATCTTCGGCGAAAACGTTTTCACCTTGAAAACTGCACGGGAATTCTTAAGTGATGAAGCCTATAAAAGCCTTTTGGCTTCTATCAGGGGCGGAAAGAAGATCGATCGCGCCGTCGCCAATCAGATCGCTTCCGGCATGCGTCAATGGGCTGAGGCAAAAGGAGTCACCCACTTTACTCACTGGTTCCAACCGCTCACCGGAACCACCGCTGAAAAGCACGATTCATTTTTTACGATAAAGAGCGATGGTACCCCCATCGAAGAATTTGACGGAGCCGCGCTGATCCAGCAGGAGCCCGATGCTTCTTCCTTTCCCAGCGGCGGCTTGCGCGCGACCTTCGAAGCCCGTGGCTATACCGCATGGGACCCTTCCTCCCCCGCATTTATCATGGAAGTAGGCGCCGGCAAGACTTTCTGTCTTCCCACCATCTTCGTTTCCTATACCGGCGAATCCCTTGACTACAAGGCGCCCCTTCTAAAGGCCCTCGCAGCCCTCGACAAGGCCGCCGTAGAGGTTTGCCATTACTTCGATAAGAATGTCAGCAAGGTTACCGCTACCCTCGGCTGGGAACAGGAATATTTCGTCGTCGACGAAGGTCTTTTCAATGCCCGCCCCGATCTGGTGATGAGCGGTCGGACCGTCTTCGGCCACGCACCCGCAAAAGGTCAGCAGTTGGAAGACCAGTACTTTGGCAGCATCCCTGAAAGAGTGTATGGCTTCATGCGCGATTACGAACAGGAAGCCTACAAACTGGGTATTCCTCTCCGTACCCGGCACAACGAGGTCGCTCCCGCTCAGTACGAGTGCGCCCCCATCTTCGAAGAGGTGAGCGTTGCCGTTGACCATAACATCCTCCTGATGGACGTCATGGACCGCGTCGCCCGCCGTCATAAACTGCGCGTTCTGCTCCACGAGAAGCCCTTCGCCGGCATCAACGGCAGCGGTAAGCACAACAACTGGAGCATGGCTACCGACACCGGTGTCAACCTCCTGGCGCCCGGCAAGACCCCGAAGACCAACCTGATGTTCCTGACCTTCTTCGTCAACACCATCAAGGCCGTTTTCGACTACTCCGACGTACTGCGCGCTTCCATCGCCTCTGCCGGCAACGACTTCCGTCTCGGTGCCAACGAAGCGCCTCCCGCCATCATCTCCGTCTTTATCGGCGAATACCTCAGCAAGGTCCTCGCGGATGTAAAAGAACGCGTTGGTGATAAGTTCGACGAACAGGACGAAGCCATCCTGAAACTCGACATCCACAGAAGCATCCCCGAGCTGCTCCTCGACAATACAGACCGCAACAGGACCTCGCCCTTCGCCTTCACCGGCAACAAGTTCGAGTTCCGCGCCGTAGGCTCCAGCGCCAACTGCGCCAACGCCATGATCGCCGTCAACACCATTCTTGCCGAAACGCTCAAAAAGTTCAAGAAGGACGTCGACACCCTCATCGAAAAAGGCGAGAAAAAAGAGATCGCCATCATGCACGTCATTCGGGAATACGTCGTCAGCAGCGAAAAAGTACTCTTCGAAGGAGACGGCTACAGCGACGAATGGCATCATGAAGCAGAAAGACGCGGCCTGCCCAATGTCCGCACTAGCCCCCTGGCCCTCGACGCCATGGTCACCGAAAAGGCGAAACACCTGTACGAAACCAACGGCGTTTACACCCATGTCGAACTGGAAGCCCGCCACGAGATCGAACTGGAAAAATACATCAAGCGCGTACAGATCGAAGCCCGCATCATGGGCGAACTGGCCACCAGCCACGTTCTTCCCCCGGCCATCAAATACCAGAACACCCTGATCCAGAACATCAAGGGTCTGAAAGAGATCGGCCTGCCGGTCAGCGCCTACACCAATCAGCAGCAGATCCTCGAGAAGATCTCCCAACACATCTCCAAGGTCAGCGAAATGGTAGGTAAGATGATCGATGCCCGGAAGATCGCCAACAACATCACCGACACCCGTACAAAGGCCATTGCTTACAGCAGCCAGGTAAAAGAACCCTTCTTCGACGAGATCCGCTACCACGTGGACAAACTCGAACTCCTGGTCGACGACAAGGAATGGGTCCTTTCGAAATACCGCGAACTGCTCTTCTTGCGCTAAAAATCGACCTCCCAAATAAAAAAGCCCGCCACCCGGCGGGCTTTTTTATACATTTATACCATGGAGCAGATCGTCTATAAAGAGTTTCTCCCGGATAGGGCCCTCACTCCCTATATCGACGCCTTCTGGACGGTCACCGGCGCCAATACGGCCCCTCTCCCCGACAAAATAATGCCCGACGGCTGCGTGGACATCATCCTCAATTCCGGTCCAGCCTTCCTCACCAGCGATGTCGCCACCCCGATGGCCCGGGGAGAAGCCTACCTCATCGGAACCATGACCCACTTCAAAGAAATGGTCCGCCCGCCGGCAACGCAATTGACAGGCATCCGCTTCAAACCCGGCGGTTTCGCCTTTTTTTACGACCATTCCCTCTTGCGCGACACCGCCAACCGCACCATCGAATTCGACAGATCCCTGATCCCCGCCATCGACATCTCCATCGCGGATCCCCTACCCGTTTGGAACAGTTTCTTCCTCCGCCGGCTTAGAGCGCCCGTACAACCCATTCAACCCCTCATCGCCTATATCCAACGCATGAACGGCCGGGTCACCGTAAGCCAGCTGGCCCGGCAAAATTTCATCCCGGCCCGGCGCCTCGAAAGGCTTTTCGGTCAGCATCTGGCCATTAGTCCAAAAGAATTTATCAACTTCGCGCGCTATCAGACGGCTATCCAGCAGATCAAAGTCAGGCCCGCAAATAAAACACTCCTCGACATCGCATGCGACTGCGGCTACTACGACCATGCCCATCTCTCCAATGAAGTAAAAAAATACACCGGCTCGGTTGCCTCCGCCTTCTGAGCATTTTGTCGCATTTTTCCAAACCACCGGTTTTACAACACGCTATTTTTAAATAAAAAATGCGCATCATCATCCTCCTTTCGGCACTGCTCCTATTCTTTTCCAACAAACCCTCAAAAAATATGGAACCACGTTTCACCGTACTGACCCTGGGCGTCGATAACCTTCAGCAATCATTGGCCTTCTATCGCGACGGGCTCGGCTTCTCCACACAAGGCATCATCGGCAAGGAATTCGAACACGGCGAAGTCGTGTTCTTTGATCTTAGGAATGGAATGAAACTGGCCCTGTATCCCCGCAAGAGCCTCGCCTGGGATGCCAAATTGCCCCAGGCACCTGCCGCTCCAACAGAGTTCTCCATTGGCTATAATGTCCGGAATAGGGACGAAGTAGATGTTATCATGGAAACCGTAAAAAAGGCCGGTGCAAAGATTGTCAAGCCCGCGCAAAAAACATTCTGGGGTGGCTATTCCGGGTACTTTCAGGACCCCGATGGCCATTTATGGGAGATCGTCTGGAATCCGCAGCTAATCCCGGAATAAGCTTCCGGCTGCGATGCAAAGGGTTTATTCCATCCGTTCCTTCACCCACTCTTCCGCTATTGTCAATTGCTGCTTCATCGTCAGATGGGAATTGTCCAGCACCACCGCGTCCTCCGCCTGCCGCAGCGGGCTGATCTCCCGGTGAGAGTCGATATAATCCCGGTGGGCAAGGTTCTGCCGAACCTCCTCCAGCGTGATATTGGGGTTCTTCTCATACAATTCCCTAAATCGTCTTTGCACCCTTATCGCCTCATCCGCCGTCATAAAGATCTTCAGCTCTGCATGCGGAAAGACCACCGTCCCGATATCCCTTCCATCCATCACGATCCCTTTCTTCTTCCCCATCTCCTGCTGCTTGGCCACCGCAAACTCCCTCACTGCCCTCACCGCCGCAACTTCACTCACCTTCTCGGCGATCACCAGGTCGCGGATCACATACTCGACATTCTCCCCATTCAACCACATTTCCGTTTGACCGCTCTTGTGATTCGTCACGAATTCAAGCGTAATATGTTTCAACGCCTCCCCCACGGCAGCGGGAATGGTCCAGTCGATATGATGGCGGAGGAAATAAAGCGTGATAGCCCGGTACATTGCACCGCTGTCGATATAGACATAATGCAGGTGCTTGGCCAGTTGCTTCGCCAGCGTACTCTTGCCACAGGACGACCAACCGTCGATCGTAATGATAATTTTTTTCATCAGCCCCAAAAATAAAAAAAAGGGCCGCCTTCGGTTAAAAGTGGCGGCCCTTTTTTAGTCTTATTATTCTTTGCAAGGCTCCGCCTTGCCGGGGCCATCCGTAAGGATGGCTTTTCTATATAGAAAGTTACTTAAGCTTCAGACTTTTCCTTAGCCTTCTCCTTCAAAGAGAACTTGATCTTCGAATTCTCCTTGTCGAGGTCGGCGATCAGGACATCCCCGTTCTTGATATTCATGTTGAGGATCTCTTCGGCCAACGGATCTTCCAGGTATTTCTGGATCGCCCTGTGCAGCGGCCTGGCCCCAAACTGGGCATCATACCCTTTATCTGCGATAAAGTTCTTGGCCTCGTCCGTCAATTCCAGGGTAAAGCCCAGGTTATTAAGACGCTTCAGAACACCCTTCATCAGGATATCGATGATCTGGAAGATATGCGTCTTGTCAAGTGAATTAAAGATCACGATATCGTCGATCCTGTTCAAAAATTCGGGGCTAAAAGTCCTTTTGAGGGCCTTTTCGATAACGGCCTTATTGTTTTCGTCCGCATTCTGCGTCCGCGCAGCCGTAGCGAAACCAACGCCATCGCCAAAATCCTTCAACTGACGTACCCCGATATTGGAGGTCATGATGATCAGCGTGTTCTTGAAATCCACCTTGCGGCCAAGTCCATCCGTCAACTGCCCGTCATCCAGTACCTGCAACAGGATATTGTAGATATCCGGGTGAGCCTTTTCTATTTCGTCCAGCAGGATCACCGAGTAAGGCTTCCGGCGGACTCGTTCCGTCAGTTGCCCGCCTTCTTCATACCCCACATATCCCGGAGGCGCACCTATCAGCCGGCTTACCGTGAATTTTTCCATGTATTCGCTCATATCTATCCGGATCAGCGATTCTTCCGAGTCGAACATATAACGCGCCAGCGCCCGGGCCAATTCCGTCTTCCCGACACCCGTAGGTCCAAGGAAAATGAAAGTACCGATCGGCTTCTTGGGATCCTTCAACCCCACCCGGTTACGTTGAATAGCCTTCACCACCTTCGTGATCGCGTCGTCCTGGCCAACCACCATGCCCCGCATGTCGATAGCCATATTCTTCAGCTTCTCGGTCTCGGCCTGTACCATCCGCTTGACGGGGATACCGGTCATCATACTGACCACTTCGGCGATATTCTCTTCGTCGATGGGATAGCGTTTGTGTTTGCTTTCTTCCTCCCATTCCGCCTTTGCCTTTTCCAATTCTTCCTGCAGACGCTTTTCCGTGTCCCGGAGGGAAGCGGCTTCCTCGAACTTCTGGCTCTTCACCACTTTGTTCTTTTCATTCTTCACATCTTCGATCTTCTTTTCGAGATCGACGATATTCTGCGGAACGTTGATATTCTTCAGGTGCACCCGGGCCCCGACCTCGTCCAGCACATCGATGGCCTTGTCCGGCAGCAGGCGGTCCGTCATATAGCGGTCGCTCAACTTCACGCAGGCGTCGATAGCGTCGTCGGAGTAAGTGACGTTGTGGTAATCCTCGTATTTCGATTTGATGTTGTTCAATATCTGAATGGTCTCCTCTACACTCGGGGGATCGACCATCACCTTCTGGAACCGGCGATCCAGTGCGCCATCCTTTTCGATATACATCCGATACTCGTCAAGGGTAGAGGCTCCGATGCATTGCAGCTCGCCACGGGCCAGGGCCGGCTTGAAGATGTTGGAAGCATCGAGACTCCCGCTCGCGCCACCCGCGCCGACGATCGTATGGATCTCATCGATGAACAGGATCACATCCCGGTTCTTCTCCAGTTCGTTCATGATCGCTTTCATCCTTTCCTCAAATTGACCCCGGTATTTGGTCCCGGCCACAAGAGCCGCAAGATCCAGCGAGATCACGCGCTTGTCGAACAATACCCGCGAAACCTTGCGCTGAACGATCCGGAGGGCAAGCCCTTCCACGATCGCGGTCTTACCCACACCGGGTTCCCCGATAAGGATGGGATTGTTCTTCTTACGGCGGGAAAGGATCTGAGACACCCTTTCTATCTCCTCTTCCCGGCCAACGATGGGGTCCAAAGCACCCATCTCTGCAAGACGGGTAATATCCCGGCCAAAATTATCAAGCACCGGCGTCTTGCTCTTGGCATTGCCGGCAGAACGTGCTTTTTGCTGCGAATACTTCTTTTCCTCATCAAAATCGTCATCGTTCTCCTCCGCATATTCGCTCCTGACGTCGTTGCTCTTCACAACACCCAGTTCGTTTCTGAATAAGTCGTAGTCCACGTCGAATTGATTTAAGATTTGTGTAGCGATATTTTCTTTGTTCTTCAGGATCGAGAGCATCAGGTGTTCGGTCTCTACCGTAGGGCTTTTCAGAGCTTTGGCCTCCAGAACGGTCACTCGTATCACTTTCTCCGCCTGCTTGGTCAGCGGCAGACTGTTGATATTGGCGATGTTCTTACCGGTCTTATCTTTTACTGCCATTTCAACCTCCTTTCGCAATTCATACAGGTCCACATTGAAACTCTTCAAAATGCGGACAGCTGTATTATCGCCTTCACGGATCAACCCCAGCAATAAGTGCTCCGTACCGATAAAATCGTTCCCCAGTCGCAAAGCTTCCTCCCTGCTGAACGATATAATCTCCTTTACCTGGGCTGAAAAATTATTATCCATTTTTAAGTTATTGAGCTTTATACAATAATAACGAATATTTTTGACTTCTGTTTCCGCCACTTTATTAACGGCCGTTAATAAACATTAGTGTTTATGCAAGTCAAAATTGATACCAGAGAAAAATTTCATGCCATTACCATCCAGGATCCCGTTCTTGCTGCTAATATGACAGAAGAGTTGGAACAATGTTTACTGCCCCTTCTCCAAAAAGAAGTTAAAAACGTGGTTCTCATACTAAAAGACACCTCGGAGGTGGACGACGCTGCTGCGGAAAGCCTGGTAAAGATCCAACAAAGCTTCTACGACGACAGCGCCTCCTTTGTCATTTGCGAACTTACGCCCGGTGTGGAGAAAAGCCTGGAGGACAGCGGCCTGCTGGAACTCATGAATGTCACGCCCACCGAGAGCGAAGCCTGGGACATCATCCATCTGGAAGAGATAGAAAGAGAGTTGCTCAACGGCCCGGATTGATGCCGGGCCAGACTATCCCGTCACCCCCTGGAAGGCTCCTGAAGGCTTGACGTACACCACGTAAGACATCAGACAGAAAGTCAGATATATCATCGGAATGCCTCTGGAGATCAAACAGTTTCTGCAAAAAAACCTCTTGGGAGTCATCTATCTCCTTCCGGCCACGGAACTCTCCGTGCAGTCGGTCGTCGGGGGCTCCCGACCGCTTCCCACCCGAACCGCCCCCATCGACCCCCTCGCCCCACCCGCTACCCATTTCCCTCGGACACCACGGGCAACACCAGGTCTGCAACCTCTGCCCGGTTCTCATCCACCTCTCCGGCCAGGGCCTGGTTGCCAAATATTTTGAGCACAATACGGAACTTTTAATCCCCGTTAAGCCTATATTCGCTGGATTATGTTGGCCGTAACCATTTTAGGTAATAACTCCGCTCTGCCCGCCTTTGACCGTCATCCCACGGCCCAGGTTGTCACCATGGAAGACCAGATCTTTCTGGTCGACTGCGGCGAAGGTACCCAGATGCAAATGGCCAAATACAAGATCCGCCGCAGCAAGATCAATTACATTTTTATCTCCCATCTTCATGGTGACCATTATTTCGGGCTCATCGGCCTCCTCACCAGTATGGGGCTGCTCGGCCGAACCCAGGATTTGCACATCTATGCGCCTGCAGCCCTCGAAGGGATCATCGGGCTGCAGCTCCGGGTCGCCGACATCCAACTGTCCTACTCCCTCCACTTTCATCCGCTTGGTGCTGATGGCGTTATCGTTCGGGAAGCCAAATTCGAGGTCAGCTGTTTTCCCGTCTATCACCGGATAGAATGCTGGGGCTTTCGCTTCCGCGAGGTCCGCCCTTTCCGCCGCGTCAACCCGGAAAAAGCCCGTCAGAACGAAGTTCCCTCCTCGTTTTTCGATCGCCTGAAATGGGGCGAAAGCTATCTCCGGAAGGATGGCATCCTTGTCGAGAACCAGTCCGTCACCGAGCCCGCCGCAAAGGCAAAATCCTACGCCTACGCCGCCGACACCCTCTTTGACCAGCGGATTGCGGATTATGTCAAAGGAGTAGACCTTCTCTACCACGAGACCACTTACCTCAAGGATTTGGGGGAACAGGCCGGAAAACGCTTCCACAGCACTACTGCCCAGGCCGCCACCATCGCCCATCTTGCGGGAGTGCATCGCCTGCTCATTGGCCATTTCAGCTCCAAATATGAAAAATTGCAGCCCTTCGAACAGGAGGCAAGGGACATTTTCCCCAACACAGATCTCGCCATGGAAGGCGTAACCTATAAGGTCTGATCACCCTTTCCCGTCTTTTTCTTCCATCGTACCCGTCTTTTCACCTTTTTTGGGGAATTCCTCGTAGGTAAAATTGGTCGTCCCGAGGCTTACTAATTTTATGCGTAGTGACACCGGCAGCGCCTTTAGTACATACTTATCCTGCAGCAGTTGCTTTCTCTTAGCGCCCCCTGCTTATTGTTTAACGTATTCTTTCACCTTTGCCTGTAATTCGTTGCTGACAGGTACAACGGGAAGGCGCAGGTAATTGCCGATCAGCTTCAGCTCATACATCGCCGCTTTGACTCCTGCCGGGTTGTTCTCCGCAAAAAGGAGTTCATAGCCCGCGATCAACCGGTCATTAAGTGTCTTGGAGCCTTTGAAGTCCCCTTTCAGCGCAAGCCGGACCATCTCCGAAAAGGCCTTCGGGAAGCTGTTGGCCGCTACGCTGATGACGCCGTCCATTCCACAGGCTATCTGGGGAAGGGCCAGCGCGTCGTCGCCGCTGACCACGAGGAACGTTTCCGGGCGGTCGCGAAGGATCTCCATGCATTGGGCCATGTCCCCGCTGGCTTCTTTGATGCCCGCGATGTTCTTTACTTCCCGGGCGAGGCGGATCGTCGTAGCCGCATTCAGGTTCCGGCCCGTACGGCCGGGGACATTATAAAGGAGGATGGGTTTTGGCGAGGCGGCTGCCAGCGCTTTATAGTGTTGGAAGAGGCCTTCCTGTGAGGGTTTGCTATAGTAAGGGCTGGCGCTGAGCACCGCCGTCGCTTTGTCCAGCGGGAACCAGGCCAGTTCCTTTTCAAGTTCGGCCGTATTGTTGCCGCCGATGCCCACTACCACCGGTATCCGGCCCGCTACCTTTTCATAGGTAAACTCGATGATATCCTTCTTTTCTTCTTTCGAGAGGGTCGGCGTTTCCCCCGTGGTGCCCATGGTTACGAGGTATTCCACGCCTCCGTCGATCACGAAGTTGATGATCTTTTCCAGGGCGGGATAGTCGATAGTGAAGTTGGATTGAAACGGTGTTACAAGTGCCACTCCGGTTCCCCGGAGTTGTTGTAGGAGAGACATTGCTATATGATTATGCGGTAATGAATTTTATTAACGATCGTCCATTTCGGCCCCCCTTGGGGCTCGTGCACGGACTGCTATCCGGGTTTGGCCTTGTTGCTTCGGGAACGGTTGTATCAGTGCTTTTTCGCCATTGTGGCTCAGGCCGGCACCTCGTTCCAGAAGCCCATCTTGCCGAACTTCACGATCCGCTTTTCGATCCGTTCCTCAGGGCTTGATTGATGTAATTCCTTCAGCGTTTCCACCAACCTGGGTTTTAGCAGATTTGCTGCCTCTGCGTAATCCCAGTGCGCGCCACCCAATGGTTCCGGGACGATGCTGTCGATAAGCCCGAATTGGTACATATTGTCCGGCGTCAGGCGCAATTCTTCAGCCGCTTTTTCTTTCTGATCCCAGCTCCGCCACAGGATGGAACTACAGTTCTCCGGCGAGATGACCGTATACCAGCTATTCTCCAGCATAAAGACCCGGTCCCCTACCCCGATGCCCAATGCGCCACCTGAGGCGCCTTCGCCGATGACCACGCAGATCACCGGTACTTTCAGTCGCATCATTTCGTAGATGTTGCGGGCGATCGCTTCTCCCTGGCCTCTTTCTTCCGCTTCCATACCCGGGTAGGCCCCGGGTGTATCGATAAGGGTGATGATCGGTTTCTCGAATTTCTCCGCCATCTTCATTAGCCGGAGTGCCTTGCGGTATCCTTCCGGGTTCGCCATCCCAAAGTTGCGCAGTTGCCGCATTTTCGTATTGGCGCCCTTTTGCTGGCCGATCATCATTACCGTCTGACCTTCCAGTTGCGCGAAGCCTCCAACCATTGCCTTGTCATCCCGCACGTTGCGGTCCCCGAACAGCTCCACGAAATTCGTACACATCTTGTCGATGTATTTCAGTGTATAGGGGCGGTCCGGGTGCCGGCTCAACTGCACCTTTTGCCAGGGCGTAAGATGCTGGGTGATCTCCCGGCGCCGTTCGATCACCTGGTCTTCCAGTTTCCGGATCGAATCGCTCAGGTCCACCTTCGTCTTCTCGGCGGTCTGTTTCAATTTCTCGATCTCATCAAACAGTTCTTTGATCGGTTTCTCGAAATCCAGGAATTGACGGTTTTTTGCTTGAGGCATAGTAATTGGGCTAGTAATCTAATGTTATAAGTGTGTAAAATTAAGGGAAGCAAATTTTCTGCAAAAGTTTTGTTGGAGAAAATCAAAATTCTCCTATCTTTGCCATCCCGAAAAACGGGGTGTTCCCCGGGCCAAAAGCCCCCAAAGCACTCCCCACTCGGAGGTTGGATCGGTAGTTCAGTTGGTTAGAATGCCGCCCTGTCACGGCGGAGGTCGCGGGTTCGAGTCCCGTCCGGTCCGCGAAAAAATTGCACGAAGCCCACGCCCAGCGTGGGTTTTCCTTTTTAGGTTCAATACCTGTACCACGGTAAAAACCTTATTACCGGACACAGCCAATTGCCAGTTATCTAAACCTTAAATTTTCGCTACCGGATTTCCTTTCATTCCTGCATCCACCAGGTAGCCCAAAAACCGCGCAAAAGGTTCGATGTCTTGAGTCACGCTTGCCCTTTCTAATGCTTGCATATATTTTTCCCGTTGTTCCACAGGTATTACTGTCCACGGGTATCCTCCTGAAGCCAGCATGGCATTCATTAAAAACCGCCCCATTCGGCCATTCCCATCCATATAAGGGTGAATATAGACGAATATAAAATGCCCTAAGACAGATCTCACAGCGGCTTCGCTCTCTGCTGCCAGCAGGTCGAATAGTACAGACATTGCATCTCTCACTGCTTCTTTATTTAGAGGGGTATGCATCGATCCGCCTATATAGACTTGGTGATTCCGGTATCCGGCAAGATCGGAAGGCTTTAAAAGACCTGTAGCTACGCTTGGCCCAAATAGTTCACGGTACCATTCACCATGATCTCCGTCTGCTACCACCCCAGGATTTTCTCCTTCTAATATCCGGCCTAGACTTCGTTCTACTGCCTGAAATGCATCCCAGTATCCTTTCGCGGCCATAGCATTCCGCTCCTTCTTATCTTCTCTATTTTCTTTCGCATTCCAGGTTCCAGCCCTTACCTTTTCAATGAGTTCAGGAGTTACTTTATATTTTTCTATGGATAATGAATGATAAGCATCGGTTATATAAACCTTTTCTACAGCCTGCAGGTAACCCTTTTTATCAGAAGGAATACCTGGTGCTGCCGGGAAATGGAGTGGCACTTTCTCCCTCATAACGCCCCACATTAGTTTTATGCGGTTTTCATAGGGAGAATGAGATCGGCTGGACAAAAAGGCCGGTGGTTTCGTGTCGAAAGGGTCAGTTTCACGAACATCGTAGCCTGCCTTTTCCATTGTTTTTACAATGCTGTCTGCAATCTTGTCCTGGTTATTATTTCGAAAAGCTCCAGCCAGCCTGCCTGCTATTACACTATGCCCTCCGTCCAGCAGCAATGCCAGTACCTCAGACGGCTCTCGGATCAGGGAAAGAGCGGTTCGTATGTCGATGGCATACTGAGAATAGATATTAGGAGCAGACCTTACCAGGGCCGCAGGCAGGGAATATATGCGTATTCCGTCTTTTATGGCAATCTCCGTAGCAGGAGGTAGAGCAGATCTTAACAAGAAAAGCGATGTATTGAAGGGTAAGGAAGTATTAGCATTATTCGCTTTTGGCGATCTTACAATTAATTGTCCAGGTACCGCGGTATTACCTGCGTGCAGCAACAATGATTGTTCTGGGGAGATGCACCAATTCTTTCCTAGCCTGTCCTCCAGCAACTGAGTACAAAACTGCCAATAATTGCTATACCAGCCTGTGCTGTCTCCTTTTGCCGCTTGTGGGGACACGGCCAAATACCAGCCTTTATAAACCTCCTGAATGAAGCTGTTTTCTAGCAAGCGTTCCCTATGTGTCCGGCTCAGCACATCTGATTTAATGGCTACTATTCCTTTCTCCTGTAATTCCCGGAGTTGGTCAAGGGATTCTGCTAATTTTTCTGCTGGAGTAGCCATAAAAGCTTAATTATTCTACACTAAAACAATGCCGAGCTATTACACTAATTTAGCGTCGAATTACTACACTAAGATAATGCCGTACCAAAACTATAAAATAATGTTGCACGATTACACTAAAATTATGTAAAGATAGTAAAAAGAGATATCTTCATCCAGATAGGTGCAATACTGTTCAAATAAGTAAAATGGTAGCTTTTTTCGGGATCAACTCGACTAAAAACTCGACCAAAACTATATGCAGCATTCCATTCCTGAATTCATCAAACTGAAGATTGGAATAATCGCTGAATCGGAATCCGGTAAGGCATCCGACAACGAATCTATCGCGGTACTTTACCAATTGTGGCTGCATAGTAAGATTCATGTGATAAACTTTGAATAGCTCGCAGCTGGCGGATCGTCTTACCAATGGTATTTACCATCAAACCCTTCATGATCCGGCATTTCCTCAGAAAAGGGATCTAGTAGGTTAGGTGTTTCTTCATTGATCGGATCACCGTTAAGGTAGCCGGCTGTAACACTCCCATCCTTTCAAAAACACACAATCCGCCCACACCCGACGGCAAATTGAAATAAAAGTCATGAAACTGATACAAAAGTCTAAGAATTGCCACAAAACACTAAAAGTGATACAATTGGCTGAATAATTGATACAAATTCCAAATAATTGAAACGAAATTTTTAAAAACGCCACCAAAATCAGATTTTTGCCACGTAAACCCAAAAAATGGCAGGAAAACAGCAACAAAAGGAGGATCTAGAACAAATCCTCAAGGTTCTGACCAGGTTCTCTGAGGGTGCGTCCTTTGAGGAGATCTATGCTGCCTTAAAGGATAAAATAGGGGAAAGCACACTCCACCGCCGCTTAAAAAAGCTAACGGACGAGGGGCGGATCCGGATCACGGGTCAGACCCGGTCGACGCGGTATCATCAGACAGTAGATGAGATGCCCGTAGCGAATTTGGTGCTGGAAGACCCGGAAGTACCCTATGGAGGGTCAATACCGTTGTCCCCGGAAGCGTTATCTATCCAAAAAATTATAAAGCAATCAATAGGAAATCGCCGTCCCACCGGATACGATCAGGAATTCCTACGTAGCTATGAACCCAATAACACCTTTTATTTATCCGGAGCACAAAGGACAAAGCTGCATGCGCTGGGAAAGACGGCTCAGCTTACCGAACCGGCGGGTACCTATGCGCGGAACATCCTGCAGCGCCTCCTCATCGACCTGTCCTGGAATTCCAGTCGGTTGGAAGGGAACAATTATAACCTGTTGGACACGAAATTGCTGATCTCGCAGGGAAAAGCAGCCGATCGTCGGTCGGCTGAGGAGGCCCAAATGATCCTGAATCATAAGGCGGCGATCGAATTTATTGTCGACAACGCGGGGGAGATTGGATTCAACCGGTATACAATTACCAATCTGCATGGTCTGCTTTCCGATAACCTGATGGACGAATCGGCCGCATCGGGCCGGCTTCGGTCAATCCCCGTTGACATCGGGCATTCGGTCTTTATCCCGTTGGCAATTCCCCAATTGATCAGTGAAATGTTCGATCTGTTGCTGGAAAAGGCGGCTAAGATCCAGGATCCCTTTGAACAAGCCTTTTTCGTGATGACACAGCTGCCCTATCTTCAGCCATTCGACGACGTGAACAAGCGGGTATCCCGGCTGGCTGCCAATATTCCGTTGGTCAAACACAATCTTGCGCCGTTATCCTTTGTCGATGTTCCAAAAGCCATCTACACACAGGGACTCTTGGGGGTTTACGAGCTCAGGCGGATAGACCTTTTCAGCGATGTGTTCCTTTGGGCCTATGAGCGTTCCGCACATAGATACGGCGCCTTGCGCCAGTCGATGGGCGAACCCGATCTTTTCCGGCTTAAATATCGAGAGGATATCCGCGGCCTGGTACAGCAGATCATCGTCAATGGAATGTCGGTAGAGGAAGCAAACACAGTAATCTCAAAATATGTGGAGACCCTTCCGGCCACCGAACGCGCACGATTCATAGAAGTAACCGAAACCGAGCTCCTGAGCCTGCACGAGGGCAATTTTGCCCGCTACCGCGCAACCCCCGCAGAATTCCGGGTCTGGAAGGCCCGTTGGGACAATTCATAACCACAGCCGAACGCCAAGCCTCCACTTGAGCACATTCACCTGCAGGCCGCAGGTCAATATAAGCAATATAATCTTTCTAAACCCTTCCACTCAGCCGGTACAACACACTCACCAGCGCATCGACATCGGCGCAGGTATTGTAAAGCGCCAGGGAAGGACGCACGGTAGACTCCTGGCCAAACCGGCGGAGGATCGGCTGTGCACAATGATGCCCACTCCGAACCGCAATACCCCGCTGATTCAGCGCCGCACCGACCTCTTCGGTCTTATACCCGTCCAGGATAAAGGACAACACCCCGGCCTTGTCGGCAGCAGTGCCGATAATGTGGAGACCGGGCACGCCCATGAGCAGGCGTGTGGCATATTGCAGAAGATAATGTTCGTATTGGCTGATCAGGTGCATCCCAATCGCACTGACATAGTCGATGGCCGCGCCAAGCCCAACCGCGTCGGCGATATTACCCGTGCCCGCCTCAAAGCGGCCAGGCGCCTGCTGGTAGCTGGTACGCTCGAAGGTTACATCGCGGATCATATTGCCGCCACCCTGCCAGGGCTGGGTTTCGTTCAGCAGGTCTTCCTTGCCATATAAAACCCCGATCCCTGTCGGCCCGAACACCTTGTGCCCGGAAAAGACATACCAGTCGCAATCAAGCGCGCGGACATCGACAGGCATATGCGAAACGGCCTGGGCGCCGTCAACCAGCACCTTTGCCCCGACGGCATGGGCCATGGCTACCATTTTCTGCGCGGGCGTGATCGTGCCCAGTGCGTTGGACACCTGGGTAAATGAGACGAGTTTCGTCCTGGGATTCAGCAACGCGCCATAGGCCTCCAGCAGCACCTGCCCCTCATCATCGACGGGGATCACTTTCAGCTTCAGGTTCCTGGCCGTGGCAAGTTGTTGCCAGGGGACAATGTTCGCATGATGTTCCAGGTGGCTAAGGATGATCTCATCTCCCGGCTGCAGGAATTGGTCGCCCCAGCTTTTGGCGACGAGGTTGATAGCTTCGGTAGCCCCGCGGACGAAAACGATCTCATTGGAAGACGCGGCGTTCAGAAACTGCCTGACCTTGTCCCGCGCAGCCTCGTAGGCGTCGGTAGCCCGCGCCGCCAGTTCATGCGCCGCCCGGTGGATATTAGAGTTCTCCTGCTCGTAGAATTTGCTGATCCTGTCGATCACGGACTGCGGCTTTTGGGTCGTCGCGGCATTGTCCAGCCAGATCAGGGGATGTCCGTTAACGTATTGCTGCAGTATCGGAAAATCTCTCCGGACCTTGTTGACATCATAAGGAGCCGCGGAAAGGGCCGAGTGTGTGGGATGGCTCTCGACACTTTTTAGGTAGGGGGTCTTCTCTTTAAGGAAATAATAGGCGGCATCAGAAGAAAAGGCCGGAGGTGTTGGCGCTGTCGGCACCGGGCTCGTGCCCCTGGTCTGGCCGTATTCGGACGCTGGCCCCGCGATCAAGCTCCCGGCCTGGCCGTAGTCGCGTGCGGAAGGCGATCGGCCGCTGCCGGCCACAGAGGATGGTACATGGCCCGTACCCGCAAAATGCGGGTCAGGAAGGCTGGTCTGGGGATCGTTGAGATCAACTCCATTGCCCTGGTTGACCGCGGACGGTGAGATCCCACTACCGGCGACGGAAGGCGGGATGGCCTGCGCCGCCCCCTGCGGAACAGGAGGCGCCTGGAAGAAGTCGTTGGCCAACTGCTGCAACACGCTCTCATCCGGCAACCCGTCGATATTAAGAAGTTCAGTACTCATGCGGGTCATTTGTATTCGTGATAGTGATCGACGACCACGTCATCCAATACGGCGAGTGCATCGTCCACCAGCACCGCAAGCGAACAGTACAGCGATACCAGGTAGGAGGCGATGGCCTGGTGATTGATCCCCATGAATCGCACCGAAAGACCGGGCGACTGTTCCCCGGGTAGCCCGGGCTGATAGAGCCCGACAACCCCCTGCCGGCTTTCGCCCGTACGGAGGAGCAGGATCTTTGATCTGCCGTTGTCCAGCGGAACCTTGTCGGAAGGGATCAGCGGCAGCCCGCGCCAGGTCAGGAACTGGGCGCCAAACAGCGAGACAGTGGGTGGAGGCACGCCCCTCCGCGTACATTCACGCCCGAAGGCCGCGACAGCCTGGGGGTGAAGCAGAAAGAATGCCGGCTCCTTCCATACCCTGGCGATCAGCTCGTCCAGGTCATCCGGGGTCGGTGGCCCCGTACGGGTCTTGATCCGCTGCGAAGGGATCACGCTGGAGAGCAGCCCATATTCCTTGTTGTTGATCAGCTCACTTTCCTGCCTCTCCTTTATCGTCTCGATGATAAGGCGAAGCTGTTCGCTTATCTGGTTATAGGGTTTGCTATAAAGATCCGAAACCCGGGTGTGTACATCGAGGACCGTATTCACCGCGCTGAGGTTGTATTCCCGGGGATTCTCCACGTAGTCTACAAAGGTCTGGGGAAGTACCCGCTCATCCCGGCCCGAACAATCGACTTCCACATTGCTGGCATCCTTTACCTTGTTCAGGCGATAGACGCCGGATTCGACGGGGATCCAATTGAGCAGGTGCGTCAGCCACCGCGGGGTGATGGTCGACATCTGAGGAACGGTGCGGGTGGCGATGGCCAGTTGCCTGGCCGCCACGTCGCCGAGGGCGGTTTGTTTCTTTGTTTCTTCAGCCATGGAAGGAAAGTTTATAAAGGAAAATTACCGAAAATATGATTGCCGGCGTAATTAATTGTTGCCCCGTCAAGGCAGCCGTCGTGCCGCAGCCGCGATCTCCCACCGGGCCAGGCCAACACAACTCCCGACAAGTCATCATTAGTCCATAAATTTAGTAGACTTAATTAACTAAACCAAATTATTTCCATTCCTTCTTAACCCAGGTAGTCAGGCGGATATAGCTTCTGCCCATATTTTTCCGCAAGCCCCACTATCCTCGCCATGTCCTCTTTACTCATCACCGGCGGCGGCAGAAATACTCCGGCCCCGACAGGCACCCCGATCTCCTTAAAGAAAGCATCCAGCCCCGAAGGCATAACCGTGCATAACATATGAGCGGTCGCATTGCTGACATTCTTGAAACAATGCACCTCTCCGCCCTTGGGAATATTTACAAAAGCGCCCTTTCTTGCGGTGTACTTCCCCGCTTCCGTCGTAAACTCGATCTCCCCGTCCACTACATAAAAAAGCTCCTCTATCTCCGAATGAGAATGCGGTCCCGGTCCGCCACCCGGCGGAACTAACATATCGATCACCGCGTATTCCCCCTGGGTTTGTTCACCCGAAACAATGATCCGGTAGTTGTCACCTACTACGGAAAGAATAAGGCCTTGCTCTTCATTGATGGTCCTGATGTTGTCTATCATAATAAAAGATTTTAACGTTGATCAAATAGTCATCGTTGCGTAATCGGTATATCCTTTTTCTCCGGGTGTATAAAGCGTGACAAAGTCCACAGGATTTAGCAGGGCATTATTTTCAATCCGGCTTACCAGGTCGGGATTGGCTAAAAAAGACCTCCCAAATGCGACGATATCCGCAAACCCTTTTGCGAGAACGCTTTCCGCGTTTTCCGGCGTGACCCCATTACACAGGATAATGGTGTTTGAAAAGGCAGCCCGGATGGAATCAAACGTCTTTTGCGGGATACCGGGGTTGGAGGAGATATGGATATATGCAATTCCAATCCCGTTCAATTCCCTGGCGAGATAACGATAGGTCTCGTCGACGGCATCGGGGCTATAGGTTGGTAGGTCCCCCAAAGTCGAATAGGGCGAAAACCGGATACCCAATTTATCGGCACCGATAGCCTCAGCGACCCGGGCCGCCGTCTCCAGGATGATCCGGCTCCGGTTTTGGATACTACCTCCATATTCATCTTCACGGTTATTGATCGTCGGGTTTAAGAATTGCTCCAGCAAATACCCGTTGGCCGCGTGTAATTCTACTCCGTCGAACCCCGCCTGAATGGCATTTTTTGCGGCGCTCACAAATCCATCGACCACCCCTTTCACCTCCGTCGTGGTCAATGCAACGGGTTCCGAATGATCCTGCAGCCCTGCTGCATCCGTATAGATCTGCCCCGCCGCCCGGATGGTGGAAGCGCCGACCAGTCTTGCCCCCTCCGGCAGGTTATCCGTGTGACCGATCCGTCCGGTATGCATCAATTGAACGAATATCTTACTGCCGCCCTGGTGTACTTTGGTGGTTGTTTTCTTCCAGCCGGCTATCTGCGCATCATTGAAAATCCCGGGAATTCGGGCATATCCTAAACCTTCGGGTGTCGGGGCAGTACCTTCGGTTATGATCAACCCTGCACCCGTGCGTTGCCCATAGTAGGCTGCCATCAGGTCATTCGGAAGGTTATCGATGGCCCGGCTCCGGGTCATCGGCGCCATTACAATATGGTTCTTTAGGGAAAAGCCATTTTTCTTGTATTTGGTTAATACCTGGTTCATTTTTTTGTTATCAAATTGTTTTGATTTGATAGAACAAAGCTAGGTCGCGTTGTCAGGGAAAAATAGCGGTTAAAGGCGGCAAAATAGTCCTATCCGGCGGTCGTATATTTTTTGGGCGTGAGGCCATAGTGCTTTTCGAAAAGCCTCGAGAAATGGCTGAGGTTGGAGAAGCCCAATTGGTAGCCGGCCTCAGAGACGGAGTAACCCGCATGCTTCAACAAAAATCCGGCTTCCCGCATCCTTTCGTTTTGATAATAATTGTAGATCGTATCCCCAAAGGTCTGCTTGAACAACTGCTTCATCTTCGTCTCGCTCATCCCAGCCATTTTTGCCAGGGAATTCAGCTTCGGGGGCAGGCTCAGGTCCGCAAGGATGGCAGTTCTGATGGCAGATAGTTTATCTACATCGGATTTGTTGATCGGGCTTTGCTTTTCAATTCCCCTGGCCAGCAGTTTATCGAATAAAAGATAGATCAGCTCGTGTACCTTTATGTCATAATACAGGTCGCTCAATTTATTTTGATCATTGATCTCAGACAACTGTTTTAACGTTCGCTGCACTTCGGGATTCATCTTTTCATGATAAAAGAACAACCCATCGCCACGGAGAATGGTTTCCAGCGGACCGCTCACCTGGTCGATCCGCAGCAGGGAACACAGCACCTGGCGTTTTATCCCGATCACCCCAAAATTCACCTCGCTACCCGCGGGAAAAAAGGTTTCCGTCCCCAGGGCGCTGGAGGCGATCTGGATCGACGACCCGTTATTTTTCAGGAATTGGATGGCGCTTTGTCTGTCAGGGGTGGCGTTGGTAGGTATTTCGTTGCTATTGAATACAATAGAGATCAGGTCATAATTCCCCTCCGGGGCCTTCCGTTTTAAATGAAAATCCTGTTTCAGGGTATAATGATGCAGGACGAGTTTCAAACCGGCCTGTACATCTATCTGTTTGATATAGCCTTTCCCCATTGACGCCGGCATCTTCAGGCCGTCTTTAAAGACAGGGATGGTAAAATTCTCGCCAAAGCTTTTTACGAAATTAAACTCCGGATGGACTAAAAACTCGAAGGTCATGTTTGAAAATTACGACTAAATCGGGTCGGTCGATCCTCGATAAGAAAAAAAAGAAGTTTCCACGATTTTTAGCCCTGCCCGCCGTTTTTTTAAAAATTCGTACCTTTCGGTAAACCTTATCACGGCCATGGACCTACGCCTGTTTCACAGCAACCCAAACGGAAACTATAAAGGCATCGATCGCCTCAACTCCTGGACCAAACTTTGGCCCTGCCGCCTCCTCGAATGGAGCAGTTGGTATTATCTTTCCCTTCCATACCGCCTGCTCGGCCATTACCGGCAATTCCAATTGTATAAAAAATTTCATGGCGGCAGGTCCAAAGACATCCCACCCATCCATGGCTATATCCTGCAATGCCGGGTATACAACGGCGCAAAATTCCGGTTCTTCGTTTTCCTTTCCCGGATTGCAACCATGTGGGGCTATCCTGAGCGCATGGTCGAGATCTACGCCATCAATAAATCGCTGCTCTACGAACACGCCGACATCCTCCATGAATTCCTCGCCAACGCCAACATCGACTTCGAAAACGCCTATAAAACGGCTCTCCGGCAGATCCATGCCCCGGAATTCCTCAACACCGCCGCCATCACCAACACCAGTCACTCCAACGTCCTCGTCCAGGTAAAACACGACCACAACACGGTAAACAACAACTCCACCAACGAACTCCATATCCATCCTGTCATAAAAGAAGGATCCACGGTAAAAGAGACCGTCATCATAAAAGAAACACCCCCCGCCAAAGACCCCATCTCCGGAAAAGAAAAAGGCGTCTTCTCCAAAAAACAGGTGCTCATCCTCTTCGACCTCCTCGCCTATTCAGGCAAAATAGAACACCTCCAGCTCCAAAAACACCAAAAGAAGATCGACGCCATCGCCCAATTCCTCCAGGCCCTTACCGGTAAAGGAAAAGAGACCTGGATCGAAGAGCTAAAAGATTACCGTGACAGGGACCTCTACGAATTCCATACCCCCGGCGAAAAAAAGCAACTACTCATCGTCCTGGAGAATCTCGCCACACTTACCCGCAACGCCGGGCTTCGGTCCATTGCCGGTCTCGTCGATAAAAAAATAATCGAACTCGAAAAAAGATAAACACTCGCCGGCGATCCATACCCGCAAACTCCCGGCGCCGCGCCCCTCTATTTCTTCTTCGCCCCTTCCAGATCCTTTATTTCCCCCATCTTCTCTTCCACCTCCAACCGGCGCTGGTACAGTTCCTTCCTCCTCTCCTCCTCCGCAATCACATCCTTCCGGTACTGAGCCCCATCGGCATTGTACTCCTTCACCTCTTTATTCAACGCCCGCGTCACTACAGAATCTACAGACAGGTTTACCCCCCGCCACAGGATATCATTACTTTCATATACGTCCGCCTTGTTCAGGGCGCCAACCAACCAAAAGACCAGTCCCGCCACCACAACGATCAACCCGGCCAACGTCAACACCGGCCGCCCAAGAAAATGCCGGTGATGCACCTCCTTCTTCACCGGCCCCTTAAAAAAATCCACATACCCGTCAAGACTGCGTTCAAGACTCCGCAAAGTATCCGTCAACTCCCGGTCAGGCCTCCCTATCTTGTCCGCGACTTCCGTCAGCCCCTCCCCGAGCGTCGCCAACCCCTTACCGACCGCCTCCAATCCCTCCTCCAGCGCCCCGATCCGGTGCTCCAACCCCGCCACGACCACCTCCGGACCGGATAACCTGCCCACCTGCTCACGAAGTTCCCCTATCTCCGCCCCGATGTTCACCACCTTATCGACCAATACTTTTAACAATTCATCGCCCAGGGATGCACTCATTGCCTCCGCCGGCTTACCATTTTCATTCATAAAATAATGTTTTAAATGTTTTTACATCCCCTGTCGTAACCCCCGATGCTGCCTTACATGCAACTCCTCCGTCTGCCGCAATTCCTGCTGACGCAAAAGCTCTTTCTGCAAAACCTCCTGCTGTAATAGCTCCTTCTGCCGAAGCCCCTCCTGCCGTACCCCCTCCACCCGCAACTCCTCCTCCCGCCTTAACTCCTCATTCCGCATCAGCCGGAGCCGCTCCCCAAACTCCTTCCCCTCGAAAAGTTCGGGCTTCTGCCGCAACTCCTGCTGCAACCCTAGCGTCCGTTCCAGTTTTTTCAACCCATACTCCTCATCCACCCTGCTCCCCTTAAAACTCCGGTTCTCCAGCCGGAAACTGATCCCCTGCCGCTCCCCGGTCTCCTGGTCCCGGTGGTATCTCACCGTGATCCCCCGCTTCAACAACCCCTTCTCCAGGTCGTCCAGCCCCTCGCATTGCGGTAACTCCTCCCCAATGGCCTGGTAGATCCGGTACCGCTTGACATCGGGCTCATGCAACGCATCGAGATGGGTCCGCTCAAGCCGTTTACTCTCGTTCTGCTCAAGCCCATACTCCTCGGTCAAAGCCTTCGCTGCCTTGATACTGCGCTCGACGATCAGTCCTTTCCCAATCGGCTCCCCGTCATTATTCACCCTGTTGGCAAGGACATGCACATGCAAATGTTCCTTGTCGGTATGCTTGACGAGCGCATACTGCGTATTGAGCATCTCTATCTCCTCCAGGTAGCGTCGCCCCAACTCCACCAAGCGCTCATCTGTCGGCCGTTCGCCCGGCGGAAAACTCAGCACACTGTGGAACACGGGCTTCTCCTTCTCGGGCATCAACCCATGCTGCCATTCGAAATCGGCCGCCATCAACCGGAGATCATGCGAGCGCACTCCTTCCGAATCCAGCACCTGCCCCCTCGACTGCACCGGTGCCAGCGACTGCTCCTGCGACGCCGACTGCTCCTGGCAGAGATAGTTGCAAGTCTCCCCAAAACTCTTCCCCGTAAGAATTACTTTAGCGATCATGACATAATGTATTAATGAGTTTATCCATAATTTCCCCATACTGCGAAAAATGCAGCACCGTCCGAACCGCCCCCTCCTTCCGGGCCAGCTCCACCAACCGTTGGATCTCGCCGGACATCCCGATCAACTGTTTGACCATCTGGCGCTCTTCCTCCGTCCACTTGGCCTTTACATAACCATTCACCGCCACCTGCCGCATATAATCGGAAATATTCACGCCCGCTTTCGCGGCCTTTTGCTGGATAACAAAGTATTGCAGCTTTGTCACGAAGAAGCCGATCATCTTCTCCTGTATCCTGGCCTTCTTGGGCCGGCCCCTGATCTTTGCCATAGCTTTTTTTTCGCAATTAAAACAAAAACGCCCTGCCAAAAACGGCAGGACGTCCTGAAAAAATAATCGCTTATAGATCAATGGGAAAACGCCTGATCCTACATCAGGACTACCAGGAATACCCGGCAATCAGCTAAAGCTCCTTGAATCCCTCTAAACCCCCGGAGCCCAAATATTCGTTGTAAAGCCAATACGGCTCATCCTTAAATCGCTGCCAGTCCTTTACCAAACCGGCCCGAAGGTCCAACCATTGCTGATCCTCGTTGCCAAATCGATAACTCACCCTGAGCAGGTTAAAACAGATGGTAGCCTGCCCCGCCGCCAGCAGGCTCTCCAAACAATGCTTTGAATCAGCCGCCGGATCGAACCATAGCGTCGTGCCCATCTCCGTGGCAATATCCACCACCCCCCGCAAGGCCGCGGAGGGTAATAAAAACGCATCCAACAACTGGCCGCCGCCGGCAACGACCTCCGTACCTTTCTCCCAGGGCTCCTTAGCCAACTCCTTTTTCAGTTGAGCGGTATTCTTGGTCGAAAGCTGATAAACGGCCGTCATCGCGATATGATCATTCCATAACCTCCCCGGATCGATGGGCAAAGCCTGTGGGTTCTTATTGTGCGCGCTGACCAGCTTCCGGTATACATCCAGGCTCTTTTCCTTGAATAATAGCGTATAACTCACCCGGCGGATCTTTTTAAGGAAGATGGTCGTCGCCAGTAATCCCACCGAACTGCCCCGGGCCGCCAACAAGGTCAGCAGATCTCGCAGCGGCATCCGAAAAAAAGTGCCCAAATGCTTCCTGAACACAAGGGTAAACATATCCTTTTTGTCCCCGGCCGGGGTGGGAAAGGCCTGGCGCCCGATCGCCACTATCTTCCGTTTAATAAAAAGAAATAGCCCCAACGGTAAAAGCAACACGGCCCCAAAAACCCCGAGCAAAAGGTAACTAACCTCCGGCGCGCCGGCGAAGAACAACAGCCCCAGCGAGACCAACAACCCGATAAGCCCCACACCGATATACCGGTTCCTTATCTTCTTTAGCCGGCGCCCCCAGTCGCTAAGCGAATCTTGCAGAACAGGCAGCTCCTTTATCTTCGGATACCGGAAAGGGCTCTTGAGAAAATTACTGCTCACATCGCAGGGCATATAGAGATCATACTCATAGGCCTTTTTCCGGTCATCTGCCAGCGTAAAGGCATAGATCCCCTGGTTGTCGTCGATGCCGCCATCCATAAATCCTATCTGCCGGACCTCCTCCGCCTCATCTTCATCCGTACTGTCATTGTACGTATTGTCCGCCTTCATCGCATCCGACAATTCCTTCGCCGTCAGGCTGCCATCCGCATGCTGATAGGTAAAGTCAGAAGGGAACATCACCGGCTCGAAACCCGCCGTAAAACAGGACGAACAGGCGAGGATATCCGCCAGCCGAATCTTTTTCGCCGCCGGGCTCCCCGCCTGAAAATGCAAAAAGTCATTCCCCATCTCACCCTTCGTCCCAAAACGAAAGTTCAGCCCGTTGTTGAATTCCGTCGCATTGACACAGATCTCTTCGATGACAAACTTCGCCTTTGGCGCCTTTTGCCACATGATATCAAAGGTTTGCCCCCTGAAAAGGTCCCGGTCATAGATCATCGAAAAGGCATTGATAAAGTTCCGGGTCTTCTCCGGCCGCTCCGCCCAGGCCGCATCGTTATCCCAGATCTTGAACACCTCCTCCACCAGCGTACAACCCCTCAACTGTCCGGCCAGATGTTTATAGATCTCTTCGAAAGTGGCGCCCTCCCGTAACATACTACACAATACCAGGCTGGTGATCGACCCGCCCGACGCAGAGGAGATGAATTTCACTTTTGTCAGCAGCGAAGCGCCCCCATACGACTGTCGATTCAAATAAGCTACACAACCCAGGGTAAACGCCGCAGCCCGGTAACCGCCGCCGGAAAAGCTAAGCGCAATGTTTTGAATTCCGTTCGGCAAGGAGGGAAGGGAAGAAGCCATGCGGTAATGATTAGGCCCCGAATTTCAGTAATTTTTATTAGGAAAAGGCGGGGATTTCATCCAAATTTCATTATAGGTATTTATTTAGAGTGGACAAAATTAATAGCGCCCTATCCGGAATAGCCGTATTTTTAATTGTCTGATCTCTTCCCTATTCCTGCTCACTTCAACACCCCAACTTCTTTCCGACAATCCCTGCACTAACCCTGTTTGCCATATGTCATATTAAACCTTGTATTATGACACTGACTGCTAACAACTATGGGCAACGGATTCCTATTTCCATGGCATGGGTAAATCGCATCGCGCTGTTTATTATCTATTTCTGGTTCGGATTTCTGAAGCTGATCGCAAGATCTCCCGCCGAGACATTGGTAACAACCCTTCATAGGATCACCATCGGTCATTTTATACGTATTCAATGCTTCCTGGTAACGCTTGGGGTCGCGGAATGCATCATTGGGATCTTATGGCTGGTGCCGAAGTTTACGAAATGGACGATCATCATCTTCTTCACGCAGCTCTTCACTACCTTTTTGCCGCTTTTTATTATGCGCGATCAAACCTGGAGCGATTTTATGGTCCTGTCCCTGCCAGGGCAATACATCTTTAAAAATATCGTCCTGGTGGCCTGTGCGTTGACCATCTACCAGGACTACCGGCTAAAAACCAGCTGATCCGCACCGCGGCGTCCGGCACCATAACCTCAACTCAAAACTAACCCCTCCTTCAACGCATTCTCATAACACAGCTTATCAAACCGGTACAAATGCGGGCTCCGGTGCGCGCCGATCTTCCGCTTCTCGGCCGTCTTCTTCAACAACCCCAGCGCGATCAGCTTCTTCGGGAAATTACTGATATCCAGTTTCTTCCCGAGCAACGTCTCATATAAGGAATGGATCTCCGCCAGCGTAAACTTCTCCGGCAGCATGTTGTACCCAATAGGGTAATGATACAACTGCACCCGCATCGTATGCAACGCCTCTTTCACCATCTCGTCATGGTCGAACTCCAACACCGGTATCTCATGAATGTCAAACCACGCACAATCCTCAGCCATGATACCTGGTTGCGGCACAGTCAACGAAAAATCCGTTATCGAATAGAACCCGATAGAGATCGTTTGGTCGATCAACCAATTATCCCGATTCATCCTCACCCCCGTCAACGCAAACCACTTCTCCTCGTCAAACTCCTCCAGGTTCATCCGCTTCGGGTCGCCAAAGGTCTTGAATTGCTGCAGGAACAACCCATCGATCCCCGTCCGCTCCTTCACATTCCGGCTGGCCGCCTCGACAAGCTTCTCCGTCCGCTTTATATACCCCCCCGGCAAACACCAGCCATCCAGGAACTTGTGCTTGATCAACAACACCTTCAACTGCCGCTCATGATACCCGAAAATGGCGCAGTCTATCGAGACATGGGGGATATAATGCCGATACCCATGCAGAATGAACTCCTTTAATTCCTCATCTAAATTCATACCCTAAAATTAATTTATTTAGTGAATTATACTAAATATAAATCCTTTTCCCTATCTTCATTTTGTAAACTTCACTAAATAACGGTCGCAAAAAAGCCATTATCATGAAAGCAAACAGAAGAGACTTTCTCAAAAGAACCGCCCTCGGCGCCGCCGGCCTCGGCCTCGCCTCCACCCTTCCTCAAATCCTTCAGGCCGCCACCAACAGCCCCGACCCAAACAACCCCGCGGCGAACACATCCACGGCAGATCCAGGTAATCAACCGGCAAACCCTGCCGCAGCCGCAAAAAATGATCTCTTCTTCAAACTCGCCGTCTCCCAATTCTCCTTCGCCAGCCAGTTCTGGACCCAACAACTAAAACCCCTCGACTTCCCCGCAAAAGCAAAAGAACTCGGCATCCCCGGCCTGGACTACTGCTCGATGTTCTTCGCCGACAAAGCAAAGGACCAGCAATTCCTTAGCGATCTCAAGCAGCGCTCAGCAGACTCGGGATGCTATAACCTCCGCATCATGGTCGATGGCGAAGGCGTCCTCGGTGACCCCGACAACACAGCCCGCACAAAAGCCATCGAAAATCACTATAAATGGATCGATGCCGCCGCCACCCTCGGCTGCTCCATGATCCGCGTCAACGTCGAAGGCGAAGGCAAACCGGAAGACGTAGCCACCGCCGCCGTCGACAGCCTGGGCAGGCTCATCGATTATGGCCGCAAACAAAACATCGATGTCATCGTCGAAAACCACGTCGGCATCTCCTGCAACGGGGCCTGGCTGGCAGGCGTCATGAAACAACTCAACAACCCGCACTGCGGCACCCTCGCGGACTTCGGCAACTTCTGCGTGAATCGCACAAAACCGGAGACCATGGACATCGCCGGTTACATGAAAACAAAATGCCTCGAAGAATACGATCGCTATAAAGGTATCACCGAGCTCATGCCATACGCAAAAGGCGTCCACGCCAAAACCCATGTCTTCAACACCGACGGTACCGATACAGAAACGGACTTCAACCGCATGTTCAAAATAATAAAAGGATCGGGCTTCACAGGCTGGGTAAGCATAGAATACGAAGGCGGACTCTTCAAAATGTACACAAAAGATAGCAAATATCTCGACGACTACGCCGGCACCACCGCTACAAAGAATCTCGTAGAAAAAGCCGGCCGCATAGCCTAACCCACCAATCAACCTCCATGCAACTCATCAAATCATCCACCGTATACGATGTCGTCATCATCGGCTCTGGCGCAGGCGGCGGCATGTCGGGCTATATCCTCGCCAACGCCGGCATCAAAGTACTGATGCTCGAAGCCGGCCCCTTCTTCGATCCGGCCAAAGACTCGCAACAACTAAAATGGTCCTACGATTCACCCCGCCGTGGCGGTAACGCCACCCGCCCCATGGGTGATTTCGACGCAGCCTTCGGCGGCTGGCAGATCGACGGGGAACCCTACACCCAGAAAGATGGCTCGGACTTCCAATGGTTCCGCAGCCGCATGCTCGGCGGTCGCACCAATCACTGGGCGCGCATCTCCCTCCGCATGGGCCCAAAGGATTTTAAATGCAAAACGGCCTACGGCACCAGCGACGACTGGCCTATCACCTACGACGAGATAAAACCTTATTACGACCGCGTAGACAAACTCATCGGCGTCTACGGCTCGGTTGAGAACCTTGAGAACGACCCGGACGGCATCTTCCTCCCGCCGCCAAAGCCACGGCTCAACGAGCTGTTCGTAAAAAAAGCGGCCACCGGCCTGGGTATCCCCGTCATCGCAGGCCGCGGCTCGATCCTCACCGCGCCGCTCCCGGGCAACACCGATCGTCAGGCCTGTTTCTTTTGCGGCCAATGCAACCGCAGCTGCAAGATCTATGGCGACTTCTCCTCTTCCTCCTGCCTGGTGATCCCGGCGATAAAAACGGGTAACCTCACGGTCGTCACCAACGCGGTAGTCCGCGAGATCCTCACAGACAAAGAAGGCCTGGCCAGCGGCGTCTCCTATATCAACAAAGACGACCTGCAGGAATACCGCATCAACGCAAAGACGGTCATCCTCGCCGCCAGCACCTGCGAATCAGCCCGCATCCTGCTCAACTCAAAGTCGGCACAACATCCCAACGGTCTCGCCAACAGCAGCAACGCGGTGGGAAAATACCTGCACGACTCCACCCAGGGCGGCGGCGCAGCCATCCTTCCCCAACTCCTGGACCGGCCCCGCTTCAATGAGGACGGCGTAGGAAGCCTCCACCTCTACTCCCCCTGGTGGCTGGACAAAAGCAAACAACCCTTCTCCCGGGGCTATCACCTCGAGATCTTCGGTGGGATGTTCATGCCGGGCTATGGCGGCTACTTTGGCTTCGAAGGCGCTGTCGTCCCCTATCTCAACGGCTATCTCCCAGGTCCCGATGGTAAAATGAAGGATGGCGGCGGCTTTGGCGCCTCGCTGAAAAACGACTACCGGCGCTTCTATGGCAGCATGGCGGGTGTAGGCTGCCATGGCGCATCCCCTGCAAGAGAAGATAACTACTGCGAAATAGATCCTGCTGTTGTTGACAAATACGGCATCCCCGTCCTTCGCTTCCACTACAAATGGAGCAGCGATGATATCGCCCAGGCCAAACACATGCAGGAGACCTCCCAGGCCATCGTAAAAGCCATGGGCGGCATCTCCCTCCTCCAGCCCGCAGGCCCCGAAACC
>Ga0206888_1015_pt1 | contig 57701 bp, 52 predicted proteins | sample Alteio_BWOrgHeat_90_FD_153258 | JGI IMG/M metagenome (GOLD analysis project Ga0206888, IMG submission 153258) | Enriched cells from forest soil in Barre Woods Harvard Forest LTER site, Petersham, Massachusetts, United States - Alteio_BWOrgHeat_Nextera4 ... | reverse complement strand
TACCCCGGTGATATAAAGCACGGCCCCAGCCATCAGTAGCGGTACCTTCACCCATTTCGCTCCCGGACGCAGGTAGAACAGCGCCCAGCAGCTCACCGCGGCATACAGCCCCGTCATACAACCCTTGTTGAACAGGATAGGCAATGCCTCGCGGGTGGGACGCACCGTCATCACATACTCCATTCCATAGATATTCACCCAGTCCATCCCCAGGCTAACCAGCATCGCACCCCATACAAGAAAAGCGGCCCACCAGATCAACCCGATCTGGCTCCGGAGGAAAAGCCAGTATAGCAACACCGCCTCGGAGGCCCAGAAAAGCGTGATATAATGACCATGCAATTGAATGGGAGCCGTCAGCGAAACAAAGGACAGCGTTAGCCCCACCAGCAGGTAGAGGATATTCTTGTCCGCCGTATTCTTCCGGAACAGGAACCACGTCGCCCCAAGATGGAATACCCCCATGACGGCACAATACAAACCCTTATATCGGTCGAGCCCCAGCTGCGTGATCAGGTAGAGCCCCGCAGCAAAATACAGACAGGTATTCGCCAGCAGGATGCCAAAATCCGAAGCGATAAAAGGTTTGTTGGTCCGCACCGTATACGCGATGTTGATAACAAAGAACAGGAGATAAAAAGCGGTTGCGAATGCCCAGCCGCCACGATACTCCCCGGCCGTTGCGTCATAAGGCAGGGAAAGCAGCCAGGACGCAAACAGGATAGCCGTGAAGCCAAAGGCGAGGATGTTCAGTAGACGCCACGCTTTGTTATAGGCGATCACCAGTAACCCGCTGTTCAGGATCAGCAGGTAACTGAAGAGCACGATATAGTTACCCCGGCCATTGCTCACCAGGAAAGGTGTGACAAATCCACCCACCAACGCGATAATGGCCAACTCCTGCCGGTCATACAACAGGGAAAGCAGGACGGAGAATGCCGTTACCACCAACATGATCACAAAAGCCGTGGTCTGGTTGAATAAATGGTATTCGTGATAGGCAAGAGCGATGGTAAAGTAAAGGACGGCAAGCCCACCGCCGACCAGCACGGAACTAAAGGCCTTGTATTGATTGCGCAGCCGGTGTGCGATCCCGATAAGGACGCCCCCGCAAAGTAACCCGACGCCGACACGGCCCATCGGACCGATCCAGTCATTATCGATAGCATATTTTACAAAGAACCCAATGGCAAGTACAAGGATGGCGATGCCTATCTTACTGAAGAGATTCTCGCCAATAAATTTTTCGATATCGGGATGCCGGTCAAAAAAATCGGGCTTTGCCGGTTCAAGCCTTGGCGGTTCGGACACCGGCGGCGGCGAAAGTGGTGGTGGCGGCGGTTCCATGGTCGGCGGCCTCGGGCGTTGCACGGGACGGAAAGGCTCCGTCTCCAATGGCTGCGGCTTTGGTCTCTCTATTGGCCGCGATGGCTCGGGCTCATGCGCCTCTTTTTTGCCCTCCCGCAACTTCGATAGCTCTTCTTCCAGCCGGTCCAGGCGGGCATACAGACCATTGCGCATCACCGCCACCAGGACGACGAGGGCGATAAGGAGAAGGATAGCAATCAAATCCATGTTTAGGGTTACTGGTTCGCTAATAAAGATAGCGGGTAACTTCGGTATCCAAAAGCCCCCCGCCCCTTATTTTGCCAGCTCCAGGAACACAGGACAATGATCGCTTTGCTTGACATCATGATAGATATCCGCCCGGATCAACCGTTGCTGCAGCGGCGTCGTAACATTGATATAGTCGATCCGCCACCCCTTGTTCTCGAGGCGGACAGAAGGGAAACGCTGACTCCACCAGGTATAACGATGGGGCTCGGGGTTCAAATGCCGGAAACTGTCCACCCACCCGCTGTCGATAAATTTATCCATCCATGCCTTCTCCTCGGGCAAAAAACCACTGGAATTCTTGTTGCCTTTCGGATCATGGATATCGATATCCTTATGCGCGATATTATAATCCCCGCAGAGAATAAGCCGCGGATGCGTCTGCCGTAACTTCCCGAGATACGCATGAAATTCATCCAGCCACTCGTATTTAAAACCCTGTCGTTCCTCCCCGCTGGTGCCGGAGGGGAAATAGGCATTGATCAACCGCAGATCCCCGATGTCCAACTGTATCACCCGGCCTTCGTCATCACTCACCTTATGTCCCGTAACATACTCGACAAAGTCAGGCTTCACCCTGGTAAAAACGGCAACCCCGCTATAGCCTTTCTTCTGCGCAGAGAACCAATAATCATGAAAGCCAAGCTCTGTAAACAGCGCGTGGGCTACATTGCCCCGGTGGGCCTTGGTTTCCTGTACACAGATGACATCGGCCGGATCGGTTTTGAGCCATTCGATCAACCCCTTGTTCATGGCCGCCCGGATGCCATTAACATTATAACTGACGATACGAAGTGAGGACATAGCAATGTTTACATTAATTTAGTATCGCAATTTACAACAAGAGCATGGAACAATTAAACCGGATCATCCCCGCAAAAGACGTACAATTCCTCGATGGCCCCAAAAGTCGCACCTATGAGTTCGGTTTCGCCTGGAAGGTCTTCCGGGAATTCATAAAAGGATTCCGGACCCTTCATTTTGTCGGGCCCTGTATCACCGTATTCGGGTCGGCCCGGTTCAAAGAAGACCATCCGCATTACCAGTCGGCCCGCGAGATGGGCCGCCAGATAGCCGCCATGGGACTGACGACGATGACGGGTGGCGGACCGGGTACCATGGAGGCCGCCAACCGGGGCGCTTTCGAACAGGGCGGGATGTCCGTCGGCTGTAATATAAAGCTGCCCTTTGAACAGGCCGCCAACCCCTATGTACAGACATCCATCACCTTCGAACACTTCTTTGTCCGGAAAGTGATGCTGGTAAAATATTCCTATGCCTTCGTGATCATGCCCGGGGGCTTCGGGACAATGGATGAATTCTTCGAGACCCTGACCCTCGTACAAACAAAAACACTCGTCCGTTTCCCGATAGTGCTGTTTGGAAAAGACTATTACCAGCCGCTTTTTGATTATATGGAAACCATGGCGCGTGAAGGCACCATCGCAAAAGAGGACCTGTCCCTCGTCCTGCTAACCGACAGCGTGGCTGAAGCCGGCAATCACATCGACACCTTCATAAAAAAGAATTATCGCGAAAAACCACCCCGACGGAAATGGTGGCTGTTCGAAAAGAAGCCTACTTCTTCCCCGACGTCGGCAGGATAAGCCCAAGACTCAGGATCATCTCATAGGTCCCAAATGCCTGGTGCGCCTTACCCTCGTACAGGTTCAACCCGCTATACCGCGCGTAGTCTATCTTATTGGAGTATTCAAGATATACATTACGGAAGAAAGTGGCCCGTAAGGAACCTTCGGCGCCCGTATTCCAGCCGCCAAATTGAAAGCCCTGGTGATTGAGCATGCCAAACAGGCTGTTCTGCGTATGCGGGATAACAGGCCCAACCCCGAATTTTCCAAGGAAATCCACCTTTACCTTCTCATCCCGGGTCTTCAGCAGATGCCATTTCCTGGTCACGTTGAAAAGAAGGAAATTAGCCCCGTTGTTGAGGTAGTAGTAAAAGCCATTTGCCTGGTTGAAAGCGATAGTCGTGTCCACCGGGTGATTGTACAGCGTCCCTTTCAACCGGACATTCTGATCGGCGAAAATATATTTCGTATGATCGAAGTTGATCTCGAAACCCCAGCCCTTCTCTTCGTTCAAAAGAAACCCGAGCCGGTAATTGTACTGCGGGATAGACAGCGCCTTGCTGAACAAACCTTCATTCCAGCCCGGGTGATCATGCGCCTTTACATGCACAAAATCATAGTTGTTTCCCAACGCAGGCTGTGATACATGGATGGTGCTATGCGTATACCATTCTCCATTGTATCCCCATGAGGCATATACTTCCTTGATGAATTTCTTCTTTTTCTTCTCCGGTTGCTGTTGCGCTCGACTGAAAAAAGGCGTCATAGCAGTAAGTAATACAAGGATAACGATCGGGTAAGTCTGGCCAATTTTTTTCATAACTGGGCAAAATTAGGCAAAATTGATGATCCGGGATCATCTTAACAAGCGCATTGCATCACCCGGCATCACACGTCATATTCCAACACCGGCCGCAACCACTTCTCCACCTCCGCCAGCGGCATCCCCTTCCGGGCGGCATAATCCACCACCTGGTCCTTTTCGATCTTGCCGACCCCAAAATACTTGCTCTCGGGATTTGCAAAATACCAGCCGCTCACCGAAGAAGCAGGATACATCGCCAGCGATTCGGTCAGGATCGTACCGGTCTGCTTCGTCGCATCCAGCATGGCAAATAATTTTAATTTCTCCGTGTGGTCCGGACAGGCAGGATAACCCGGCGCAGGACGGATCCCCAGGTATTGTTCCTGGATCAACTGGTCATTGGCCAGATGCTCTTCCTTCGCATAGCCCCAGTATTCCTTCCGCACCTTCTCATGCAGCAGCTCTGTAAAAGCTTCCGCCAGCCGGTCCGCCAATGCCTGTAAAGTGATCTTGCTATAGTCGTCAAGCGCGGCTTCGAAACGTTTGATATGCGGTTCGATCCCTTCGATGCTGACAACAAAAGCTCCTATATGGTCGGTCTTGCCTGTTGCAGCGGGTGCGATAAAATCGGCAAGGGAAATATTCGGCTGACCCGGCGCCTTCTTGATCTGCTGCCGGAGGCATTCTAACCGCACACCTTCCTCCCCGTGCTGAACCACTACCGTATCCTTCCCATCCGAATTGGCCGGCCAGAAACCGATGACGGCCCTTGGCTTCAGCCACTTCTCCCGGACGATCTGCGCCAGCAACGCCTGCGCATCGTTATACAACCGCGTCGCTTCCACCCCAACCGTCGCATCGGTCAGGATCTGCGGGAATTTCCCATGCAACTCCCAGGCGATAAAAAAGGGACCCCAATCGATATAAGGCACAATAGCCGCCAGATCATCTCCATCAAAGACCTTTGTCCCGATGAAAGTGGGTGCCACCGGCTGGAAACCATCCCAATTGATGGAAACCTTGTTCTCCTGCGCCTTTCCGAATGGCAGGTACTGCTTCATCGACTTCTTATTGGTAAAATCGTCCTTTAATTTTATATACTCCTGCTTTATTGTCCGCAGAAAATCGGGCTTTTGCTCCTCGCTGAGCAACGAACCCACCACGGTGACGCTCCGCGAAGCATCCAGCACATGCACGACCCCCCGGTCGAATTCAGGCGCGATCTTGACCGCCGTATGCATCCGGGACGTTGTCGCGCCGCCGATCAGCAGCGGCACCTGGAAATCCTGTCTCTTCATTTCCCGCGCGACATGCACCATCTCGTCGAGGGATGGGGTGATCAGCCCGCTGAGCCCGATGATCGCCACCTTTTCTCTTTTAGCCGTCTCGAGGATCTTGTCCGCCGGAACCATCACTCCGAGGTCGATAATATCATACCCGTTGCAACCCAGTACGACCCCAACGATATTCTTACCGATATCATGCACATCTCCCTTGACCGTTGCCAAAAGAACCTTGGCAGCGCCTGCCCCTTCCGTATTCTCCGTGCCGGCTGCCAGATGCGCAAGCCTGCGTTCTTCCTTTTCCTGTTCGATATAAGGGGTGAGCACCGCCACCGATTTCTTCATGACGCGGGCGCTCTTCACCACCTGCGGCAGGAACATCTTGCCACTGCCAAAAAGATCGCCGACGACATCCATTCCGGCCATCAGCGGACCCTCTATCACATCCAGGGGTTTGGGATATTTCTGCCGGGCTTCCTCGGTGTCTCCTTCGATATATTCAGTGATCCCGTTGACAAGAGCATGTTTCAGCCGCTCCTCGACCGTACCGCGACGCCAGGCCTCGTCCTTCACCTCTTCCTTGCCCTTGGCCTTTACGGTCTCGGCAAAGGCCAACAGCTTGTCGGTGGCCTCAGGATTCCGGTTTAGGATCACGTCCTCGCAAAGCTGGCGCAGTTTGGGGTCTATCTCATCATAAACGACCAGTTGCCCGGCATTGACGATCCCCATATCCATCCCCGCCTTGATGGCGTAGTAAAGAAAGACGCTGTGCATCGCCTCTCTCACGGGCTCATTGCCGCGAAAGGAGAACGACATATTACTTACGCCACCGCTGATCCGGGTCAGCGGCATCTTTTGCTTGATCTCCTTAATGGCTTCTATAAAGTCGACGGCGTAATTATTGTGTTCTTCTATTCCCGTAGCAATGGCGAAGATATTCGGGTCGAAGATGATGTCTTCCGGCACAAAGCCCACTTGCTCCGTCAGGATCTTATAGGCGCGATAGCTGATGTCCACCTTTTTGCGTAAAGTGTCCGCCTGGCCATTCTCGTCAAAAGCCATGACGATGACGGCAGCCCCATAGCTCCGGCAGATAATGGCCTGTTCGATGAATTTCTCTTCTCCCTCTTTCAGCGAAATGGAATTGACGATACATTTCCCCTGCACGCACTTCAGCCCGGCTTCGATGATCGAGAACTTCGAAGAGTCGATCATAATGGGGATCTTCGCGATATCGGGTTCGGCCTGCAACAGGTTGAGATAGGTCTGCATCGCCTTCTCCCCATCCAACAGGGCATCGTCCATGTTCACGTCGAGGATCTGCGCTCCGTTCTCCACCTGCTGGCGGGCTACGCTAAGCGCTTCTTCATACTGGTTCTCCCGGATCAATCGGGCAAACTTCTTGCTGCCGGTGACATTCGTACGCTCACCTACGTTGACGAAATTCGTCAGCGGGCGAAGGACAAGAGGCTCAAGACCGGAAAGCCGGAGAAAGGGTTTTATACTGATCATAGATTATACAAGCTCTTTTTCAACGACGGGCAACGGCCGGGGTTTGATTTTCGCAACATGCTCGGCGATATGCCGGATATGGTCGGGTGTCGTTCCGCAACAACCACCCACGATATTCACAAATCCATTCTCAGCCCATTCTTCGATAAAATGCGCCGTTTCCTCGGGCTGCTCATCGTATTCACCCATGGCATTGGGCAGCCCGGCATTGGGATAGGCTGACGTATAACACGCCGCTATCTGGCTCAGCTCTTCGACATGCGACCGCATTTCCTGGGCGCCAAGCGCGCAATTGAGCCCGATGCTCAGCGGCCGGGCATGCATTACGGATACATAAAAGGCTTCCAGCGTCTGCCCGCTCAGGGTCCGGCCGCTGGCGTCCGTAATGGTCCCGCTGATCGACACCGGCAACTCGGGTTGGTGGGTATCCCGGAAATATTTCTTGATGGCAAAAATGGCTGCCTTGGCATTGAGGGTGTCGAAGATGGTCTCTATCAGCAGGAGATCGGCACCGCCGTCTACAAGCCCTTTGATCTGCTCGTAATAGGCCGCCGTCACTTCGTCAAAGGTCACTGCCCGGAAACCCGGGTTGTTGACATCGGGCGACAGCGAAAGGGTCTTGCTCATCGGCCCGATGGCGCCGGCTACGAACCGGGGCTTGTCGGGGTTCCTGGCCGTAAAGTCCGCCGCCGCCTTTTTGGCGATCCGCGCCGCGGCCACATTCAGTTCATAGGTCAGCTCCTCCATATGATAGTCGGCAAGACTGATCGCCTGCGAATTGAACGTATTCGTCTCGATGATATCGGCCCCCGCCTCCAGGTATTGCCGGTGGATGCCCTCGATGATGTCTGGCTGGGTCAGGCATAACAGGTCATTATTGCCCTTTACATCGGAAGGCCAGTCTTTAAAACGCTCGCCCCGATAGTCCTTTTCCTCCAGCTTGTGCCGCTGGATCATCGTCCCCATGGCCCCGTCGATGATAAGGATGCGCTTACTGAGGGCGGCTTCTAATTTTGTGCGTGCTGTATCCATGTGTTATTCCTCCTGTTTTCGCGCTTCGGTATTTCTAGCGAAAATAATACCTCAGCGCTCATTAGCTAATGATTGGCCTTCGGCCATCGGACCCTTGGTCCTATCGAACTGCTAAACGAAGGAAATAACCAGAATAGGTGGGATATTTCAGACGTTTATTAGTTCAGTTTTTGACAGGCTGAACAATAAACAAATCCGCCTGTAGAGTGCAAATTTACACAAAAAACCCATAACGGCAATGTCGGCGGCCCGACTTCCCGGCAAAACTACCCGCCTGCCCGGTAACTCTCCACCGGCTGCCGGTTGGTAATACTCCTGGCCAGCGTCATCTCATCGGCATATTCCAGCTCCCCGCCAAAGGCGATCCCCCTGGCGATGGTGGTGATCCGCACCGGCGCATCCTGCAGCTTCTTCTGGATATAATAAATGGTAGTATCCCCCTGGATAGTAGGGTTTAGCGCAAAGATCAGCTCCTGGGTATGCTCCTTCCGGACCCGGGAGACCAGGGTCTCGATATTCAACTGATCCGGCCCGACCCCGTCCAGCGGGGAGATGATCCCCCCAAGAACATGATAAATGCCGTTGAATTGCTGGGTGCTTTCGATAGCGATCACCTCGCGCAGGCTTTCCACGACACAGATCAGCTCCTGCTTTCGCATCGAATTCGCGCAGATGGAACAGATATCGGCATCGGCCACATTGTGACAACGTTGACAGAATTTGATCTCGTTACGCATCCGGATCAGGGTCTCCCCAAATCCCTGGACGTTCCCGGCATCGGACTTCAGCAAATGCAAAACCAGCCGCAGGGCGGTCTTCTTCCCGATGCCCGGGAGCTTGGCAAATTCATTGACCGCTTGTTCCAGTAAAGACGAAGAGAATTGCATCGGGCAAAGGTACGACACCGCCAGTAATCACTGCTCCGTCACAACGTATAATCCGTGTCATTATCCCAGTTGGCCTTGACATTCAGCTTTTTCCGGAGGGTAATGACTTTTTCCGGCTGTTTTTTCTGCTTTCCGAAAAAGACCCCGTGGTCCCAGATCATGTTGCGGTTGGCGTCGAAAAGGATGCGGAGCTCATACTCGCCCGGGGCGAATAATATCCGCCGCACTTCCCGCCGGTTATTGAAGGGCAGGGTATACTTGATCTTATCCCCTTGAACAAACTGGAGGACAGGATGCTGGGACATGTCGAGGTTAAGCACCCGGACCCGGATCTCCCCATAGTCGATATCCTTTTTTGTCTTGAAACTGATCGTATCGTCCTTTAGCAACTTCCTGCCGGCGGAATCCTGCCCAAAGGTCCGGGGAAGGAGAATATGATATTTCACATCCGTGGGCCAGACATAGAAAAGGGTAAAGATCCGGTTGGTGGAGTCACGGACATAATGGTAATTCCTGGGGTCGATGTCCCGGTAATATTCATCCATAAACCGCACCTGCGTGGAATCGAATACTTTCAGCCCCGAGGAAAAAGTGATCTTGAAAGTGTCGAGCACATCGAACACATTCCCGGGAGCATTGATGGACACCTGGAGCCGTCTGTCGCTTTCCTTGGTGGTCTTTTTGGGAGCCGCCGGAGCCGCCTTCGTGACGGCGGCCTTCTTGCTCGTGTCGGTGTTGCCTTCGACGTAGGCATAAAGGGTCTGTGACGGCGTACTCGCGCTCACGGTGACGGGAGAGTCGGCATAGGCGAAAAGCTGGGCCTTTGAAAGATACTTGTGCGATCCCCCTTCGTCTTTCAGCGCATACAACGCATAGGTACCGGGTTTCACATACCGAAACCGGAATCTGCCGGTGCTGTCACATTTGGCAATATACCGGGGCCGGTTCTTGACGACGGCCGAATCATCAAACTTCTCGTGGAGGATGGCGACCAGCGTACTGTCCGCCTTACCCGTATTGGCCACCAGCACGGTCCCTGTAAACTCCCCCCTGTCGATGGTGTCACCCGTAGAAAAGACATAGGTAAAATTGCGCAGGATATTTCCCTCATTCACATCCTTGACCCCCTTTCCAAAGAACAAGGCATACGTCGTACCGGGTTGCAGGGTATCCTTGATCCTGACGGTTACCTGCCGCAGTTTCGTATCCACAATGGGATCGATCTTGGGCACCGGCGAGACCAACAACTCCGTCCGGATATCCTTTCCATCGATATATTCGTCAAAAGTGAAGATGATCTTGGTACCGGTGAAATGCCTGGCGGAATCCTTCGGCAGCGCAGATACCAGGTGGGGTGGGATCGTATCCTTGGGGCCGCCAAGGGGCGCTACGATATTGGCGCATCCCATGGGTCCGACAAAACAAACGATAAGCAGGGAAAACAATATAAAGAAATAGAGACCTTTCTTCATCTTCATTCTGCAAACATAATAGGTTTGATCCGCAACAAAATGTTATTTATACTTCCTCCTGCTCTTCTTCCCCGATCTCGTGGAGGGCAATGGCTAAATTATTGGTCTTCACAAAATTGCACCAGTGACAATCAGGTTTGCCGCACCCGGTATAGAACTCCCTGTTCTGGATCTTCTGCCAGGTCTGGATGATCTGTTGCGTCACCGTGGTGATATCCTCGGGGGTGATGACGATCTTCACCTTCCGGTATTCCTTTTTCTTGTCGGGCTCCACGAAGTCGAACTCCGTACTGGTCACCTTCCAGTCCTTTTGTTCATAGCTGTCGACCAGGATCTTATAAAAGACGGCCTGCCGCCAATAGTCCCCACCGTTAGGGTCCTTCGCACCCGGCGGCTTCAGCTTGTCCGCTGCCTTATCCACATCCCCCGTCTTGTAATCGACCACATTCACCTCCTTCCCCTGGAATTCCAGCTTGTCCAGCTTCCCCTTCAGCGGCACCCCCCTGACAACGACATTCCGGATATTCCTTTCCACCGCAACGATCTTATTCCACTGGTAGAGATATTTATCATAGTAATTAGCCAATACCTCGAGCCCATATTCCATCCGGCGGGCAAACGCCTCTTTTGTAAAGATCTCCCGGTGACGACGCATATACCAGCCAAAATCCGTCAGCATCTCCTCTTTCTCCGGGAATTGCTCCGCGGCATGCAGTTTCATCTTCTCGAACAACCGCTGCAAAGCAAAGTGTACGGCACTCCCGAATTCCGTGGCTTCGTTCTTCGGAGAGGGGATGCGCACAAGATTACGATAATAGAACTCCAGCGGGCACTTCAGATAGTTGTTCAGCGCCGTCACGTTCATCACGAACTTTTCCAGCATCCTGCCGATAAACTCCTCATCCGCCGCCTGGATCTCCGGGGCGATGGCATCGCTAAAGGGCAGGGCGTCAAAGTCGGCCTGCTCTTCTGCCGGGATGGTCACCTTCTCAAAGGCCATCGTTTGGCTGTCCAGGATCTCCGCAAGAAAAACAGAAGGCTCCAGCTCTTTCCCATCATCCCGGTATCGGGAATAGGAGATGATCAGTCGCTGCTCCACTCTCGTCAGGGCCACATAAAAAAGTCGCCGCAACTCTTCGTCTCCGTTGGACTCGGCGCCCGCGGAGGCAAACAGCGTATCGGGGTATTTGTAACCACCACCCGGCCGCCGTTTCTTTTCCCAGGTGGACGCATTGGCGCCGGCAAAAAATACATATTCAAATTCCAGCCCCTTGCTGCCATGCGCCGTCAACAGGTTGACGGCCCGGTCGCTGCCGGAGACCCTGACCAGGGGAAGGGAAAGCCCGTTATCCTTCATCAGGTCGATCATCTGGATCAACTGCTCCAGGCGCAGATCGGGGTCCCGCCGCGTCTCTTCCTTGATAAAGTCGAACAACGCTGTCAATACCTGCATCTGCCCGATCTTATCCGGCGCGGCCAGCACGCTGCTCAGGATCCCGGTGTCCCGGATACAATTCTCGAACAGGGACTGCAGGGTAATATTGGGCACGTCGCCGATCAGCTTCTCGAGGGCAATACTGGCCTTCTTCAACCCCTCGGGCAGCCCGGGATCAAAGAGGTCCTTTGCCGGCCGGCCGGCCTTCTCATGCAGCAGACGTCGGATGGACGTCTTTTGCTCCCCAAACTGCCGGTCGGCCACCTCTACGGAGAGTTTTGCGATCTCTATCGGAGCGATCGACCAGAAACGGAAATGCAGGATCTCGAACAACATCTCATCCCCTCCGTAGGGGGCATCGTGTTCGGCCGCAAGATAACGCAGGATAAGAAGGACCTGCTGCGCCAGCGGGATCGTAAAAAGATCGAGATTGCGTTTACTATACACCGGGATATTCTTCAGTTGAAAGAAGCGTGCGAGCTCCTCCCCATATTTGTTCTCCTTATAGATAATGGCGATCCGCCCCGGCGCCACGCCCCCGGCGATCAGCTTTTCCACCTGTAAGGTGATCCCGGTCATCTCCTGCCGGGGACTCAGGTATTCCAGCAATTGCGTCGGGTAATGCAGCTTGCCGGTCCGGGGATGACTGGCCACCAACTGCTTGGAAAGCCCCGGCAATTGCCGGACAAGCCTTTCCTCGTTCTTTTCTATCAGGGCCCTCGAGATATCGAGGATAGGTTGCGTGCTCCGGTAATTGTTGGTCAGCACAACCGTCAGCAGGTCTTTTTGATACTGCTGCGCAAAATCCAGCATATTCTCCACGTTAGCCCCCTGGAAGCGATAGATGCTTTGATCATCGTCCCCGACAACAAAGACGTTCGGCTGCTCCCAATAGGTGATCAGGAGACTGACGAGCTTGTTCTGCGTCCCGCTGGTATCCTGGTATTCGTCTACCAGTATATATTGGTAACGCTCCTGGTAAGACAAAAGCAGGCCCTTGTTCCCTTCAAAAGCCTTGATCACCCAGTTGATCATATCGTCGAAGTCATACCGGTTATGCTTCCGCATCAGCTCCTGGAAGCGATCGAACTCGCCCACGGCTGCCCGCAACTTGTTCATCCGCTCCTTTTCTTCTTCTATCTTGTCCGTCCGGACATCCCCTTTCTTGAATTCTTTGGTGGCCCGTTTGGCGATATACTCTTCCCGTCCCGGCAGGTCGACGAGGTAGTCGTCTATCTTCTGGTTGATAAAGCCAGGCGTCCAGCCTTCCCTTTTCATCGTGGAGAAAAGATTTTGCAGGTTGCCCATCTCGTAATAGACATCCCCGCGATACCGCTTCAGCGGATGGTTCTTGGGAAAGCCGTCGATCAGCGTCTTGAAAAGCTGGATCCGTTCAAGGTCCGAAATGGCGTCCAGGGCCGTCTTTTCAAAAAGGGGCAGGTTCTCCTGGATGATATCGTTGCAAAAGGAATGGAAGGTATGGATATTCACCTTGTAGGCATCCGGACCGATAAAGGACAACAGCCGGCGTCGCATGGCGATCGTTCCGGCGTCGGTATAGGTAAGACAGAGGATGTTGGCAGGGGCGGCATCGGTCTCCAGCAAGATCTTCCCGATCCGGGCGGCCAGGATCTGGGTCTTACCCGTTCCCGGCCCGGCAATGACCATGACAGGCCCTTCCGTGGTATCCACGGCCAGCCGCTGTTGCTGGTTTAATTTCTGGTATTCCTCCTCGAAATGATGACGAAGCTTTTCCCGGTTCATCGACATGTTCCAAAGATAACGAATCGTGCCATCCCCACCTTGGCCACCCCTCCCAATGACCGCGATCTCCTTTCACCGGCACCCTCCAAAATCTAGGTGTTTACCCCTATTGTCGACTTACAAAAGTCTTTATTCGTCGAAAAGACACAGAATAAATTGGAAAATGTCTTAATATGGGAATAAATTCGTCGTTTAGACGTTAGATTCCTATCCTAAGTAAACGCAGCATGAAAAACCATCATTCCTTTAAAGTCTTTATCGTAGAAGATGATGTCTGGTACGGCTCGATGCTCCAGCACTATCTTTCTCTTAATCCGGAGTACGAAGTAAAACGCTTTGAATCCCCCCGCGATTTTTTTGCACAACTACATGAAAATCCTGATGTTGTAACTCTCGACTACTCCCTGCCGGATTGCGACGGGGCCGAGGTCCTGAAGAAGATAAAGGAACACAACCCCGATATCCGGGTCATCGTCATTTCCGGTCAGGAAGACGTGGCCACCGCGATAAATCTTTTAAAGAATGGGGCCTTCGACTACATTGTGAAGGATGATGACACAAAAGACCGGCTCTGGAACTCCATCCTCCATCTCCGCGAGATCAGCAATCTGAAACAGGAGGTCGAAACCCTGAAAAGCCAGGTTGGCCGGAAATACGACTTCTCCCAGATGATCATCGGCAAGAGCGAGCAGATAGAAAAGGTCTTCTCGATGATCGAAAAAGCCGCAAAAACAAATATCACTGTCTCTGTCACCGGCGAGACCGGCTCAGGTAAGGAAATGATCGCCAAGGCGATACATTATAATTCCGAACGGCATAAACTACCCTTTGTCGCCGTCAACGTGGCCGCCATTCCCAAGGACCTCATCGAAAGTGAGCTGTTCGGGCATGAAAAAGGCGCCTTTACCGGGGCGGTGACCCGGCGCATCGGAAAATTCGAAGAGGCCGATAAAGGGACGCTCTTCCTTGATGAGATCGGGGAGCTGGATATCAACCTTCAGGCAAAGCTGCTGCGCGTACTCCAGGAAAAGGAGATCACCCGCATCGGGAGCAATGCCGTCACGAAGATCGATGCCCGCATTGTCGTGGCTACCCATAAGAACCTGTTGGAAGAGGTAAAGAACAAGAATTTCCGCGAAGATCTTTATTACCGGCTCATCGGTCTCCCCATTCAACTGCCTCCCTTACGCGAACGCGGCAACGATATTCTCATCCTCGCCAAGCATTTTATCGATGCTTTTTGCAAGGAGAACAAGCTGGAGAGGAAGACTCTCTCACCCGAGGCGCAGCAGAAAATGCTGACCTATCCCTTTCCCGGCAACGTGCGGGAATTGAAGTCGGTGGTGGAGTTGGCCGTCGTCATGGCCGACGAAGAGATCATCCAGTCCGAACACATCACCCTGAACACCTCGGCAAGCATCGCCGATCTGTTGAATAAAGAAATGACCCTTAAAGAGTTCGAAATACAAATCCTGCAGCATTACCTGGATAAATATGACAAGGATGTTCTGCTCGTGGCAAAAAAGCTGGACGTTGGCAAATCCACGCTTTATCGCATGATCCAGAACGGAGAGTTGAAGATGAAGTAACAGGCAATCGACGCCCCTAAAAAAACCTCCTATGCATGCAAGTTCAGAGCCACTTTTTTGAGAACATCCTCAATATGGTTCCCGCCGAGATCATCGTTGCGGATGCCGACTACCGGTTCCTATACGCAAATGCCAGCGCTATGCCGGATCAGCATATGCGCGAATGGATGATCGGCAAGACCAATGAGGAGTATTGCCAGTATGCCGGCCGCCCTGCGGCGATGGCGCGGGCAAGACGGATGGTCTTCGAAAAAGCGCGGCGTACCCGCAGGGTAGTGGAGTGGGCGGAGTCAGCCCAGGACAGCGAAGGGGTAGTACAACACTTTCTGCACCGCGTATATCCGGTGTTTGACGAGGGCGGTCAATTGCAGCAGGTCATCATTTACGTGGTCCGCATCACGGAGACAAAGGAATTCGAAGAGAAGGTCCAGCTCAGCGAAAAAAGATACCGGGACCTGTTCAATCATAGTCAGGCCCTCATTTGTACCCATCACCTCAACGGAAAGCTCTTGTCCGTCAATCCCGCCATCTGTAAGGTCTTGGGCTTTGAAGAAGGAGAGATGCTGGGCCGCAGCATCCAGGAATTCGTCCCGGAAAAACACCGGGCAAGGTTCGAAGAAGAATATCTGCGCCGCATCGGGGCGTCGGAGAATGCGGTCAGTGGAGAGTTTTGCGTGCTTAGCAAGCAAGGCGACGAGATCTATCTCCTCTATAAGAACTTCCGGATGGACGAGCCGGGTTCCGAACCATATGTCATCGGCTTCTCACAGGATATTACGGACAGGATCAACATGGAGAAGGAGCTGCGGATCACCAAACAGCTTACCGACGACATCGCGCGTGCAAAAGAGTCCTTTTTGGCACACATGAGCCATGAGATCCGCACACCCATGAACGGTATTCTCGGCATCGCAAGCCTGCTCAACAAAACCCGGCTCGACGCACAGCAGCGCAACTACCTGCAATTGATCCAGGAGTCTGCAAACAACTTATTAGTCATCGTAAACGACATTCTGGACCTGGAGAAGATCGTGGCAGGGAAATTGCAGCTCGAGCAAATCCCGTTCAAGATCGTCGATAAGATCGCTACGACGATCCAGTCGTTCATCTACCGCGCGGAGGAAAAAGAGCTGGGGCTTATTTTTCAGAATGCGATCCCGGGCGACCTGGTTGTCAAGGGGGATCCCTATCGGTTAAGCCAGGTCCTGAATAATATTTTAAGTAATGCCCTGAAATTCACCAACGAGGGGCATATCAATATCTCCACCGGCATCCGGGAACACAATGGTGAAGAAGTGGTGGTCGAGATCACCATCCAGGATACCGGAATAGGAATAGGAAAAGAACAGTTGCGGACCATCTTTGAACCCTTTGAGCAGGCTGACGCGACCATCTCCCGGAAATACGGGGGCACCGGCCTCGGATTGACCATTAGCAAGAACATGGTTGAAATGCAGGGCGGCGAATTGCTGGTACATAGTGAAGAGGGCAAGGGATCGGCCTTTACAATACGTGTCCCCTATCAATTAAGTATTGAAGCTATGCAGGAAAATGAAGTAAGTCAGGAAATAGATTACAAGAGCCTTGGACATCGGAAAGTATTGGTGGCGGAAGATGTGGAGTTGAATCAATATCTTGCCCGGCACATCCTCGAATCCTGGGATTTCGAGGTCGTCATTGCCAACAATGGAAAGGAAGCCCTGGAAGCGCTGGAGAAAAGTTCATTCGACTGCATCCTGATGGATGTCCAGATGCCGGAAATGGACGGGATAGAAGCTACACAGCATGTCCGGCGACTGCCCGATCCCGTAAAAGCCGGCATCCCGATCATCGCCCTGACGGCAAACGCCCTGAAAGGCGACAGCGAAAAATACCTCGCTGCCGGGATGACCGATTATCTTGCCAAACCTTTCGATGAAGCAAGGTTGTTCCGGGTTATTTCCCGAAATTTGACCCGTCTCCAGAACCCTGTCGGGTCTGCTGCCACTCCGATTGCTACTGCCCTCACTCATAACAATAACAATAGCAATATGACGCCTGGGAATACCAGATTATACGACCTCTCCATGGTGCAGTCCGTGTCGGGCGGGGATGAAGGTTTTATAAAGAAAATGGTCGCGCTGTTCATCGAGACCGTGCCGCAAAATGTGCAGGATCTGAAATCTGCCCTGCAGGAAGAGAATTGGGACCAGGTAGGTAAGACGGCCCACAAGCTCAAATCGACCATCGATTCGATGGGGATAAAGTCCATCCGGCAGGAGATCCGGACGGTAGAAGCCAATGCCCGTCAAAAAGAAGCCCTCGACCAGGTGGCCCCGCTGGTGGCGACCATCGATTCCGTCATCCGGGAATGCATCGGGCAGTTGCAAATGGAGATAATGAAGTAATTCCCATCCACAAGACGGTTTTCCCAAAGAGAGAGAGAGGTTCACGGAGAGAATGCAAGTGGGCTGTGATAACCAATAGATTAGGTTTTGGATTTTTCTGGCACCATTTTCCATGAGTATAAATTGCACTACAGCAACTAATCATGGAATGTAATCAACAGCCCGTTATTTTCGTCGTAGAGGATAACGTCATTTATCAAAGCCTTATCGCCAAAGAACTGGAGACGCTAAGCAACAACATTTCCTTTTATACCAATGGGGAGTCTTGTATTTCCGAACTGTATAAGCGGCCCCTGGACGAACGTCCTACCGTCATCGTCCTGGACTACAATCTGGATGGGGTGATGAATGGCCTGGATACCCTGCAACAGGTGCGGGATTTGGATCCCAATGTCTACGTGATCCTGTTTTCTAGTCAAAAAGGGTTGAATACCAAGGAAGTATTCTTACAATATGGAAGCTTTGATTTCCTCGAAAAAAACAGTCTTTCGCTTCGTACGCTCCGGTAAATGGTCGATTGTGTAACTTCTCCTCGCGCGAACCTCTCCTGATCACCCGTCCCTGTCCGGGATCCACCACCTACCCCCAATCCATTACCCCGGTATCCGGGAAATATACCTTTCTATCTGTTTGATCTGATCCACGATTTGCGGTGTCGTGGGCTTCAGCGCCTTGGCCTTGCGGAAAAAATCCTTGGCGGCGCGAAACTCCCGCTTGGTCATCATGATCGAGCACAACTGCAGAAAAGCTGCGGCCTGGTTTTCTTTGTCCGGAAGGCCTTTTCGGATGGCCTGGCGGATATAGCTTTCGCCTTGTCTGATATCGTTCTTCTGCATCGCCAGCATTCCCATCTGCAGGAGGCTGGCGCCTTCTGCTTCCTTCATCGGCATCCCCAGGTCCAGGCCTTTTTTCATATTCACTTCAGCCCCGGCGAAATCCTGTTTCATCATCGCGATATTGCCTTTCAGGGTGTAGTATACACTGCGGATGGGTTTATACAGCAGCCCGGGATACCTCACCGAGTTGAGCACTTTCTCGGCGGCTTCCATATTGCCCGACTCCATATGTTCCTGGATCAGGCGCAGCGGGCCGAAGAAGAAATAACCGAACAACAGGATCACCGCTATCAGGTAGGGGAGGAAGGCCGGCCAGAAACCGGAATATACGTTGGCCGCCACCCCGATGATCAGGAAAACAATGGCTATCGGAATGCGGTATTTGATGACGACGTTGTAAAACTTCATAGTCAGCAAAGATAGGGTTATGCCGCCCGGTCCTCAAAATTTATCATCGTTGACCTCCAGCCAGTACCCGTCCGGGTCTTGAAGGTAGATCTGCTGCACTTTGTCCGGGCGCACCTGGGGAGTTTTGTTCTTTTGCGACCAGTCGCCGTATTTTACATTTGCCTCATCGAGATGTTTGGTAAACGCCTCCATGGAGGGGACGCTAAAAGCCAGGTGGATATTGATATCGTGAGCGATGTCTTCCTTTGCGCCGGAGACCACATGCAATTGTCCATGGCCGCCCAGGCTGAACCATACATGCTTCCCATCATGAAAGGGCTCCGGGATCCGCTTCAGTTCCATCACTTTCTCATAAAAATTCGCGGCGCGGTCCAGGTCTGTCACAAAGATGGTCTGGTGGCTGAAACGCGGGCCTTGCGCGCGTGCCCCGAAAGCCAGTAGCAACGGCACCGCAACCAATCCCAAAAACCGGCGTAAGTCTGGCAGGATCAATCGATTCATAATTCAAATTTTTTTAAGGCAAGTAAGCTAAGGAATTCTGGCAAGCTAAAAAAAAATGCCTTATTTTTGCGGCCCTCGCCCTCGGTCGCCCGGCCCCCGCCGCGCCCACCCCGAAGGCAAGCGGTCCCGTAGTTCAATGGATAGAATAGAAGTTTCCTAAACTTTTGATACAGGTTCGATTCCTGTCGGGACTACCACTTACTCCAACCCTTTGCTGTTCAGTAGATTTCGTATTTACCGCTTTCTTCTCAATTTCACCGCGGAGCTTTTTTTCAAATCTCCCTCGAATGCTACCTCGTGACGGTCGGAGCCATCTTCAATAATTAGCAAGCCGGAATTCGGTGGAATGGAACCGAGGTTTTCTGCATATATCACTAATTGCAGAGAATCACCCAAACCGGGCGGTATTTGTATGACTTTTCGAAATGCTTGTTCAGTAAGGCCTTGTTTTGGAATAATCACTTCATCATTCAACACTACACTTACCGTATCCCCATCAACAATACCATTATCATATAAAACCAAGGTAAGGCTGTCGGATTTGAAATCAATAGTACGAATAACTTCTGTTTTACGTAACGCGATTTCCGCTGCGGCCCCAATAATTTTTTGACTAGCCGGAATGGCAGATGCAGTGGTAATATTATTGGGCACAAAACTATAAGGTTCATTTTTTCCCTTCTCAAAACTTACCTGTTGCTGCACTTTAACGGCTGTTAGATCTTTCACCGGAATCTCGGCCACTGCAGGGGCTTCTTTTTCGGATACTGCCAATACCGGGTTTTCTTTTATAATTGCTTTAGGATTTGAGAACGCAAGGGTATTTGACAATTTCAAACTGTCGAGTTTACTGATCAGCCTTGTCTGAGCCTGCTTATTTTGCTTTTGAAGTGTTATGGTTCCTGTAGACAAATCCTCGTCGCCCGCCCGTAGGTCTCGCGTTCGTGTGTGGAAAGGTCCGCTCAAAACCATTATAGTATCAACCATCTTAATGGACAATTCACAAAATGTTTTGATGTTGCGGGACCGGGTCGTAAAATTATTGTAGATCAGTTTATCATCCGAAATAGTAAAAGTACTATCCTTCTGGATCAGGGTAATTTTCTTAACTGCTGTTTTTTCAGCACCTTTAAACATGAAGGTAATCATCGAATAACCGGTCATATCCTGGTTGATTGCCAGTTCAAATGGCATTTGCGTTTCGGAGGTGGCGATCGTTCCCACCCAAATTCCCGAAAGATCCTGGGAAAAGAGTTGCAATGGCAGTAAAAACAGCACAAAAATTGCCTTCATCGTATTGGTGGAATTGGTTTCTCTTATTCTCAACGATAAATCAATTTATTAATTGTTTGGGGCGCCAGGCTTGGTCAATTGGAGCACGGCTTACAGACCGTTATTTAAGGCCGGCTTATTCGGCTATTTCGAGCAAGAGCTCTAAATCGCTCAAAAGCCGGTTCGAAAACCCTCCGCCTGGGACTACTCCGCGTTTCAACCCGCTGCTGCTCAGTGGGTTTTTTCTCTTTTTAATCGCTCCGTTTCTCTATAATATTGCACAAATAGTAATGCCGAAAAACCGAGCCCTACCAGGTTACCGTTTTTCAACAACAGCCATAGCCCAAAAAGCATAAGAACAAAGGCAAATACCAGGTACCAGGATCGCATGTCATATCGATGCGGCGCAAAGGCCTTGTCAATATCTTCTTTCGAATAGCCCTCGCTAATAAGACTTTCCCTTATTTCGCCTTCGGGCAAACCACTTCTCAAATTTTTGTGGATTTCTTTTATTTTTTCTTCGGTGATCATACCGGCATTTTGTCAAGAGATACAGCAAAAGCGTTTTGCCAATTCGAATCCGTTATAAAGTCCATTAGAGGTAACTTCTTCTAAAACCGGGATCGGCATTAAAAAGCTGTTCATTTCTTCAAAAGACGAGAATTCTACTTCTGCAAGCCAAAGGTCCTCCTTTGGGCTGCTATAGTAGTCGAATCCGATAACGAACGATTCATAAGGCAAAGTATAGCGTGTTTTCTTAACCTCAATAGCATCAAATTTATTTAAAAATAAATATTCATATTCACTTAGGTAGATGGTCGTGATCTGCGTCTCGCCGTGCAATTGCATTGGAACTTTCTTCGTCAATTTGTATGTAGTGCCCTCGTCGCTCGAAACAACCCGAAACCTTATCGAAGTGCCGGGTAAATAATGATCGGTAATTAGTTTGGCGCATAAATTTGTGCTCGGAATATGATCAGCATGAATGACAAATTTTCTTTCCCGTTCCACCAGGCTATATTTATCCATACCCTTTAAATATTGTTTTTGTAGTACACCTTTCACTTATATGCAGAATTCTTCTGACTCAAATTTCGGGAAGTTTAAGCAATTAACTCCCGGTCCGGCGGAGACGGAAGCGAAAAGAAGATCAGCGCCGACTCCACCACCACTGAAGGTAAGCAGGAAAGAATAGATAATGGGATAACCGTAAGGGCATTCGGCCATGACGCCGACAATGATAAAAAAGTTGTGCTTGTAACGGCTAATCTAGATACTACCAAAGCCTATGCCTATTGGAAGTCGGATATGCTGAAACAAAGAAGGGCTGCAAGTGGCGTCGTAGGCGAACCGGAACGCTTTGTCTACCGGGTTGTGAAGCGGTATTGACGACGTAATTCGTCGGCTCGGGCGTTTACTTATTTTGGCAGGTCCTTGTTGACCATCGGATTTTGTTCAGCGACCTTATTCATCTTTCCTGCCTCGACCCAGAACCGCATTAAGGCTGCATTGTCTTCCATCATCCGCATAAGCCTCTCCATCGGAGACTTGGAAAGCCAAATCTTCAGCTGTAAATCCTTTATATGTTGCGGAGTATCATTCATGATTTCAACAGATCAAAAGTATTTAAGTTAAGCATCCGAATCCATTGATCAATATAGCCAAGATCAAGATTGTCCGTCACCAGCAGATTCTTGAGGTCTTCAATTTGAACAGACGATTGATAATCCTGGATCCATATCAACTTGGAGAGAATAAGGTCTTCCGGCGAAACGACGTAAATGGTTTTGCCATATTCCGCGCAGTACTAATTGATAAATAATGTATTATGGAAATTTTTGCCCCTCACTCCCCAAAATAATCCATCTTCTTAAGCCTCGCATGGATCGCACCCCGGGTCCGCCCAAAATACTCCGCCATCTTCCCGACAGTCGCCCCGGCATCGGCCATCTTCCTGAGCTCTTTATCCAGCTCCGGGGTCCAGGGCTGATACGCGTCCTTATGAACCTCCCTTTTCCCGGCAACGGAATAAGCCCGCTCCTTGATCTGCGCACCCGTCGGCTTCTTACCCGGCTTTGCCACCGGTAAACTATTACTCTTCCCCTTTTGGACAGCACTACCCTGAGCCTTTTGCACGGAAATGCCCGGCGCAGCGGAAAAGCCTTTGGGAACCATCGCCTCGGGAATATGCAGACTATTTTTGGTCCGGGTCACAGCCACATATAGCAGGTTGATCTCTTCATTCAACTTTACGATATTCAGCGGCTCTTTTTTGTCTCTGAACGCCGCCTTCGCCTTCTGCAGCTTTTCTTCCGTAATAAAATCGTCGACAAGATAAACCACATCGTATTCCATCCCCTTGGCGCGATGGACAGTGGAGAAGATCATTTCTGCCTTGTCTTTGTCCTCATCCCCGGTATGCAGATCCTTTAACGATTTGATGATGCCGGGAATCTCGTTGCCATATTCCTTTACGATCTCCGCCATCATGGCTAACTGTACATCTTCGGTCTTTTCAATATATTCTTCCAGTTCGTCCAGGTCCTTCATGGATCTCACCAGTTTATCCCGGATACGGTCATAGCTATTGTTATACAGGCTCAGCACATCATATAGGGAGGCGCCGTCGTCTGCATACGTATAGGAGTTGATATTCCCTTCAAAATAGATCCGTTTGACCTTCCGGTTGTCGGTGATGTATTCGATGGCTTTCAAAAGAAGCCCCAGGTTGGTTCTTCCAATAGTCGCCTTTGACACCTTCCGATGCTCTGCCCCCTTGCCGGTGATGGAAACAGGAGCGCAGTCGTATAAATGATTCTTCCAGGAAAGGATCTCCGTGGCAAGCGTAGCAATAGCCTCTGCAAACCTAAAGCTGCTAGAAAGATGCAAGGTGGCAAAATCCAGTTTCTCCAGCGAGTTTACCGCATGACGCCAGCCGTAAATTTGCTGGTGCATATCCCCGACCACCACCTTCGTGGCCGGCTGCTTCAGGATGACATCGAGCATGGCGCCGGACGCGTCCTGGCCTTCGTCAAAAAGAATGTGATCGTAGGGTAGGACAGGGGCGGACAATTGGAATTTTTTCAGATAAAGATCATGGGTGATCCCGATCTCACCCCTATCCATTTTTGCAAGCAGCTGCCTCGTACCGGCTTCTATAGGTTCATAAAATGCCCGGACAAACACCTTTGCCTTATCGTCGAATACGGTGTCGAGATAATTAAGGTCCTGCACTTTGGCCTTATCACTGTTGCAGAAGTAAGTAATAAATTTAATAATATGATTGGCGATGATATATTCCGCGTGCTTCTCACCGTTTCCCCGAAGGTCAAGCAGGTCGGCAATTTCATGTGTCTTATATCCCTGGGCCTTCACGGTATATCCGGTACCGGCTACAATGTATTTATAGGCAAGGGAGTGGGCTGTTTCCACCTTTACATTGCTAAGCCCACGGGCTTCGAATTTCCGGGCGGCCTCCAGTTTTACCGATCTGTTAAACGCGAGATAGAGTATTTTGGATCCTTGTGGCCTTGCGGCAGCGTATTCTATGAGGGTGGTGGTTTTGCCCGAACCCGCCACGGCATTGATCCGGATATCGCCGCTGGATCGGACAATGGCCATTTGTTCTTCCGTCAATAAGGGTTTCATGATTCCAGGATGAAGTTTTGTCTTCGGAAGACAAATATAACGCTATAAATCCGCCATCCCATCCCGGTAGCCCTTCCCTATCGGAATAGACACCCCGTTGATGGCTATCATCTCGGCCGTGTACGACTCGATCCGCCGGATCGAAACGATAAACGAGCGATGAACCCGCTTGAACAAATGGTGAGGCAGGATCGCCTCTATTTCATGCGTACTCATTTTAGAAATATGCTCCCCCTGTGTTGTCACGATTCGGATATACTCCCGCTGGCTTTCGATATAGACGATCTCTGAAAAAAAGATCTTCACCTTTCTCTTCTGAACAGTGATAAATACAAAATCCCGCACTTCGGCATCATCCGGCTCCCGCTGCGCAGAGCTCACTTTGGTCACGGCTACCAGGAACCGGTCGAACTCAAATGGCTTCAACAAATAATCCGTCACATTCAGATCAAACCCCTCCACGGCATACTGATGATAGGCGGTGGTGATGATAACCGCCGGCGGATGGGAAAGTGTTCTTAAGAAGGCCATCCCCTTCAACCTCGGCAAGTGAATATCGAGGAAGATGAGATCGACCGTACTATTCCGCAAATAGTCCGTCGCCAGGATGGCGTCCTTGAAAGCCCCTTGCAGCTCAAGGAATGGCACCTGACCGATATAATCCTTCAGCACCTTTACCGCCAGGGGCTCGTCTTCGATAATGATGCATTTCAGCTTAGACATGACTTGCCAGGTTGATCTTTAACGTTGCGCAAAATTCGCCCGCCCGCTGCTCCAGCAATACCTGGTAATCGGTATACAACAATTCCAGCTGCCTCCGGAGATTGGACAATCCGATATTTTCTTTGACCTTTCCGTCGCCGGGATCCTCTTCCGTCGAATTTCGTACAAAAAAAGCCAGTTGCCGCCGGACGACCGAAAGGTGGATATCGACAAATGGCTGATCCCTCGTTTCGGCGGCTCCATGCTTGAACGCATTCTCCACCAAGGGGATCAACAACAACGGCGGTAGGGATTGTTTCATGTCTTCCACATCGTAGTTGAAATTGATCCGAAGAGAATCATCATAACGCAGTTTTTCCAACGAGATATAATCGTCGATGATCTTCAATTCCTGCCCGATGGCCGTATAGTCGCCGCCTGCTTCGTATAACATATACCGCAGGATCTTCGAAAGTCGTAATATCGTCTCCGGCGCCTTGTCGGACTTGTCACGCGCGAGGGAGTAGATGTTGTTCAACGTGTTGAACAGGAAATGGGGATTCGTCTGTGATTTGAGATAGTTTAATTCGGCCTGCTGCTTTTCGATCCGCAGTAGTTGAGCCGTTTGCTTCAACTTGATGTGATTGTAAATATGCCGGACAACAGCAAAGAAGACAAGCGAGCTCACGCTGTATTCCATCTGGGGTCCTACCTCGTGTAAGCCTGCGGGAATAGAGGTGTAAACTTTCAGCGCGATCCCTGTCTGCCGCCAGAGATACAAGCCCTCGGAATAGAGAAAGATATGCCCGACTATCAACAGCAGCCCCCGTAGAAAATGCTTCCATCGCAACCTTGGAAGGGTGTATTCAAAAAATACATAGTTTAAAAGGGTAACATAGCCGATCCGCCAGCAATCATTTAAACACCGCGGACCCGCCTCGTCGGGTCTCTGAGCCAGGTTGGACAGAGAACACAACAAAAGAAAGGTGAGGCCGATCCAGCCATACAATTTAAACCGTCGGATATCGAACAGGGACTTCATGTATATACTAAAGATCGGCAAATCTTTCGGTCTATTTCGAGGTTCTCCGGTCGTTGACGCAAACCCTTGCTTCGTATACCCGCATCGAGGGTCTGTTGACTTAACTTGCGGTCTTTGAATTATTTAACTAGTATTATAAAAAGATAACGCCATGAGTAAAACCATCCAATTCGGCGAAGATGTACCGGGGTATGAGATCCGGGTTCTGAACGAGCGGGAGATCCGGGCGGCTGCAGGCATCCTCTTCCTGGCAACCTTCCTTTCCCTGATGCTCATTCTTTTCAGGAACAACTTCCTACCCATCAAATACGTCATAACCCTCTTTCTTGCCGATTTTGCTGTCCGTATTTTTATAAGCCCGCGATTTTCGCCCACCTTGATCATCGGCCGGTTGATCGTTAACCGCCAGACACCGGAATATGTCGGTGCCCGGCAAAAGAGATTTGCCTGGATAGTGGGATTGGTTCTGTCCGCCACCATGTTCGTTTTTATGGTGCTGGTCAACTCCTACAGCCCGATCACCGGCATCATATGCCTTCTCTGCCTGATCTTTCTCTTCTTCGAGTCGGCATTTGGCATCTGCCTGGCATGTAAATTTTATTCCCTTCTCTTTAAGCAAAAAGTACAATACTGTCCGGGAGAGGTCTGCAAAACAAAAGAGAGGCAGAAAATTCAAAAGACGTCACCCACCCAGCTGCTCGCCGTCCTGGCCTTCGTCTTCTTTGTGATCCTGCTGGCCACTTTATTCAATGGGTATTTTAGCAAACAGCCCTATGACCTCTTTGGCTTGTTTGCATCGGAAAAACCTAAATAGCCCCGATCTATATGTATTCAACAACCACACTCGAAGCCTGGTTCTCTGCCTTCCGCCAAAACATCATTGGCTATGAGCAAACCTTCGAAAGCCCTTACGGACAACAAAGGATCGTATACGCGGATTGGACGGCCAGCGGGAGAAGCTATGGGCCGATCGAAAGACAGATCCAGGAAGAAATTTTGCCTTACTTCGGAAATATCCATACAAGGACGACCATTACAGGGAAGACCATGTCCGACGCCTACGACGCCGCGAAGCGCTGTATCAAAACACACGTCAACGCTACGGAAGAGGAGGTCCTGGTATTTTGCGGGAGTGGGATGACGGCCGCTGTCAACAAGCTTCAACGCATAATGGGACTGAGAATGCCCGAACGGATCATGGACTACGCCGAAGGCTTCCAACTGGATGAGGAGGCGCGGCCGCTGGTCCTGGTCACCCATATGGAGCACCATAGTAATCATATCAGCTGGTTGGAGACCATTGCCACCGTTGAGATCATCCGGCCCGACGAGGTGGGAAATGTCGATTTGAACCATCTTCGGGAGTTATTGCAGCGATTCGGCCGGCGAAAATGCAAGATCGCCGCCATCACCGCCTGCTCGAATGTCACGGGTATCGAAACACCGGTTCAGGAGATCACCGCTATCATGCACGAACACGACGGCCTCTGTTTCGTCGACTACGCCTGTTCCGCACCCTACGTAAGTATAAATATGCATCCGGAAAAAAACGGCGCCCACCTGGATGCCATCTATTTTTCCTTTCACAAATTTTTAGGCGGCCCGGGCACCCCCGGCGTCCTCATTTTTAATAATAAGCTCTACAGGAATCGCATCCCGGATCATCCCGGCGGCGGGACAATGCTCTACAGCAATCCCTGGAAGGTGCACGAATACATAACGGACCCCGAACAACGGGAAGATGGTGGCACCCCGCCGACCCTGCAGGGAATAAAAGCGGGCATGTGTATCCGGTTGAAAGAGGAGATGGACATAGACAAAATGAGACTGCGGGAACAGGAAATGCTGGGGCATCTCTTTCATCGGCTGGACAGGATCAGCGGCATTGAGATCCTAGGGGCTGACCGGCAGCGGCTGGGTGTGCTCTCTTTTACGGTAAAAAATGCGCAGTACAACCTGGTCGTAAAGATCCTTAACGACAGATTCGGCATCCAGGCGAGGGGTGGCTGCAGCTGCGCGGGAACCTATGGTCATCACCTGCTACACATCGATCAGTCCCGGTCCTGCCAGATCCTGGATTCGCTCAAAGCCGGGGAAATGTGGCACAAACCAGGCTGGGTGCGGCTGTCCATTCATCCCGTGATGACCAACGCGGAATTGGACTATATCATCGATGCCGTGGAAACCACGGTCGCCCGCTACGGCGAATGGAGCAAGGATTATCGGTATGATCCCGCTTCGGACGAATACCTCTACCGTTCTGCTAATTTACTCGACCTTAAGCCTCATCATTGAGATCCCCGGTGTCCCCTCGATGGAATAAAAAAGCCATTTTCCATCCGGGGAAACATAAGGGGAAGCGTTGGCCAGTCCGTGGTTCACCGAAGGGCCGAGCTTCTGGCCGACGCTCCATTCTCCCCCCTGACGATAACTGATATAGATGTCTTTGCCACTGGTGAACAGCAGGTAACTTTCATCGGGGGCGGTGTACACATCTTTTACCTCGGCGTCATTCAATAACAGCGGCTTTGGCTCGTCATAACGGTTCCCCAGCCATTTGGCGTAATAACTTTTTCTCTTATACCGGCTGTCACGCCCGGGCGAAAAGAAGAAAAGAGTGCCGGAGCCGCTGACGGATGGGGCATAATTGTTGACTCCTTCAAGGTTGACCGGACCATCCACGTGATGCGGTGCCGACCAGCGGCCACCGGAAACCAGGTCCACATACCAGATGTGCGCATTTTTTGAAGACTGGTCCTGCGCTGCGCCCTCCAGCGGGCGATAGGAGGAGAAAAAAAGCCGCTTGCCGTCGGGGCTGATAAAAGAATCCATATCCTTCCACTTTCCCGAAAAGACGGCGACCTCGGGTTTACTCCAATTGCCACCCACTGATCGGGAAAAATAGATCTTCTGGCCATCCCCGGAAAAATAGACGGTTTTCCCGTCAGGGGTAAAAGAAGGCGCAAACTCGTCGGCAGCCGTAGACACTACTCCCGGCGCAAAAACTACCGCCTTGGCGTCTGTAGGAGCATGAAACCCGGCTTGCTGACAAAAAGCTGGTCCCGAAAAAAGAACAAGAACGATCGCATAGAATAATCTCATAGATGAATGGTTGATAGGCGCAAACCTTGTCCTTTTTACCCTCATCCCAAAACTTATTCAATCATTTGCCCAAACGGCTAAACGGTTACCCATCCTTTCAAAAATTCCGGTCCCGCCGGTCGCTCATCGGGGAAAGACAACCATTAGCGGCAGAAACCCTGCTGTTGAGCGAAAAAACAAAAAGGCGGCCACAGCAATATTTACATTTGTCGGGTAATATAAAACCTGCAAAGCAAAATTCATGAGACATTCAAACACAAACGTCCTGTTCCTACTTTTAGCCTTATTTGTCGCTGGAAATCATGCTAGTGCCAACCGGCGGGAGCCCCGGCCTATCGACTCCACAGCCGTTCAGGCACAATTAAAAAAGATCAACCTTGCTTATGGTTCTTCCTTTTCAAACTGAAGTCAATAGGATTGTTCGGAATGACGGATCAATATGTCACCGAAGAAGGGTCATATGAAATGTTCGACGGTTCCAATAACTCGCTGGGTAAAGGCAAATATTTGGTACTGTGGAAAAAGACGGCTGACGGCTGGCAGATGTTCCGCGATATGTTTAACGCTGATACGCCATCCCCGAAAAATTAAACCCGGCCACCTTCCCCGCCGCGTCGAAAGAAAAGGTCAGGTAGTCCTTGCCCATCCATTCATATTCGAACCGGCCGAGGAACGTATTGTAATGCCAATGGCTAAGGCCGACATTTATATTGCCGGGGAATGATAGGGTAAGCGAGTCGCCGCTGCAGGTTATCCGGGCATCTCCGTACAGCTCGTTTGTATAGGTGCCGGCATACTCAGGTAACCCCAGCGACGGCTGCGTATGTAAAACCCGCTTGGCGGCAAATTCCTTCTTGCGTTTCGCCGCGGAATCGCGCAGACCTTTGTACATTGTATACATACTGTCACTCCAGTCGACGGTATTGTCGTTGAATACCCACAAGTCCATCGCCTTATACATCAGTGCATGCCGGAGTTCCGTATGATCGAGGTTGCCGAAGATATAGATGCCGAAATGTTCGTCGTTGATCAACCCGCAAATAGCCACCGCGCCGTCGAGGCTGCCGGTATGAAAGTTGACCATTTTGCCATGATAATCTTCCTGGAACCAGCCCAGGCCATAGGTCGTCCAGTGCGGATGCGTGACCCTCGCCGTAGGATAGAATTCTTCAGGCGTTACCATGCTTTGCGGGGTAAAAAGAGCCTTGTAGGTTTCTGGCTTCAGCAGCCGGCTACCGTTTATTTTAGTGCTGTCGAGCAAACACAGCATCCATTTGTTGATGTCATCCGCACAACTCCATACCGCTCCCGCCGCATCGACACTTTTTTTCTCGATGAATTTTATTGGTTTGACAAGCGTATCATCATACAAAAAATGCGGGGTTATATGGCTGGGCTCTTTTATTGACGCACTATAGCTCGGGTAGGTATGCGTCATGCCCAGCGGGGTAAAGATCCTTTCGGTAATAAATTCATTCCAGGGCTTGCCGCTTACTTTATGTATCACTTCGCCCGCTACCATGTACATAAGGTTCTGATAAGTAAAGCTGCTGCGGAAGGAATAGTCGGGTTTTATCAGCCGCATCTTATAAATAATGCTATCCAGTGGTACGCCTTCTTCCCAAAGCCAGTCGGCATTGCCCAGCCCGGTATTATGGGTAAAAAGATCTTTTATCGTGATCTCGCTGTTCGCATAATTGTCATACAGCTTCAAGGCAGGATAAACATCACTTACCTTGTCGGTCCATTTTACCCTGCCTTCATCCACCAGCATCCCCATACAAACCGCCGTCATAGCCTTGGTTGTCGACGCACAGATGGAAAGAGTCGACGTGCTAAAAGGGGCCGGCCGGCCAATCTCCGCAACGCCAAATCCTTTTTTAAAGACGACCTGGCCATCCTTTACAACCGCAATGCTCATCCCGGGGGTCTTCCAGCGTTTTAATGCGGCCTGTACATAGGCGTCAAAAAGTGCACTTTTGTCAGTGGGAGCCGCCTTTTTCTGGGCGACAACGCCCAGGCACAAGGACAGCATAATGCCGGATAACAGGTATTTTCTCATAAACAATTATTGGCTACCAACTTCCCATCGATGATCACCTTGCAAACATGCGTCGTATATTCAAAAGGATCCCCATCATAGAGCACGATATCCGCGTCTTTGCCTTTCTCTATCGACCCGATACGCTTCTCCAACCCAAGTAGCCGGGCCGGATTGAGCGTTATCGCCTTTAGCGCCTCCTCATACGGCAGCTCATTGGCCGCCGCAACAGCCGCCTCGAAAAGAATGACCCGGGTCTTCGGTACATAGCCCTCATACCCGCTTTCAATGGACACCGGGATACCAGCCCTGGTGAGGATAGCCGCGTTCTCCATCGTCATATTGGCCATTTCGCCATACGGCCTTGCCATGGTGGGATGCACGATGACCTCGGCGCCGGAAGCCTTTATTTTGTCGATCAGCCGGTATGCCTCTGCACCGCCTTCGATCACCAGTTTCAGATTGAACTCTTTGGCTAGCCTAATGGCGGAAAGGATGTCCGGGGCCGTATTGACAGAGACCAGCGCTTTCACCTCGCCATGCATTAATTTGACCAGCATCTCCATGCTAAGATCGCGGGCGGGCTGCTTCGTGCTGTCCTTCGAACCCAGCTTCTTTTCATAAGCCTGCGCCTTCAACAGTTCCGTCCGTAGCATGGCGATCTCCTTGGATTTGGTACCCGGCGAAGTAAAATTGGATTGAACCTGGCTACCAAGCGTCATAGCCAGCATGGCGGTGGGGACCAGGGTAACCGCATCGATCAGCCCGGGCTTTGTTTTCACCACCATCGTCTGCCCGCTGACCAGCGCACCGATGCCGTGACCGGTATGGATGGTCGTCACCCCATTGACCCGCAGATAACCGATGAGGGTGTCATCGGGATTATAGGCGTCTACAGCCCGCAGATCGGGCTGGATCGGACTGGATTTCTCCAGTTGATCCTGGTCGGTGGGAATGTTCAGCGGCCCCGACAGTCCGACCACACTACGGGCATCCACCAGCCCGGGAGTAACGACCTTCGCCTCGTATACAGTATAGTCCGAAGGGATCTTCAGCCCGGCGCCTACCTTCTCGATCTTCCCGTCTCTTAAAAGGACCACCCCATTGTTGATAACGGCACCGGCCATCGTATACACCTTCTCACCTTTAATGGCGATCTGGGCATGAACAGCAAACCCGGCGGGAAAGAAGAAACAGATATAAAAGAGTATTTTTTTCATGAGTTGTGTTTTGATAGATGGCTTACTGCTTTTCATCACTCCATTCGTTATGGTTGTCCTCATCTTCTTCATTACTTTCAGGGGTATAGATCTTGTAACCGCCCACGGCAAAGGCCTTGTCGGCCGGCAGCGATCGGTCAAAACGTTTGAGCCCTTCCACCCAGGTCTGTTCTACATGCGTATAGACACTAAAAGGATCCCCCGAAAGGATAACAAAGTCCGCATCCTTGCCTTTTTCCAGCGAACCGATCTTACTGCCAAGGTCCAGCATCCGGGCGCCGGCGATCGTCAGCGCCTCCAGCGCCTTCTGACGCGACATCCCTTCCCGGATACTAAGGGCGGCGCTGCGGATGAGGAACCGCGAATCCGTAATAGGATCGTCGGTATGGATGGCTACGGCAACCCCTGCCTTTTCCAGCAGGGCGCCATTCTTCGGTGAGAAGTCCATCGCCTCCAGCTTGCCGCCGGGGGCATCGATATTGATGATGGAGCAAGGCACCCCCGCCGCGGCAATCGCATCCGTCACCTTCCAGGCCTCGGATACATGGTGCAAAACTACCCGGAACCCAAATTCTTTCTTTAGCCGCAACACGGTCAGGATATCATTCATCTTATGCGTATGGAAATGCACGACCCTTTTGCCTTCCAGCACTTCTACAAGGGCCTCCATCCGCAGGTCCTTTTCCGGCAGCTTCGTCGAATCCTTCTTACCCTGGTCCAGCTTCTTCCTGTATTCTACGGCTTTCAGGAACAACTCCCTGTCCATGGCGGCCGACTTGGATCGGGTGCCGGGGAACCCGGCTGTGCCGCGCATGGGGTTTGTTCCGTTGGCCATCTTCATCCCGCCATAGACGCCTTTTTCGTTTACCTCCAGCATCTCTTCGATATCATCCGCCTGCCGCATCTTTAAATAGATCGTCTGTCCGCTCATCAGGTGGCCCGAACCAGGCATCACATTGGCCGTCGTAATACCACCCGCCAGCGCTTTTTTGAAACCGGTACTGGACGGGTTGACAGCATCGAGTACCCGAACCTCGGGATTGAGGGCGTTGGAGTGGTCTCCACCTTCGGGTCCGCCGATATGGGAATGGGTATCTATGATCCCGGGAATGATGACCTTGCCGGTGGCGTCGATCACCTGCGCATCGGCAGGGATGGGCGTGGAAGCATCGCCGATCGATAGGATATGCCCTTTTTGTACGACAAGGACGCCTTTTTCGATGGCGGCCCCGGTCACCGGGTAGATAAGCGCGCCCTTGAAGGCAACAGGCCGCTCCTGCGAATTTCCGTAAAGAACAAGGAGAAGCAGGAACGACGATAAGATTCCTGCGGGCAGAAATTTTTCTCATGCGATTACTTTTGGGTATTAGGGAGATAATTTACATAAAAATCGGCAAACCCAACCCAAGACCCAAAAAATGATCACCGGACCTTCACCCTCAACAGAAGATCATCGGCGGTGATATACAACACATCTTTGTTCTCGTTAAAAACACAATTGGCCGTCTTCCGGGTGTAGACCTTTATCAGCCCCAGTAACTTCCCGGCAGGGGAGATGATATTGACCCCGTCCGGACCGGCAGCGAAGATATTCCCGCCCCGGTCCAACTTAAAACCATCAGCCCCCTGCTTCACCGTCGCCTTCTCCTTCAACGCAGCCCCATCCAGCAGGATTCCCTGGCTTTCAAGACCACCGGCGCTGTCCAGATGATAACGATACCAGCGGGTATGCTGGTCATCACTGCTGCCGACATATAATGTTTTTTCATCCGGGGAAAGCCCAATGCCATTGGGCCGGGAAATACTATCTATCAAAAGCGTCAGCTTCCCGTCCTTCCCGATGCGGTAAACACCTTCAAAATTCAATTCCCTGGTAGGGTCCAGCTCGTGTTTGGGCAGCCCATAGATCGGGTCGGTAAAGTAGATATTATCCTTGCTGTCCACCACCAGGTCGTTAGGGCTGTTGAACTTCTTTCCCTGGAAATTGGGGGCAAGGATGGTAAATACAGGCTTTGGCGAATCCAGCGGAGCATCCATCCTCGCCACCTGCCGGTTGCCCGACTGACAAAGCAATAACCTCCCCTCCCGATCCAACGCAAGCCCATTGGACCCGTTCTCGCCATCCCGGAAGGCCGTATCGGTATAACCCGAAGGGCTAAGATAAACAACAGGAGTATCTTTCCCGTCCCAGCTATAGATCTTGTTCTCCCGCACCGCGGAAAAGAGCAAAAGCTTTTTTTCCGGCACCCAGACAGGACCTTCAGACCATTTGTAATGCCGGCCGATCACCTCGATCACCGCATTGGTATCGATGATAGAAGCCGCGGCGCTGTCATAGATCTCCACCTTACCTATGACCGCATCTTTTGCCCCGCCGGATGGGGAAGGCGTGTTGCACGCTGCCAGCAGGCAAACAACGCCAAACAGCATTTTTCTCATATCAGCAAGATACCTACTTTTCAACGACTTCCCGTGAGCGCCGCACACAACAGGTCGATCTCCTCCTCCGTGTTATAATAGTGCACCGAAGCCCTGACTATCGCGGTGAGATGTTTCCGGTTCATATACAACAGCGTAGAGCTGGCTTGCCCTATGGACACATTGATCTTTTTGGCAAACAATACTTTCTTCACGGCTGCGGCATCCAGCCCCGCCACCGAAAAGGTAACGATCCCGCACTGCTGATCCCCACTGTCATGAACGGTGACCCCCGGAAGGGCTCCCAGTTTCCGGCGCATCACCCCGGACAAATACCGGATGCGCGGCCAGATCCGGTCTACCCCGATGGAAAGCGCATAATCGACAGCCCTGCCAAGCCCAAGCGCAAGCGCCCGGTTCTTTTCATACAACTCGAAACGCCGTGCATCATCCCGCAGCTGAAACCCTTCCTCCGTCACTTCCCGCACTGAATGGCCGTCAAGGAACAACGGGGTCAACTGACCCTGGACCTCCTTCCGCACATACAAAAACCCCGTCCCCCTCGGCGCCCGGAGATATTTCCTGCCGGTTACTGATAACAGATCGCAATTCATTTCCTTTACATCGATGGGCACCTGGCCCACGGACTGACACGCATCCACCAGGTACAGGATCCCATGTTTACGCGCCACTGCCCCGATCTCGACCACCGGCAGGATGTTTCCCGCAGTGGAAGGAATATGCGTAATGGCAATAAGCCGCACCCTTGGCGAGAGGGCCTTCTCAAGAGCATCCATCGAAAAATTCCCCGCTTCATCATTGGGGATCACGACCAACTTTATCCCTTTCATCTGTTGCAGGTTCAGAAACCCTATCAGGTTGGTGACATACTCCATTTCCGAGGTGATCACCACATCGTCTTTTTGAAAATTGATCCCGTTAAAGGCAAGATGCCACGCCGTACTGGCATTCTCCACTAGCGCGATCTCCTCTACGGAAGCATTGATCAGCTTCGCGACGGAAGTATAGACCCTTTCCAGCGCCTCCCCATAGGCCGCCTCTATTTCATATCCCCCCATCAATGCCTCCTCTTTCAAATACCCGATCACCGTCTCGGTCACCACATCCGGCGGCAGGGATGACCCCGCATTGTTAAAATGGATCCTTTCGGCGGTTCCCGCAGTCTCGGCCCGCAGGCGTTGTATCTCTTGTGCTTCCATTGTCAATTTTTGAGAACAAAGTAAACACTTAACTGTATAGCAAAACAGAAGCAGAATTGCATTTTTTAACTATATCAGATGAACCTGCAACGATTTTCCCCATCCACCGCCTTGCAGCCCTATATCAGGGAGTTCCTCCTCATCACGACGGACGGGGACACGGATAGTACGGTGATCCCCGACACTGCCCTGGTACTGTCATTCCGTTACCAGGGCGCGGTAATGAAAAGGGGAGCAGATGGCGACGAAACGCTTCCCGCCATCACCATCGCAGGTCTCCGCAGATCGGTTCGTCATTTTTGCTATGCCGGACAAACGGCCAACATGCTGATCCTGTTTAAGGAAGGCGGTATCTCCGCCTTTTCCCGGACACCCGCCAATGAATTATTCGGCCATACCGTCGCCGCCGATAATCTCTTCCGCCGCGAGCAACTCGAAAGACTGCTGGAACTTCTCGCCGAAGCCAAAAATGACAATGCCAGGATAACCCAGGTCGAAGCCTTTCTCCTTCACCAACTGGCAGCAAAAAAACAGGACCTTCTCATCGGTAACGCCGTGCAACTGATCCGTCAGCACAATGGCATCATCCGGATCAACGAATTGGCCACCTCCCTGCATCTCAGCCAGGACCCCTTCGAAAAGCGGTTCAGAACGCTCATCGGCGCCACCCCCAAACAATACGCCTCCATCATTCGGCTCAGAGGCCTGATCCACCATTACCCCGGATACACCTCCCTAACGGAGGCATCCTACGACGCCGGCTATTTTGATCAATCACATTTTATAAAGGATTTCCGGCTCTTTACCGGCAAGACGCCAAAAGAATTCTTCCAATCCCCCCTCTTCTGGTAGATCACTGATTTTTTACAATTTCCCGCGGTACAACACGAATACCTTTGACAAAAGAAAAGAAATGAAACCCGCATTTTCCGTTTTTCTGGCCCTGGCCGCCATCTTCGCGCCGGCACTTACCCGCGCACAGGAAAAATTCTCGCCCCGCTTTATCGACAAATTCCTGGTCCCCGCCGCGGGAATACAGGAATTCCATGAAAGGATGAGCATCAATCGCCGCTTCCTCAAAACCCTCCCCGGCTTTATAAAAGATGAAGCGTATGAGTACACGGACGACAATGGCAATCTCGTCTGTGTAACCATCGCCGAATGGGAAAGCATGGAAGCATTGAACAAGGCAAAAGAGGCCGTACAGGCCGAATACAAAAAGGAAGGCTTCAACCCCGGTGAAATGTTCCAACGGCTGAAGATCTCGATAGACAGAGGGGTTTACAAAAAGGTGGAGGGTTAACGCGAAGTCCCGCGGCGTAAAAGCCTCACCAGGCGCTCCCTGAAACTTTCCGCCCGGGCCTGTTGCGCCAGTTGCCGGAGCCGCTGCTGCTTCATCTGCTCCACCGTTTCGTCCGGGATTGGCAGTCCTCTCTCCGCCAGCACCTGGCGCGCAAGGACATAATCAAAATGCCCCCATTCGTCGGGCTTGGCGACTATCTCCAGTAATTCGGGGTCGGTAAAAGTGAACAGGTAATATCCCGGATCAACATCCTGTAGCTGGTGCTCATAATGCGCTTCCAGCGCCCGGTGTGCCCTGTCGAAATCCGTCGCCCTTACTTTGAGATGGATGGTCTGCTCGACCGTATTACGAAAAAAACCCGGCTCCAGCAGCGGTTGCACCTTCTCGACCAGGCATTCGATCCGCTGCTCCCGGAGCTTGTCGGCAATGGCCGACGCAAGCCCGGGGTCATTGAATTTTTGGAATGTCAGAAATGGGGCTGCCATAAAGCATAAAAATAGCCTAATTTTCCGGCATGCGTCACTTTATCGCCCTGCTCTGCCTGCTTACTGCAGCCATAGTTACCACGGCCCAGGATTCGCATGGCCGGCCGAATATCATCCTCGTCAACATGGATGACATGGGATATGGAGATACCGAACCCTATGGCATGACGGGTATCCCTACCCCAAACTTTAACCGGCTGGCGAAGGAGGGGATGCGGATGACGCATTTCGAAGTGGCTCAGCCCGTTTGTTCTCCGTCCCGGGCAGCCCTGCTCACCGGCTGCTATCCAAACCGCATCGGCATCTCCGGCTCGGCACTCATGCCCTCGGACAGACGCGCGCTCAACCCCGCCGAAGAAACCATCGCCTCCCTCCTGAAAAAGGCTGGTTACACGACGGCTATGCTGGGGAAATGGCACCTTGGCTCCCATCCGCCTTTTCTGCCCCTGCACTATGGATTTGACAGCTTCTATGGCCTTCCCTATTCTCATGACATGTGGCCCGTGGACTATGCCGGAAACCCGGTCACCGACACAACAATTGCAGCGGCCAAATTCCCGCCGCTGCCCATCCTCGAGGGCGATACCCGGGTAGGGACGAACAGCACCCTCGAAGACCAGTCCAGGCTAACGACAACGCTTACCCAAAAGGCCGTGACCTTTATCTCGACACATAAGACCACGCCCTTTTTTCTCTATCTCGCTCATCCCCTTCCACACGTCCCCCTTGCCGTCTCCGCAAAATTCAAAGGGAAAAGCGGGCTCGGTATTTTCGGGGACGTGATCATGGAGCTCGACTGGTCGATGGGCGAGATCATGAATACGCTGGATAAAGAAGGCCTATCCGCCAATACGATCCTCATCGTCACCAGCGATAACGGTCCCTGGCTTCGATTCGGCGACAACGCCGGGTCCTCGGGCGGCCTGCGGGAAGGGAAAATGGTAGTAAGGGAAGGCGGCGTTCGAGTGCCCTGCTTTATCCGCTGGCCGGGAAAAGTGGAAGCCGGCGGCATCTGCAGCCAGTTACTGACAAATATGGATCTGCTGCCGACCCTGCTGGCCCTCACCGGCGCTCCGTCCCCCGCTAAAAAGATCGATGGGGTCAGCTTTGCCGACCTGCTGTTGGGGAGATCGGCTATTGGTCCCCGCGATGTATTTTATTATTACTACGACAACAACAGCCTCCGTGCCGTACGATACCAACACTGGAAACTGGTCCTGCCGCACGAGTCGCTCACCTATACCCTGGACACGCATGGAAAAGGCGGCTACCCGGGGAAGACCTCCACCATCCATGTGGACCAAGCGCTCTATGATCTCAGCCATGACCCCGGCGAGGTCTATGACGTACAAACCCAATACCCGCCGATCGTAAGGAAATTATCCGATCTGGCCGAACAGGCGCGTGCCGATCTCGGGGACGATCTGACCCATCGCAAAAGCAATAACCTTCGACCGGCGGCCGTCGCCAACTAATGCGCAAAATTTATCTGGTAAATACTGACCCACAGTTTGCCCGTGACATACACCTTGTCATTGTCCGGGTCATAGGCGATGCCATTGAGGACATTGCCATCCGGATTCTTGACATGCTCCGCCTCGACAAGGGAACTCAGGTCCAGCCTGGCGACCACCTTGCCCGTCGCCGGGTCTATCTTGACGATATAATTTTTCAGATAGCGATTGGCATAGATAAACCCCTTGATATACTCCAGTTCGTTGAGACTGTCCAGCGCGGCGCCATTTTCCGTCACGGCCAGCGTCTTCACCGGTTTAAGACTGGCGGGGTCCAGGTAGGTAAGATCGCTGGTCCCGTCACTCATGATCAGCGAATTCGAATCCGTGGTCAATGCCCACCCTTCCTTATTCTGATACCGGAAACTGTCCAGCCGCTTATACGTCAGGGCGTCATAGACAAAACCGGTCTGGTTCGTATAGGTTAGTTGATAAAGCCGGTCTTTGAAAAAAGCAATACCCTCGCCAAAATACCGGTTCTTATCCAACTCGATCTTCCTGTCCATCTTTCCCGTATTCATATTCACGATACCCGCCTTGCTCCAGTTCTGAGGACCTTCCGGCGTGGTGCCGCTGCTCTCGAATAGCTGGTGGTCATGAAACAGGAATCCCTCCGTATAGCAGCTCGTATCGTGTTTATACACCGACCCGACACTAAAATTAAGATAGGGCACAGGGGTCGTCAAGGCAACCATTGTAGTACTATCGGCCGTATTCTTGTCGCTGTGACCGGCACAGCCGGCCAGTAAAAGGATCGCCAGAGCGCTTACTTTCATACAAATGGATAATGGGCAATTTAACCTATCTATTTATTTTTGCCCTAACTTCGGCCCCGCCAATTGACCCATTCATCAAATGGGTGGATGCTTTTTATCTGATTATCAGTAAATTGCCTCGTTATAAAAATGTTAACGTTTCACAGCTTTGCAGCAAAAGGATTAGTTTGCCGGTCCTTTTAAAAAACAATATAGATACGTATGAAGAAATTAATGATCTGTATTTTATGTCTTGCATCTGTTCAAGGTTTTTCACAAATGCGTCTCGGAGTACAGGGCTCATTCAGCGCCTTGAATTTCTGGCAAACGGATGGTTATACCGGTCTTACCGCCGCCGAGAACACCTGGTCAATGAATGGCTGGCAGGCCGGCGTCTTTGCCGAATATGACCTGGGTTATTCCGGGCTCGAACTTCAACCCGCCCTGATGTATGCTTCCACCGGAGCTCACCTCGGCCAGTCCCGGGGCTTTGCGGATCAAGGCAATTTCGTTATCGGCTTTTACGATACCAAATTGAAAGTAAACTCCCTGCGGCTTCCGGTGAATATTCTGTACACCTTCCGCATCGATTCCAAATTCAAGGTCTTCGGTGGTCTTGGCCCCTATATCGCCAAGAACCTGTCGGGTACGGAAAAAGGCACCTACACCGGGTATGATAATTCCACCACCAATTATACCCCCGGTACCTTCCCGATCAACAACAAGGTCCACATCTCCGGGGATCCTTCCTATGCTACTTTAGGGCAAAGCAATGTGGCTTCACTGGATGCCGGTATGGACATCATATTGGGACTCCAATACAAAAAATTGCAGATCTCCGGTTCGTGGGTGCGTGGATTTTCACGGCAATACCACACCAATTATGTGAACATGGGAAACCAGATCTGGAACTTCACCCTGGGTTATCTTTTGTTTGGTCACGAACGTAAGCCGAGATTATAGCATACCTTTGGGAAGAACCCATCCTGGCTTATGTTAGTTCAAGAACCCGGATACCATCTTCCCAAAGGATATTCTTCCTTTCAGGTAATGCTACGGGCATTACGGCTGGCGCGCTCGCCCATTACCGAGATTGACGGCAACATGAAGAAATTTGCCGGCACCTATTCCGCAGTCTTCCCCGGCAACATCCGGCTCGTTCTCACCCAGGATCCCGGGTTTATCAACCATGTGCTGCGGGAGAAGCATACCAACTACAAAAAGTCGGAAATGTCGTCCGGCAGGGGCGCTCTCCTTTTTGGCAACGGGTTGGTCTTTTCCAATGGCGACTATTGGTTACAACAACGAAGACTGATCCAGCCCGGCTTCCACTCCCGGCGGCTGCAGGGATTATACGAGATCATCGCCCGGACGATCGATACCTCTCTTGCCTCCTTTCCAACCGGTGATAATATCGATATCTATCCCCTGATGTATCAGCTTTCGTTCGAGATCGCTGTCCGGTCCCTTTTCGACATCCATCTTTCTCCCGGCATAAAAACAAACCTCAGCCAGCTCTTTACGGAAGTACAGAACTTTCTGATGGACGATATCCGGCAGCCCTTTAATCGATGGTTGTACCCTATAAATGGGAAGAAAAAACGCAGCCTGGAAAGATCGGCGATGATGAAAGACATCATTCGCGGGATCATCCGGCAGCGGCAAAGCGATCCGGCGGAATACGATGATCTGCTGAGCATGTTGCTGAATGCCCGATACGAGGATAGCGGACAACCAATGACCGAAGAGGCTCTCATCAGCGAAGTCCTCGTTCTGTTGCTGGCGGGTCATGATACGACGGCCAACACCCTGTCCTGGCTGCTCTTCCTCGTAGCCGGCGACAAGGGAGTGCAGCAACGGCTCGCCGCCATCGCAAAGACGATGACCAGCACCCAGGACGCCATCCGGAATGACTATTTCAATGCCGTCATCAATGAGTCCATGCGAGTCTATCCACCCGCCTGGGTTGCCGATCGTGAAGCGCTTGCGGCCGATCACTACGGCGATTACTCTTATCCCGCCGGCACGGTAGTCGTAACTTATTTCTATGGCCTCCACCGAAACCCGGACTACTGGGAGAATGCCGGCAGCTTCGACCCCGAAAGATTTTTGGATGAAAATGGAAAGCTGCGGAAAAGGAATGCTTTCTATCCCTTCGGCGCCGGACCCCGCATGTGTATCGGCAACAATTTTGCCATGGCGGAAATGTGCTGCTTCCTCCAGGCCTTCTTCAGCAAATTCACCGTTTCTTCAACGGATCAGGTGCCTGAGCTAAGACCCCTGCTTACCCTACGGCCTGATAAGGTACTGCTGAATATGCGGCAACAGTAAGGACGGATCGCCGGTATTCGGAAGGACTCACCCCTGCGTAACTACGGAACCACTTGGTAAAATTCGAAGGATCATAGGTAAGCCTGCGCGCAATCGAAGCGATCGATTGACTGGGATCATCCAGGAGGCGTTTGGCGACGGCCAGGATCTTGCGTTCATAAAAATAACAGGGATGCTTTCCCGTATATTCCTTGATGACATTACTGAGATGGGTGGGATGGATAAAGAGCCCTTTGGCAATGGCTCTCAACTCGAACATTTCGTCGACATTACCCGCCAGCAGATCTTCCAGGTGCTGGTCGATAAAAGCCTGGTAACTTTCAAATATTTCTGCACTGCGTTTAAATAACATGACGCTGAGTTTTACCGGTTTAACCAAATTTACGCCAGGATCCCCTCCCGACCATGGTATCCAATTCAGTATTTTGGCCGCATCTACCCCTGATCTAACAGGGTCGGCGCCTTGCCAAACTCCTTTTTGAAGGCAAAAGAGAAATGAGAGAGGTCTTCAAAGCCCACTTCCAGGTAGACGTCCGAGGGCTTCTTCCCTTTTTCCCTTATCAGGTAATAGGCCTGGGCCAGCCGCTTCTGCTGCAACCAACGGCCCGGCGAAGTATGAAAGATCTTTTCAAAATCCCGCTTGAACGTGGCAAGGCTCCTGCCCGTGAGATAAGCAAACCGCTTCATTTCTACGTTAAACGTGAAATGCTGGCTCATAAACTCTTCGAGATCGATCTTCCCCGGTTCGCTGAAGTCGAATAACAGATCTTTTAAAAAAGGGTTCAGCCGGAGCACCACCAATAGCGCCTCTCTTACCTTCAATTGCACCAGCGAAGCATCAGGAGTTCCCGGGTTGGCCGACATATAGGGTGCCAGCGAGTCGACAAAACTTTTGGAAAAAGCATCCTGTTTCAACAGGACCATGCCTTCACCCTGGTAGGGCCCCGACGCTTGCATGCCGTATTCTATACTGAACTTCCGGAGCAACTCCTGGCTCAAATGCATACTCACGGACTTGAAATACCCTCCCCCTTCAGGCGGGATCTTGGTGGCCTTTGCAAGCTGATTCCGCCTTACCAGCAGGATATCGCCCCGGCGATAGACAAGATGCCGCGTGCCCAGGTAAAAGTCCAGGCTTCCTTCGAGGATAAAGGTCAAAGCATGCTCATGCACGAATTGCTCGTGTACCCGGTTTACTGCGGAATAGCAGGAATAGAACAAGAACGAATGCGCCATCGATGTCCCTTCTGGTACTGACATACCACAAAAGTAGGCCATTCTCCGATAGGTCGCTTTGTTGAGCAGCTCAAATTGCTTTGTTGAAAGGCTCGGATTCGCAGGCCTCCCTGCCGATGCCTCCTTCGGCGACGCCCTTCAATGCCCGGTAGCCCTCAGCCCTGCAAGGTCCTGGATCACCGGCACCCCCGAAGAAGCCTTAGGGAAAAATGCGCCCGTAAGCACACCCGGGGAAAAGCAATCCTTGGCGGGCTGCGAAAAAACATGGATCAGCTCAACCCCATTTTGCCTGAAATAAAAGCGAAGCGCACAGGCGGAATCCTTTGACAGATAAACAGCCTGGTTGTCTTCGTAATGGAGCGTATCCAAAAGAGAGCCGGATTCATAACTGGGGTAGCCCTTGTCGATATAAAAACAAAGCGTCAGCTGTGCAGGCTGTAACAACTTTACCCTTATTTCTCCGGAATGGCTGATCACCTTGTTACCCTTTACCTCTCCTTTTAGGATATAGGTGCCCGTTGGGTTGATGAAGGTCTGAGTGTTGTCGGAAGAGATTAAACCCGGCAGCAACAGCGAAAGAAAGAAAAAGATTTTCATACTCACGATTTAAAGGTGGAGAAATGAAAGTCTTCTCATGCCGGCCTATTCCTAAGTTACGAAATAAAAAAAATACTTTGCCAAAAAGTTGGCACGATCAAAAAAATAGTATCATCTTTGCACTGTCAAAAAATAAAACAATGCGCCACATGTCCAAACATATAGAAACAAGAACCTGGTTTAGTCCCAATTGGGAGTATACCGTTCGCGGGGCATGTTTTGCGATTGGCTAACAATAAGTCAACGAATTCATAAACATACGCCCCGCAAGAGATTGCGGGGTTTTTTTATTCATAAGGCAACCATGCGGAATGAAATAGCTCATACGATATCACCCACCAGGCAACAGGAATTTAGCCGTCGGCATCGCCGGCAGAATTGCTGCATGGGAAAGGTATATCCATACACGAGACCGTGGTATTCATTGCGTGCATCCCAATAAAAGGATGTGCACACAGCGAACCCGGTCTCAAAAAAGACCGGGTTTTTTATTGGCCCGTAAAAATGAAAAAGAATTACGATCTGTTCGTCTAATGGCCAGGACACGAGATTTTCATTCTCGTAATATGGGTTCGACTCCCATACAGATTACTTGGTTCGTTGGTGTAACGAACCCGCATTGCGACTTGGTGTAAAGGCAACACGCCACTCTCATAAGGTGGATGATTTCAGTTCGATTCTGAAAGTCGCAACTATGGCCCGTAGCTCAACGGTAGACGCACCGCACTTTTAATGCGGGGGCTCCGGGTTCGAGTCCCGGCGGGCCAACAAAATGGATGAATAGCTCAATGGCAGAGCGGCGGCTTGTTAAGCCGATGGTTGAAAGTTCGAATCTTTTTTCATCCGCGAAGGTGCTTTGGCAGAGATGGTTCTATTGCACCGGTTTGAAGTACCGGCAATCAAGGTTCGATCCCTTGAGGCACCACAATGCGGGATTAATGTAATTGGTAACAGGTCAGCCTCCAAAACTGAAGATCCAGGTTCGAGTCCCGGATCCCGCGCCAAGAAAAACAAAAAGCCATGGAACAACTACAACACTGGCAAAAACCAGACGGCACCCGGATTGCAATCCCCATCGAGGACGAGATCCGTTCCGTCCTCATAAGGGAAAGAAAACTGGGCAACCGCCTGAAGGTCTGCATCGGCACCGACAGCCAGGTGAAAAGCACGGTCACGCAATTCGCCACGGTCATCGTATTCCTCCGGAAAGGCAAGGGCGGATTCATGTACGTCCTCCCGGAAACAACCCGGCGGAAAATGAGCATAAAGGAAAGGATGTTGAAAGAGGTCGCGAAAAGCATCGATGTGGCTTACTCGCTCTCCCGGCTCTTTACGCTCTACGATGTCGACCTGGAAGTGCATGCTGACATCAACACAAATCCGCAATTCAAAAGCAACGATGCGCTGCGGGAAGCAATGGGCTATATCCTCGGAATGGGATTCGCCTTCAGAGCCAAACCCAACGCCTTCGCCAGCTCCAGTTGCGCAAATAAAATGGTTCAATAAAAAAAAGAAGATGGACAATTTATATAATCAACGGGTGATCAACGCCAACAACGTGTTCGACGGGTATTACCTGGACGCGAAAATGCTCTACCTGTATTGTTTCAACCAGGTGCCAAGCGTCAATTACATCAACCCGATCGATGCGGAAAAGGCCTTTAAAGCCTTTAAGGAGAAGTTCGGCAGCCGGATCGTTCGTATCCACCAGTACCAGTGGTACAAACGCCGGAGGAAGAAATACCAATTCAGTACGACGCTGGTGGTCATGGACAACGAATGCGTACTCGAATTTGACGGCAGGTATTGCGAGATCTGGCACAACGGGACACGGCAGGAGTTTATCGACGAGACAACGGTACTGGTAAATAACTTTAAGGAAAGGCGTCGCCGCGAACCACTGGAGATCAACCTGATCGTTACCAGTAGGAACAAACTCGAACTAAGACCCATGGAGATCAAACGGACAAAGCTCGACCTGGATCTTTTCTATAACGATGATTTCAAATCCGTCGATGCGCTTATCCGCCAACGACTGGGAAAGAAAAAGGACAAAGGCATCGTCCTGCTGCACGGACTACCCGGCACAGGCAAGACGACCTATCTCCGCTATCTCATCGGGAAGATCAGAAAAAAAGTGCTGTTCCTTTCACCATCCGTAGCGGGTAACCTGATGAACCCCGACTTCATCGAATTGCTGATCGCCAACCCTGACACGGTAGTGATCATTGAGGACGCGGAGAATATCATCATGGATCGGAAACTCCGTTCGGGCCCCTCGGTCTCTAACCTGTTGAATATCTCGGACGGCCTGATGGCGGATTTCCTGAATATCCAGCTTGTCTGCACATTCAACAATTCGCTGACCCTGGTAGACGAAGCCCTTCTCCGAAAGGGGAGGCTTATTGCGAAGTACGAATTCGGGAAACTGGCCGTCTCCCAATCTCAGCGGCTGAGCAATCACCTGGGATTCGATACGGTCATTACAAAGCCGATGACCATCGCGGAGATCGCTAATCAACACGAGAAGCAACAGCCGGCGCCCCACATGGAGGTCATTGGCTTCAGACGGCATCTGACGGATACAAAGCATTCATTAGCCTGATCTGACAAAAGAAACTCCCTACCGGGAAAACCAGGTGTATCGTTCGCGGATCTGGGCCTCATAAAGCCCTACAGTGCAGAGGAAGTAGCCGCCTGTATCCTGTTTGCCCGGACATAAACCGCCAACGCCAAGGGTTCGAATCCCGCCCGACTTAGCATCGGCTAGCTCAATGGTAGAGCACTACGCTGTTAACGTAGAGGATAGGGAAGTCCGCCGCTTCTATAAAAATGGCGATCAAACCAAAAGCCGGAACCACCGGCCGGCAAAGGAAGCCGCCGCCAAAAGCGGCGGGTTCCAACGCACTTCAATGGCTGCTTTGCAGCCGGTATCAAAAAGGACATTCTCCTTTTCCTGACAACAAAAAGCTGACCCGGTCGTGCGGCGTCACCTTGCGGGACAGGAACAGGCGAAGAAATTTCCTGCCGGCTCCGTTGCCGGGGAAGGGCCGGTGGGGAAGGCTTATTTTAAAGAACCGATAAAAACAAAGAATATGAAACGTGTAATGATCAACGCCTACCAGGCAGGCCTGGTATTCAAAAACGGAGTCTATCAGCGGCTGTTGACGGAAGGAAAATACTGGATTGGCTTTGGCGAAAAGCTCGAACTCTACCAGCGTACCCAGCCCTTTACCCCGGCCATGGAATTGAATCTCCTGTTAAAGGATGAGAAGCTGAAAGAGGCCCTCCATGTAGTAGAGGTAAAGGATAATGAGATCGTCCTGCAATACGAGAATGGGCTGTTGAAACAGGTGTTGACCCCGGGTCGGTACACGTACTGGAAAGGGTTCATTGTTTACGAATTCGTAACGGCCGACATCGGCAAGATCGAGATCACGGAGAACCTGGACCGAACGACCCTGATGGGTAAAGCCGTAGCCGGCTTCGTTCGCACCTACAGCGTAGAAGCCTATGAAAAGGCCGTACTGTTTATCGATGGTAAATATGCTCGCACGCTCGAAAGCGGTTTCTATTGCTGGTGGAAGAATAGCATCTCCATCTATGTAGGAAAGGTCGATACCCGGCTGCAGCAGGCAGAGCTCAACGGGCAGGAGATCCTGACGCGGGATAAGGCTTCCTTGCGGATCAACGCCTGGGCACGGTACCAGGTCGTAGACGTCGAAAAAGCGCTTTTACAGAACAAGGAGTACGATCGGCAATTATATGTGGCCTTCCAGCTCGCCTTGCGGGAATATATCACCGGGCTTAACTTTGACGAGTTGCTCGAGAAGAAGGACGCCATCGTAGCCTATGTCCTGGAAAAAGTAGCTCAGGAAGCCGAAACTCTCGGGGTCCGGGTCGCAGGCTTTGGTATCCGGGATATTGTCCTGCCGGGTGATATAAAGGAGATCATGAACCAGGTATTGGTCGCCGAAAAGGTCAGCACGATCAGCGTGAATGGAAATGGAGTATTGATTGATCAGTTACGTCAGATCTTTGGCGGCGGCAAGTAGCCGGTGAACTCCAAAACAGACCGGGCTGTTAAAAACGGCCCGGTCTTTAACAAACAAAAAATGGCAAAATTAAAATTAAGAGGAAAAGACCTTCGCGCGCTGGGCTACCCGGAAGGGCCGGTCATCAGCATCGCGATGAATATCCTGGAAAAGGAATACAAATTCGAAAAGGAGGAAGTGGTTATGAATTTGCTGCGACAAATATTGGCAGCTCCCGTGGAATATGCAAATGACGCGACCCTCGGACTCATCGCACAGCAACTGCTGCCAAAACAGGAGCCCGAAAGCATCGACATCGCCCTGAACAAGACGGGCATCGACTTCAATGTCTTCGGTGGCGAACATATCGAAGCCTCCGCGATGAACCAGATGTACCAGGCGGCAAAGCTGCCCATCGCCGTCGCCGGGGCCCTCATGCCCGATGCCCATTCGGGTTACGGCTTGCCCATCGGCGGCGTACTGGCGACGGAGAACGCCGTCATTCCCTATGGGGTAGGCGTAGACATCGGGTGCCGGATGTGCCTTTCCGTATTCGACATCGATCCAAAGGACCTGATCCAAAGAGAACAGTACTTCACCCGGGAATTAAAGGAAGCGACCCTGTTTGGGGGTGGAAGACAATTTGAAAAGACCACATCGCACGAAGTGCTGGACCGGCCGGAATTCGACGAGATCCCCCTGCTGAAGGGCTTACAGGGCAGGGCCGCTCGGCAATTGGGCTCTTCCGGTTCGGGGAACCACTTTGTGGAATTCGGGATCGTGGACATCGGCGAGCCCGACCCGGTACTCGGACTCGCTCCGGGAAACTATCTCGGCCTGTTGTCTCACTCGGGTTCCCGGGCGCTGGGCGCATCCATCGCCAACCACTATACCCGTATCGCGAAACAAAAACGGCGCCTGCCCGGCGAGGCGATTAACCTTGCATGGCTGGGCCTCGACGAAGAAGAAGGCATCGAATACTGGCTGGCGATGAACCTGGCCGGTGACTATGCCTCCGCCTGCCACCACGTCATTCATGCAAAGATCGCTACGCAATTGGGCCGCCGGCCCATCGGTCGGGTAGAGAACCACCACAACTTTGCATGGAAAGAAAAGATAGAGGGCCGCGAATGTATCGTCCACCGGAAAGGCGCAACACCGGCCGGAAAAGATGTCCTTGGGATCATCCCGGGCTCGATGACGGCGCCCGGCTATATCGTAAAAGGCCGGGGCGAGGTCGCCTCTCTCTCCTCTGCCGCCCATGGTGCCGGGAGAAAGATGAGCCGTACCGCGGCGATGAACTCGATCACCCACACGCTGTTAAAGGAAACGCTGGCAAAACATGGGGTAAAACTCATGGGCGGTGGTCTCGATGAAGCGCCCCAGGCGTATAAAGACATCGCGGAAGTGATGCGGGGCCAGCAACACCTGGTGGACGTAATAGGCACCTTTATCCCGAAGATCGTCCGGATGGACGGCTAATGTTTCGCCTCCGTCGAATCCAGCAATTGCAATATCGCACTCTCGATCCTATCCTTTTCTGCAAACGCGATCAGATGTCCCCTTCCCGGTATCATCCGGATATCGAGGGAGGGGGCATTTATCAAATGCTTCCGCGCAAAGGTCGCATTCGTCGTATCCACCAACCCATCCTGCTCCCCTTGCAGGTAAATAACAGGGACATGGATCCGTCCCCACAAGGGCAGCATCTTCGTCAGCTCCTCCTTATGATGGATCTTCTCCTGGTTGGCTGTTTGCAACATCCGCGGAACCACCCAATGGATCATCGGATGCTCCACGGTATAAGTAAACCAGAAGATCTTCTCCTGCCCCGGCCCCAGCGGCGGCGCTACCAACACCAGCCCGTCCACCAGGTCCGGGTAATCCATGGCCAGACGGCAGGCAATCGGCGAACCATACGAGACCCCTACAATGATGATAGGATGATGCGCCTTATGCAGGCTGTCCAGGATGGGCCTGATCACCCCGGCCTGCGCACTCAGGTCGGGTAGGGGATCGGCCAGCCCGCTATAGCCATACCCCGGCCGGTCAACGGCATACATCGTCGCCCTCGACAAAAGGATACTGTCTGCCAAATAGTTCTTCCAGTAACTAAGACTGCTCGGCGCTCCATGGATGAAAAGGACAGACGCCTCCGGCCGGTCACCGACAGTGATATACCGCACCCGGCGGCCCTTTGCTTCGTAATAACTGAGTTGGGGTTCGATATGACGGGCATGAAACCAGGTGAGCAATTCCTTATCGTCCATCCTGAACTGTACCAGCCTATCAAACACAAGAAGAAGGATGATAAGAAATATAAGTAACCCTACAACTGTCCGGAGCAAGATCCGGCCGATTCGTGCCATCATACTATAGAAATAACGGTTATATCCTATCCGATATTAAAATTAGGCAAAAAACGGTCCATAATAACCCCCACACCCTATTTTCTAACGATGTTATAGATCGGTATCGGCGGCGTAAACGACTGATTGCTTTCAGGCCGGGCATACAGGGTCCTGACGACATCCATCCCGCTGACGACCTTCCCAAAAGCGGCATAGCCTTGCCCGTCAGGGTTATTCTCACCGCCGAAATCGAACCCATGCTGGTCACCCACACAAATAAAGAATTCGGACGTCCCCGTCCCCGGTTGATCACGCGCAAGGGAAATGACGCCATTCGTATGCAGGATATGCGTGTCCCGCGTTGGCTCATGGGGCACACCGGGCAAACTCACCGCCCTGCGATGATCGGTCTTCCAGATGCCCCCCTGGATCAGATTGGAAACAGGGGCACCCATCACCTGGTTGTCCTCGCTCAACACCCGGTAAAAGCTGGCGTTCTTGTAAAACCCGGAATCGATATAGGATAAAAAAGCCCCTGCCGTCTTCGGCGCCAGGCGAAGGTATAATTCGACCTCTATATCCCCGGCCGCGGTCCGGATAAGAACATGGGGCGTATCGGGGTTGGAGGAATGACAACCCGCGAACAGGACAAAAGCCAGTAGGAACAGCCTGCGATCCATAGATGATTTTGAGACCCACAATTTAACGTAATATTGTTTATGCATTTCGACCTCCCATTCCTGCATACCATCTTTATCGGGTTCCTCTCGCTTTTCCCCGCCGTCAACCCGGTCGGGTCAGCCTTTATCATCGACCCCCTTCTCGGCGATCTCAGCTACGGGGAAAGGAAAAGGGCAGCAAAAAAAGTGTCCCTGTATTGTTTTGTCATCTGCATCGTCTCGGCCCTTATCGGCAGCTGGATCATGAAACTCTTTGGCATCTCCATCCCCATCGTCCAACTCGCCGGCGGCGTTCTCATCTGCCGTATGGGCTGGCAACTCCTCACCACCGATCAGGTAAAAGGCGAAAAAGAGACCGCCCAGCCCATCCGTCGCCCGGGGGACATCGACAACCTCCTTTTCTACCCTATTGCCTTTCCCATGTCAACAGGCGCCGGCACCATCTCTGTCATCCTGACGCTAAGCGCCCACGAAGACGAAACGGATCTCCTTTCGCACGTCCTCAACCTGGGCGCGCTTTTCATCGCCATCCTGCTCATCTGTCTGCTCATTTACATCTGTTATGCCAACACCGCCCGCCTTATCCACCGGCTGGGCCCAAGAGGAGAACAGATCGTCAACCGCCTCAGCGCCTTCCTCGTCTTCTGCATCGGCATGCAGATCGCCTGGTCGGGTATCCGCGCCCTCTTCAAACTCTAACGCCGGCAACTACAAACAACTCTTTATCTCCGCCAACGTCTCCTGGAACAGGGTATCCTGACGGAGATCATGCCGCCAGGCGAGCCCCCTTTCGATGAGATCGATCTCCCGTACCAGCGTGGAACCTTCCTTCCCCGGCTCTTTACCCAATATAAAAACAGTATCGGAGATCGCCGCCGCGGTGGCAATATCATGCGATACGATCACCAGCGTCTTTAACTCATCGGACAACGATACCTGCAGCAATAACTCGGTCACCTTCTCCAGCACACAGATATCCAGTCCCGAAAAAGGTTCATCCAACAACAAAAAATTACTCCCCTTCAACAACTGCTGGATGATACTCACGCGTTGCTGCTGTCCACCGGACAACTGCGCCGGATACTGCTGCAGGCAGTCGGTGATTGCAAAGCGACCCGCATACTCCCGGATAGCGTCTTCTTCGGCGCCCGCGAGGACAGGGTTCTTTCGCGCGGCCAGCAACAGCGACTGCCTCACCGTCCTCCACCCGAACTGATAATAGTTCTGGAAGATAACACCCATATCCCCGGATTCCACGGGCCGCTCCCGCCAGATCTCTATTGTCCCGCCACCGGTCTCCGCAGGCTTCCGCTCCCGGATGATAATACTCCCCCCGCTGGGCTTTTGCAACCCCGAAAGCACCCGGAATAACTGCGTCTTACCAATACCGCTGCGCCCTACCAGCGACACCACCTGACCCTGTTGCAAACCAGGCCGGACGATATCGCGGATCGAAAAATTGATCTCCCGCAAAATGCACTTATTCCCATAAGCAAGCGACACATCCCGCGCCTGCAGCAATACTTCTTTCTTACTATACGGTGTCATAATGGTCGTTTTAGAGTTTGACATAAACAAAGAACCAACGGCGCAAAGCCCCCAGCAAATAGTCGAAACAAAGCCCGAGCCCGAAGACCACGGCCTGCAGCGCCAGCACATGCGGCAGGTCATTATATTTATTGTATTTGATCAGCAGTGTTCCGATGCCCCCCTCGCTCATATTCAATCCCTCTACCATCGTGATCATCATCCACGCGATGGCAAAGTTCTGCCGCACGACCTCAAAGACCTGGTCGGCCTTCCCCACGACGATCACTTCGTAAAGCGTTTCCCAGCGACTATACCCAAGGGTCTGGCAAAGCTCGAGCTCCTGCGCCGGCGTACGGATGATCACGGACAAAAAAGAGGTCGTAAAAAAGGGCACGATCCCAAATACCAGCAACGACAGTTTCAACGCCCCTCCATCCCGCGTCAGCAAGGTGAAGATAAAGATCAGCCCCGTCAGCGTCAGGTACCGGCATTTCACGACGAATTGCGCCAGCGGCTGAAAAAAGGGCAACACCGACAGATAGCTGAATAACAGCGTAAGGACGACGGAATAAAGAAGCGCCTTCAGCGTCAGCAGCAGGCTCGCCAGCAGATTGTCGAATAATGATCTCGTCGTCAGCAACTGCCCCAGGGCTTCCAGCACCCGCAAGGGCCCGGGGATCAACCCGCTGCCACTCAACTGCCAGACAAGAAGCACAAACAACACCTGCAGGCTCACCATAATGATAAGGATCCGCCGCCCCGCGATTGAAAATGGTTTGAACATATGCTGAAAATTAAAGGTGGGAGCCGTAAGGCGCCCACCCGTTAGGTAATTATTCTCCAAGAACGATCTCCACGCGACGGTTACGGCTCCTGCCGCCTTCCGTTGCATTATCGGCCACAGGCTTTGTCGACCCCAAACCCTTCGTCTCAAGCCGTTCTTCCTTCAGCCCCCTGCGGACAAGATAATCCTTCACCGCCGCTGCCCTTTTCTCCGACAAAGGCACATTCACCTCGTCGCTGCCGTTATTGTCGGTGTGCCCAAACACCCCGATCTTCAACCCTTCGGCAACCACCGCGGACTGGAAGATCTCATCCAGCATCTTATACGAGTCGGGCCGGATAACCGCGGACCCCGTCTGAAACTCGATATGAAAAGACCGGGATGAGACGGCCTCCGTGATCTCGCTGGCATACTTCGTCTCTATGGCCTTGCCTTCCAGCAGCTCAGGGTGATTCGAGATCACACTCAGCAGAAAGGATTTGTCCACGGCTTTTTCATAGGGCAAGAAGTTGGGCATGACAGCGGGGTACATCTTCACCATCAAATTCCCAAATGTGTTGTACACGGCCTTATAACGATCTACTTTATCCGCGCCGAGCCCATAACTGTTGGCCATATCGACAAGGTTAAAGACGGCGGAACCCCCGAGGTGGACCTTTAGACCCTGCACATCCTGCTCTTCCACCCCATTATAATATTTCAGCCAGTACGCCGCATTCTGTTCCTGGTACACGGCTGCACTTACCTCGGCGGCGAATTTCCGGGCCTCCGTAAAGGACCGCACCTGGTCGCCGGCCTGCGCCAGCGCGATGATCATATCCTCCACATCGGTACGGTGATCATAGGCCCACTTCTTGATGCTGATCGTCTGGACAGGCATCTGCGAAGCGTACTGGTGCGTATTGGCAATCGTTACCAGCCCTCCCTTCTTCGTGGCGACATTGACGTCACCAGGCGTCCAGGTGGCTACGGCATCCACCCCCACCGTCGTATCCCGGCCCGTAGTCCTCCCATCGGCAATGACCTTCCTGCTTTCGGTATAACCGGTGATGTACTTATTAGGCGCATCAAGGAAGTCATTCGCTGCGATAAGATTGATGGCCGCAGGGTCATAGGTCGTCTCATCAGGGTTGACCCTGATCCCATTGTCCCCGGCCCATTTCAACAGGATGTTGACATCTCCGTCCCGTAGCACCCCGGCCACGCACTTACCGATGGCGTTATGCGGGTCCTGTTTCCACGAAGCAGGTCCCATCACCTGGTCCTCACCAAAGGACTTGCCATGGGCCATCGGCAGGATGATGGGCTGGTACTCGGGCCCGAGGGCCTCCAGGCTCTTCGACAACGACGTCATAAAAGCAGGCATCCCGTCACCCATAAAAGAGATCAGTACCGCCGGCGTACCCGGATTCGTCTTATACTCCCCGGCAAACTTGACCAGGTCGGCCATCTGCTTGTTACAATCGTCCTGGCGCAGGTAGACGACATCGAGATGCGCCTGGTCGAACAGGGAACCCTTGGTAGTACGTACGCCGCCATTGGCATACATCCCGGAGAATTGAGCATTCCAGGCCATCCGTTCCCACGTGATCCGGGTACCGCCGTTGATGGCCTCGCTTGTGACAGGCAGCGGCAACAAAACGGCCTTTGCATTCAGCGAAGCCTCAGGAGCATCGGGTAATACGACCTTACCCACCTCCACCGCCTTGCCGGCTTCCTTCGGCCTGCCCTGGTACCATTTTACGCCAAGGATCCCGGCCGTTACGATGATGGCGATGATCAATAATTTCCCGGCGGGTTTCAATTTGACTGACATATAAGTAAGTTTTAATTCTTTTAAAAAGTTTATTTCAATAGGTCTTTATACCGGTCGACGTTCACATCGGTCAACCTCCCCTTGTCGACGCCACCCTTTAGGGGTGTGCCGGTATAATGAAAGTCACTGCCCAGGTCAAACCGGTTGATCAGTTCTATCGCCTGCGCAGACTTGGCCTTGTCTTCCAACACCTGGTCATCCATGAACCGGGAGGTGACATCGATAGCGGATTTGATATGGCCTATCTTTTCCCCGATCCTCACCTTCAGCAGGGCAAGGGCCTTCTCGGCATCCCTGTTCAACTCGTCGTCACCCTTGAAAGCCTTCATGGCGCTGGTGACGGCGGAAAGCCCGGTGGTCACGGAATAATACAGGTCCTTCTTTGCCTCGAGATCAAGCTTGGCATCCTCCAGCATGATCCCGCTTTCCTCGTAGGCGGCGTCGGCAAACGTGATCAGTTTGTTCAGGTCGCTCACGATGGGCGTCACGTTGTCGATATATTCCCGGCAACGCATGACATTGTTGGTATACAGGCTCACCTGGCGATTCGAACCACTCTCGGCCTGCAGGATCTTCACCTTCTGGATGTTCAACTGCAGCTCTTTCTCCTTTGAAGAGACCTTGTCCATCAGCTCGCTCTGTTTACCCTTCAGCCTGCCGGATTGCTTGTACAAGGTCTGCCTGTCCTTATACCCCTGGTCGATCTTCGCCTGCAGGATGGCAAAAGGATTCAGCTCGATAGCCAGACCGATGGAATAGTTGGCGATGAACTCGGAAAAATATTTCAGTGCCCGCCAAAATTTCCGGTTGGAGACGGTCAGCAGCAGGAAGCCGCAGACGACACCCCCGATCACCAGGTTGACGATACTCCAGGTCACCGACACCAGCCAGGGCAACACATAGGTGAGAAACCCATAGGCAAGCCCGGCTGCCAGCGACAACCCCACGATAGCGGTAGCGACATTCTTCGGCTCGCTCCACCAGCCGGGGGTCTTTGTTTTTTGCATTAGCGTGTTCATGGTCATTTAGTTTTGAGTTTATATATATTGGTTTATCCTTTCAATATCGGCCTGGATCTGCTGTTTCCGCCTTTCACCCTCTGCCATATAACCGCCGCTGCTGGCCATCAGCTTCTCCTTGCTCTCGGCGATCTCGCTCTGCATCGCGGCGATCTGTTGCTGCAGTTCCAGTATCTCCTGCGACAAAGCCTGGATCCGCCGGCTCTTTTCTTCGGCCTCGATACTCCGGCTTTGGACCTTCTCCTGCATCGCGCTCTCCACGGTTTGCCGGAAACGATCCGCATCCGCCGACAGCACCCGCAGGTATTCGTTTGCCGTGGTCAGCAGCCTTCCCTTGTCGAGTCCCTGCACTCGCAGCCCGGCAAAGGCCGCAGCATACCTGGACCGCTCATCGGGTATCGCCTGCATCGCATCGATCATCCGGGAGAATTCATAGTAATCCGGACCGGGAATATTGGCGTCGCTGAACAGCTTGTCGAAGTAATCGGCAAACCGCTGTACTGTTGCCGCCGCCACGGGTTGCTGTTCCGCCGGCTCATGCGCCGGCCTGCTGCCGGAAACATCCGGCTGCTGTGTTTCTTTCCCCTCTCCGACATCCACGAATGCGGAAAGGATCTTTTTGCCTAGACTGGCCATAGTTGTTGTTTTAAATGGTTAAAAATGGTGGGCATAGGTCTGCCCTTTACGACCGTTACCGGCGTATCGACAGTACTTGTATGAATTTGCTATTGGAGCAGCAGGTACGACAGGAGCATTCCATCCCGCAGGGAAGCAGGTACATATGCCTGTTCCTCTTTTTGCTTTGCCGGCCGATGGGTCAATTGCCGGTAGATGACGGATAAGATAAGAGTGAGCAGAATGATGATCACCCCGATAAGCTTTTTCATGTTTGGTTAGTTAGGGCAATAAAGTTGATAACAGAAACCCATACCTGCTTTTACACAGAAGGTCCCGGTAAATTTGTCTTGTTTGTTGTTGGGAATTTGGCGGAAGGAAGGCTTCGGCCCAGGCGTCAACCCCGTGGAAGGTGTTTCATTATAGTGGGAGACAAGCTCCGTTTGATTTGATGAAGTAAAGATAGTAGTGCTTTGCCCCTCGCCGATAGTACATCCGGTAGGAACGGTCCCTTTTGTTTAATGGCGGTCCGCCTCCTGTGATAAGCGGCAAAATAGGTGGTTGAGTGTCAAATATCGGGTCTAAGCGGTATTTTTTGACTTATCAGCGGCTGCCGGCCTTTATCAGCGGTAAGCGCCCCGCACCTATCACCGTTAGCTTGTTACACTGTTGCAATTCCGTATATTCAGCGGACAAATACACCTGTCATGCGCAAATCATTCTCCGGGGCCGTCCTCGTCCTCACCCTCACATTCAGTGGCCTCGTCCCGTCAGGGGCATCCGCCCAGGATACCGCCCGCCAGATCCCCCTCTGGTCAAAAGGCGCCCCGGGCTTCGAAAACAAACGCGACGAACCGGAACAGGCACAGGAT
>Ga0206888_1014_pt1 | contig 59955 bp, 53 predicted proteins | sample Alteio_BWOrgHeat_90_FD_153258 | JGI IMG/M metagenome (GOLD analysis project Ga0206888, IMG submission 153258) | Enriched cells from forest soil in Barre Woods Harvard Forest LTER site, Petersham, Massachusetts, United States - Alteio_BWOrgHeat_Nextera4 ... | reverse complement strand
GTCATTCGCATTACCGTTCCACAGCTTATTCGTATGTAACACCCAAACAGGTTTTCGATGGGCTGCCTGTAGATGCCATGTATAATAACGGGATGGATACCGGTACAATAGTAGCACTTACCAAACTTATACTGGATAACACCTATCCAAATATCCATAGTTTGCTCATATTGAGACATGGTAAACTCATATACGAAAATTATTTTGCAGGCGAAGATGAAATTGTAAGCGGAGCGCCTGTAGGCTATGTAACTCACTCAATCGACGATCTGCACGATTGCAGGAGCATTTCAAAAAGTTTCACCTCGGCGTGCATTGGTATCGCCATAAAACAAGGCTTTATCAAAAGTATTGATGAGCCGATATTTCCATATTTCAAGGAATATGCAAAATATTTCGATGTGGCTAAACGAAAAATAACGATCCGGAACCTGTTAACCATGACCAGCGGATTAGAATGGGACGAAAAGATCTCCTACCTCGATTCTGAAAACAGCGAAATCCAAATGGACAGAAGCGGTGACCCGATCTCATTTATTTTAAGCCGCAAGCTTACATCCGTTCCAGGCACAGTTTGGAACTATAGCGCCGCTAGTGCCATGCTTTTAGGAGAAGTCATATGGAAGACGACCGGCGAAAGACTGGATAAATTTGCCGGGAAGAATTTGTTTGCGCCTTTGGGCATCAGGAAGTATACCTGGCGCTCCATGCCTTACAATAAGAATATGACTGCTGCTGCATGGGGCCTCAGGTTAAGGTCGAGGGATCTGGCCAAATTCGGGCTTTTGTATATGAATTATGGCAAATGGGACAATACTCAGGTCCTAGATACTAATTGGGTCAAACAATCATTAAGTTCCGAGGTTTCCAGGCCGTCGGAAAGCCCAAATATACCTCGTGGTTATGGTTTTCAATTTTGGACTGACCTGCTTATACAACCCCGATACAAAACTGACATTCCTTGGGCAAATGGCAATGGCGGGCAGCTTATATTTTTTTGGAGATCCATGGACATATTGGTGGTTTTTACAGGAGGGAATTATAATCGAGACGATATTGCAAATAATGCCATTGTAGCATTTTACATCTACATTGTTCCTTCGGTCAGAGAGATGCAACCTTACCTTAAGTAGAAAGGACCTGTTTTAAGTTCTTGAATAATTCGCGTTGCAAATCTCGGATTCAACAATTCACCGCCATATAACCATTCCATGAGGAATTCAGTAATGCACCCCACAATGAGGCAGGGCTTGGATGGTTTCTGTATCAAACATCCCAGGGTAAAGCGATTGGCAAAGGCGGGTTAAAAAATAGTTGTTTAAGCTGCCCAATGTAATTCCGCTATTTAATGATGGCGCCTTATCCCTACACTTACGATGTCGGGCCGCCAACGATCGGGAACATGGCATTCCCGTTCACTGACTTCTCCTTCGGTACCTCTTCCTGTAATACGTCCCAATGTTCGGTGATCTTGCCATCTTTTACCCGGAAAATATCTACACCGATCATATTCTTACCACTCCAATTTTCGTAACGCCCATGGATCATGACAATATCCCCGTTTGCAGCGACGATACCCCGAGTATATTTGAAATCGGCCGGCAGGTTAGGTACAAATTGTCTGAGGGCTTCGGTTCCATTAGGGAAAAGGGGATTATGCTGCTGATAGTTCTCGGCAAAATATCTGTCAAATGCGGTGACATCCCTATTTCCAAAGACATCAGTGATCGCTTGTAGTGCAATTTCTTTGTTATCCATTTCTAAAAGATTTTGAAGGTTCCTGGTCATCGGTTTTGTGCTTTGTTTATCATGGAGCCGGTGCTTAAATGATCTCTTCCCAACTCCTGGTCTGGTGATCCTTTAGAAAATCTTCGATGAATTTGGGCACAACATTCCGGTATTTACCATCCCTCGCGGGTACGATGCGGATCATGGCGTCAATCATTTCCTGCGGATCGAGACGGCCGGAGTCGTTACCGATGAGCAGATCCAATTGTTTCAGGAAAGTATCGCGGGAGGTGAAATTCTTGTTGTCGTCCAGCCAGCGCAGTGCAGTTTCTCCCACCCTTTCGTTGAACCCCGTGAAATAACCGCCGGGATTGATCGTTTGAACCTGGATGCCAAAAGGCTTTAGTTCGTTGTGAAGGGCTTCTGCGACACCTTCGAGGGCAAATTTCGTAACACAGTAAGGCGCCAGGCCAACAGGCGCAACCATCCCTCCCATAGAAGAGGTGAATATCACTTTCCCCTGCTTTTTCTCCCGGATGAATTTGGCGACAAACTTTTGGGTAAGCGCAAGCGGCGCGAAGACATTGGTTTCGAAGTTTTCTTTTAAGAGATCTACCGGAATTTCGAAGAGAGGTCCCGATTCCCCGTATCCCGCGTTATTGAAAAGGATATCGATGTCCCAGGTTAGGGCAATGTTGACGTCGTAGGCGTCTAAAATATCCAGTTTTTCGACCCTCAGCTTATCTTGAAGACCAAGGGTGATTACCTTATTGCGGAGTGCGGTTACCTGTGGTGATATGTGAACACCTGCTATTACAGAATAGCCTTGTTTTGCAAGACCGATGGCGGTTCCTTCGCCGAATCCTGAGCCGGCTCCGGTGATTAAAATAGTCTTGTCCTTTGACATTAGTGGTGGGTTTTAGCTGTTAGTCAATGGCAGCGGCTGCTGAGGCGACGACGAAGTCCAGGTCGATGGGACCACCGGATACGCCGACGTAACCGATGATCTGATTGTCCTTCCTGACGGGAATCCCGCCGGCAAAGCCCATCAAGCCATCACTGGAGCTTTCCATTCCATACGCGGCTATTTCAGGCCGCAAAAACTTGCCCACTTCCTCGGAATTCATTCTGAACAGCATGGAAGTTTTGGCCTTTTTCATGGCAATGTCGATGGAGCCTAAGAAAGCATTGTCCATACGAATGAACCCCTTTAAGTGTCCTGCAGTATCGAGTATGGCACCATTCATGGGGATACCGATTTCAATGGCTTTTGCCTTCGCTTTTGCCAAGAGTGATTCTGTTTGTTCTAAGGTGATGTCCATAGATTGCTATTTTTTGATCATCGGAATTTGAAGGTTTGCAGGTCGGTTTTCTTCGGTATCGAAGCCACGTCCGTCGATATTCCTGGCTCCCCAGAACATCAGATCATCCAGGATATAAATGAGATCGTATTCCTTGAATATCTGGCCATCGGAAAGGCCGAACGGCGCAAACGCTTTCTTGAAAATACTCTGGGGCTCACCGACTTTCCATTCGTTAAAACCCGTTGTGTACTTATTGAGTATGTCTGCAAAGGGTTGCAATAGCGGGGTGACAGTATATTCTTCGTCGGCGGAGAAGTTGACTTTTACTGCGCGTGGCGCTATCGGATGCTCGCCCAGCCATTCGATATGACCTTTTATTGCCATTTTGGACAGTGGAATTTTTCCATAGGGATCGGCATTGTTGGTTACTATGAGTTCAAATCTGTCTCCTGGGTAATAGCTGAAGCTCCTCGTGAGGTAAAACGGCTTTAGTGTTCCATCATTATTTTTGGCGCTGCCGGGTCTGATCTCAGGGGCGATGCTTTCCCAATGGCCAAGCGCTTCGGTTTTAATTTCATCAGTATTCACTGGATAGTTTTTGTTTTGAAGTTTTGGTAACCGCCATCAAGCCATGAAACAACAGCTTCGACGTAGTCATTTGCTGCTTCTTCCCAGACGCGGTGCCCGGCATCGAGTAACATGCATTGGTTGCTCGGAAGTCGATCGGCGAGGAATTGCGCATTAATCGATGGGACGATGGGGTCATTCTTGCCGGCTATGATCAATGATGGGGTTTTTATTTTTTCGAGGAGTCGTTCCAGCTTAGGGCTGTCGGTGATATAACCGCGCACAAACTGGGCTGCTTCTTCGAGACGCCGACCGGCCGAGGCCGATCTGAAGTCTTCGATGATGGCTGCAGGGGTTAGTTGTGCTGCCTGATCCAGGTAGGATTTGACCCCATCGGCGCCAAGATCCGCAAGGGCGCCTGCCGGCGAATTGATGATATCTTTTAGCTGGCCTGCTGCAAGATCCGGCCGCATTGCAGCTCCTCCGATGACGAGGCTTTCGAATAGGGCAGGTTGTTTTGCGGATGCAAACAGGACTGCCGGCGTTCCCACGTCGGGGGCTACAACATGTGTCCTGTCGATGTCGAAATGATCGAGAATCTTCAGGAAGAAATTACCCATGGCTTCCGGTGCCATAACATTTGGCCGGCTTTCGGAATGGCCAAAACCAGGCAAATCGATCAATAGAACGGAATGTCGGGTTTGCAGGCGCGGGACTAAATGATAAAAAGAGTAGATGCTTTCCGGTAATGGAGCTGTAAGTATAACCGGAATACCTTCGGTTGGGCCGGCTTGAGCGTACCTGATGGCCAAGCCATCGATCTTTGATATGGTGATTTTGCCAATTTCTGGCAAGCTATTTTGGCTCATTCTGGTTGAGTTGTATTAGACGAATATGTATGGGCGAGATATAATGGCGTATTTTCCCACCAGGTTAAACGGGCGACCAAAGTTTAAAAACAAATGAGATATTCAATTGTCAAAAACAAAGCAGTTTTGGTAAAAATCAATGGTTGGCCTATATAGCCGCCTCTTTACGATAGATTGCCGGTGTTTTTCCGGTGTGCTTTTTAAAGAATTTATTGAAATGTGATGAATCCGCAAAACCCAGCCTGGCCGAGACGTCTTTGATGGCAATTTCAGTTTGCCTGAGCAGGGTCTGGGCCTCCAGCAATATCTGCTCATGCAGGATGGCGATCGCTGTTTTTTGGGTTTGCCGCTTGATAACAGCGTTCAAATGGTTTGGGTGAATGGATAACTGTTCTGCAAAATGCTTTACTGTTAGCGTGTTTTTATGGATGGGATTATCTGCAAAGCTTTTCCTGACAAGTACACGGAAATTCTCCGCCAGTGAATGTTCCCGGTCATTGAGATTGGTGATGAGCTTTTTGTCAGAGGCTTCGTATTTGTTATATTGCCTTCGAACGTAAAGTAACAGCAGTTGAACATAGGTCAGGATAAGCACAAATTTGTCCGGATTTTTGGAGTGGTATTCCTGATGAACGTGCTTATACAGGTTGACAAATAATGTTACTTCCTCCTGTTCAAGTTCAATAGGTATCGCTTGTTCGAGTTGGATGAAAGGAAGTTCAAAAACGATGTCGGATATTATTTTATTACTACGCAGATAATCTTCGGTAAATACGATGAAATATTGTTTCGGGCCGCGTTCGGGTTTAAGCCAGGAAACAACCTGGCGGGGTGTCTTAATATATATGGCCGGCTTGGTCAATCTGGTCTTCCAAAACCCGGCATTAAGTGTTACGTCTCCCTCCAGGAAGAGCGTAATGCAATAGAATGAGTGACGGAATGGTTTGGTCACATAATCAGGGAGCTTCACTCCTTTGGAATCGAGTTCCCTTACGTCGATATCCTTGTGTAGCGGAGGGGAGGCGTTGACGTGTTTGTAGAAACTATTCAGATCGGTGAGGAAAGGGATGTCAGCTCCGCTTGCATTGTCGTTTTTTCTTTTCACGTCTTAAATATATTGAAATATTTTGGTTAGTCAGGCTGTTGAAGGTTTGCCAGAAAAGACGAGATGACGGCCGCTACCTCGCGGGGCGCTTGCAACATGCTCAAGTGACCCACTTGCGGAATTATGGTTATTTCAGCATTTGCAATATGAGCCACTACCTCTTTTTTCATTCTTTCGGGGGTATCGACTATATCTTTGTCGCCGACAATTACAGCGGTCGGCACCCTAATGTTTTGTAACCCTGCAGCTACATCTTCCTTCATAGCAATCTGTGGCCAACCTATACGCGAAGCATCATTATGCCGCTGCATATCCTCGATAGTGCGTTCCCGCATTTCCATGCTCAGACCGGAGGCATTGAAAACATGATCAATCGTATGTTCGATCCCGGGCTTTGACGTATATGCCGATAACATATTCTGATACATATTTTCCAGCATAATGGTTGCGAAGGCGGGCGAGGGTGCTATAAGGATCAACCCTCGCAATCCCGCTGGGTTTAGCGAAGCAATATACTGGGCAATTTTACCGCCCATCGAATGCCCCACGATGACGTAGTCATCCAACTGCAGTTCTTTGATCAGCATCATTGTATCGGACGCCAGTTCCTTAATGCCGTATCCTGTTTCGGGTTTTTCGGATTGCCCCCAGCCGCGATAGTCGTAACGTACACACCTGAATTTCAGCAAAAGTATATCAGTCACTTCAGTCCAGGTTCTTGTGGATCCACCCCAAAAATTAAGGAAAAGTAAAGTTGGTTTCCCTTGGCCATGATCTTCCACCTGCAGGCGCACGCCGTTAATTTGATAGTTCATATCAGTGTATTTGTTTTTGCTAAAAAATCGATAAAATGGCAGTCCTTGCGAAATGGGTTAGACTTGTATCGCCTTCCTGATCTCTTCCAATATTTTGGCCGGGACCGCTTTGGAGGGGGGCTGTTGGAAGAATGCTTTGTTTGTCAACAAGCCGTCGAGATTATTCAACAGTGTAGTGCTGGCTGCCGTTTCGGAAAGAGGCAGATCCGCATTGATCAGGCCTTTCGCAATAGAACGGTTAATGGCCTTATCGCAAGAGCAGCGGGCGCCCATGCGCGTTTTGCCGCAATAGGCATATGTAAAATCAGTAATTTTTTTCCTGGCTCTTGATAAAAGTTGCCGGAAATTTTCGGAAGAAATATTCATAAGTTCAGCACCTTCGGTGCTGTTAAACTCCAATACTTCGCCCAAAATAAATACTATCCGCGACTGTTCATTCAGGCATTGCACCATGCCCAATGTGCAAACACGCTGTACTTCTTCCTCCAGCATCTTTTTCTCCTTCGCGTCGTTCCCCTGATAATCGCTTAGTCCGGTTTCCAGGTAATCGCCCAACTGTTCAAAGGAGAGCGTAATTCTACCTGAGCGTCTCTTTTTCTCGTTTAGCAGATAGTTAACAGCCACACGATAGCACCATGTTGTAAAAGAACAGTTGAACTTGAAGGTTGAAAGATGTGTAACGATCTTTATCAGTATCTCCTGGGTAGCGTCCATTGCATCATTCATATTGCCTTGCATGCGAAGTGCCAGATGATAAATGTCTTTTTGCACAATTGTTACCAGTTCGTTCAATGCCTCCTTGTCGCCGGCTATTGACCGCTTGACGAGCGTGTCCGTATATAATGCATCCTGTGTCATACTTAATTAGACAAGATTAATCCAATAGTGTGACAAGAATAAATTTCCTTATTAAAGAGTTGGGTATTTAAAATATCGGGGAAACAAAAAATCCAGGATTGGACGAAAAAAGCCGATGAAAATCAGCGGCTTACACAATTAGTGGAGGTGTCACAAGTCATCAGCTGCCAATGGCATCAATATATGGTGTAACTGTCTCCCCTCGCCCAATATCCGCAGCAGGTGTATGAACGGAAGGGAAACATCCTCTACACCTACGATGCCGCCGGGAATAAGCTGCAAAAGCAGGTGATCGACAGCGTGGCGGGACTCGCGACGAGCACTCTTTACCTCGACGGGTTCCAATACCAGCGACGCGCAAGAAGGTAAGCCCATTTGGGCTGAGTATAACGGCGACACTAACGCATCTCATTCAATTCGGCCTGTCAAAAGCGAACAACCTGCTGTTCGCTTTTATTACAGAAGCACTTTCGATTTTCGCATAATTAATTGACAATCAGATGGGTAATCAATTTGGAACGATGATTGAATCGACTAACCCTACTTGAAACGGATATTTTTCATATCAGCCTCCCGGTGACTACAACCTATTTATATGAAAAGAGCAATGGTCCACTGTCAAACACTCCTTATCCTCCTGCTATCTTTTCCGCTGATAAAAGCGCAGGGCCAAACCACAGATACCCTGGTAACCGTTGGACCCTATAAGATCCATTTCAATATCACCAAGGGAAAGGGAATACCCATTCTTTTTGAAGCCGGGGCAGGCAATGATGGATCCGTTTGGAATGACGTATTGAAGCCAATTGCAACTATTACTGAAGCACCGCTGATTACTTATGATCGCATTGGTCAGGGAAAAAGCAGCCACGACACCAGCTGGCGCAGTATCGCCGCCGCCACTGACATCCTGGCGGCCGGGCTTCAGCAATTGGGCTACAACGGCGACCTTATGTGGGTCGCACATTCCCGCGGGGCGCTCTATGCTACCACGTACGCTAATAAACATCCGGAAAAAGTAAAAATGGCCGTCCTCATCGACGGGGCTTCCGCCTGTTCCTGCCAGCTGGGTTTTATCATCGTGAAGGGTGCGGACACCACACTGAAAAGCCTGCCCTTCCCTCATTCCGTTCCGGTGATAGACCTCGTCGCCGAGTATCCCCCTTTCGCAAGTCAGCCCGGTAAGGGTAGCTGGAAGGACTGTCACGACAAATTTGTCGCAGAAGCCCCCAATCGCATCGGGATCACAGCCTATGGGTGCGGACACTATATTTTTAAAGACAACCCCGCCCTCGCGATCAATGTGATTGCAGAAGCCTACAGCAATGTGGTGAATAAGGACCGGGCAGCCGACATTGCCCGGCGAGGGTTACGCTATGCCGTCGAAGGGGTGAATCAATTAAAAAAGAAGGATGCCGACTACCAGCATTCGGAAGAGGCACTGAATAACTGGGGGTATTCATTGGATGGAGAAGGAAAAGTACAGGAGGCACTCCATGTCTTTCAACTCAATGTTATTTTGTATCCGTTAAGCTGGAATGTATACGACAGTTACGGGGAAGCGCTTTTAAAGGCCGGAAAAAAGGCGGAGGCGATCAAAATGTACCAAAAGTCGGTTGAATTGAATCCTAAAAATGACAATGCGGTAATGATATTAAAACAGCTTTCCAACTGAGGCGCGGTGTAACTTCCAACCCCTACTGCAGGCGCGGTCATGGCATTCAATTTCCAATCCACCGTTGACGATACTCTTCTTTCCATGGGTGTTTCCAACGCTTGTGGCTCCATAAATACCCTTCGGGATGCTTGCGAATGATCTCTTCCAGCGCGGCGACATATTTTCGTGTTAGCTCGCCTTCTTTTGAAAATTGGGGATCATTGTCCAACAAGATCCCTTTTATTTGATAGTAACCCCTGCGTACTTTAATGACAGGCAGGAATACGACGGGGATATTACCCATGCGAGCGCCTTTCTCCGGTCCCTGCAAAAAGGAGGTTGGTACGCCCATAAAATTAAGCCAATAACTTTTTTCAGGGGACGGCGGGTTCTGGTCCGCTACCAGGGCCAGAAGATACTTGCTGTGGCGGAAAGGCATCATCGACCGCCGCATATCGTTATTTGGTAACATAATGCAGCCAAAACGCTGTCGGACATACAGGAACAACCGATCCATTATTTTGTTGGTAATGGGTGAATAGGCCACCAGGGTTTTAAAAGGAACGCCGGTGGGAACGCCGGCATTGCACCATTCCCAGTTGAACAGGTGACCCATGAGCATGTGACAGCTACGGTCCTGTTTATGGATGTCTTCAAACGCGCTAAAATCTGTGGAAATACGTTTCAGGATGGCCTTTTCTGAAATGCTTATCATTTTTATGACCTCAATCCAGTTATCAGTAAAATTGTGATAAAACTTTTTGGCGATCTCTTTCCTGTCAGCGGCCGTCTTTTCAGGAAAGGCCATAGCCAGGTTGCTGAAAACCACTTCTTTCCTGTAACCAACCATATGGTAAATAATAATATAAATAAAGTCCGATACTATATATAAAACCCTTAAAGGCAACAGGCTGACAAGGTACAATAAGGCAAAATAAAAATAATACATTGAATAAGACCAGTTTTAAAACCTAAGCTTTTTGTTAGTACAACAATTGTAGTTCGGACTTGTTGTATCTGAAACAAATTTGCATCAGGGATCACGGTGGGAAGAGTAAGGTGGGGGGTGAGATATGGGATGTGATGGAACTGTGTTCCGTGGTTAGCGTAATTTGCTTTTTGTTTGTATTTCCGATGGGGTAAACCCATATTTGTGCTTGAACACCCTATAAAAATGAGTGAGGTTCTCAAATCCCAGGTCCAGGTAGAATTCCTGTGGCTTCCGCTTCTTTTGCTGGATAAGGTAATAAGCTTCCGAAAGACGTTTCTCTGTGAGCCACTTCCCGGGAGTCGTCCTAAATGTCATGGCAAATTCCCGCTTAAAACTCGTCAGGCTTCTTCCGGACAATTTGGCAAAATTCTCAAGGGGAACGTTATAATGGAAATTTTTTATCATGAATGCCTCGAGATCTTCTCTGCCCGGATCGGCAAGATCAAAAAGAAAAGAGGTAAGGTCAGGCCGTAAAAACAAGAGTAATTCAATGGCCTCATTTACTTTCATCTGGGCAAGCTGTTTGCTTACGTCCTTCCAATGCCCGACAAATGGCAATATGGAAAGGAAGTAGCTTTGGAGGAGTCCGTGGGGCTCCAACAAAATGTTCTTTTTTCCGGTATACCTTTCAACTCCAACAATGCCCTTGTCATGTTCGAACTGCCGCAGCCGCTGAAGGTTTAGTACTACGGAAATACACTGGTACTCTTTGCTTTCGCCTGGTACTTTGATGCTTTTGGCCAACTGGTTTCGCCGGGCGACAAGGATTTGCCCTTCTTTCAAGATCATTTCACGGCGCCGGCCATAAATATGCGTTTGTCCCGAGATTTGATACGCCAGCAGATGTTCCGGGACGAATTGCTCATACGCGTGCACTTTGTCAAAAGCGCAGGTATAAACAAAAGAATCCCCTAGTAACTGCAAATCCGGTCGCATAGTCAAATTTATTAATTATCTCATTACTTACTATCGACATGCGCTTTTTTTATGCCCAGGCGCTTCATCCGGGAAATAAGGGTACTTGGCGGGATCCCCAGGATCACGGCTGCGCCATCCTTCCCCGAGATCCGCTCACCACAATATTTCAATACGGATAGAATATGTTGTCTTTCTGAGTCCGCAAGAGACTGCAGCCTCACCGACATTTCACCCCTACCATGCTCTACCAGATCAACTTTCGGCGGGGGAAGGTTTATTTTTTGAATAGTGTCGCCCGAAGCAAGCAGAACGCTCCGCTCCAGCAAATTCTCCAACTCCCGGATATTTCCAGGCCAGTGATAGGTCAACAGTTCCTGTAATACTTTAGGATTGAGTGTCTGCATGCGCCGGCCGAACTTCTTTCCATGAAGCTCGATAAAATAGGCCGCCAGAATAGGAATGTCTTCTTTCCGATGCCGTAATGGGGGCACCTCGATGGGAAAGATATTGAGCCGGTAATACAGATCGCTCCGAAAACGGCCGGCGAGCATTTCCTTTTCCAGGTCGCGGTTGGTCGCCGCCACGATGCGAACGTTCACCTTGATCGGGGATTTTCCACCGACCCGCTCAATCTCCTTTTCTTGTAAGGCTCTTAGCAATTTCGCCTGCAATTCCAGCGGCAATTCACCAACTTCGTCCAGGAACAATGTTCCATCATGCGCCAGTTCAAATTTGCCAATACGCCGCTCAATTGCCCCCGTAAAGCTTCCGCGTTCATGCCCGAATAGTTCAGACTCTATCAGGTTGGGTGGAAGGGCTGCACAATTCACCTTGACCATCAACTTATTTTTCCGGGGAGAGCTATTGTGAATTGCCCTCGCGATCATTTCCTTTCCTGTACCTGTCTCTCCCTGTATTAACACCGTGCTATCCCACTCCGCAACCTGTTTGATCAATTGAAAAACCGCCTGCATGGCCCTGCTTTTACCCACCATGTCCCATGAATTATTGGATTTCGCGATCTCCTCCATGAGGTAGCTCTTTTCCTCCTTCAGTTGTTGCTTTTGATGACTGACGGCCTGAAGATTGCGGGCGATGATCTCATTGGCAATGATATTGGACATTGCGACTGAGAGTTGGTTGGAGAGACCTTCGATCAATCTTAGCCCGGAATCATCGATGGATCCCCCGTCTTCGTAATAAAGCATCCAAAATCCCAATACTTCCCCTCCGTGGCACAACCGGACGATGCACATCCATTTCAGTCCGCTTTCGAACGGGATCTTCACGTATAAAGGCACATTTCCTTCTGCTACAATATCTTGCAGGTTAAAAACCACCGGCTTGTCGCAGTTGAAGGATCGTTCAAACCCCAAACCGTCGTAAATTGGATACGTCAGCTTATATGCTCGTGCATAGTCAGGGTGGCCACTGGCTGTCGACTGAGAATCTGACAATATTGGAGCGCAGGTCATCTTCTCCTTATCAACTAAAGTCATTCCCGCATTTGTGAAACGAAGCAATCCTTTCAGTTTTAGTCTGACGATTGTCATCAGATCGTCTGTCGTGCGGGCGGCGGCAAAGTCTATGCTCAGAGAGAGCAGGGTCTCCCGCTCCAATTGCCTCCGTTGGATATCCCCATTTGCCAGGATATTGGAGACGGCAACCGACAACTGATTGGAGAGGCCCTCTATCAACCGCAAGGTGCCACCTTCGATAGCTTTGTCCTCGTCGTAATACAGGAACCAAAATCCAAATACTTCCCCGCCATGACATAAACGGGTGATGCACATAATTTTCAAACCGCTTTCGTAAGGGATCGTTACATAAAATGGCGTGCCGCTACGCTGAAGAAGGTCTTTAAGGCTAAAGACGACCGGTCTATCGCTGGCAAATGCTTTTTCGAGCCCCAGTCCATCGTATATTGAATACCCTTTAGCAGCTGCCTGCTTATAATGCGGATGACTACAGCAAGTTGACTGCGGATCTAAAACAAACGGTGTGCAGGTCATTTTTTCCTTGTCGAATGAAGTCATCCCGGTATTGGTAAATCCAAGTAATTTATACAGTTTCAATCTGATCAGCATCATTAGGTCATTGGCAGTTCGGGCAGAAGCAATATCGGTGCTCAGGGAAAGCAAGGTCTCTTTCTCGAGTTGCCTGCGTTCGATGTCCTCACTTGCCAGGACATTTGAAACTGCAATGGCTATTAAATTCGAAACATATTTCACCATGGAAAGTTGCTCGTGCGTCACAGGGGCCTCATCGGTGAGTGCAATCCCCCAGACACCGATGGCCGTGTTACCAGTGAATAGCCTTGCCGCCAGAATGTTCGAAATTCCGCTTTCCCATTGGATTTGAAAGTATTCCGGCATTTCGCCTCCCGCCGCCATTTCCTGCAGATGGAATAGCAGCGGTTCCGGCGAACTAAGTACCCGATCGTATACCCCATCATCAAGCGGATACTTTTTTCGAAGCATTTCCCGGTATTTTGGGTGACCCATTGAAGCGTTGTCTTTCACGGACAGGAAAGGCGTCATGGTACATCCGTCGTCGTTGATGGTTGCTAAGCCGTTATGGCCGAATATGGCGAAGGAGCGAAGTTTATCCCGGGTTATCTGCAATACCGTTTCCCTGTCCCGAGCCGTCGAGAATTCAGCTGTCAGGTTTTGAAGCGTCGCGATCTGAGCCTCCTTTTTCAAAAGCTGGTCCCGCATATCGCTGCGGCCTTCCTTTCCCCGGTCAATTCCTGATTGTCCCATGACGTTAGTTGGTCTTAGGTCGAAAATTAATAGTAGATCATTTACATACAGGCAGGGATCTTCATTTCCTGGTTCCCAAAAGTTTCGAATGGTACATATTATTCCTGGCCTCCGTATTGCTATCCACGACCATCAAAAAGGCTGCATTTACTATTGCGACGATGGCTATCGATCGCCAGATAGACGGAGGCACGACGAGTATCACTATCGAGGCAAGAACGATCACAATGGGTAGGATCCTGAATACGAGGGCGAGGTCTCTTTTTGATTTTCCTGTCCGTTGGGTTTCGGACTGCACAAACCCATCCGGTTTTATGCTCGCCTCTTTTTCAAATTGGCTTATCCTTGGGCTATTCGCGAAGTAGAGTCCGGCTCCCACCGCGGCGATAAACAGGCCCGCCACCAACATCGGCCAAACAAACGCCTTGGCCATCGGGGTTCTTCCGAAATAGCCGAATCCTAATCCCGACAATATTTCAATAATGCTGAATAGCCAGACGATCCTGGCGGAGAAGACCTCGCTCTTTGCCCATTCTGTACTTAAGCTAACGATATCCATTGCCTGGGGAATTTACTTTTTCTCTTCCACAAGTTTAAGCTATTCCCGGTACGACTCACTTGCTGAGAAGTCCAACTTCACTTGCTTAAAAGGCCACGGCCCGGACCAGGGATCTGCCGGTCGCCGTAAAAAAAATATTCCCAGGGAAGCGTCACCACCCATCGCCGATTTAATCTTTCCTCACGATATCTCGCATAGCCATCGCGCCGAAAATACCGCATATATCGCTGACAATAAATTGTTTGTAAACCTGGCACGTTATTGATAGGAAATCTCGCAAAAGCAAATTACATGAAAGAGATCAACAGTATCTACGTTAATGGCGGCTTCATCACGCCACATGGCAGCGCAACCCTCGACCTGATGAGTCCGACAACCAATGAGAAGCTGGCGGTGGTTACGCTGGGGGATGAGGTCGACACCAGGGCGGCAATCGCCGCGGCAAAACAGGCTTTCCCGTCATTCTCACAAACGACAAAGGAAGAACGCATAGTCTTCCTTGAAAAGATCCGCGCAGCAGTAAACCGACGTAAAAAGGAACTTATCGATATTATGGTCGAGGAATACGGGGGTGTCTCGCAGTTCAGCACGATGGCTATCGAGGCGGCAGTCCACGACTTTACCGCCATGATCGATACGTTAAACAATACTGATCTTCAAAGAAAGGTCGGTAATTCCATTGTCCGGCTCGAACCGGTCGGGGTTGTTGGAATAATAGTGCCCTGGAATATGAGCAACGGATTTATCTGCACAAAGCTTTCAACCGCTATTGCCGCCGGCTGTACAGCAGTCGTTAAGCCCAGCGAGATGAGCGCCCAACAGACGCAGCTGATTGCCGAGTGTTTTCATGCAGCAGGATTGCCGAAGGGGGTTGTCAACTTCGTCAATGGCCTTGGAGACGTTGTCGGCGCCGAGATCACCCGAAACCCCGGCATTTCCAAAATAGCATTTACAGGCTCAACCATAGTGGGCAAAACCATTGCCAGAGGAGCTGTCGAAACCATGAAAAGAGTGACCCTCGAACTTGGAGGCAAATCGCCAAACATCCTATTGGATGACGCTGACCTGGAAAAAGCGGTCCCCATGGCGGTCGCCGTCGCCTTCCTAAACAGCGGCCAGGCCTGCGCTGCGGGCACGAGGTTGCTCGTCCCCGAAACGAAGCTTAAAGAAGTAAACAAAATTGCCAAAAACTTCGCAGAACAATTAAAAGTAGGCGACCCAAAAGATGCGGATACCGTCGTAGGTCCAATGGTGAGCGTAAAGCAATATAATAGAATCCAGGAGTATATAAAGATCGGCGGGCAGGAAGGCGCAACCCTCCTGGCAGGCGGCGAGGGGAAACCTTCCGGACTGGAAAAGGGAAATTATGTAAAACCCACCATTTTCACCGATGTGAAAAATGAGATGCGCATCGCACAGGAAGAGATCTTCGGCCCCGTTCTCTCCATAATTTCTTACAAAGACGAAGAAGATGCCATCGCCATTGCTAACGACACGAGCTATGGATTATGCGCCTATGTTGCCTCGGCAGATAAAGCGAGAGCTTATCGGGTTGCGGCCCGGCTTGATGCGGGAAGGGTATGTATAAATGGCATGGCGCACGATTCAAAAGCTCCTTTTGGCGGTTTTAAACAGTCGGGAGTCGGAAGGGAGTATGGCGAATTTGGCCTGGAGGCCTATTTAGAACCCAAGGCACTCTTGGAACCTTAATTCTTACAAATTATGAAGTCTTCCATCCTGATCACCATCCCGGTAATTACTTCTGTTCTCGTTCTCGCATGTAAGGGTAAACCGGAGATAAACAATGCCGCGGCAAACGCAGCCCCGCAGGAATACCTGGTTTTGACTATTGCACCGCGACCCACTACGCTATTTTTTGAATTTCCGGCAACGATACAAGGTCAGCAAAACATCGAGATCCGACCCAAAATTGACGGGTTCGTGGAAACCATCTATGTAGACGAAGGGTCTACCGTGAAAAAGGGACAGATGTTATTCCGCATCAGCGCGCCGCAATATGAGCAGGACGTGCGCACGGCACAGGCAGATATTCTCATTGCCGAGGCGGACGTTAACGCGGCCCGGATGCAGGTCAACAAGGTGCGCCCTCTTGTAGAAGAGCATATCATAAGCAAATACGAATTGGAATCCGCCCAATATACCTTGCAATCCAGGCAGGCGGCGCTTGCCCAGGCTCACGCCAAATTAGCCAACGCCCGGATAAACCTCGGCTACACCGACGTTAAAAGCCCCGTAAACGGCGTGATCGGGGCGATCCCTTATAAGATCGGCAGTCTCGTCAGCGCGGGTACCGTCCAACCCCTGACAACCGTTTCGAATATCGGTAATATCTATGCCTATTTTTCGGTGAATGAGAAAGACATCCTGCAATTCGCAAAGGATACCAAAGGAGCCCCTTTACAGGATGCCATAGCGACATTGCCCTCGGTGTCACTTGTCCTCGCCAACGGCGCCGAGCTGTCCGAAAAGGGAAAGATAGACGCCGCAAACGGCCTCATCAACTCTGAAACAGGCTCGCTCAACATGCGCGCAATCTTTCAAAACCCCGGCAAGATCATCCGCAGTGGGAGCAGTGGAATTGTCCGCATCCCCCAACCCGTCGATTCGGCCTTGCTCATTCCGCAAAAGATCACCTACGAAATGCAAGGCCGGAGGTCTGTATTCCTCCTGGACAGCACGGGGGCCGTACGAAGTACAGAGATCCTGGTAATGACAAGCGGCAACGGGCAATACTTCGTAGTCAAAAAGGGCTTGCGTACCGGCGACCGGGTCTTACTGGAAGGAGGATCGACGATCAAAGAAGGCGCGATCATAAAACCAATATCAGCAAATGCCGATAGTGTCTACAAACGCTTATCGCTTTAATCTATCTTATGCTTAAAAGATTTATAGAGAGGCCGGTACTTTCAACGGTTATTTCTGTTTTGATCGTCATCCTGGGCATCCTGGGTTTAACGTCCCTGCCGATATCCCAGTATCCCGACATCGCCCCGCCAACCATCCAGGTATCTGCCTCCTACCAGGGAGCAAACGCGGACGTGATATTAAATTCGGTTGTTATTCCACTTGAAGAAGAAATAAATGGAGTGGAGGGAATGACCTATATGACGTCCACTGCAAGTAATGACGGGACTGCCACTATTACCATAAACTTCGGGTTGGGCACTAACGCGGATATAGCTGCCGTCAATGTCCAAAACCGCGTCTCCCGCGCCAGCAGCGTGTTGCCTCAGGAAGTTATCCGCGCCGGCGTTTCGACAACCAAACGTCAAAATAGCAATCTCATCGTATTTTCCATTTACAGCGACAATCCGGATTATGACGAAACATATCTTCAAAACTATGCCAACATAAACCTGATCCCGAGGATAAAGCGGGTAAAGGGAGTTGGGGACGCTTCGGCTTTTGGTCAACGCGACTACTCCATGCGAATTTGGCTCAAGCCGGACGTTATGGCAACCTATGGCCTTGTTCCTGCTGACATAAACGCGATCCTCGCGGAACAGAATGTCGAAGCAGCGCCTGGTCAATTCGGCGAAGAGGGCAAGCAGGCCTTTCAATATGTCATCAAATACTCCGGCAGGCTCAAGAACCCTGACGAGTTCGGGAACATCGTTGTGCGAGCTTCCGGTAACGGCCAAATATTACGACTGAAGGATATCGCCCGGCTGGAGATGGGAGCGTTGAATTATTCAAGCAGGGGGTTTGCGGACGGCAAACCTTCGGTCGCAGTTTCGATCAACCAGACCGCGGGTTCGAATGCCAAGCAGGTAATTGATGAAACAATAAGGGTATTAAAGGATGCCGCGGGTGGGTTTCCGAAAGGAGTCAACTATGTAACCATTTACAACGTCGACGATTTCCTCGACGCGTCCATCGAGGACGTGATCCGGACCCTGATAGAGGCCTTCATCCTGGTGTTTATTGTCGTTTTTGTATTTCTTCAGGATTTTCGCTCAACGCTGATCCCCGCCATTTCTGTCCCGGTGGCCATAGTAGGAACCTTCTTTTTCCTGGGTCTCTTTGGCTTTACTATCAATCTGCTTACCCTCTTTGCACTTGTCCTCGCCATCGGGGTGGTAGTCGATGACGCCATCGTCGTGGTGGAGGCAGTACATGCCAAACTCGATCAGGGTTATAAATCCGCCAGGGAGGCCAGCCTCGACGCTATGAGTGAGATCTCCGGAGCGATCATCTCGATCACCCTTGTAATGGCGGCGGTCTTCGTTCCCATCAGTTTTATTCCCGGTTCGGCAGGGGTGTTTTACAAACAATTCGGGTTGACCCTTGCCATCGCCATTGTGCTTTCAGCACTAAATGCTTTGACCCTTAGTCCGGCGCTCTCCGCCCTTTTCCTGCGGCCGCTTGCCGGCCACGACCCGGTGAAGAAAAACCTCATCCAACGGTTCTACCAGGCATTTAATGCAGGATTTGACGCCACAACCGAAAGATACCAGCGTTCGGTCGCCTTCCTTTTGCATCGCAAATGGATCGCGCTGGTTGGAATTTTAACATTCGCGGGAACATTCTATTTCCTGTTGCGGACAACACCTACCGCTTTTGTCCCCAATGAGGATCTGGGAATGGTCCTATGTGACATCTCACTGCCTCCCGGAGCCTCCCTTGAGCGGACCGAGGACGTCACAGCAGACATTGAAAGAATAGCCCATAGTATCCCGGAAGTGGAAAACGTGCTGCGAATAGCCGGAAGAAGCCTGATCAGCGGGAATGGCAGTAATTACGGGTTGGTTTTTATGCGGCTAAAGCCGTGGGCGGAACGCACCGGAAAACAGCAGCATCTGGAAAGCATCCTTTCGCAACTATTCGCCAAAACCGCCGGCATCCGGGATGCGCAGGTGATCTTCTTTTCTCCGCCGACGCTCCAGGGCTTTGGCCTCAGCGGAGGTTTTGAGTTTCAGTTGCAGGACAAGACCGGCGGCGACATCACAAAGTTTGCGAAGATCGGGAACGATTTTCTCTCAGCCCTGGCCAAACGCCCCGAGATCCAGTTCGCCTCTACCTCATTCGATCCAAATTTCCCGCAATTCAAGGTGAATGTAAATGTCGCAAAAGTAAAGGAAGCCGGTTTGGCGGTCGACGACGTGCTTAGCTCGCTTCAGGGCTATATCGGCGGCGTCTATTCCTCCAACTTTAATCAGTTTGGAAAGCAATACCGGGTGCTATACCAGGCCGAGCCAGCCTTTCGGACAGGTCCCGAAAGCCTGAATTTTATGCTTGTCCGGAACAAGAATGGCGTTATGGCCCCTATTACTGAATTCATCAACATGGAACGCGTCTATGGCCCGCAGGCGATCTCCCGGTTCAATCTATTTACATCCATCTCCGTCAATGGCGCCCCTAACCAGGGCTTCAGCACGGGTGACGCGATCAAAGCGATCCGGGAAACCGCGGCACGGACCCTTCCCGCCGGCTATGGATATGAATATTCCGGCATCACCCGGGAGGAGCTGTCAGCAGGCGGTCAAACCGGCTTTATCTTCCTGCTGGTGATCTTGTTCGTGTATTTTCTACTGAGTGCTCAGTATGAAAGCTACCTACTTCCGTTTGCTGTCCTGTTATCCCTGCCAATTGGTCTGGCCGGCGCCTTTATATTCGCCCACCTTTTCGGGATCACCAACAACATTTACCTACAGATCGCCCTCATCATGCTCGTCGGGCTCCTTGCAAAGAATGCGATCCTGATCGTCGAATTTGCGCTGAGTCGCAGAAAAAAAGGGATGGATATTATTCCGGCGGCGCTGGAGGGCGCGAAAGCCCGGTTGCGCCCGATCTTGATGACGTCGTTTGCCTTTATACTCGGCCTGATGCCGCTAATGACGGCCTCCGGGGCAGGCTCTAACGGCAACCGTAGCATTGGGACAGCAGCGGTCGGCGGAATGCTTTTCGGAACATTATTGGGTGTATTTGTCATCCCCACCCTCTTTGTCATATTTCAGTCGCTTCAGGAGCGGATGATCAACAAACCTGCTATATGAGCAAGCATTCTACGTTCATTTTTGTATTCATGGTATCCATTATCGTGGTGTCTTCCTGTAAAGTGACAAAGGGGTATCAGGCCCCAGACATCCAATACACGGATTCTTTCAGAGGGGGCGGTATCGGTGATACCACAACAATGGCAACCCTTCGGTGGCGCGAAATTTTTACTGATACTATGTTACAGCGATTGATAGAAAAAGGGATTTCTCAGAACCTTGACCTGCAAATGGCGTATTCCCGGATCCGACAGGCCCAATCCTACTATGAACAGAGCCGCGCCGCTTTCTTACCTGATGCAGACGCAAACGCGGCCGTAGCCAGGACCCGCCTGTCTAAAGTGCAGGGTTTTGGTGTCGTCAGCAATTTTACCGAATACCAGCTGGGAATTTCTGCTGCCTGGGAGGCAGACATTTGGGGTCGCTTAAGTAGCACCAAAAGGGCCAGCCTGGCCAGCCTACTCCGGACAGAAGCGGCGGCCAGGGCAATTCAATCAGCGATCGTAAGCGACATTGCCAGTTTATACTACACCTTATTGGCGCTGGATCAGCAATTGATCATCACCCGGCAGACAGTCCGAAACTGGGATACTACGGTAACTACCATGCGATCCCTGCTGGATGCCGCAAGGGTAACGGAAGCGGCTGTCGTTCAAAGCGAGGCCCAACGATATGTGGCTGAAGTAACGATTCCCGACCTTAGCCAGCAGATCAGGAAGACAGAAAATGCTTTGAGCATCCTGATGGGATCTCCGCCCTTCGCCATTCCCCGTAGCCGCCTGGCTGACGAGTCTGCGGTCGCTGTCCTGAATACCGGGATCCCCGCCCAACTTTTAGCCAATCGGCCGGACGTAAAGCAGGCGGAACAGGCCTATCGCTATGCATTTGAGTTAACGAATGTGGCCCGGACGGCATTTTACCCTTCCCTCACCATTACAGGTTCAGCGGGTTTTTCAAATTCCAGCTTGAGCGGCTTCTTTGGTGCATCCTCCTTTGGCTACAGCATCGCAGGCGGTTTGCTGCAGCCCATTTTCCATCAGCGGCTTAACAAAACAAACCTGGAGGTCGCCAAGGAGCAACAGCGGGTCGCATGGCTTGGCTTCCAAAACACGTTGCTGGTGGCGGGCCAGGAAGTTTCAGATGCCCTTTCACTCCATGTCGCCGCCAGGAATAAAATGCTCGTCCGCGGCAACGAATTGGCGGCGCTCCAAAAGTCCGTTGACTATACACAGAAACTTTTGCAAAATGGCTTTGCGAACTATACGGAAGTGATAACAGCGCGTCAAAGTCTGTTGGCGGCAGAGTTGGGCACCGTTGACGACAAGCTTCAGGAATTGCAGGCTATCGTCAGTTTGTACACCGCATTGGGTGGAGGATGGCGTTAAATCAGAATAATTTCAAATCAAACCGAAAAAATCGCTGTTATGCAATCAACCGAAAAAAGGCTTTTTCCCATCGACGTCCCCTATTTTTTCAAGGTCACAACGATGGAGTCCTTCTGCGCCAGTACAGAATCGCCGGATAACCCCGTCAGATATCCCTATTCCCAGGTAGTTTGGATTACCCGGGGAAGGGGCAATTTTATCATCGACCTGGAAAAGTTTAGTCTGTCCGACAATACGATCTACACGATCCCACCCGGGCGGTTTCACCAATTCAAACCTTCCGGCGAACTTTCAGGGCATATCATCTCCTTCAACGGCGACTTTCTTAACCTCGCCATGGAAGCCCCTGACCGGCCTTTTTTCAAAGAGATTTCCGCAGATCTCAACCGTGTCAAGATGATCGTCTTACAGTCTGAAAACCCTGAACTGCAAGATCTGCTGGCGGATATGGCCCGGGAATTCAGGAATCATCTGACTCTACGGCTCGAGATTCTGAGCAGTCTTTTCAGGATATTCCTGATCTATGTGAAGCGGCTGGCGATTACGACTCGTCAGGAAGATACCTCCTCCCCCAAAATGCGGCTCTACCACAACTTCTATGAAAAATTGGATAAGGAATTCAGAACCATGAAACAAGTTGCTGAATATGCCAATGAACTTGCCGTTTCGCCCAGCTATCTAACGGTCGTTATTAAAAAGGTCTCGGGATATTCGGCAAGCTACCATATCCAGCAACGCATGGTACTGGAAGCAAAGCGATTGGCCATGTACAGCGATGCCAGCTTGAAATCAGTGGCCTATTCGTTGGGGTTTGATGACCTTGGACACTTTAGCAAATTCTTCAAGAATGCCGCCGGCCTCAATTTTAGCGAATTCAAAAAGATAAAAGATCAGGTCGCTTAATCCATCATTGGAAAGAAACGCTTCGATGAAAAAGGCAAATTCGTGGCAGTTAATTTAGTTTTGTTGATTTTTAGACAGGTCCAGCGGTGTGCAGTCTTCGCACCCTATTTATTGCGAACGCGCTCTCAAGCCGTCTCAACTGCTTCAACACCCGGATATTGTTGGCTTCGGCTGCCTGAATAATGCCCTACCCTACCCTGCCTCCCGACGCCACTACCGAATAACCAAATGTTCCAACTCGGGTGTTGCAGCGATTCGGCTCATCTCGGACTGGACGAGAGTGATAACATCCTTTTTGATCTGCCGGAAATTATTGGTCAGCATTTCGGGCGTGACCTCCCGGATAACTGGCAATTCGGCTTAGGCCTCTTCTTCCTCCTTCAGGGCCTAGTGGTCATTGCGGATCCGGCAACAGAAGGTTTTGAGGTCGATGGCCTGGCCGGGGTCGTCGGCTACCGTACCCACAAATTCGCCGGAGGACAGCGAAGCGATGCGGGGGACAGGGATCGAGTTGATCTTGCAGCCGATCTCAACTATCTTTAAATCCCTCCAGTACTTTTGAAAATTGCTGTTTTAAAACCGGAAGATCGTCCTGGGTTATTTGCCAGACGATCTGGAAATTGACACCAAAATACTCATGAATGGAAATATTTCGGAAGCCAATGATATTATTCCATTCTACCTCGGAATACTTCTCTTTTATGGTCGGCGAAATGCGAGCACACGCTTCATCGCTAAGCGGTTGCTTCATAGATCAGAATCTTATCTTTTTCAATGTACGGAAGGACGTATTTAGAAATGCCGTCGCTGGTTACGACATCTACTTTATTATGCAGTAAATCTTCCAGTTCTCTCTGGTAGCTGAAAAATTTCATCCCTATAGGCCTGGAATAATCCAATTCTAACAATATATCGATGTCGCTCGTCCCCTTTGCGGCGGTGTCTCTCGCATAAGACCCGAATAAATAAACTCTCTTCACGGGCTTGTCGGCAAAGTATTTCCGAAGAAGGTTCGTATCATGTGTGGAGAGCGTCATATCACAAATATAATTAACTTTTCGCTGTTCTGCAATGTCTTAGAGCAAGGTTGGCAAGAAGCGTGCAACGCTGAACCAGACTGCCGATAGCCGTGGGCACCTGCGCCAGAATGGATGAAAGCCAATCAGGCCTATTCTGACCTTAGGTTTTTGATAGGGTTGACCATAGCGGCTTTGATGGCCTGGAAACTGACCGTAGCCAGAGCGATGAGGACAGCCAGCGCGCCTGCAAGGCCGAAGATCCACCATTCTATGGCTATGCGATAGGCAAAATTCGACAGCCAGTTATTCATGGAGAACCAGGCGATTGGGATCGCGATTACCAGGGCGAGCAGCACGAGGACGACGAATTCCCCGGATAACAGCATGAACAGGACGGCCGCCCGGGCACCCAGCACTTTGCGGATACTCATTTCTTTAGCGCGTCGTTCGGCGGTGAACATCGCCAGACCCAGAAGACCTATGCAGGAGATGAAAATAGCCAGGGCGGCGAAAGCGTTGGAAAGCCGGTTTGCCACCTGTTCGCTTTTATACAAGCGCTGGTATTCTTCATCGGAAAAAAAATAAGTAAACGAAAATTCAGGATTCAGGGTTTTGGCAATTTGCTCAAGGCCGGCCAGGGCCTGCGGGGTTTTCCCCGGTTCGGTGCGCACGAGGGCCGATCCATGGCTACCGGGAGCCGCCATCCGGATGATCAGGGGTTTAATGGGTTCATGCAGAGACGTATAATGAAAATCCTTCAACACACCGATGATCGTGCCTTTTTTACCCCATTGGGTTAGCCACTTGCCGATAGGATCTTTATAATTGATAATTTTCAGGGCTGCTTCGTTGATGAGGTAACCCGCTGAATCGGAGGCGAAGTCCCGGGAGAAGTCACGGCCCTGCAGCAGTTTCAGATCCATAGTCTTTACCAGATCATAACCGGTGGCGGCTTGTGTGAACATCGGCGTTGCATTGGGGTCTTTGCCCTCCCAGAAAACGCCGCCGATCTGATTTTCTATATCAGAGGGGGACTGGGTTGAAATGCGGGACAGACTTTGAATACCTGGCGTCCGCAGTGCCAGCTGACTGAACAGCTCGAATTTATTTGCCAGCTCTCCTTCCAGGGGAATATAAAGCAGGTTTTGCCGACGGTAACCCAGGTTGGTCTGCTGAACGTAATTGACCTGCCTGGAAATGATGAGGGTACCGACGATCAGCACGATCGACAGGACGAACTGGAAGACCACCAATCCCTTTCTCAGCCTGCCGGCGGTTTGACTGAACAGAAGGCTGCCTTTTAAAACGCGGATGGGTTTAAAAGAGGAAAGTAACAGCGCAGGATAGGACCCCGCGATCAGGCCTGTCACCAGGGTCAGGGCCGCCAATCCGAGCCAGAAATAGCTATTGGTAACCGGCAGCTCGATCTGCTTGCCTGTCCATTGGTTGAAGAGCGGAAGCAGCAGGCTGGCTCCTATCAGGGACAACAGAACGGAGAGGGAAGTAATGAACACGGCTTCGCCCAGGAACTGTCGCACCAGAGAGGAACGGAGTGCGCCGGCCACTTTCCTGACGCCGATCTCTTTGCCCCTCCTGGCAGAAAGGGCCGTCGTCAGGTTCATGAAATTGATACAGGCGATCAGCAATATAAAAACGGCTACCAGGCTAAAGATCCTTATGTATTCGATACGACCGCCTTCTATCCGGCCGTTCTTGAAATTGGAATACAGGTATCCGTCTCCGAATCGCTGCATGTCCAGCTCGATCCTATAACTGGCGGTTTGTTCTTTATTATAGCCATCGAGGAATTTTTTGATCTTTGTTCGCACGACCATCGGGTCGGCACCCGGCTTTAGCAGGAGATGGGTATTCGGGCCATTGGCGTTCCAGTTTTTTATGGATGCATTATATTCCTCTAAGGTGCGCCAGTTGATCAGGAAATCGAATTTTTGAGAGGCATTGTTTGGACAATCGGCGAATACCGCGGTGACGCTCAGGTCCTTATTGTTGTTACACCGGATCGTTTTCCCAAAGGCGGCGCCGGCGCTGCCGAAAAACTGTTTTGCCATTTTATCCGAGATGGCCAGACTAACGGGAGAGTTTAATGCGGTGAGGGCGCTGCCTTCTAACAGGGGATAGCTGAACATTTTGAAATAATCGGAGTCTGCGAAACCTCCTTCCATTTTGATTATTTTGTCCGCGGCTTCAAAAGTGAGTTTGTCCGGGATAGCGGAACCGCTGGCATATTCGATCTCCGGGATCAGCCTTTTTAATTCAGGCGCCAGCGGTCCCGGAGTATAATATCCGGCATTTATCTTCCCGTCTACATATACCCGTTCAAATACCGTGTAGAGGCGATCCCCATTTGCATGAAAATTGTCCATGTTTCGTTCGTCCTGTACCCATAGAAAGATCAGGAGGCTGCAAGTCAGACCGAGGGCCAGGCCGAGGATATTGATCAACGAAAAAACTTTATTGTTCTTAATGGCCCTCCAACCTATCCTGAAAAAGTAGTTAAGCATAATGGCGATTTTAATTCCAAACCAATACCGTCTGATAAGCTGATTGCGCACCATTGCTCCACACGATCTTATAGACCCCCTTATTCAACCCATGCAAATCGACCCGCACCGGGCCGGAATTCGGCGGGAGGATGACCGTCCGAACCACATTGCCGCTCATATCGGTGACGGTGATCTTTGATGTATTGGCCGATGGCGGAACCGGGACATACAGCGACCCTATTGCCGGATTGGGGTACCCCGACAGCGTCGAGGCAACCATTGGCATTTTGATGACGACCATCGGACTGCTGGTGATATGACCCGCCGTATCGATGATTCTCAGATAGTAATAATTCAGGCCGGTGCGGTCCACCGAGTCGATGAACGTATAGGAAGCGGAGTCTTTTCGCTGAGAACCTACTACGCCCACCGGGCTGAAATGCGCGGTATCGGTACCCTGCTCGACCTCGTAATTGGCAATGGACTGGTCATACACCGTCTGCCACTGGAGTTCGGGGCGGAGGCCCGCGGGACCAATCGTCAGGTTCACCAACCGGAATACGTGGGGCTTTGTCGTGTCCCCCGAGGTCGAATCGACGAAGACGAAGCCCGGCAGCGAATCCAGTCCATGCGGACCTGAAATGAATACCAGCCCGCTCGCGCCCGTACCGACAACGGCATTGATCAGGCTATCGCTCTCGACGGTAAACGACTGCGCGTTGACGCCCCCGAATCGGACCACGTTGACGGTAGTCAACCCCGCGCCATAGAGATGCACGGTCGTCCCCGTCCTGGCACTGTCGGGGCTGAAGGAATACAACAGGGTATGCACTACGGTCGAATCCACGAACACAAATCCCCCAAGCGAATCGGGTCCATTGGGCGTCGACACCCATACCTGTCCGCTGGCGCCCGTACCCACCGTCGCATTGATCAGCGTATCGTTGACAACGGTGAAGGAAGCTGCGTTCACGCCGCCGAAACGGGCCCCCGTCGCCCCGGTGAAGTAGTTGCCATGGATCTGCACAACCGTGCCCGTCCTACCGCTGGTGGGTGTGAAGAAGCGGAGATGTGCGGCCGGCGGTCCAATATAAGTAAAGCCGGCCAGGGAAGCACTGCCGGAAGGAGTGGTGACGGTCACCGTGCCGGAGGAGCCATTCCCCACGACGGCGCTTATCTGGGTATCCGAGAGCACGCTGAAGGAAGCCGCCGGCGTCCCACCGAAACTGACCGCGGTCGCCCCGGTGAAATGGCTCCCGTTAATGGTCACCACCGAGCCGGGATTTCCATAAGGGGGCTTTATGGACATGATCTGGGGGGTACCCGCCGTCGTCGTGAAGGTAAATCCGGCAAGGGAGTCGAGGCCATGCGGACCGGAAACAAAAACCTGACCGCTAGCGCCTGCACCCACTATCGCATAGATCAGCGTATCTGTCGCGACCGTGAAGGACTGGGCGTTGACCCCGCCAAACCGGACGATATAGATGCCGGTGAAGGCCGTGCCACGGATGCGGATGGTATCGCCGCTCTTTCCACTGGCAGGCGTGAAAGATTGGATGACCGTATGCACCGGCGTCGTGTCCTGGTACACAAATCCCGCGAGCGAATCCGGCCCGTTGATACCGGACACCCACACCTGACCGGTCGCGCCGGTGCCGACCGTCGCATTGATCAAGGTGTCCGAGGCGACCGCGAAGGACTGGGCGTTAACCCCGCCGAAACTCACCCGGTTGGTACCCGAGAACGAGTTCCCATGTATTTGTACTGTGGTTCCGGTCTTCCCGCTGGTGGGCGTGAAGAAGCGGATATGCGTAGGTCCTGCCGGAGGAATATAGGTAAAGCCTGTCGCGGAAGCGAGGCCGAAAGGAGTGTTCACGTTGACGCTACCCGTGGACCCATACCCCACTGTCGCACGGATAACGGAGTCCGATACAACGGTATAGGTGGACGCCGCCGTCCCGCCAAAACTGACCGCTGTGGTCCCGGTAAGCCGGGTACCGCTGATGGTCACCACTGTACCCGGTGATCCGCTTGTGGGCATATAGGAATAGATAAGCGGACTATCCGACGTGGAGAAAATGAATCCCGCAAGGGAGTCGTTCCCATTCGTACCCGAAACGAATACCTGACCGCTGCTGCCATGACCCACGACCGCATTGATCATCGTATCCTGGTACACAGTAAAGGACAGCGCGCTAAACCCGCCGAACGCGACATAGGAGGTACCCGTAAAGCCGCTGCCATGGATCGACACGGTCGCCCCCGTCGAGGCGCGAACGGGAGTAAAATAGCTGATATGGGTTTGCTGTGCCGATAGGCGGTTGGCCAAAAAACAGGTCAGGAAAAGAAAAAGCAAGGCGAGGCCAGATCGTATCTTCGGGTATAGATGGGTCATAGAAAAGGTGTTTGGCCTAAGATATACAATTTAACCCAAATCCCCTAATGCAGCAACGAAGAATCTGACTAAGAAAATGACTTGATGAGAGACGTTATTCCTATTGAGATAGCCGCCCCTAATATCATGGCGCAAAACAGGTACGCCCGCCAATCGATCTTAAGGAATTTATTTTGAGGCAAACCGAAAATTTTTAAAAAAGACTTTTTGCCTGCAATTGCTATAATGATCGTAGCAACGATCCAAAAAATTATGGCAAATTTTGCATAGTCCATGACCGGAGAGTTTAAATAAAGTTACAGCTTTATTGTTTTACTCTTTTTAATTGATTATCTCAGGATTGCCTGCGACAGTCCTGCAGTTTACTTTTCGCCCCCTCCCCTCCCCTCGTCCGGGGGAGGCGGTTTTTCTCGGATTTTGGTGGAGTGCTTGTACTATTTACCAGGCCAAATAAAAAAACCGTCCGGATGGTCCGAACGGCTGCAATATTGTTCTACGATCAGGTCTATTTTTTCTTCTTCCTCATGTTCTTCTTCACCTCTTTTACAAAGTCAACAGGCACTTCTGCCAAAGCGGCGATTTCATCGATGGAGTGAGTGGTCTTTGTTAAGAGATTTTTTACAAATACCCCATTTTTTTCCTCTACATAGAGTTCTTTTAAGATATCCATAGTGTTCTTTTTACCGGTAATCTTATCGATTTCTCTCTTAAAGGTACGAATTGTTTCCGGTTCTTCAAAAAGGATATACTTATCCAGGAATCTCAAAATTGCCTGCAGCTTTTCTTTTTCGAAAATGCCGTTATCATACAATTTCCTGAAAATAAATAGTTTCCCTTCGAGCAGTTTTTTGTCGACATTCTTTCCTTTCAAGAGAGCCTTCTTAGCGGTCAAAACAACCCAGGCAAATGGGTTTTTACTCTCCGCCAACTCCTTATCTGAATAGTCGAGGATAGAGAGCATATTGTAATCATATTGCACCCGGGTATTCATGAATTCGTACTTGTAGCTTCCCTTGAATTGCTTACCGTCAGGCCCGCAAAAAATGGCAATTGCAACTACCGGCTTATGGTGGCGGTCAAAACAACGGTAGTAATAACGAAACATCCTCTCTGGGAATAAAGGCCGGTCCTTCGCCTTCGTTATATCCTGCACCTCGACGTGAACAAGTATCCATTCCTCTCCCCCATCCTTTCGGAAAACCTTGACCAGGTTATCTACGGATCTGACATCCGTTTTTTTTCCAGGCCCAGCGTTTAGCTCGGCGAGTTCCTTATCGAGGTATGCAAATCTTTTTTGAAAATCAAATACCTGATCCGCATTGGGAAAAACGAACCGTAGGAGATCGTCTAATACCCACTGCAAAACACCCTTCCACAAAATATCCTTATTGTGCTGCATACATTAAGATTAGTAATAATGCAATCTGCCCATCTCAGTAATGGGCCATCAAAAATGACGGGTAATAATTGGTGTAAGTAGGGTTGACTTAAATAGCGAGGGACACTACGAATATAGTAAAACAGTGAGCAGAAAAAAAATTATTCTAACGTAAATGCACGGGCAGGAATCAGACTTTAAAATTTTTATGAGGAGTTTACACGCGTCCCGGGGGCAGGCAATTCGCAGGTAAACGCGGGTAGCGCAGTTATCAGCCCGGCCGAAGATACCAGCGTTCATCATCGATCGGAGGCAGATACACAGCCATTTCTTCCGGCTCGTACCAAAGGGAAACGCCCTCCGGTGTAAAGACAAAAAGCTCATTAAAGTCGCCCTGCACATATAGGAGCACTTCTTCCACTTCAAGCCGGGCGAATACCGCCTTCATCCCTTCCGCTTGCTCATACACATCCCACTCACCACCGTATTGGAAGTGTAGGGAGTATAGGGAATAATGGGAAACAAAATAAATTAAAAAGCAAAGACATGCCACCTCGTCAGTGGTATCGGGAAATCGCCTTTCTGCCTGCAGCTGTTTTTGAGCATCATAGAACCGCCATGCCTCCTTCGCTTCAAAAGAAGCGTAAAGCGGATGACGTCTGTTGACCGCGATTGACTCAACCCCTATTTCACCTTTTCTTACAGCCAGCAATTTGTTCCAGGCCTCAGGCAATTCGATGGTTTCCAGATCTCCCTGATCAACCGCCACCGGCGCTTCTTTGAGCAACCAATGCAGGTCATAAGAACCTCTTTTTTCCAAACTTGCTATATAGCGCCAGGTAAAGACCTCTTTCAGGTCATCGAATTGGGGATGATCTTCAACGTCCCTGATATCCCTATCTAATTGGGATACAGGCTTGCCATCGAATACAGGGTTTTCAGGGACCCATTCAGGAACAAGATCAACATTGTCCATCAATGCGGGAAAGTCGATCTCCTTCCACACTTGATCCGAGTTCCCGGCCGCTGGTTCTGCCGGGAAGAACCAATAGAATTGCTTAGGAAAGCTCCAGATAATCCGGCAATTCAGAAGGGCATACTCATTGTCGAACAACCCCCTATTGGCACCGATCAGCGCCTCGATCTCCTGATCGAGGCGCTGCACCACAAGGCTTGAAATACGGTCGTTTAGATCCAATCCCCTTCTCGACACATTCAATTCACCCACTTCGGGCTCCACGATGTCCAGTTCCATATACGCTAACAAGGAACCTCCCCAAGCGATCTGGTCCGTCACCTCCACCCGGATGCCATTCATGCTGTATTCGACTTCTTCAAAGCCGCATTGCCAGTAATATCCGGAGGCCATCCTCAGGACTCGGCGCTGCCCCTCTATATCGCGTTCATTTAAATAGAAAAAAGAGTTTCCTCCTTCCAACCGGAAATAGGGGAAATGCATTCTATAGTAACCTATACCGTCGATGAAACCCTCGTCCATCAGGAATCCGGTCCTCCGGCCAATGTCGGCCACGACATCCATGCTGTTTATAACCTCATTCGCACGCCTCTCCACTTTATTCCGGATATCTGCCACATCATTTGTCCAGCCCGGGGCGATGGCCAGCTCCTGTTGGTTGAGGTAGGAGCGATAGCGCAGCATGCAAGGTGTTCTTACTATTTCTCCCTTGAGAAAGCTAAAGAACCGAGCATCCCAACTCTGGATAGCCGCTGCTACTTCCTGCTTTAGCCTCAGCCGGACCTCAGTCCCCCCCGAAGTAAGCCCGGCCCTGACCAGCTCCCCAAAATCATGCGTCCCATTGATCTCGAACTGCCAGCCCATGGATTCCGTAAAATGATAGCCGGTGTTCAGCTCCCGCTGCGTCCGGACGATCAACTTGTCGGCCAGCATAAAATAGCTGAGAACGCCGATGCCGAACCGGCCCGTTCTCTCCAGAGCGAATCCCCGACTGCGGCATTCCCTTTCCAGCTGCTTGATCTCATGCCGCCCGGAAGCCCCGCTTTGCAGAAAGAACTGCTCGATGATCCCTTTGGTCATCCCTACGCCCTGATCCTTACAGATCAGCCAGATGCCATCTTCCTCCTTCACCAGGCTCAGATCGATGGTATACAATCCGCACAGGCTTTCCAGGTGCACGGCCGGGTCGAGGTTTTTGGTGATGATCTGCCAGGCGATCTGTTCCTTCACGGCATCAAAAGCATTCTGGATGAGCTCACGGTAAGCCCAGATGGCGTCCCCGTATAACTGGTGCCCGCCCAGCAGCTCGAGGAGTTTGGCCGTATTCGGCTGGAACGCTCCATTGATGAATTCGTAGGAATCCTTTTCCGGCCGGATATCCCGCTTGACCACGGGATCGATGACCCATTCATAGCCCCTGACAGGCATGGCAGGAGAATGCGACAGCGGTTTCCGCCTGATGAGCTCATCACACAGCTTCAGCTCGGCCTCGATCTGGCTTGCCGTCTCTTCGACGGCTTTATGGATGAAAGCTTTCTGCGGCCGGGCATGCACCGTATAGGTGTTACCGCTTTCCAGCAGGCGGAAGGGGTGATCTTTCAACCAGAATTTGAGGCTGCCGGGCTCGATCTGTCGATGATTCAGAATGACCTCAGGCGTCCGTTCCGGGTCGTTTTCCATGACATCCGCCACCCGCAGACACATAGCCAGATAGCGTAAATGAACGATCATTTCCGGGGTGACTGGCCGGGGATCGAAGGACTCCTGTAACAAATGATCCAATCCGTAGTGATGACTCTTGCAGATCAGGATCAGGTCGTCCACCCAATAGGGATAGTGGGGTAATTTTTCGCCGGCCAGGTTCTTTTTTATCCAATCGCCGCTCCAGTCGTTATGTTTATGGCGGATGTAATAGGAAAGTAGATAATTGATGAGTGGAGTGTCCGTCACTATTTGTGCCCGCACGTCCAGGGAGCCGGAATGCGGATCGCCGTCGATCCATTGCTGCAGGTCATTAATTTCCTGCTCAGACAATCCCTCCTTCTTCTCTGTCAGGTACCTGCGAAGCCGCTGTACTTTTTCGTATTCCGGGCTCATCCCCATATCGTGCAGATAAGCGCACAGCAGCAGCATTCCCAACTCATAGTCGCTAAGGAATTCTTTTGTCCCCTCCGGGATCAGTTTCCACATCCGTTCCGCCACACGAAAGGAGTGCCCACTGTCATGCAGCGTAAAATCTTTAGGAGTAGTTGCGCCCTGGTCCAGGATCAGCTCGATGGCCGGCATCACAGGCGGCCGGTTGAGCAAATTGCACATGGCATCGGCATGAGGGCTTTTTCGATCGGCTAAGGTTTGATAGATCCGTGTCCCGGACCAGGTTGGTTTTGCCATACAATTGCTTATTTTCCCAATGCTTGAACAGCTCTTCCAACTAAAATAGGTAATTTCCTTCATTGATGCCAGCCCAATGGTTAATCCCCTCAAAAGCGGGGTTGATGTCTATTTGAAGTTGGCGATCTCAATCAGCTTTTTTACATCCTGCACTATGATAACCCTGCCTTCCGTGACAAGGATCCCCTGCTCCTTGAAATCGGACAATATCCGAACGATATTCTCCCGCGTAGTACCTACCAGACTGGCAAGGTCCTCCCTGGATAAATTGATCCTTACCGGCATACCAGGCTGAAAATTACTTTTATATTTTTCGCGCAGTACGATCAACTGCAAAGCAAATCTTTCCCGCACCGCTCGTTTGGAAAATAAGGTAAGCGTATTGGCCAGAACGGTGAATTCATGGCTGAGAACCTTCAGGAGTCTCGCACTCAGGACAGGCGAACGCTTCAAAACGGCTAAAAAATCCTCGTTGGGGATAAAGGCGATGATGCTGTGCTCCAGAGCCGCGGCAGAATCCGGGTAGCGCTCCTCCGCCAGGACAGCATGATACCCGATAAACTCACCCGCATTGGCGACATAAATGATCTGCTCTCCGCTTCCTTCCACCGCCTTATACTTCTTTACCTTTCCCTCCTTGATAAAAAAAATGCCCGATGGGTAGCTGCCTTCCCTGAAAATGATCTCATTTTTTTGATAAGCCTGTTCGCTCTGATGGGCCACAAGCACGGAAATATCCTCTGCCGCAAGATTGGCGAGGATCGAATGACTCTTAAAGTCCCATTTATCAATTGGGAATAGTTCTCTGATACTCATGATCCTGCGTAAAGGTAGCGATTAAAAAATTGATAAATATCACTTTTCGCAGTGACAAATAGGTGTTAGCGCGCTCTCCATTGTGCGGTAATTTTACCCCGGATGACCTCCACCTCACCAAACCTAAGTCGCCCCCATCTGGACTACTGGTTCCATTCTGAAAGGCAGTTGCAAATACTCTATCCAAGAACGATCCAGCTATTAGCGGACAAACATTGGACTCCTCTCCCGGTCACCAACCTGGTTGTTCAGTTCCTTGCCATCCAAAAGGGAGCCAGGGTCCTGGATATCGGCAGTGGCGTGGGGAAGTTCTGTCTCGCTGGCGCGTATTTAAAACCCGAAGCCACTTTTTATGGCTTCGAACAGCGAAAACATCTTGTGGCTCACGCGGAAAAAGCCAGAGTAATACTCGGCTTGAAGAATGTTCGTTTCTTTCATCAGAATATCATCCAAATGGATTTCTCCCATTTCGATCACTTTTATTTTTTTAATTCTTTCTATGAGAACCTCGCTGATACGGAAAAGATCGATGACACCGTCCAATGCAATCCCGAGCTATACGATCTCTACCATAGCGTCCTGCTTCAGAAGTTGAAAGCCATGCCCACCGGCACCAGGCTGGTCACCTTTCATTGCTTCGAAGGGATGACATCCGCGGGCTACCAATTGATGGAAGAGCATATAGGGCTCTTGTTACGGTTTTGGATGAAAAAGTAAAATTTGTCAAATGTGTCCTGAAAAAAAACAAGTCACTCACAGCTACATCCGGGCTTTGCTACATCATAAATGTCCCCGTTGCAGAACAGGCGATATGTTCAAAGTATCCAACTCCTACCGGCTGAAACATTTTATGAAAATGTATGACCGGTGTCCCGTCTGCGATCAGTTGCTGGAAATAGAGGTAGGGTTTTACTATGGGACAAGCTACGTAAGCTATGCCCTTACGGTTGCCCTATCCGTCGCTACCTGCACCGTATGGTGGGCATTGATCGGGTTTTCCTTGCAGGACAGCAGGTTCTTTATATGGATGGGGTGTAATATGGCCCTCTTACTCTTCGCCCAACCCTATTTGATGAGATTGTCCAGGGCAATATGGTTGTCATTCTTTGTACGCTACAACGAGAATTGGCGTACGGAAAAGCCGGCCGAACCGGAACGACTGGGAAGCAAACCCGGATGAGTAGTAAAAATAAAAGGTGACTGATGTTTCGACCAAAATTGTTGGATACAATAAAAGGGTATACCGGCACTCAGTTTCTTCATGATCTGCTTGCCGGCCTGATCGTAGGGATCGTGGCGCTTCCACTGGCCATCGCATTCGGCATCGCCTCCGGTGTTTCACCGGAAAAAGGCCTGTTCACGGCGATCATCGCCGGTTTTCTCATTTCGGCCTTGGGCGGCAGCCGCGTGCAGATCGGTGGCCCCACGGGGGCCTTTATTGTGATCGTTTACGGAATTGTTCAGCAGTACGGGTTAAACGGCCTGATCATCGCTACCTTCCTCGCTGGGATCATGCTGATCGGCATGGGAATGGCGGGCCTGGGTACGGTGATCAAGTTCATTCCCTATCCCCTGGTGGTCGGATTTACCAGCGGGATCGCCCTGGTCATCTTTTCTTCCCAGATGAAAGATCTCCTCGGGCTCGACATCAAGACCGTCCCCGCAGATTTCCTGGAGAAATGGCGAATATACGCCTTGCATATCCGTCACATGAATGGATATGCCTTTCTTATCGCATTGGGAACCGTCCTGATCACTCTTTTTTGGCCGCGGGTTACCTATAAAATACCGGGTTCGCTTATCGCCATTCTTATCACCACCCTGCTCGTGCAATTATTTCGCCTGCCGGTGGAGACCATCGGCAGCAGGTTTGGCGAGTTTTCATTCACGTTCGCTTCTCCCGGCATTCCCCGCCTCGACCTGGCAACGATTCGCCACATGATCCAGCCCGCATTTACGATCGCCCTGCTTGGCGGGATCGAATCACTGCTGTCGGCCGTGGTAGCAGATGGGATGATCGGGGGGAACCACCGGTCCAATACGGAACTTATCGCCCAGGGGATCGCCAATATATCATCGGCAATTTTTGGCGGAATACCTGCCACCGGCGCCATCGCCCGTACCGCCACCAATATCAAGAATGGGGGCCGAACCCCCGTCGCCGGGATTATCCATGCAATGGTACTACTTCTGCTGATGCTGTTCTTCGGTCATTGGGCCGCCCTTATCCCTATGGCAACCCTGGGGGGCATCCTGGTAGTCGTAGCGTACAATATGAGCGAGTGGGAGAATTTCATCGCCATCCTGAAAGGACCCCGAAGCGATATCGCCGTGTTGCTGACCACCTTCCTGCTTACGATCCTCGTAGATCTTACAGTAGCCATCGAAATAGGTATCGTGCTGGCGGCTTTCCTTTTTCTTCGAACAATGGTTAAAACCAGCGAAGTCAGCATTTGGAGCGGCGCAAACAAAGAAGAAGAGACATTCAACGCAGAAAAAGCGGGGATCGCCAATTACCGTGCCCCCCCAAAGCATACGGAAATATTCGAGATCACCGGTCCCTTATTTTTTGGCGCCGCATATAAATTCAAGGATGCGCTGAGACAAATAGAGCGCCCGCCCAAAATATTGATCATCCGCATGCGCCGGGTTCCCGTCATCGATGCTACCGGGATCAGGGTTTTAAAAGACGTTCACAGGGAACTCAAACAAAAAGGAACAAAGCTCATTTTGTCCGAGGTAACGAGTGCGGAGCTGATAAGAACCTTAAAGGATACCCGCCTCCTGTTTAGCATCGGCAAGGCAAACGTAACGGAGACTTTCGAGCAGGCGTTGAAAAGAGGCCAGGAGGCAATGAGCGGAGAGATCATTGACAATCAGGCGTAAGACAATAATATGAGAACCGAAGACAAAGAGAATTTCGTCCCGGCCACCCCATTTACATTGGAGGAGCTGGAAAAGTTAAAGGCCCGGGGGTTCAACCTTGTTCGCGTAAATGCGTTTACACAGGACAGGCACATGGACTATATGGAGCCCCGGTATTTTATGCTTACGCCTTTAAGAAACCTTCCTGATGATATAAACCAAAAGGGCATTTACGAGCCTATCGAAAGCGAACTCTTGAAGAGTTGGGCAACAAATCCCGACGAGGGTATCAAGGTTTTTGTGGGTCACAGCCCGTCTGATCAGGTATGAATTATAATTACCGCTTCTAACAATATATTGTTAATCTTACAAACCTGAAGTCAGTTTCATTCCGATCGCAAATTTTTGACCGGATTAGCCATCGCCGCCCTGATCGATTGAAAGCTGACCGTGATCAAAGCGATCAGGATCGCCCCCGCACCCGCCAGCGGGAACACCCACCAAGCGATCGGCTCCCGATATGCAAAGTCCCGCAGCCAGCGTTCCGTCAACCACCACGCCACTGGCGCAGCAATCACCAGCGACAGCAGCACCAGACCCACAAATCCTTTATTGAGTAAAGCCGCAATATCGGCCGTGGTCGCCCCCAGCACCTTCCGAATGCTGATCTCCGCCGCCTTCCGCCGCGCCGTGAACAACGCCAGCCCAAAGAGACCCATACAGGAGATAAAGATGGCCAGGACCATGACCGCCCGGACTATCGCAGCCGTCTTCTGCTCCGTTTGATACAGGTTCGCAATGAATTCATCCAAAAAGGCGTAACTGAACTTCCCATGCGGGTAAACGTCTTTGTACACCTTTTCCATAGCTGCAAGCGTCTTCTTCACCTCTTCGGGGCTCTTCCCTTCACTCGCCAGCCTGACCCCAAGAAAGTGTTCGAACCCGGGAACATTACCGATTACTTCAGCCGCTATGGGGTCTTTGAATGAACTTTGGTGGAAATCCGCCACAACGCCTACAATGGGGAATGCTTTATCATTGGAATATAGCAATTGACCGACCGCATCGGCGGATCGCCCGAACCCAAGCCTTCGGGCCGCCGTCTCATTAATGACCCATTCGGTAAGGGTGTCGCTCCGCCTGATGTTCCGGCCCGCTACGATCCGCAGCCCATAGAAGGGGATGTATTGCTCATTCCCGTAGTCCATCATCGCCATCAGCGTGATATCCTCCTTGCCCTTGTGCTTCAACGTCATAAACGTGGCCCCCCACCCGAGGGGTGCTTCTGCCTCCCGGACGACCCGGGTGATCCCCGGCAGCTGTCTGATCTTCTGCTCCAGCACTTTTATCGTGCCGGTGGTATCGAACATCCCATAGCCGACCCTGACGGTCACGATGGCGTCGGTCCTGAAGCCATAATCGGTCTCCAGCATATACCGGATCTGGTTGCCTATGAGGAGCGACACGATAATAAAGACCAGCGAGATCGTGAATTGAAAAACGATCAGGCTTTTCCGTAGCAGCCACTTCTCCCCCCCTTTTTGCTCACCACCGCCTTTGAGGCTCAGGACCGGAAGATAGCCTGCCAGCACCTTTGCGGGATAGAAGCCGGCCAGCAAGGTGGTGACCACCGTTATCCCTGGCAGAAAAAACAGTGTAGCCGGGTCGGTCGGCCGGAAATGCACACCTGTAGGTATATATTCCCGGAACCAGGCCATGACAGGTCTTACCAGCAACGCGGCCATCGCCACTGCCAGGACCGTTATCAGGGCGGTTTCGGTAAGAAACTGCGCGACAATGCCTGACCGTCCGCTACCGAGCGCCTTGCGGACGCCGATCTCTTTCGCCCGCTGGATCGACTGTGCAGTGGACAGGTTCACAAAATTCACCGTCCCGAGGATCAATATAAAGACGGCGATCCCCATCAGCATATACAGTGTCGGCGAATGGGCCTTTCGCATGTCGTCATCGCCATAGTCAGCATTGAAGTGGATGTCCGCCAGTGGCTGGAGCAGGATGCGGAACGGATGCGCCGAATTACTCCCGACCACCTGGCGCCCGATCACCTGCAAGCTTGCCGACACCTGTTGCGGTTTGACACCTTTTGCAAGTCGGATAAAACACCGCGGCCAGATCAAAGCATTCGGGCCGCCGCCATTCCTCGCCCAATCATCCATATGTCTTTTATCCTTGAGGAAGCTCGCATTTATGGTGGCGAAGGAAATGAATGCGGAATAGGGCAGGTCGGTATTCCCTGTCCAGTCCTTCACGATACCCCCCACGCGCACCCGCAGCGAGTCCTGGTAGACCAATTCCTTACCGATGTACGACCCGGCCGGCAGGGAACCAAAATACTGCCGGGCCTTGTTTTCAGTCAGCACTGCAGTAAATGGCTGGCGAAGCGCACCTGGGTCACCGACCAGCCATTGGTATTTGAAGATCGAGAACCAATTGTCATCCGCTATAACATAATCACCTAGCCGGTCCTGGCCTTCCACTTTGGAAGAGAACTGCGCCGCTGGCCTGTTAGCATAGGCGGGAACGGTCACAGGGGTGCGACCGTCAGACAGAAAATAGGTCGTCACTACTTCGACCCCTGGGATGGTCCTGCGAATGGCATCTGGCATAGGCGGGACAATATACGAGCTCTTGAATTCATTACTTCCGTTGCCCACGCGGTAGATCCTGTCGCCACCGGGATGGAACCGGTCAAAGCTGAATTCATAATGAGCCACCAGCCAGATGACGATACAGCTACAGATGCCCAAGGCAAGACTGAAGACGCTGATCAGGGTATACAGCCTGTTCCTGCCGATGATCCGCCAGGCGATGCGGAAGTAATTCTTAAGCATTGATGCAATTTTGGGGATATCTCTCCGCCAACCAATTCCGTACCGCCCTGCAATCAATTAATTTCCAAATATTTGCACTCGTTCGCTTCCTCCGACTGTCCGCTTTTGATACTGTAGTGCCCGTTTTCGCGCTCGCCATGTTCGGTTTTGTTGGCCACTGCGTCACTCCATTCGCTGCACCCATTGACTTCGCCAGGCCGGCGCCTCGAAGGGATCTGCAAAATACTGCGTCTCATGCACGACCTTTCCGTCGCGGAACTCCATAATACTCACGGTGTATGCAGGCCGCCCCTGGTAGGTGATGATGTATTCCGTGACCCAGAGATCGCCTTTTCCGAGCATTCGCCTGACATTGAAACCTGACGGCTTACCCGGATGATGACTCCGCAAGGCCTGCAAATTGCTCCGCCCGAGGATCCGTTCGCCAGACTGGGGATAATCACAGATGGCATCGTCAGCGTAAATGTCATGTTCCGTGGTTGCGTCGCCGACTGCCGACGCGTGCCAGTGCGCATTCAGGGCTTCGCGTATTTGTTCTTCTTCCATTTTTATTTAGATTTTAGAGTATTTCTACATAGCCGCCCGTACCATTCACCCGGATCCGCTGTCCGTCTTTGATCAGCCGGGTAGCATTCTCCACTCCGACAACGGCTGGTAAGCCATATTCCCGGGCGATAACTGCTCCATGGGTCATCAGCCCACCCACTTCGGTGACCAGGCCTTTTATGGATACAAACAACGGCGTCCAACTGGGGTCGGTAAAGGTGGTGACTAAGATATCTCCATCCTCTATCTCAGCGTCTTCCATCCTTAGAATGACCCGTGCCCGCCCTTCTATAACCCCGGAAGAAACCGCTAGTCCGGCAATGGCGTCGGCCGGGAGGTTCTCCCGGTGGTACTTACCCGCAATGATCTCACCGTCCGACGTGCTGACCCGGGGCGGAGTAATTTTTTCATATTGTCGGTACTCGGCTTTTCGTTTGGTGATCGTCTGGTACTCGAGTTTGTTTGTGCGCACCGCTTCGCGAAGTTCTTCGAAAGTGAGATAGTAGATGTCTTGTTTTTCTGAAATAACGTTGGCTTGTACGAGTCGTTCGGCTTCTTTGAGTAAAGCCTGTTTATAGACAAAGTAGCGATTAACCATGCCGTATTTTGGATATTCCCGATAGCCGGCGAAATTCCGGATGAGGCTGATCATGCGTTTTGTCTCTTCGGCTTTTTCGCTACCGCCCGGTAATTGCCTGAGTCGCTCCAGCAACTCCTGCTCTTTTTTCAAAGCTTCCTGCAGCCCTTGCCCGAATTTCTGTTTACTCGCACCAGGTGGAAAGTTTTTGAGATGGTTGAGGATCAGCGGGACAAGTATACCGGGTTTTTCACTCCAGCGGGTGTTGGTGAGATCGATCTCCCCGGCACATCGCATTCCATATTTATCGAGATAGGCCTGGATAGCCTGTTGGGTTTCCTTTCCGCCATTGAATTTGACCAGTTGATCCAAAAAGTTGTCGGCTTTTACGCGTTGCAGAAAGGCAATTACATCCGGGTAAGGCCGGATCACGTCTGCGACGTCCAGCAGCGCCAGGCCCATTTCCGAAGTAATATTGTTGGGTACGGATTGAGAAAGCGTGTCTGCCGCGTTCTTTTCTCCTAGCCAGGTCATCATGTTCTTGTTGATCCATGATGAGGCATGCTGGACAACCATGATCAGGTCCAGGCTTTTGGTTCTAAAAAGGTCCTTTTTTATTTGCTGGAGGTCTTCCAAAATGAATTCAAAAAGATCCGAGCCCGACTTCGTTTGGATGTTTTGCTTTAACGCTTCTATCGAGGTTTGACTATGGTTGATCAGATCAGCAGCAATTGCCGGATCGTTTACGAATCCTGCCGGAAAAGTCCAGGACATTACTTTATTGGCGGCGCTTTCATCCGGTTGTGTTTTGTCATCGGGCGACGATCTTGTATATTCTTCCCGCTCAACGAGGGTCAGGAGCGCGTCCTTTATCAACGGGTCGCCTTGCCCCAGCATACCTATTGTTTTTTCTCTGCTGGCCGGCGAAGCGAGGAGCGGTTGGATGTCGACAAACAATCGGCCGCCCGCTGTACGCATGGGGGCCTGGGTCATCGCGAGCCAAAAAGACAAGCCCAATGGTTTAATAGGGTCGGTCATCATTTGTTGATGCCCCACCGAGATATAGACATGATATGCCTGATCATTTTCTTCGGGGATAGGGAATAACGTGGTGATGGGCCGGCTCTGGACAATATAAAAAGTACCATCCGCCAAACACCATTCGATGTCCTGGGGGCGGCCGAAATGTCCTTCGATCGTTCTGCCCATGCCCTCGAGTTGTATGATCTGCTCATCCGTCAGCGCCGGGCTGTTCTGCCTCTCCGGCCCGATCTCCACCTCTTTCGTGCCGCCCTCTTTTACCGCATAAATAGCCAGTTCCTTGGTGGCGATCTTCTTATCGATGATCTTGCCATTACGCACGGTATAGCTATCAGGATTCACCAGGCCGGAGACCATGGCCTCACCAAGTCCGAAGCTGGCATCGATGGATACTACTTTCCTGTTGGAAGTGACGGGATCGGCGGTAAACAGGATCCCTGCCGCCTGTGGGAAGACCATCTTCTGAACCACCACCGCCAGGTGGACCTTGTGATGATGGAAGCCGTTTTGAAGGCGGTAAATGACCGCTCTATCGGTAAACAGCGATGCCCAGCACTTGCTGATATACTTTAGGATTTCCTCCTTTCCGATAATGTTCAGCCAGGTATCCTGCTGTCCCGCAAAGGATGCCGTTGGCAGGTCTTCCGCCGTAGCGCTGGACCGTACGGCAAAGGCCGCTTTTTCGCCCAACGGGGTGAGATTACCCGCAATCGCTGCCGCTATATCCGAAGGAATGGGTATTCTTTCGATGGTGATCCGGATCTTAGCGCTGAGCTCGCTGATCTTTTCCTTCTCTGCTAGGGTAAGCCGCGTCAATTCTTCCAGCAAGCCGTTAAGCTCCTGGTTATTTTCGGTTATTTTTTTATACGCTTCGGTCGTAACGCAAAAGCCCTCCGGCACCCGTATCCCCCCGATCCTGGACAGTTCGCCCAGGTTAGCGCCCTTGCCTCCAGCAACCATAAGCTTTGCTCTGTCGATCTCCTGAAAACAAAGGGTATGGGTTCTCATGTTTTTTTCTTTTAGCAAGACACGAAAATAAATAGAATTTTAGGGCTCCGTAATGGATGGCGGATAAAATAAATTGTCAAACAAATTCAACAATTTGTTGTTGATGATGCAAAAGGGCAAACAATTATATCCCTCATTTAGGTCGCGCTCAACTGGTCAACATTTTTTGACAGCGACTAAACATCTCTAAAATATTTCGGGGTGTGAGATTCGCCGAAGCTATTCGGCGGACGGAATCAAATTTGAAATCTCCTGAAGCAAATCCGGCAGGCGAAATTGAATGGTGTCCCAGACAATCTGATTATTGATGCCAAAGTATTCGTGAATGATAAAATTCCGGAAGTCTTTGATGATACGCCATTCAACACTGGGATGCTGCTTTTAAACCTTAATGTCCAATAGCAGCAGGGGTAGATTACGTTCAGACATGAATGAGGCTTTTCTCTACGTAAGGTAAATATTGAGGCTTTATGCCTTTGCGAGAAACTATATCAACTTTTTGGTTGAAGGTATCTTCCAATTCATGAGCGAGTCTTATATATTCAAATCCGTCAATTCTTCCATTGAAATCGACGAGAATGTCAATGTCACTTTTCTCGTTAAAGTCTCCCCTTGCATAAGAGCCAAAAAGGCCCAATTCAGAAATTGGATACCTCTTCTTCAGGTAGTCCTTTTTCTCCTTTAAAATGGACAATATTTGGCTTGTCGTGTACATGAAACCCAAATTTACTAAAAATATACTGAGTTTTTAAACTTATATATGATCTTCAATACGTTATGCGACAAAGAGTACTCGAATCCGGAAAAACCCTGTCAGCAAAAGCGCTTACCAATTAGCCAATTAGGCTTAATGTCGATACCGGCAAATCGGGATATTTGCAATATGAGACTCCCCTATCTTCTTCTTATAGGCCCCGGGCTGCTGCCTTTCATCGGGATAGTCACCCTCCTGCTCTCGAAAGCGGATAGCCCTTCCCCGGCTGTAGAGCCGGCGACCCGAAGCCAATGGGTATTTCCCGGCCCCGAAGGTAAACTGACCTACAAAAGGCTTGAGCGCGGCGACAGGATCATGGATTTTTCTTTTGCAGGATATATGGGCGGCGGCGTCAGCCTGCCCACCGCCCCGGTGAAGATCACCCTTACCCCAGCTGCAGGTGATAATACGGAGGCTATCCAGGCCGCCATCGATAAAGTCTCGGTCATGCCGGTGGTAAATGGATTGAGAGGCGCTGTTGTGCTTGGCCCGGGCGTATACTCCTGCGAAAAGCCCTTGTCGATGATTGCCAGTGGAGTCATATTGCGCGGCTCGGGTTCGGGGAAAGACGGGACGATCATCAACATGACCGGCGCCCCGCATACCTGTATCGTCGTTAACGGCACCCCATCAATCCAACCAACCGGCAAGCCGACCACTATTTCCGATGCGTATGTTCCTTCAGGTACCCGAACTTTCTCCGTTGCAGACCCATCGGGTTTTGCCGCGGGCGATACGATCCAGATCTCGCGCCCGGTGACAGCGGCCTGGCTGGCTTTTATGGGGATGGATCGACTGGTACGGGACGGGAAAAAACAGACCTGGATCTCCGGGGATATTTCTGCCGGGCGTGTTATCCAAAAAATAGTAAAGAACAGCCTAACGGTAGATGTTCCGCTGACCGATAGTTATGATGCCGGCTTTACAGGTCCTACGGGCGTCACGGTACAAAAATTCAGCATTGCACAAGAACCGTCGCAGATAGGGATAGAAGATCTCCGGATCCTTTCTCCGGGCCAGTCAGGCACTATTGATGAAACGCATAACAGGGCCCTGACGATCAACGGGATCACGGATGGCTGGGCCAGGAACCTGGAAATTTTCAATACGGTCAACAGTGTCAGCATCACAGCCCAACGCATAACCCTCGATAATGTCAGTATTGTACACGATCTTCCGACAACAGGGGCGGCCAAACCGGCCGATCTTAACGGCAGCGGCCCTCAGTTGTTGTTCAACAGATGCAGGATCACCGGGGATAACCTGTTCTTTTTCGCCACCGGGGCAAAAGTGACCGGCCCAATCGTATTATTGAATTGTGTCTTCCAGGGCAACGGATGGATCCAGCCCCATCAAAGATGGGCGACCGGTTTGCTGGTCGATGATTGTCAGGTCCCCGGAGGCGGCATCGACTTTATGGACAGGGGGGCAATGGGTTCCGGACATGGTTGGGCCATTGGCTGGTCCGTCGCCTGGAACTGCCAGGCAAAGAGTTATCTCAATCAACAACCTCCGGGAGCCGCCAATTGGGTGATCGGTTGCCAGGGGGAGCCGCAAAAAAAAGCCGAGCCTTTTAATTCGTTGCCGCTGCTGCCCGAAGGCATCTACGACTCGCACGGTACCCCGGTTGCCCCGGCCAGCCTTTACCTGGCCCAGTTAGCTGAACGACTGGGGAACCAGGCGGTGGAAAATGCCGGGTATTGAGCGGTTTAGCTACTTATTTCTAACCCCCGATCGGCGGATATATTCCACCGGGCTAAGGCCCGTCAGGTTTTTAAAAAAGCGCGTAAAATGCGGCTTTTCCCTGAACTCCAGCCGGAAACAGATCTCTGAGACATTTAGTTCGGAATGCAATAGCATGGTCTGGGCATCTCGCAATACTCTTTGATTGATAATTTCCAACGGTGTCTGGCCCGAGAGTCTTTTTACGATCAACCACAGGTGTGCCGGAGTGACAGCAAGTGCCTTTGCGGCCTGTTCGACTGACCGGATCACCGGCCAGGAGGTATTCACCAGCATAAAAAATTGCCGGAATAAGGCGTAATCCGCCGAAATGTCCTCCACCGCTTCCCTTGTTCCAATGATCCTTTTGGCCAGGATGAGGAAGATATGCAGATAATCGCGGACGACGATGTCAGCGTACCGGGACAAGGCGTTGTATTCGGAATTGATCCTTTCCCCTAATTGGATCAGGGGTGAGGCCTCTTCTTCGGTGATAAAAAAAACGTTATTGTCGCTCCAAAAAAAAGGGAAATCTTCGTGGAACCGGCTGCTTTCGTAGGCGCTGTGCATAAATGATTCCGAGAACTGGATGCTTTGCCCTTTCAAATTTGAAATTTGCCGGGCCGACACAGCATGAAAGGGAGAAAAAAAGCAAAGGGTACAGGGTCTGCTCGTCTGAAAGGGCCCATTATTGATGCTAAAGTCCATCGAATCGTTGAACAGTATCGAGATCCGGTAAAACAGGGTCTTTACGCCATACATGGACTGGAGATGAGGCTTCTTATCATATTCTTCCAGCCCGAACGTAATAAACTCATTGGCATGGGAGCGAATAGGCGACTGAAGGAAGGAGAGGAAATCATCGATCTCAGGAATAACACGCATACCCATCTTTTTTTCAATAGTTGAAGTATCAGGAATCGAAGCGTGTAAAAATAAACGAAGCGGGTACGTATTCCGCTTGACAAATCAAACAACTGACTGTAAAAAACAAAGATGGATGGATAGTCTTTCAACAAAATTCACTCCGGTATTGTGAGGGGGTCTTATGCGCTTTTCTCCGGAAAAAAACGTAAAAATAATCGGGATCGTCGAACCCCAACCGATAGGCGATCTCTTTGATCGTAAGGGTGGAGGAAGTAAGAAGATATTTTGCTTCCAGCAGGACGCGGTTGTTGATGGCTTCTTTTGCGGACAGCCCGGTCAATTTTTTCGAAAGAAAATTAAGGTGGTAGGGATGCACCTTGATAGCATCTGCATAGAAGGTAACGGATCGGTGTTCGGAAAAATTTTTGTCCAGGAGTTCGTTAAACTGCTCGAAATTCCGGTCGTATGCAGGTTTTTCGCCGGGTGATGATTCGGATGTGTATAACCGGTCGCACTGGATCATCAGCTCTAAGATCTTTACTGCGATCATTTCATCCTTTGGGTTTCTGTCGTCCCGGTGTTCTTTGGCGATGAACTCAAAGATCGCCGCCAACTGACTGGCCTGCTGATTGGAAATGGTCAGGTAGGGCTTCAAGGACATTTTGAAGATCTTTCTCCCGCTGATATGTTTCCTGGGGAAGGCGTTCTGCAGGAAAAAATCGATATTGAAGGACAAGACAAATCCGGAACATCGCGTCGACCAGTAACTGCTCGAATGCATCACTCTTTTCGGAATGACCATTAACGTGTTCTTCCTGATGGGGAATTCGAAGTTACCGATGGACTTCCTGCCGGACCCGGCCTTGACGAGGGTGATAAAATATTGCGACTGCCGGTTTGGCGGGACTTCCCCTTTTAACTCCTTTACGACTTTTTCCAACCGGTGGATCTGGTAATTGAATTTATGTTTCAACCGGTTGTCCATGTCGATGATCCCATCTTTAGCGTATTTCCGGAAGGCTTCCTTGTATTCCTTTATTATGGTGAGATCGTCTGTCATGATAAATTTCGATGCGTACCGAAGATACTAAAAAAGGGCTGACACCTATCAGCCCCCTGTCCGGAATGACGACAGTCAAAATAAAGTGCAGCTTTATTTCGCTTTCGCTTTTTCCAAATGCTCCTTCATGACCTTCTCCAATTCCTCCCGTTTGACGCCTAATTTCTTCTCCAACCTGCCCAATAACTCCTCTTCTTCTCCTTCTACATACTTTAGATCGTCATCCGTCAATTTGGCGAATTTCTTTTTCAGGTCTCCCTTGATTTGCTCCCAGTGTCCTTTTAGTGCTAATGAATGCAACATAACCGTTGTTTTAATGATTAAAAAAGATCGTTATTTTTCCAGTTTTTCCCGAAGCTTTTCCCTTTGTGCAGCAACCCTAATCTTCAATTGCTGATCGGACGTTTTCCATTTCTCGTCCAGGGCCTTTATCTTGTTTTGTAGTAGTTCTTTTGTTCTGGCATTCCTTTCCTTGATCTTCCTGCTTCTCTCTTCCCTTTTGATCTTTAACCGGGCGATCCTGGCCTCGATGGCAGCCTTATCCTTTTCTGCAGCCTCTTTCAGCCGCCCTTCTTCGGCCGCTAATTCCTCCTCTAATTCCGTCCATTGTTCCTGGTCGTATTTATCAAACTGGTCTGCGGTAGCCCGGCGTTCAATAACGCCATTAAAAGGCGACAAATAGCTGTTGATCATAAATTCGTCCTCCTCTTCCACATCCAGGACGATGGCAACCGAACCTATCTCCAGTTGCTTGTTCAGGTTGTCCAGAAATTCCCGGGACATCTCTTCCCTATCGTCCTCGTCCGCCGACCCAACCATGACGCCGGTCAACATACCGACTGCCATCCCGATGGGTCCGCCGATCGCCCCGATAAGCGTTCCGGCCAGTGCTCCTTCGGCAGGAATGTCCCGGGTATCCGGTCCTTGCTGGTATAAGAATTCAAATTTGCCTTCCGCGGTTTTTCGGATCATAACCATATTGTAGATCGTTATATCGTTCAATTGATCCAGATCCTTCAGTTTGTTTAACCCGAGGGTTGCATCCTGGAGGTTGCGAAAGCTGCTGACAACTATATTTTCCATGTTGAAAGATTTATTATTTTAAATGATCGATGAGAAATGTGCCGGATCATCCATGTTGCAGCCGCTCTTTCACCTGGGTGACGGCATTTTTCATGGCCTTGAGCTTAAGGGAAAGGTAAAAGTTGAAAATGCCCGCGACAACAAAAGCCGATCCGGAAACGTAAATTATACTGATGGCCCCGGCGCCGGGGTAATAGAGGACAAAACATCCGAGGAGGGAAGAAAGGATCCCCCCGAATAATAACCAACCCCAGTCAGTAACCCCCAGCCCTCTCAGATCGAAAGAAGCCCCTATCAGGTAAAATGACCGGAAGAGAAGCCAGAAGCCGAGAATGAAGGGCAAGGTGGCCATGGTAACCAAAGGGAAAGACAATAAATAGATCCCGATGACTACATCCAGGATGCCGGATGCCAGCGTCCATCCCCATCCCTTCAGGACATTGCTGTTGGAGGAGGCAAAGAAGATTTGTGCGAGCCCGGCCCCAAGCATTACGACACTAAACAATACACTTAGACCGACATACCCCTCCAGCGGCCTGGAAAAAATGGCTATGCCCGCGATGATCAACAGAAGCCCTTTGACGATGAACCACCACCAGTTCCTGACATCTGTAATGATTGTTCCTAAAATGGTAGACATAATAATGTGTTTTAAGGTGAATGAAAGCGCACCAAGTAAAAATACGCAGGCTTGAAAGCCCGGGTGTTACCCGTATTCAAGGTTCTGTTACCAATTTCTCAATTCGGGGTGCCGGGAAATAAAAAAGCGACTGAAAACTTTGGTTTTCAAATCGCTGTTTACCCAATAGCTTTAAGTGATCAGACCCTTAACGAACCACGAAACCCCCTGGCGGCGTAGTAGGAGTCTGCCCCGTTGTGATACAGGAAGACAGTGCCATAGCGATGATCGCCGAAGATGGCGCCGCCGTGTTTTCGGATGTCAGCAGGCGTTTTCAACCAGCTCGACGTTTTCGTATCGAAATTGCCGAGCTTCTGCAACTCGCGGTATTGTTCTTCTGATAAAAGCTCGATACCCATGGCGGCCGCCGCGTCAATAACACTGTCCTTTGGTTTATTTTCTTTCCTTGCCTGTAGCGCTTGCCGATCATAACAAAGACTCCTTCGATCTTTAGGACTCTCCGCGGAACAATCATAAAAAATATATTCGCCCGTCTTTTTATCATGACCGACGACATCCGGTTCTCCGCCGGTTCTTTCCATCTCGTTGAGTGACCACAGCTTTTCCCGATTGGCTTCCAGCTTTGCCTGGACCCCGGCCCAGTCGACACCGGGATGCCGGTTCCTGTTCTTCTCAAACCGGGTCTTTAATACTGCGACCAGTTCTTCCCGTTGTTTTGGCGACAACTCCTTTTTATGGCTATTGATCTTGCTCATAATTTTAGTAGATTTGGCCCAATTTATTACATTATCCCAAATTTTCGGCATGATCCTTTCCAAATCACAAGCCCGCAAGATCATCCTCCATGCCTCGGGCCTGGCCAGGCGGGCGCCCTTTGGCAAGGGCCGGGAGGCGGTCTATAAACTCATCGACCATCTCGGCTTTATCCAGATAGATACCAACTATGTCGTTGAGCGGGCACACCACCATACCATTGCCTCGCGTGTGCCGGACTATAAATTGGAATGGCTGGACGAGCTGATGGCGGATGGGCGGATCTTTGAATTCTTCACTTCCGACGCGGGATACATGCCCATGCACGACTTCCGCTTTTCATTGGCCGTAAAAGCGGGCTTTGCAGCGGGCAGGAAGCCCCTGACCCCCGCCGAGGTCAATCTTATGAACAAGGTGCTCGACAGGATCACCCGCGAAGGCCCGCTGATGGTAAAGGATTTTGAGAACGATCGCGTGGAGGCAAGTGCGGGCTGGTGGGATTGGCGGCCGTCGAAGGTGGCGCTGGAACGATTGTACCTGGATGGGAGACTGATGATCACGCGGAAAAAGGACTTCCAGAAAGTCTATGACCTGCCCATAAATATCCTGCCGGATGACATCGATACGGCAAATCCGGCGCCGGAGGAATATGCAAGGCATGTCATTCGCCGCACATTGCGATCCCTGGGCATCGCCTATGCAAAAGAGATGGCCTGGCGTGCCCGTTACGTAAAGAATAATGTAGTGAAAAAGGAATTGGAAAAACTCGTAGCGGAAGGGGAAGTTTGTCCTGTTACGGTCGAAGGGCTTAAAGGCCCCCTTTACCTATTGCCGGCTTATAAGAACAAAAAGATCCAGCTGTCCGATGACGCCTATATTCTTTCGCCATTCGACCCATTGAATGTCTTCCGGCACCGGCTAAGGGATTTTTTTGATTTCGACTACCAGATCGAATGCTTTGTCCCACAGCCAAAGCGCAAATATGGCTACTTTTCCTTACCCGTATTGGTTGGTGATACGTTCATTGCCCGAATGGACGCAAAGGCCGATCGGAAACAGGGCGCACTGACCATTCATAATCTTCATTTTGAACCAATAAAATGTACAGCGTCAATGCTCGCTAAACTTAGTGACGCCATCAGGGACTTTGCCCGGTTCAACCAATGCAAATCCATCTCCATAAAAAAATCCAACAATAAAGCGGCTTTGAAAAAGATTACCCCGCTTTTAGTGTAAATTAGTATCCTCAATTTCATCTTATGAGCATAAAAAAGGAAGAAATCAAACAGGAGGTTTTCGACCTGTACGATGACTACGCCCATAACCGGATCAACAGACGCGACTTTATGGAAAAGCTCTCTTTCTATGCAGTAGGCGCTATGACAGTGCCGGCGCTGATGAGCTTTCTCATGCCCGACTACAAAAATACCCTGCAGGTAAAAGCCGACGATCCGCGGCTCAAATCTGAATATGTTACCTATAATTCGGAAAAAGGCGGTGGGACGATCAAGGCCCTGCTCTCCAAACCAGCCGATGCAACAAAGAAACTGGGGGGAATAGTCGTCGTCCACGAAAACCGCGGCTTGAATCCCTATATCGAGGATGTCGCGAGGAGAGCGGCAATAGCCGGGTTTATCACCATCGCCCCTGATGCCCTGACACCTCTGGGCGGCTACCCGGGGGATGATGACAAGGGCCGGGAGATGCAGAGCAAAAGGGATAAGAATGAAATGCTGGAAAACTTTATCGACGCGTATACCTACCTGACGAAAAGCCCTGACTGCAACGGGAAGATAGGGGTGGTGGGTTTTTGTTTTGGCGGCGGCATCGCCAATATGATGGCGGTCCGGATCCCCGGGCTGTCAGCAGCCGTTCCCTTCTACGGCGCCCAGCCGACCGCAGACGAAGTTCCGCAGATCAAAGCGCCGCTTCTTTTGCACTATGCCGGTCTCGACACCCGGGTCAACGAAGGATGGCCGGCGTATGAAGAAGCATTGAAAGCGAATAAAAAAGAATATACCGCCTACATTTATCCCAATGTCAACCACGGTTTTCACAACGATACGACGCCCCGCTATGACAAGGCCGCCGCAGAACTCGCCTGGAAAAGGACTATCGATTTCTTTACCGAAAAGCTAAGCTAAAGGCAAAATACATCGGTTATCTTCCCCATTTCTTCCGTAGGTCCTTCGTGAGGTTATTGAATACATAATCATGTTCCTGCCGGATTCCCAGCATCTCCATCGGTTCCCACCAGGCTCTTGGCGCCAGCACGGAGGTATAGGTGGTGACCCTTGTCAACCGGCACGAAGAATCTCCCACGGGCTCAAAATAATAAATGGCATCTTTAAACCCCAGCCACTTCCGGCCACTGGTAAAAAAGCAGGTCCTGATGCCACACTTCCCGGATCACTTCAGGGTCGGGGGCGTAAAAGCGTTCCGCTGGGCCGGCGACGAGAAAAAGGATCAACGGCAATAACAGCACGGGCAGATTATCCGTTTCTCTGATCTCTCGGTACCGCCGAAACAAATGAGCGATGACATAGCCGAGGAAGATCAGGGGAACGATGATGGGCAGGGTCATGAGGATGCAGATCAGTCCCGAAAGGCCGGGGACATACAAGGCAATCAGGAGGATCACTGTCGCCCCGATGGCGCCTATCAGCGTATTTTTGGGATTGGGCATCGCCCCGATGGAGATCCCAAGGACGATGGGTAAGAGGACAAAGAGGTTGCGCACTACAAATACCACGAATATGCCCACTTACCCGCTTGGGAATATATGGGAATAACTATATATTTGAATTAGTACTACCCGCCTGCACTTCCTGCCCCGCTTTTTCAACAAAAAAATAACTGCTATGCCAGCCTTAAAAGCTATTGTCCATCCTTCCCGCATCCCCGCGATGCTGGTCGTCTGCGGGATGCTCTTCAGCAATTGCTATTCCTACCGCGTCGCCACCCACGCCCAGCCGGGGACGGAATTCCAGACGCGAACGGCTCACTCTTTTTTCTGGGGTCTCGTCCAGAACCCCAAAGAGATCAGCACTCCCATCTGCGATTCCCTCAATGTCAACGGCGTGGCGGTGATCCAGGTACAAAACAACTTTGGCTACTCCCTGATCACCGTGCTCACCCTGGGCATCTGGTCACCGATGAAGATCCAATGGAAATGCAGCAAACCCTGCCAGGTGAGCGGCCATCTCTGACACTCCAAAACCGATCAGCATGAAAGTAATAAAAACAGGGTTCACTACCTGGGAGAACAGGCATGAGACCTTTGTCGAGAAGATAAAAGACCTGTACGAACTCGGCAACGACGATTCCCTCAGCCCTCTCGACAGCTACAACGACAGCACAAAAGGCCTGCAGCAGATCATCGCCCAGGCCATCGCCCTAAAGCTGCCCCTGCGGGCCCTTGGCGCAGGCTGGTCATGGATGAAGATCGCCACCGCGGACAATGGCATTATGCTGGACACGAAGCCGCTGAATATGCTATTCGACATCTCCGCCTCCAGCGTGAACCCCGCCTATACAGGCGACCCGGGCAAACTCTTCTTTGCCCAGTGCGGCAACGGTGTCTGGGAACTGAGCCGCTATCTCCGGCCCCGGAACCTCTCGCTAAAGACCTCCGGCGCCAGCAACGGCCAGACCATCGCCGGGGTAACCGCCACCGGCGCCCATGGTTCCGCTTTCGATGTCGGCGCCGTACAGGATTTTGTCCTCGGCCTGCATATCATCGTCAGCCCTACCCGGCATATCTGGCTGGAAAGGGCCTCTGCCCCCGTCGCTTCCCCCGCGTTTATCCAAAGCCTGCAAACCGAACTGGTACAGGACGACGACCTTTTTTATTCGGCCCTGGTCAGCTTCGGCAGCTTTGGTATCATCCACGGGGCGATGATCGAGACGGAGCCGCTCTTCCTGCTCGAATGTTATATGTCGCGGATGCCCTACGATGCGACGCTGCAAAAGCTGATGCAAACCCTGGACTTCAGCAACGCCAAACTACCCAACGGGAATGAACGCCCCTATCACTTTGCCGTCTTCGTAAATCCATACGATGTGGCCGGCGGCGCCTATGTCACTACCATGTATAAGCGCCCATATGTGGCCGGGTACACCCCGCCGGCGAGAAATCTCAACGGCATCGGTCCGGGTGACGATGCGGCCTGTTTCATCGGGGGACTGACCCAGGCTATCCCCGCGCTGGTGCCGGTGCTCGTCAATAAGCTGCTGGCCGGCGCGCTTACTCCGTATTCAAAACAAATGGGCACGCTGAGCGAGATCTTTGACAATACCACCCTGCATGGGAAGCTGCTCAGCGCGGCCATCGGCATTCCCATCGCTTACGTAACGCAGGCGATCAGCCTCCTGCTCGCCATCAACAAGACCAACGGCCCCTTCTCCGGCCTCTTCGCCTGCCGGTTTGTAAAGAAGTCACCGGCCAGGCTGGCCTTTACCCATTTTGATTATACCTGTGTGATAGAGCTGGATGGCGCCTACTCGGATGAGACCTACGCCTTTTACACGGCGGCCTGGAAGGCGTTTGAAGACGCAAAGATCCCTTTTACCTTCCATTGGGGAAAGGTAAACGAATTGAACATGACCCGGCTGACAACGATGTATGGGGACAATATCCAGACCTGGATCGCGGCCAGGAACAAACTGCTGGACGCCGACACCCGCCAGGTCTTCACCAATGCCACCCTGAAATTGTGGGGACTGGATAAGTCTTTATAGTATGATCAAACGATTGCTGCCGGTAACCTTCCTCTTCGCCCTTCAAACCCTGCAGGCGCAGACACCCGACAGCCTGATCGGCGAATTACGGGCGGTCAATGCCGCCGTCACCGGCCCAAACCCGGCGCCGGGGAAACATCTCCTGCTCTCCAACCGGGCCCTGAACCTTTTTCTCTCCGAGGGGGCGGGGTATTATCTTTCCTCCCCCGACGATCTTACCCTTTATAAGAATTCTGTCATCGCCAACGCCGCCGGGGGCAGCCTCGCCATTTATCACAATCTCCGCCAGCCACCTGCCAGCGATGAGAGCATCCGTTCTTTTTTCAGTTTTGGTGTAAAGGCCGATGTGGCCGACGCATACAACGCATCATCGACAGGGAAACCTTACACCAATCGATTGGGGTTCATGTTTAAACAAACCTGGATCGGCCGGCCGCGGGTAAGCGCAACTGCTGCCAATGTAAGGACGATGGATGCCCTGCGGGCGGGGATCCTGCACTCCCTGGAACACAGCATTCGTAAAAAAGCCGCCGAGGAGATTGCGGCGCTCGATGCCATCGACACCACGCCCGACACCCCGGGACAGGATAAGAACACCGCCAGGAATATCGCGTGGCAAAAATTTTGTACCGATCTTCAACAGGAGATCGAACTGGCATTCGCCCATGCCCAGGCAGAAGCCCTGGCGCAAACGGTCGGCTATCGCGTCGTGGCCTTCAACTGGACCAGTATCAGCGCCTACATCCCGGTGATTACCGAGAATTTTCAGACGGCGGCTACAGCCGGCGCGGACCCTGTCAACCGCCATGCCTGGCCGCTTCACCTGAACCTTACCCATACCCGGTTGTGGGAAGGGAGCTCCTTCGGCCGGCTCTTTCTCACCCTGGCCGGCGATCTGACGCTGAACAATTCGCGGGACGCCGAAGCCCTCATGAAAACCGGCAATCTATATACCGGGGACTACCATACTTTTCTCACCCCGGCCGTCAAGGGGCAGATAATCTATCTTCCGACCGGCTCGCACTTTGGGATCAGTTTCCTGTTGCAACAATCGATTGGCGACTACCATGCACTGGACGGCATCCTGGGATTACCCCTCGTGCTCATCGATAAAAAGGGCGAGCCGGCGGTAAACTTCGAATTCCAGGTACGCTTCTACGACATGGGGCATACCATCGTCGCCGGTACCGGAGGATCCGGCCACACGGCTGTGGGATTGACGGTCGGCATCCCTTTCAGCAAGATCGCTTATTGACCATCCTGTTCGCTTTTTTACAATTTCATCCCGGCGCGGCGCGGTTTCTTTGTAAAAACAAAAAACATGAAACCGGAAAACATTCCCGCCACCCTCCTCGTCATTCTCTCCCTGCTCTTCTCCTGCAATACGCCCCAGGCAGCGAATAACCTCGACGAGGCCAGGAAAGCCATCGCCGCCAGCAACGAGATCTACTTTCAATCCTTTGCAAAAAATGACCCGGTCCTCTTTATCGATCGCTACGCAAAAGACTGCCGCATCCTGGCGCCAAACAGCGCCCCCCTCGAGGGTCGGGAAGGGGCAACCGCCTTCTTCCGGCTGGCCTATGACAGCATCGGCCTCCGCAACGGGAAATTCATTACAACGGAGGTCTTTGGCGATGGAAACGACTTTGTCACGGAAGAAGGCATCTGGCAATCTTTTGACGCCGGCGGTAAACTGTTTGACAATGGAAAATTTCTTGTGCTCTGGAAGAAGACCGCGGACGGCTGGAAGATGTTCCGGGATTCCTTTAGCAGTGATCGTACCGCGCCACCCGCAGCAAAATAGGGAATCGGCCCGGCCGCTTTTCCGCCGCCCCCCAACGCTTTTTCAATTCCGGATAAACCAATTCCACCGGGTCCTGCCCGGTTTGCTGCTGATAATGCTTCACCGCGCTCCAGGTGCCGAGATACCCGATGAGGTGTTCAAAACTCCATTCTACGTCGTTGACAAACACCGGCGTGGGAACCTCGCCGGCAGGAAAAGGAATGGTCCGGTACTGCTGATCGATATAGCGCCGTTCTTTGTCCCAGTATGGTCCGACGACATCGCGGTAGAAGGCGTCGACGACGGCATCGACCTCCGGCGAGATGCGGATCAGGTCATACCCGATGACTGCCAGCACACCCCCGGGCCGGATCGTCCGGCCGACCTCCTGGTAAAAGGCGGTAAAGTCAAACCAATGGATGGCCTGCGCCACCGTGATCAGATCAAAGTTGTGATCGGGGAAAGCGGTCTTCTCCGCCGGCTGCACGGAATAATCGATGCGCTGATGCGGCAGCGCACTGGCCAGTTGCGAACCGCTGATATCCGTCGCGGCGACCTGATCGAAATGATCCGCCAGCACAACGGCCACCTGCCCATTCCCCGTACCGCAATCCCAGGCATTCTCCCGATGCGGAACCAGCGACAGCAGGTAGTCGAATAATGCCGCCGGGTAGGTGGGCCGAAACTGCGCATACCGGTGAGAGCCGGATGAGAAATTGTCCTTCATAACAGGGAGTTCAGCAACTCAAAGATAAGGATTGCCTCACACAACCCGCAGGTGCGGGCGACGCCACCGCACCTCGACCTTCCTCCCCCAGGGCACTACCTTCGGATGCAGAAAGATCGCCAGTAACATAAACAACGGGACCCCGGAATTGACCACTGTGTCTCCCCAGATGGCCGCAAAAATGTCGACCCTGGCATCACCGGGGTCATCAGCCTGGTATCGTACCGGGATCGCATCCCCGGGCCGGAAAGGCAGGTTCCCCAGCCCATTGAACCAGACCGTATCCTTTCCCACCGGGAACCAGCAGACAGAATAATCCAGCCGGACCTGCTCGCCGGCTTCCCCCATGCCGGCAAAAGAATAGACGCCCATAACCCGCACGGAGCGCGCCAGCCACACCGCCCTGAAAACCCAAAACGGCGCGGCCACCAGGAAAGCCACCCACCCAAAGAATTTTATCTTGCCCAGTACCAGCATGGACACAAGATAATCAAAAATACATAAGAATACAATGCATCCAACAATTACTTAATACGCGCTTTTTCCTCCCCGGCCCTTCCCTCCTTTGGCTGTGCGGTTGCCCCCGACCCAAAAGACCGGGACCAGGTCAGCCGGAAAATGGGAAACTTCCTCGTCTCGGTATCATAGCTGATAGCAGCGTGCGTGTTATAGGCATCGTTGGCCACCGCCCCGACATTGGTCTTGATATTCATCGTCCGAAATACATCGGTGACGGCGAGTTGCAGACTGCCCCTGTTGCGGTTGAGCTCTTTTTTCACTCCAAGGTTCAATTCGCCGAAGCCGTTGTTACGGCTTAGGGCTTCATAACTGGTGCCGTCATACCAGCCGGAAACTTCGGCGGACCATCGCGCCGGCAAGGTAAACGTCTCCCGGTAGGTGACCGAATAACCAAACCAGGTCTTCTCCACCGGGTTAGGGATATACCCAACTCTATACTGCCGCCAGCCGCCCACGAACCCATAGTTCATCGTCCACCAGTTGCCCACGGAAAAGGGCAGGTTGGCCTCGAAAGTCAGGTTATTCTGAAAATCGAGGTTTACGGGCCGGATATAGACCAGCTGACTGCCGGGCTGCGTCGTCGCCGCCCAACCGAAGATGGGGTTCTCATCACGGCTGAACAGCACAGAAAGGGAATAGCCATGGTTCGAATACCCCAGCTTCAAATTGTTGGTGATCGTGGGTTTTAACAGGGGATTGCCGGTGAAGACGGAGAACGGATCGTTATAACTGATAAAGGAAGACAGGTCCTTATACGATGGTCGCGAGATCCGCCGGGAGAACGACAACTGCCATTGGCTGTTCTCCCCGGCTTTTTGCGTCAGCAGCAGACTGGGAAAGAACAACCCCAGCCGCCGGTCGACCACCTTTACCCCGGTGACGGCATCGTTCAGCCGGGTGTCGGAATATTCGTAGCGTACCCCGGCATCGACCGTTGTCGACGTCCACGGTACAAGATGCCAGCTCACATAGCCGGCACCGATATCCTCCCGCATCCGGATGGCATTTGCACTGGCCGCGCTGGTAACCCAGTGGCCGTTGATCAGGCTTTCGATGCCGGACTCGCTCCCGCTTTGCGTATGGTCTGCTTTGAACCCGGCTTCGAACCGGCCCTTTTCACCCAGCGGCACCGTATAGTCGGCCTTCCCCACCCCTACCCGGATCTTCGTATCGGAATACCCTTTATTGGCGGAGGCAAACAGGCTGTCCCCGGTGATCCCCACTGTTTCGCCATGACTATCCACAAAATTCCCGAGCACATTACTGGGCCGGTGGTTGGTATAGTCAAGCCAGTCCACGCCGATGCCCAGCTTCTCTCCTTTCCGCCATTCCTTTTCCGCGGTAAACGAAGCGATGACATTGTTCCACTGACTCCGCCCCAGGATCTTGCCGCGAAAGACGAGGACACTGTCGGGTGGGATCGTATAGGCGCCGGCATTCCGGGTGACGCTGGTGGTCGTATTGTTGTTATAGCTGACGCTGGCGCCAAGGACGAACCCCGGCCGCAACCGCCGCTCGACACCCAACAGGGCGCTGTGGTTGTTGTTGACGTAGGAGTCGGTATCGTGAAAAACAAAAGCGGACGGCCCGATGGCCGGGTTGATAGCCGAGCCCGCCGCGCGGAAACCGGCATAATTGTGATCATGCAAAAAAGAATAGGACCCATACCAATCGGTCTTCCCGTCGTTATGTTCGAGATTGGCGCTGGCCCCAGCCTTCTCGCCCCAGCCATACCCCCCATTTACGGAGAAGGAGCCGGTTGTTCCCGGCCGCTGGTTCTTCTTAAGTACGATATTGATGATCCCCGCACTTCCGGAAGCATCATAGCGCGAGGGCGGGGCATTCAGCAATTCGATCTTCTCGATATTGTCGGCACTCATCCCCCGGAGCATTTCCGCCACCTCATCCGTGGGCATATGGAGCACTTTCCCATCGATCATTACGGTCACGCCGCTCTTGCCGTTAAGACTGATGTCGTTGTGCTGGTGATCCAGTTGGACACCGGGACTACGCTCCAGCACATCCAGCACGGAACTGCCCTTGCTCATGATACTGCTCTGCACATTGACTACGGTCCCCGCAATACTCTGTTGCACCGGTGGCCTTGTGCCCCGGACGATGACTTCTTTCAACTTTTTTGCCGAGTCCGGCCGTGTGGTATCCGACTGCCCCCGCACCTGCCCGGCGCCATTCCGGGACAGGGCGAAGAACAGTAGGGCAAGGATGAGGAACTGCTTCATACCGGAAAAATAGGCAGGGATAAAGGCGGGAAAAAATCCGAATGACCACCGGCAGCCAGGAATTGACGAAGCGCAGCAAAGCGTTGGAAAAGACAAAAAACGGCGCCACCGGGCGATCTTTTCCCGGTTATGGAGGCAGGGCTGCAACTCGTCATTTATTTCGTGTCACTCATATAGTAGGAGACAAAATCGGACAAAAACAGGTTACCTTAGTAGCATGACGGCCGGTAACGATACGCGCAACTGGTTTATCCGGTATAA
>Ga0206888_1013_pt1 | contig 63224 bp, 43 predicted proteins | sample Alteio_BWOrgHeat_90_FD_153258 | JGI IMG/M metagenome (GOLD analysis project Ga0206888, IMG submission 153258) | Enriched cells from forest soil in Barre Woods Harvard Forest LTER site, Petersham, Massachusetts, United States - Alteio_BWOrgHeat_Nextera4 ... | reverse complement strand
CGATGGTTATCGTCAGAACACTGTCTTCTTTTTTGTCATAGAGGCGAATATCCTTTTCAAAATAAAAAGTGGTGTCGAAATTCGACATCCAGGTGGTATAACCCCTGAAATGCAAATGCCGCCCCGTTATATTCTTGGGCAGATCAAAATTGCCCGCAGTACTGGACTCCGAGATCGGGTAGACTTTCCGCTGGATGACCGCACCCGATGGATCGGAAAGTTCCGCATAAAAATTCTTGCTGTATAAGGAGGGGTCGGCGCCCGAAAAAATATACGCCTTGAACCAGATCGTCTCGCCCGAATGATAAAGATTCTTGTCAAACTGAACATAGACCTTCTCCTGGGGGTAATAGGTGGCATACACATTCATCATGGAATCCAGCTTTTGGGCATGCACCAGGACAGGTATCAGCAAGGGCAGAACAATCGCGAAAAGGGCAAAAGATTTTTTCATACTATTCAAAATGCGGTTAATTTCGGAATATCTTCACTCATTTAAGAAGAAAAATTTGTTAAAATGGTTTTAACAAAGTCGTCTCAGGACCTCTACAGCGAATATACAGCTCGAATGCAAAAGATCGCCGATGTAAAATATTCGGCAGCCGTCCTGCAATGGGACCAGGAAACCTATCTTCCGCCAAAAGGGGCGGAATTTCGCGGCCGCCAGTTGGCGACCCTGTCGGAGATCGCCCACGAATGGTCCATCGCCCCTCAACTGGGCCACCTGCTGACAGAACTGAACTCCCGGCAGGATTTAAAAGACGATCAGCAGCGAAACGTCGCCCTGAGCCTGGAAGACTACAACCGGCAAAAAAAGTTCACCCCAGCCTTTATCCGCCTGCTCAGCGAAGCCAGTTCTCGTTGCTTTCACTCCTGGATCCAGGCCCGCGCCGCCAATTCCTTTGCAGTATATAGCCCCCATCTGCAGGAAATGGTTCAGCTGAAAAAAGAAGAAGCAGAACTGGCCGGCTACCAGCAGCACCCATACAATGCCCTCCTCGACCAATATGAGAAAGGCGCTACCGTCGCCCTTCTTGACCGGGTCTTCGACGAAGTGCGACAACCCCTGAAGGACTTGCTAAACCGCATTGCCGGCAGCCAGCCGGTCGACGACAGTTTCCTGCGCGGTGACTTCCCGAAACAAAAACAATGGGATTTTGGGATGGAACTGATCCGGCAACTGGGATTCGACTTCGACGCAGGCCGCCAGGACCTTTCGGAACATCCCTTTACTACCAATTTCAATAGCCTGGACGTCCGGATAACAACCCGGGTGGACGAACACGATCTTAATAATATGACCTGGAGCTGCATCCACGAAACGGGCCATGCGCTCTACGAACAGGGTCTCCCCGCCGAATATTACGGCCTGCCCCTCGGCGAATACGCAAGCCTCAGCATCCACGAATCCCAATCCCGGCTCTGGGAGAACAATATCGGCAGAAGTTCCAACTGGTGGCAGTCGGTTTACCCGCGGCTGCAGGCAATCTTCCCCGCACAGCTAAATGCCGTTTCCTCGGAACAATTCTATCGGGGCATCAACAAGGTGGAACCCTCCCTCATCCGGACCGAAGCCGATGAGGTCTCCTATCATTTCCACGTCATGATCCGCTACCAGTTGGAAAAACACCTCATCGAAGGCAGTCTTTCCGTCACCGATATTCCCGACTGGTGGAACGAACACTATGCGGCCTGGCTGGGCGTCACCGTACCGGATGATAAAAGGGGCTGCCTGCAGGACGTCCATTGGAGTCACGGCAGCTTTGGCTATTTTCCGACCTATAGCCTGGGCAGCTTCTATGCCGCCCAATTCTTCTCAGCCGCTGAAAACCAGCTTACTGGCTTGCGGGAAGCCGTCACCGCCGGCAATACCGCCCCCCTCCTGGCCTGGCTCCGTGAACACATTCACCGCTGGGGCCGTAGGTATACCAGCGAGGACCTATGCCTCAAAGCCACCGGGAAAACCCTCGAGATCAAGTATTTTTTAGACTATTTACTTGACAAATACGTTAATATTTACAAATTTTGAATATAAATCGAAACCTATGAAGCGTTCGAATTTGTTGATCGTTATGGTTGGACTTTCCTTCTTCCTCCCCTCCTGCAAAAAATACATCCAAAAACAGGAACAGAAGGCCGCGGAAAATATCATCACCAATGGCTATTGGTATGTCAGCGGATATGTGCAAAACGATAGCGACATTACTGCTTCATTCTCAGGTTATCTCTTTAAATTTGACGATAATAACACCGTGACTGGTACAAAAGGAAATGTTTCGGTCGGTGGTACATGGTCGGACAATATCGTTGCCCGGACTATAACCGCTAATTTTCCCGGCGCTGGACTCCCGCTGGTCAATCTAAACGAAACCTGGACCATCAAGGATAGTTATACTGACAGTGTCTCAGCAAAGTCCACGGACACAATAAATCATACGACCAACATCCTGCAGCTGAAAAAACAGTGATCCACCCCCTTCGAATGCCCCCTGATCTCTTATTCTAAACCGGTCAACTGCCGGCTGACCGGGAATAGCCATTATTCGATTACCTAAACGAACGTTTCGTTGAACCGAAGACTTCTTATTGCTTCTTGCTGCTTATTTCTGCTGGGATTATTGAAAGCTGGAGCACAAGGCCCTGTATCGAACTTCTCCGCTACTCCTACCTCAGGCTGCGGTCCCCTGCATGTTCAATTCACCGACCAGTCCACCAATGGCCCCCTGTTCTGGCAATGGGACTTTGGGGATGGTCAGAGCTCCACGGCCCAAAATCCGTTAAACGTCTATACCAACGCCGGAACATACACGGTGACGCTTACCACCCGCAACAGGGACGGAGCCAATACAAAAACCCTGACAGGCTACATTACCGTTTACTCCTTCCCTACCGCCAATTTTACCTCTAATCTCACGGTCGCCTGTGCGCCATCCTCGGTACAGTTTATCAATACCTCGTCCGGGGCTATTTCCTCCTACGCCTGGGATCTCGGCGATGGCACCCAATCGGCACAGCCAAACCCATCGCATACCTATACACAAACAGGCTATTATAACATCAGCCTCACGGTCTCCAATGCCGGGGGTTGTTCCAATACCAGTAACCAGATCCGTTATCTACGGGTTATTGACGGCATCCAGCCGAATTTTACCTTTGACCAGACCTCCGCCTCCTGCTCCCCTCCGTATATAGTCAATTTTATCAACCAGACTGCCGGCCCGGGTACCCTCACCTACAACTGGTCCCTAGGTACCGGTGCCGCACCGGCCAGTTCCACTAACACCAACCCAGCCAACATCACCTATCCTGGTAATGGGAATTATACGGTGTCCCTGGAGGTACAGAGCAGCCTGGGCTGTAGCCAGACCTTTCAAAAGACCATTCCTTTCAACGGCGGCAATGCCACGTTCACTGCTCCCGCGGCCGTCTGTGTCAATACCCCGGTAACCTTTACAAACACTTCTACCCCGGCACCACTTTCCTCCACCTGGAATTTTGGCGACGGCACCACCGGCAGCGGTCAGAATCCTTCAAAAACGTATAGCGCCCTCGGTACCTACTCCGTAAGAGTGGTAAACAAGAACGCTGCTTGCGCGGATTCTCTGACAAAGACGATCTCGGTGGTCAATCCACCCGCACCCAACTTCAGTGCACCGGTGACCACGGGTTGTCAGGCCCCCCTCACCGTCAACTTCCAGGATAATTCCACCGGTTCTCCAAACAAATGGCTCTGGAATTTCGGCGACGGCCATACCGACACGGTACAAAATCCCACGCACACCTACACAGACACGGGCAGCTTTAATGTCACCCTCACCGCCAGCAGTGCAAGCGGCTGCTCCGCGCCCATAACCAAGACCGGCTTTGTACTCGTCAGGGCCCCTGTCATCACGCTAGACGCTAAAACCCTGGGGGCCTGTACCAGCGGCACCGCCACCTTCAATACCATCAACCCGGTAATCACTGTTACCTCTTCGGACCCCTCGGGTACCTATACTTATCTCTGGTCGGCTCCTTCGGCTACTCCTTCGAGTTCCACGGCTGCCAACCCTTCTTTTTCCTATACAGGGGTTGGAACTTATTCGATCTCCGTCACCGTCACCAGCGCGGGCGGATGCATGGCGACCAAAACCTTTAACAATGTAGTCCAGATCGGCACCCCGGTAACTCCGGTCTTCTCCATTAACTATACGCCAACCTGCGGCCACACTCCTGTTTTCTTCAAGTCTACCGCAACCCCCGGCCAGCACTGGAGCTGGGATTTTGGCGATGGCATTATCTCAAAAGCAGACGCGGATACCGCCACCCATAGTTTTGATGGCGTCGGCGATTTTCCGGTTACCCTTACCATGACCAACAATGGTTGCCCCCAGGCGACTACTCAACATGTCCACGTAAACCCACCCGTTGCAGGATTTACCAACGCACTGGGTAACTGCACGGATCCGCTCACCGTTAAATTTACTGACACCACAGATTTCGGTGCGCCTCCTCCCCCCCCTCCCACCGCCACCTGGGCATGGGATTTCGGTGATCTAACCAGCGGCGCCCTCAATACGTCTACCCTGCAATCACCCCAACATACCTATACCGCTGCAGGAACCTATTCCGTCAGGCTTATCGTCCACGATGGTTGCACCGACACTACCATCGTATCCCTGATCGTTGGCCCCACGATCGCTTCATTCACGCCCAATACACCGACCACCATCTGTAAGAACGCGGATAGCATTCTGCGCTCGACAAGCTCAAATCCCTCGCTCATCAAGTCCTATACCTGGACCATCGATGGCGTTACCTCCCCACTGGATTCCCCCAACATCAAAGTAAATATCCCTTCAACGGAAACTCTTACCGCAACGCTGGGCATCCTCAGCATCTATGGCTGTACCAGCACCGCCACCAATCTTATTCCCGTCATCGGCCCAACCGCCAACTTCTCCTACCCGGCCTCTGGTGGTGCCTGCAAGAACGGTCAGGCCACTTTCACCGATATATCCACGCCCTATCCCGGCACCTCGATCATCAACTGGACCTGGGATTGGGGCGATGGCATCGCTCTCAACTACAGCGCACCTCCTTTTACGCATACCTATACCGACACGGGAACCTACTCCGTCAAACTGGCGGTTACAGATAACAAAGGCTGTATCGACGCCATCCGCGAACCGGCAACGATCCTTATCACCAGCCCCGTCGCCAACTTCTCCGGCCCAGACAGCTTCTATTGCCCGGGTGTCCCCTTTACCTTCATCGATTCGTCAAAAGGATATCATCTTTCGGACTCCTGGACTTATGGTGATGGCAATACCGGCACCTCATTGACGTATACCTACGCCGCCAACGGCAACTATTCCGTCACCCTTACGGTTACCGATACCTTCAATTGCACTAACTCGATAACAAAGACCGTCCGCATCCAGAAACCCATCGCGGCCTTCGACATCGCCGACACCGTGGGCATCTGTATCCCGCTGCAAACCCAGTTCACTTCGCAGGGACAATTCTACGACTCCCTCTACTGGAGCTTTGGCGATGGGACCACCTCGACCTTGCCCGTGACCTCGCATTTTTATAACAGCTACTCCCCCCTTAGCTCACCATTTATAGCCACCCTCTATCTCCGGGGTCCCGGTGGCTGTTACGACTCAGCCAGCCGCCGCGTACTGCTGCTGGACCCGGATGCCAATAGCCAGTTCACCTATAGCCCCCTGGAAGCCTGCGATTCGGTTCCGGTACAATTCCACATTGTGCCCCCGCCATACACATCCTTCGAGGTGCTTTTCGGCGATACCCATTTTGATTCATCACAGAATCCGAACCCTTTTTACGTATATCATAACCCGAACACCTATCACCCCAACCTGCTGCTGACGGACGTCACAGGCTGTATCTACCCCATCGGGGGCCTGAATACGATCACGGTTCTGGGGGCCTCTCCCTTCTTTAGCATGAACCCCCACTCCTTCTGCGACAGCGCCATCGTCAACATGATCGACTACACTACCACCAACGATGGCATCGACAGCGAAACCTATGTCTTCAGTGACGGATCCCCATCGCAATTGCAGACACCGGGCACGGGAGCATTCAACGCATCCAATTATTTCAATAAGGTCGGCACCTGGCTCGTTTCCCTCAAAACAGTCACGGATCACGGTTGTAAAGAAACCTATACCGATACGGTCAGAGTCTACCAAACCCCACATCCTCAGATCACCGTAGTCAGCCCGCTGTGCAATGGACTCATCCAGTTCCAGGGCTCGCTCGACGCACCGCAGGTAGACACCATCGGCTGGACCTGGGCCTTTGGCAACGGACAAACCTCTACTCTGCAAAACCCTTCCGGCAACTTTAAGCCGGGCAACTATACCGTCACGTTACGGGCCGCCGTATCTTTTGGCTGCGCAGACACCACCTCGACCAATATCACGGTGTTTTCCCCGCCGGTGATCAAAGGCCCCAAAGAGATCACCACACCGCTGGGCATCCCCGTGACCATTCCGTTCACCTACAGCAGTAACGTAGTCTCCTACAACTGGACGCCCACAACCAACCTGGACTGTGCTACCTGCCCGAACCCGGTCGCGACCCTGCTCCTGGCTACACAATACGCGGTCACCGTCGTCGATTCCAATAAATGCACGGCAACAGACTCTGTCCTGATCAAAACCATTTGTAACAACCAGAACTACTTTCTCCCAAACACCTTTTCATCCAACGGCGACGGGGTCAACGACTATTTCTATCCACGGGGAACGAACCTGTACAATGTGCAATCCCTTACCATTTTTAATCGCTGGGGACAACAGGTCTTCCAACGGCGCGACTTTCCGGCCAACGCACAGAATATGGGCTGGGACGGAACGTTCAACGGGCGCCCCGCACCGGCGGATGCCTATGTCTTTATAGCAGAAGTGATCTGTGAGAATGCACAGGTGGTCGCCATCCACGGATCGGTGACCCTTGTACGATAAATCCTATTTGATAAATTAATCGCATTTGACTTGAGACAATATAGCCTTTATAGCTTACTCCTCGCCCTCCTCCTGGCCACCGTCGCCCGGGCGCAGGATATCCATTTCTCCCAGTTCTACGAAACCCCTCTCCTTCGCAACCCTTCCCTGGCAGGTATCTTCACCGGGGACTATCGTATTCAGACACTTTTTCGCGACCAATGGAACAGTTTTGCCGACGCCTATCGCACGGGGTCGGTCAACGCAGAGGTCAAATGGCCCGTAGGAAATCAAAGCGATTTTTTTACCACCGCCCTCGAAGTCCTCTACGACAAAGCCGGCACCGCCGCCCTGACAACCACCGAACTGCTGCCGGCGCTCAACTACCATAAATCCCTGAGCAACGAAAAACCCATGTTCCTCTCACTCGGGTTCATGGGCGGCCTGGTCGAAAAAAGTCTCGATCTCACCAAGGTCACGACCAACAGCCAATACAACGGCACGGCCTATGACCCCGCCCTGCCAAACGGCGAGACCATCCTCTCCCCCAATGTACACTACCTGGATGGAAGCCTGGGCATCAGCTTCAGCAACACCTTCGGTACCGACCACCAGAATTCGATGTACGTGGGCTTCGCCTACCACCACCTGAATCGCCCGAAAAATTCCTTTTATAAGAACCCCACTGTCGAACTGGACCCCAAGACCGTCTTCTCCGCCGGGATCAAAGCGGTCATCAACGACTATTCCTACTTCACCGGCTATGCCGACTATTCCCGCCAGGGGCCATCCGTGGAAACCATCGGCGGTATCCTCTATTCCTATAAATTGGGCAACGACCCCGACTATTATCCCTATGTTTTCACCATCGGGTCCATGATCCGCTGGAATGACGCCCTCATCCCGGTCCTGAAACTGGAAATGAATTCCTTCACGGTCGGCTTGAGCTATGACGTCAACGTCTCCCGCCTGAACACGGTCAGCGACAGCCGCGGCGGCTTCGAACTATCCCTCTCCTATACAGGCCTTTTGAGTCGCAACGTCGACCGAACGACCAACGGAAAGTTTCACGATCCGAGATTTTAGCCTACATTTATCGCCTAAAAAATGAATCATGAGCACTACTTCCATCACAGTGGGCCAGCCAGCTCCCGACTTTACACTTTATAATTCCGAAAAAGAAAAAGTCAGCCTAAGCGATTACAAAGGCAAGAACGTCCTGCTCCTTTTCTTTCCCCAGGCCTTTACCGGCACCTGCACAAAAGAACTGTGCAGCACCCGCGATAATATCGCCCTATACAACAAAGCCAACGCCCAGGTCTTCGGCATCAGCGTAGACTCCATCTTCACCCTGGCAAAATACAAGGAAGACCAGCAACTAAATTTTCCACTCCTCAGCGATTTTAATAAAAATGTCTCTTCGGAGTATGACACCCTCTACGACACATTTGCCTTCGACATGCGGGGCGTCTCCAAAAGATCGGCCTTCGTCATCGATAAAGCCGGTATCGTCCGCTACGCAGAAGTACTGGAAACAGCCACCGATCTGCCCGATTTCGCTGCGATCCAGAAAACCCTTACCGGTCTTAACTAGCTATTAACCATATAATTACAAAAAGACCGACTATGCGCCGGTCTTTTATTTTCTTGTATTATTCTCAGGGCTAATTTGTATCTTTGAAAAGATATGATTATTTTGGGTTCACATGTAAAATATACCTAAAGCATGAGGATTTTTTACATCCTGTTATCCATTATTCTACTGACTTCCACCCAGGCTAAAAGCCAGGCAAGGGGTCCTTTGCCCGAGTCGGACCATAAAGTCATAAAATTCTATCCGAACCCTGCAGTCTCCTATATAACCTTCGAACTGATCAAAGAGCCTAACAAAACCTATACACTGCAGATCTTCAGTTTCCTTGGAAGGAAGGTGAAAGATGTAACAGATGTGGCCGATAAAAAAACGGTCAACTTGAGCGATCTTACCCGCGGTCTTTATACCTTCCAATTGAAGGACGAGGACGGGCGCGTTACCGATTCAGGCATTTTCCAGGTCAACAAATAAAGAGGCACTCTCCTCCACCTCACTTGTGAAATTCTTTTTAGATCCATGTCCTTGAACCACCACGTTCAAGCAAAACCCTATTTTCTTCTATACCCCTAAGCCAACGTATCATGAAACGCAACTTGCAACACATCGATGAGATTCGATTTCTCATCATCCATATTGTTCTGATCAATCACTGGAACATAAATCTCTACCTGGCACACGCCCCCTACGACCACAAGATCTTCGACATTTGGTTCGATCTTACCTCACCCTGTCTTGCCGTTCTTTCAGGGTACCTGTTCTTCTACCGCACAAAAGAAGATTTTCATTACATCAAGAAACTAAAGACCCGCTTTCATAGCCTGGTAGTTCCTTACCTGTTCTGGACCCTCTCCTTCTTCGTCGTCTATATCGTTGTGAAAGATGTCTATGCCCGCATCTTCCATTCCACTTTCTGGTACGCCCCGGAAGAAGCCCTCACCTTCAAAAATGTGATCCTCAATATCGTCAACCCACCACTTGTAAACTTCTGGTACCTCCAAAACCTCGTCCTGATCCTCCCCTTCAACTTCGTGATCTATTATTTACTGAAGAACCGGTACGTCTATATCGCCTTCTTCCTCCTCGTCCTCGCCTGCTATTCCTTTGATCTCGCAGACCTCTATTTTCAATCCAGGTTCCTCCCCTACTACCTTATAGGATGCTTCTTCGGCTACAACGAAAAGTATCTGCCCAAAATGCCGGTCAGCAAATTAGCTACGGCCCTGCTTATCCCGGCCGTCATCTGGGTCGCACTGGCGACCTCTTTCTGGAAAGACAACGTATTCCCCTTCCTCGAAATAAAAATAGGCGTCGTCTTCTTCTTCCTCTTCTCCGTCTACAATATCCTCGACAGCCACCAGAATAGCCTTGTATTCAAATACCTTCAGAAATACAAAGCCTATTCTTTCTTCCTGTTCGCCATCAATATGTTCCTGTTTAGTTTCGTACAACGGGGATTGTTGAAATTGGGCGCTGAAAGATACCTTCACTACGAAGCCTTTCTCCTGTTCTTCCTGGTAGGATCGGTCGTGGCAGTAATAGCCCTTGCCTTTGGCATTGCCTCCCTGTTAAAAAGGTATTGTACGAGATTTTATTATACCATTACAGGCCGGTAGCCGCCTACAGTACCTGTACGATGAGGAATTTCAGATAATTGGTGTTCTCCCAACCTGCGATGATGGGATGGTCGCTGGCCTGCGCCTGAAACGTCACCTGCCGCAGTCTGCGCCGGGCATCCTTTGCCGCCATCTGGATGGTCTCCAGGAACAACTCGGGCTGCACCAGGTTGGTACAGGAAGAAGTAACAAGGAAACCGCCTTTCTTCACCAGCTTCATCCCCCGTAAGTTGATCTCCTTATACCCGGTGATGGCCTTTTGTATCGTCTCTCTGCTTTTGGTGAACGCCGGCGGATCAAGCATGACGACATCATACTGCCTGCCGTCCTTGCTCCACTGCTTCAGGGCATCAAAGGCATTTACGGCCTCATATTGACACACTTCGCCAAGACCGTTCAACTCGGTATTCCGCCGGGCCTGCGCAACAGCATTCTCCGAGATATCCAGGCCAAGGACGGACCTGGCACCATAAAACCCGGCATGCGTCTCAAAACTGCCGGTATAACAAAAAGCACCCAGTACATCGGCCCCCTTTACAATATGCCGGATAGCCCGGCGATTATCATGCTGGTCCAAAAAATAACCCGTCTTCTGGCCATTTTCGACATCCACATGCAGCCGCAACCCATTCTCCTGGATCACGATCTGCGTATCGAATGGCGCGGATAAGAACCCCTTTTGCTGGGCCAATCCCTCCAGTTCCCTCACGGGCACATCATTCCGCTCATAAATACCCTTGGGCTGAAAGATCCGCTGCAAGGCATCGACAATAGCAGCCTTCCACCGGTCCATCCCCAGCGACAACGTCTGTAACACAAAATAGTCATTGAATTTATCGATGATCAACGCAGGAAGATAGTCAGCCTCCCCAAAGACAAGCCTGCAGTTATCGGTATAACCCAATCGCTGACGGTAAGCCCAGGCGTCACAAAGTCGGGAATAAAAAAAACCATCGTCAATGGTCTCGGCCTTGTCCCGTGTCAACAGCCGAACCGCGATCTGGGATTGCAGGTTGATATAACCCCTGCCCAGAAATTTTTTATCATGCGTAAGAACATCTACGATACCTCCGCCGGCACTATCCCCCTCTACCGTTGCCACCTCATTCCCGAATATCCACGGATGCCCGTTCTCCACCCGCCGGCTGATCTTCTTTTTCAAAAATACCTTTGTCATGGCAGCGAAGGTACAAAATGCCGCCAACTACTACCACACATACGTCCCCACCGCCTTCGCGTTCAACGTCGTCGAAAAATACTTACCATTGAATTGCACCGTAAAGGTTTGCGAGACGCCACCATCGTTCAGCACGATCAGCACCTTCGTGCCCTGCGGGGTCATAAAAGCAACATTCTGCAAATTACCGACGATACCCGAATTGATCCTAACCGAGCCAGGACGCACGAATTTCGAAGCATGCGCGATGATATAGTAGGAAGTATTCCGGCTCACCGCTGTCCCGCTGATGGTAACAGCACCCTGACAGGTGGAACAGCCCCCCACGGTATGCGGCCCATAATTGGCATCGGCCGCCAGGTTCCATTCCAGTACGTTCCTGCTCCAGTTACGCGAAGCCCCGATGATCAAATTCTTCATATGCCATTCCAGGTCGCCACTGAAATTCCCCGGGCCGGCCACATATTGCTCGGTGAAATAGACATTCTTGTTGGGATAACTGTTATGCACGGTTTGCAAGGCCGAGATATCCCCCGCATACAAATGGAAGGCGCTGCCATCCACATATTGTGCCGCGTTGGCGTCCGCGAGGATCGTTATCGGGTAGAATGGCATATCGCAATTGTGATCATAGATAATGATCTTGGTGGTGATGTTCGCTGTTTTAAATGCCGGTCCCAGCCAGTCCCGTACAAACCGCTCTTCCGTCGTGTCCTGCATGACCATGCTGGGGTTGTTGTTGGGGTTCAGGGGTTCGTTCTGTGGCGTTATGGCGTCGATGGCAATTCCATTGGCCTTCATCGCCTGGATATACTTTACAAAATAGTTGGCATAGACACCAAAATACTGCGGCAACAACGACCCGGCAACACTGTCGCCATTGCTCTTCATCCACAGCGGGGCGGACCAGGGCGTGGCCAGGATCTTGATGGCCGGGTTGATCGCCAGGATCTCCTTTAGCAGTGGGATTAAATACGTCTTATCGCTACCCAGATCGAACTGGGTCAGCAAGGTGTCCGGGTGCGCCGGAGTTGCATTATCGTCATAGGAAAAGACCGAGGCGCTCATATCCGATGCGCCCATGCTTACCCGCAGGTAGCTGACGCCAAGATGCGAACTGTCCGTCCCGAACAGCTCCTGTTCCAGCGCCGCCCGTTGCGTGGCAGGCAGGCTATAGATCAGTTGGGCGCTTCCCCCCGTAAGGGCATAGCCAAATCCATCGATGGTCTGGTAGGTGGAGGTCGAGTCGACCGTGATCACCGGCGTCGCGGCGGTTCCACTGACGAAGTTCAATGCCCCGCTCTGCTGCTGAAACAAGGCGCTTTTATCCGGATTGGTCAGCCAAAAGGCCACAGGGGCGCCTACGACGACTACCGGTTTAGTTGTATCGGCAGGGGGCGTCACCGGCGGGGACTGGGTACTGGCTTTCTTACCGCAGCCTGCGCCATAAAAAGAAAGGATAAGGAGGGCAAACCCAACCGCTTTAACATTTTTCATCTGGCAACAAAATATTTAAGTTATTCAGGGTCAACTATTTATAGAACGCCGCCCAACCCTTCGCGATCACCCGGCGCATTCCTGGCAAAAGTAACTCCTACCTGTCATATACCCCTTTCTTTTCAAGACATTTTGTCTTTAAATCCTCCTTGGCAGGAAACTTGACAACCTTACCTTTGTGCCGATTTTAGCGAACCACAGGTTCGCTCGCCGAATGCCCATAATAAGCCGTGCGCTGGCGTGGGTTATTTTTCGGCAAACCCAAAGCCGGCGCACAACACAGCTATGAAAGATTACAATATGGACAACCAGGGCCGGGAAGACCTCGACAACATGAATACCGATGAAAATATTGCTGGAACTACTCATCTTTCCGAGCTCAGCGCGCGGGAGGAGGAAGTGGACAAGTTAAAAGAAGAACTACAGGAGCAAAAAGATAAATATCTCCGTCTCTTCGCCGAATTCGATAACTTCCGGAAACGCAGCGCCCGCGAAAGCCTGGAGTTAAGACAGACGGCCGGCAAGGAGGTCATCATCTCCCTGCTCGACGTACTCGATGACTGCGACCGCGCAGAAAAACAATTACAGACAACGGAAGATGCCCCGCTAAAGGAAGGCGTACAGCTCGTATTCTCGAAATTACGCTCCGTCCTGCAGGGAAAAGGTCTAAAGGCGATGCAGAGCGTCAACACGGACTTCGATGTGGAAAAACATGAGGCTATCACCGAGATCCCGGTTCAGGACCCCGCCCTCAAAGGGAAAGTAATTGACGAAGTACAAAAAGGATACTATCTCAACGATAAGATCATCCGCTTTGCCAAAGTAGTGGTAGGTAAATAAACCCCAACACCCCGTCAAAAAGATTATGTCAAAAAGAGATTATTACGAAGTATTGGGGGTAGCCAAAGGAGCCTCTGCCGACGAGATCAAGAAGGCCTACCGCAAGGTGGCCATGCAGTTCCATCCCGACCGCAACCCCGGTGACAAGGCTGCCGAAGACAAGTTCAAGGAAGCCGCAGAAGCCTACGAAGTATTAAGCGATGCAGATAAACGAGGCCAGTATGACCGCTATGGACATGCCGGCCTTTCCGGAAATGGCCGCGGCTTCAACGGCAGTAACATGAACACCGAAGACATCTTCAGCCAATTTGGAGATATCTTCGGCGACGATCTCTTTGGCAGCTTCTTTGGAGGCGGCCGCAGGGGCGGTGGAGCCGGTGGCCGCGCCCGTGGCGTCAGGGGCAGCAACCTCCGCGTTAAGATCAAGCTCAACTACGAAGAAATTGCCAAAGGCGTTTCCAAGAACATCAAGGTGAAGAAATATGTCGGCTGTACCACTTGCAGCGGCAGCGGCGCAAAAGACAAGAATAGCGTTCAGACCTGCACCACCTGCGGTGGCAGCGGCCAGGTACGCCGGGTCAGCAATACCTTCCTCGGCCAGATGCAGACTGTCACCACCTGCCCTACCTGCAACGGCGAAGGCTCCATCGTCACGGCAAAATGTCCCGTCTGTAAAGGTGATGGCCGCGTCTATGGCGAAGAGACCGTCAGCATTGACATCCCCGCAGGCGTCCAGGAAGGCATGCAATTAAGTGTCGGCGGCAGGGGCAACGCAGGAGAAAGAGGCGGCCCTCCGGGTGACCTCATCATCCTCATCGAAGAAGAACAACACCCTGAACTCCACCGCGACGGACTCAACGTCGCTTATGAACTCCATATCTCCTTTGCCGATGCCGTCTTCGGGCTCCAGGCCGAAGTCCCGACCATCGACGGGAAAGCAAAGATCAAAATTCCGCCGGGTACCCAAAGCGGCAAGATCTTTCGGCTGAAAGGCAAGGGCTTCCCGGGCGTAAACTCCTACGAAAGAGGCGACCAACTCATCCACGTCAACGTCTGGACACCCCAGCACGTAACCCCGGAAGAAAAGGACATGCTCGAGAAGCTCAACGACTCACCGAATTTCCAACCGAAACCGGATAAGAACGAGCGTAGTTTCTTCGATAAAGTAAGGGAAATGTTCTCCTAATTGTCATCCTTGTGATGATGCCTGTTCCGGCCATAGATCTTGCGCGCCTTCTCGATCAGCGTAATGAATTCCTGCTGCATTCCATCCGCGGAATCACTGGACTGCTCAGCCATCTCGATGGCATCCTTCCAGTCGGACTGATGAGTAAAGCGCGACTTCTTCAGCAACCCCCCGAATAGGGCAATGGAAGAAGCAAACCGGTAACAGGGCTGTAATTCGCGGAAAGGAACGGCTTTATTGTCGCATTCGTAAAGGCTGGTCCGCGACAAGGGGTCCAGCGGCAACCGGTAATTTAATTGTACATGTGCCAACCGCCCCGCATCCTTCACCAGGGTACTATCAGGGTTCATCGGAGTGATCTCGAACAAAGCCAAAAGGGAATGCCCGGACCCCACCTCCCCACCCTGCAACTGACTCAGCGAATCGGACAAGACTTTCTCCTTATTGTCAAACCCGATGAGCCGGTAATCTTTTACAAGGGTCGGATTAAACTGGATGTTCAGATACGCATCATCCGCCACAGCATAGACGGTCTGCGTAAACTCCCGAACCAACACCTTCTCCGCCTCCTGCCCATCATCCAGGTAGGCAAAATTCCCATTCCCCTTCTTTGCTAGTACCTCCAGCTTGGAATCCTTGTAATTGCCCATCCCAACCCCAAGACAGGTCAGGTAGATCCCCCAGTCCTTATATTGAACAACCAGTTTCTCCAACTCTTCCTCCGAGATCTCCCCCTCGTTAAAATCGCCATCCGTAGCCAGGATGACCCGGTTATTGCCCCCCTTGATCAATTGACTCTTCGCCACCCGGTAAGCCGCCCGGATCCCCGCTTCACCAGGAGTAGCTCCGCCCGGCGAAAGATCCTCTATCGCTTTCAGGATCTTCTTCTTATCCTGCCCGGAAGTCGGCCCAAGGGAAACCGCCACCGATCCGCCATAGGTGACGATGGAGACCGTGTCGACATCTCGTAAGTTGTTGACTAACAATTTGAATGCCGATTGTAATAAAGGTAGCTTATTGGGCAGGTCCATCGATCCGGAGATGTCGATCAGCAGGACGAGATTGGCCGGGGGAATTTTGGCCGGATCGATCTTCCGGGCGCTCACCTGTAAAAAAAGCAACTGATTACCCGGGCTCCAGGGACATTCGGACAACCGGGAGTGAAAGGCAAAACAACTGTCCCTTGGAGGGTCTGTATACCCGAAATTGAAATAATTCAGTAATTCCTCTATCCGCACCGCATCAGGGGGTATCGTACTTCCCATGTTCAGAAACCGGCGCACGTTGCTATAAGAGGCCTTGTCGATCGTCATCGCAAAACCAGTCTCGGGAAACCGGCTGGCAGGGATAAAATCATTTTCCACCAGCGAACTATAGGTCTCCCCCCCGACAGTCCACCCTTTCCGGTCTGTCGTCCGCCAGTCCTTGGTCAACGATAAAAGGCTCTTACGTGGCGGTGGTGTGGCAAACCGGCTCGATTGCCGCAGCTGAAGGTATTGATACTGGGTAGCGTTGACGGCCACGACCAACGTCTGAAACCCCTCTGCAGAAAGCGTCAGCGTATCTCCCGACGCGGGGACAGGTATCCCAAAAGCTCCCGAACTGCCTGAATGATAGAGATATCCGCTGGAATGAAGCAGGATTCTCACATCCGGCAAGAGACTATTGTTCTCATCCTTCACCTCCCCGCGCAAATAGAACTGTGCATGCGCCCCGGTGAACAAAAGAGAACATAGCAGCAGGAGGATGGCAGATTTCATATCTACTCTACCAACTGATAAATCGACGGAATATTGCGTCCGAGCCCATCATAATCAAGACCATACCCCAGCAGGAACTTGTTGGGCACCGAAAACCCCAGATAATTTACGGTGATAGGGTATACCGTGGCCTCGGGCTTATGCAGCAGGGCAGCGATCTTCAGCGACGCCGGCTGCTGATGCTCCAGTTGCGGAAGGAATTCACTCAATGTCTTCCCCGTATCCACGATATCCTCCACGATGACCACATGCCGGCCATGCAGATCGGTATCCAGCCCGATGGCCGTGATCACCTGCCCCGATGATTTTGTCCCCTTGTACGACGCTAATTTGATAAAACTGATCTCTGCCTCGATGGTGATCTTCTTGAACAGGTCGGAAGCAAACATGAATGCCCCGTTAAGGATAGCGATAAACAAAGGCTTCTTCTCCGCATAATCCCGGTTCATCGCATCGGCTATCGCCTGTATCTTCTCATCGATAAGTTCCTCTCCTAAATAAGGTCCGAACTCTTTATCATGCACCCGAATAATGGACATAGTAGGTAAATAGTTTTATCGTTGATTATCGCCCGTAATAAGCCTCGGCTTCGAAGGCGCCGAACCTTGCAGGTAAATGCGTTCGCCCGTCGCAGGGCGCGCATCGGGACTAAGTTGATTCATTTCAAGCAGATCCTGCAGCCGGATGCCCTCCGCCTGGGAAATGTCGTATAAGTTCTCCCCTTCCCTCACCACATGGGATCCGATAGAACCTGTCCGCCGCTTCCGTTGCAAAAAGATCAATTGCCCCTTCCCCAGCACATCCTGCTCCTTCATGTCGTTAAACTCCAGCAGCCGCGGCAGAGAAAGCTCATACTGGTTGGCAATCGCAAGAAGGGAAGTACCCGCGGATACATAAACCACCTTTGTCTTGTTGATCGCGAACTCCCCCTCGGGATACGCTACCTCGGGCGCCGCTGCGCCCGCAGAACCCACACCGCCGGAAGCCGTCCCGCTACCGGGAACAACCGCCCCGGCCGTCACACCACCCGCATCCACACCCACGGGATTCGCCGCCGGGGCACCGGGCATCGTAAGCACCACTTCCTCCGAAGGCTTTATCTTTCCCACCCCTATCAGCGTATATTGCTGCAGGTTATAATCTTTTATGAGTTTGATCAGTATCAGGCTATACCGGATATTCGTCGCATACCCGGCCTTCTTCAACCCATAAGCCCAGCCTTCATAATCCGCCGGGTCCAGATTGAAAAGAAAAGCATAGCGCTGGCTGCGACGAAGAAAATCCGAATGGTCCCGGTACGAATCGGCCGCCGTCGCATAGCTGCGAAAACATTCCTGCCGGGCGTCATCATCATGATAAACCACCTGCCCCTTCCAGTCGTCCTTACACTTGATCCCAAAATGGTTGTTCGATTGCTTCACCAGTTCACTCGTCCCCGCCTCGGACTCATGCAGCCCCTGCGCAAGGATAACCGCGGCAGGGATCCCCGACCGCTGCATCTCAGCTATCGCCAGCGTCTTGTAGGTGTTGACATAGACTACCCCATTCACACTCATCTGCGCCGGCAGTCTTTGCCCCACCGCGGTCAGCAAGATCCCCAAAACAATGGTTCGTACGATCATTCTATTTCTTTCGGATAAAAAATAATCCATCCCGGACGGTCAGTATCACCTTCTCCACCCGCTCATCCGCCGCCACCAGCTCGTTAAACGCCTGGATGGCCTTCGCACTTTTCCCCTGGATCTCCGCCTCGAGGACCTGACCGTGGAAGAGCACATTGTCCGCTATGATCAGCCCCCCGCTCCGCACTCGCGGGAAAACCAGCTCATAATAATCCCGGTACCCGGGCTTATCAGCGTCTATAAAAACAATATCCCAGACCTCCTCGAGGGCTGGGATGATGGCTAACGCATTTCCCCGGTGCAATATTATCCGGTCCTGCCGGTTTGCCCGCCGGAAATTTTCCGCCGCCCGGTCCGCATCCTCATCCCGCAACTCGATAGTATGCAGCTTCCCGTCATCGCTCAGCCCCGATGCCAGGCAAAGCGCACTATACCCCATAAAAGTGCCTATCTCCAGCACCCGCCGGGGCTGTAGCAAATGGCTCATTAACTCCAGCAGTTTGCCCTGCAGCGGTCCGCTAAGCATATGGGCCTCGGGGTGATTTGCCGCCGTATAGGCCGCAATATCCTGTAATAAGGGGCTCAGCGCCGAAGAATAGCGCTCAGCATATGCCTGTGCCAATGGATCGACTAACTCCATATAGGTAAAATTGACCCGGACTCCAGCCGGTTTTTGTGCGCAAAGATACAGGAATCCGTGCCGTCTATACGCTCCTCCTGACCCCCTCCCCGGCAGGGGCCGAAAGCGCCCATAACCCCAGAAAGGTAAGCATCCCATTGATCACCAACAGCTCGATCCCTATCTGGAAGCCACCCAGCCATCGGGCGGAATACTGGCTGAGAAAATAACAACAAACGGGCGCAAGCAGACAAAGCGCCGTGATCTTCCACGTATTGGCCAGGGTCCGCTTCGTAAAAATGCCAAAGGCAAAAAGCCCAAGCAATGGACCATAAGTATACCCGGCCAGGTCGAGGACGGCAGTGACGATGGACTTGTTATCCACCCACTTGAAAACAAGTATGCAACACAGGAACAGCACGGCAAAACTGACATGCACGGTCATCCGCGTACGCTTTAACCGCGCCTCGGTCATATCCTTCCGCTCCCGCAGGTTCAGCAGATCGATACAAAAAGAAGAGGTCAACGCCGTCAGTGCGCCGTCCGCACTGGGGAAAAGCGCGGAAATAAGCCCGATAACGAAGATGATCGACACCGCGGAAGGCAGGTAATGCAAGGCCAGGGTCGGGAACAGATCGTCCCCGATCACATTCTTCCCTCCCAGCAACAGGGTATGCCCCTGGTAAACCGCCCCCTGCTGCAGCGAATACAAATAAAGCAACCCACCCAGCAACAGGAAAAGAAAACTGACCAGCACCATGATAAAACTAAAGGTCACGACATTCTTCTTGGAATCCCGGGCATTCTTTACACTGATATTCTTCTGCATCATCTCCTGGTCAAGCCCGGTCATGGCAATGGCGATGAACATCCCGCCAAGGATCTGTTTACCCCAAAAACCCTTGCTTTTTACGTCGCCGTTAAAGACATGCGTAAATCCCTTCGCATCCAGCACCTGCATCGCACCCCCAAGGGAGAGATGGAGATTTTGCAGGATATAGACCGTACAGACACAAAGCCCCAGCAACATAAAGGTCGTCTGTAGCGTGTCGGTATAGACGATCGTCTTTACCCCGCCCTCGAAAGTATACAGCAGGATCATCAGCAGGATCACCAGGCTGGTCAGCGCAAAAGGGATCCCAAGGTCCTTAAGGATAAAAATATGCAGGACATTGATCACAAGATAGAGCCGCGCCGTGGCGCCAACCGTGCGCGAGATGATAAAGAACAAGGCCCCGGTGCGATAGGCCACCGAACCAAAACGGCTGCGCAGGTAATTGTATATCGAGGTCAGATGAAGCCGGTAATACAAGGGCAGCAGGATAAAAGCGATCACCAGGTAGCCAAACCAATAACCGATGATCACCTGGAAATAACCAAAAGCCTTATGGACATCCCCCGCCCAATCCCCCACCGTGCCGGGCACGCTCACAAAAGTAACCCCGGAAAGACTGGTCCCGATCATCCCAAAAGCCACCAGCATCCAGTTGGAATTGCGGTTCCCAATAAAGAAGGAGTCATTGTTGGAATGACGCGAGGTACGCCAGGCTACCACCAGCAGCAACAGGAAATACCCGATGACAAAGGCAAAAAGCAGGAAAGACGACATCTTCCAAAAATAATGAATAATGCTTATCTCTTATGCAGATAAAAATCAAAACCCGCCCTCAGCACTGGCAATGGATGCCCATAAACATCGTTATACGGGGAATTGACATTGGAAATGGCGTCAAACATCAAAGCGATATAAAACCCGCTCTCGCCAACCACCCGCCGTCCATACCCGATGCCCAACAAAAGACTCGGCGCATTGGCATTGTATTTATAAGTTCCCCCACCAGTCATATCCTTCTCAGTGACGCTGGTCCAGTTGAACTCAGGCTGCGCCGTCAGGAAAAGAAAAGGCAGCACATAGGCCCGGCCAAACAAGCCGCCGCCATAAGTGAACTGTTTGCTGCTGACATTGGCGTTGTAGATGAAGTTCGGATCTGCCCGTATCGAATTGTAATTGAAGTTCACAACCGCACCAACGTCCAGCCACCGGTTCAGGGAAAACCCGATCTCGGGATTAACCCCGACATTGAAATTATAAGACCCGAAGCCAAGACCAAGACTACCGCCCAGGAACAAGGTCTCCTTCGAAAAACCTGCGGGCGGCATCTCATCAGAGTACGTATTTACGCGGTTCGGCATCCGCTCCTGCGCTATACCGGCGAGGGACACCATCCACAAACAAAACGCGATCAAAACCTTTCTTGTCATTTTATTGGTTTATTTTATCAAATATCTTTCCTGCATTTAAGATCCCGTGAGGGTCGAACACCCGCTTGATCCCCCGCATCAACTCCAACTGCACCTCGCTGAATACGATATCCAGGTATCCCTTCTGCACCAACCCGATGCCATGCTCCCCGCTGATCGTTCCGCCAAGTTCCTTTACCAGCCTAAACAGTGCCCGCAGACTCTCTACGATCATCGGATCATCCTGGCTGTTGGTGCTGCCCGTCTTTTTGATCCGGATATGCAGGTTGCCATCTCCCGCATGTCCGTAGCAGACGGCATGAAAGCCATATTGCCGCCCAAGATCCTTTACCCCCCTGATCAACGCCGGCAACGCTGCACGCGGCACCACCGTATCTTCCTCTATTGTATATCCTTCCTTTTTCACCGCCTCGGCTACCCGCCGCCTTATCTTCCACAATTCGGCCTTTTGCGCAGCATCCTCCGCCAGCAGCATGTCCTCCCCGGCGCCAAGATCACCCAACAGGACCGCTATCGCCTCGATATCCTTCATCAGCACATCAGGGTCATTCCCATCGACCTCGATGATCAAATGCGCGGCTATATCCTCGGGTATCGAAAGGCCGCTGCCCAGATGCCGGGCAGTGATCCGCAAAGCATCCACCTCGACAAGTTCAAGCGCACTGGGAGTAAACCCCGCCCGGAAGATCGCGGCCACCGCCTCCCCGGCCTTTTCCAGGCTCCGGAAAGGCACCAGCAGTAACCGGTCATAGCGCGGCAATGGGATCAATTTCAACACGATCTTCGTCACGATCCCAAGCGTTCCCTCACTGCCGACCACCAACTGCGTCAGGTTATAACCGGTGGAATTCTTCAACACATTGGCCCCCGTCCAGATAATCTCCCCGGTAGGCAATACCAACTCGAGGTTCAATACATAATCCTTAACCACCCCGTATTTCACGGCCTTTGGCCCACCGCTGTTCTCGGCGATATTCCCGCCGATAAAACAACTTCCCCTGCTACTGGGGTCCGGAGGATAAAATAACCCCTTCTCCCTGACGGCATCCTGCAACACCTCCGTGATCACCCCGGGCTCCGTCGTCACCTGCCCATTGCGCTCGTCTATCCCAAGGATCGAATTCATCCGCTCCATCGAAATGACCACCCCCCCAAGATGCGGCAGCGCGCCCCCACTAAGCCCCGTACCGGCCCCCCTGGGCGTCACTGGTATCCGGTGCTGGTTGCAAAGCTTCATGATCGAACTGATCTCGGCCGCCGTCCGGGGTTTTACCACCACATCGGGTAAATAGCTCAATTCTTCCGTCTCATCATGTGAATAATTGTATAGCGCCTCCGCTTCCGTCACCACATTCCTGGCCCCGACTATCTCTCTGAATGCATCGGCCAATGATGGATCGACAACCCCCATTTGTACAGTTTTGCGCAAAAATAGAGGAAAAAACCGTTTTCGCTCACGGTTTAAAGCTGGGACACAACGATTGCCGCTTGTCTCCATTATATTGACTGTAAAAGCCCTGGTTGATCAGCGAAAACTCCCAGGAGCCATAGCCACCATCATAGTGCTTCAGCGCCGACGTGGTGACATCATATGTGAAGGTTAGCCTGATATTCTTATAAACAAAACCGATCATCGGGATGACCGCATCCCCTGGCCGCATATACAGCCCGCCCACCACCTGCTGATCACCCTCATCCTGTAGATTGAACTGGGCATTCAGCCCGATCACCATCTCCGAAGCACCCGCCATCTGCGTATAATACCCCATCGGGTTGATGATCACCTGGTCATTCACCTTTAGACTGGCATTGAGAAAACCCGTATACCGGGGTGCGATCCGGCTGTCAAAACCCACCGGGTCGGTATTAAAAAAAGACTCCCTCGGCCGGTTGATATGCTGCACCGAAAACCCGCCATTCAGGTACATCTTGTTGGTCGGGAAATAAGCATAGTTCATCCCGATCTGCATATCCAGGTAATTATCCGACGGATGATCGATGATCACACTCGTCGGCAAGGTATTATCAAAGAATTTCCCGTCGAATTGATCCGGGAATTTAAGATTGGACGTATTGATATGCTTGTTCACCCAGCCGGCATTGGCGCCAAAGGTGATCAGGCTGGCATACCCCACCATCTGGTGATAGGCTACCGACCCGTAGATCGAGGTAGAGGTCAACGTGCTGGACCCGGCATCATCCCGCAGGATCACCCCGCCAAGCCCCATCCAGCCATTTTCGATCCTGTCCCGGAAAACCTGCGCATCCCCCCAGATACTCATCGTCTGGTAGGGCGCGGACATAATAGCCGACCACTGATCCCGGTAATTGGCGCCCAGCCGGTAATCGGCATCAGGGATAAATCCCGTATTGGCAGGATTGGTGATAAGGGGTGCATTGAACCATTGGGAGAAATGCAAATCCTGGCCCATGGCTCCGCCCGTTCCAAGGGTAATGCCACAGCAGATCGCCAGTATTGTCTTCAATCCCCTCATCATTTGTATTAACGTAGGTTACCCGATTTTGGTTGTCCCTTCACCACCCATTAACTACCTTACCAAAGTTATGTCTCCTTTTTTACTTGCCCGCTTCCCATTCGAAAATTCTGCCTCGAGGGTATACGCATAGACATCCATCGGCTGCAAAACCCCCAGGTAAGTCCCATCCCAGCCCACATTCGGGTTGTCGGACTCGAAGACCAGTTTTCCCCACCGGTTATATATTCGAAAATCCATATGTAAGATCCCGAAACCGACCACCTTCAGGATCGCATTTTGACCAAACCGGCCGGGCGTAAAGGCATTCGGAACATCAAGCAAAGGATCGATCAGCGTCGCCACGGAATGACAGACCGTATCGGTACAGCCGAACTGATTGGTAGTTATCAGGCAAACAGGGAAACTGTCCGTTGCAATATACAAATGCTGCACCGTATCCGCCGTGGTCTTCACCACGGAATCCCCATCCCCAAACTGCCACAGATAACTGATCCCGCCCTGCGACCCATTGGTAAAGACGATCGGCACATTCGCTACGGGTGGCGAAGGCGCAAAAGTAAAGGCGGACTTCGGCTTGACACTCACCGTAATGGTAAAGCTGGTGTCGGAAGTCTTGTTACAGGTGTTCGGATCCTCTTCATGCAAGGTGATAGTATAGGTTCCCGGCGTCTGGTAAACATGCGATGGGTTGACATCGGTGGAAGTATTCAGCTCTCCGCTGGCCGGATCGCCAAAATTCCAGTTGAAAATGGTCCCGCCAAGCGAGGTATTGTTGAAAATTGCCGTATACGGCGCACAACCGGTCGCCGGCGTGATAAACTGCGCCTTGGCCGTCGGCGAAACCCTCAGCATCTGTGTCGCGGTATCGGGAAAATTACAATAGGCAGTATCATCCAGGATCAGGTTGACGATATACGTACCAGGCCCCTTATATTGATAACTTGTCGCCCCGAAACCCATCGTAACGGGCGGCGAACCATCCCCGAACTGCCATACGAAGGAAGTAGGTCCAAAAGGCTTGCCAATGGGTGCTACAGACGTATTGGTAAAATCATAATCCAGCGAAGTACAGGGCGCATTCGGATCCTTCACAACGGTAAAGCTCACGGGGGCCTTATCGGTGCGCGCAATGACATCCCGGTACGTAGTGTCGGCAACATTACAGCTGTTGGAATCGATGGCCACCATCATCACGGTATAAGTGCCCTTGTTGAAATAGGTATGACTCACGGCATAGCTGGTAGTGGCGGTATCGGGACTGCCATCCCCGAAATTGAAGATGTATTGCTTTGCCCTTCGGATCGTATCCTCGAAATAAGTATCCATGGGAATACAACCGGAGGTATCCCCGCTGCGTCCATTCACCGACACCCGCAGTCCGCCGGAGACACCGGCAAAATTAAAGGCGATCTTTATCGCCGCAAGATTACACCCGCTATTACCCGCCCCGTTGACCGGGGCCCAGACACCAGGTGTCGTCGGATAACGGCCGGTTACCTGGGGACCGCTGCAATTCGCACAAATGGCCTGGTAGATCACTCCCTGCTGGTCATACCGGCTCGTTCCCCCGTCCACATGTTCGCTGATACTCTTGGAATTATCGTTCTCGCCAAAAAAAGTACCATACAAAAGCCCGGCGGAATTCTTCGACATGACGATGAAATAAAAATCGCGGTTGTCGCTCAGCCGTTTATAGGCATCGGGGGTAGTCGGCAGCCCCGCCGTCCCCTGCAACCCATACGGATCGGTCTCGCTCCCGATGATCCACCCACCCCAGCCGCTGACATAGATGTTCTCGCAACGATCGATAAGGAAGGCGACGGGAGAGATATTCGGTAAACCATGCGGCAGCCCGGAAGGGGTACCGAACGTAGTGGAATAGATATATCCGGAAAGATCAGGTTTCAGCTTGGAAACGAATTGCCGGCCCCCTCCGGTGGAATACGCCACATTGATCACCGGCCAACTGCCATTGGTGGTCCCCATTACATAGGGAAAACCCTTTTTGTCGAATTGCAGCCCATAAATGGCATCGCTGACATCCGTACCAAGATAGGTACTCCGGATCAACGTCGAACCGTCGGCCGACAACTGGGCAACAAATCCATCGGATGCACCGCCGCTATAAGCACTCTGTATCACCCCACCCTGGTTACTGCCGGGAAAATTGGAGCTGGAAGTAGCGCCGCCCACATAGATATCCCCGGTAAGCGGGTCGGACTTGAGCACAAAGGCGGCATCGGAACCGGTCCCGCCAAGAAAACTGGCCCAGATGATACGGTTACAGGTAGGGTCTATCTTCAGCACAACCCCATCCTGCCTGCCCCCGCCGAAAGTAGACTGAAACACTCCCCCGGTGACGGGGAAGTCCCGGCTCTGCGATGACCCCGCAACAAGGATATTGTTCTGCCCGTCGAGTACAACCTCACTCCGGGAATCATCCCCATAATTGCGGATCAGCGAATCGGCCCGCTCATAATGCGTCCTCGCCTGGTCCTCCATATTCACACAATCATCCGAGGTGCCGCCGATCCGCATACTGCCGGTAAGCGCGCCACCGCTGGAATTGATCCGGGCCACGAACATATCAGCCCCACCCTGATTACCCACTGTCGTGGTAACAGGGAAATTACTGGAATAGGTCCTTCCCAGCACCACCAGGTTACCCTGCGCGTCACAGACAAGACTATGCGGCGTCTCGGCATCGTTCCCGCCGAGATAGGTGGCATACACCTTGGTGGTGCCGCTGGTATTTAGCTTTAATATCCCCACATCGAATTGCCCCCCGCCATAAGAAGGCTCCAACGCACCGGTCGTATATGGAAAAGCGGAACCAAAGACGATACCACCGGCAAAAAAACTGCCGTCGGGCCCCGGAGTAGCCGTAAACCCCCAATTGCTCACCTTACTCCCGGTAAACGAGCAGAAGATCACCGTCGGATCGATGACCAGCGTGGCGGTAGTATCATGATCGGGCAGATCGAAGCTCACCATGTTCCCGTTGCGGATCATATACCGGCACGCAATATCCGTGCGGCCCTGCTGGTTATAGAGATAGGAATAAGGCGAAAGCTGGGTCACAGCCCCCACCGAAGTACCTACGATCAGCTTGTTCTTCTTCATGGAAAGGCGGTCGGCTCCCTCATAACGCATCTTGATCCGGCGCACATCCCCTCCGGGATGGACGATGATATCGTATTTCAGCTGGCCTTCATTGGTATAGTAACGTACATCGATGTTCGGGTAAAGATTGCGATACGTCACCCCCTGGAAGACCCTGCAGTTAGAAGCCCATTTCGACTGATCGTTCCCGATAAAATAGTTATTATACCCGGGCAGGGCTTTGTCCGGGACAATGGTCACATCGTCACTGGCATCGGTAAAGCTCACCCGGTAGGCATGTGAGCGCAATCGGTCAGCCTGCGGGATCCCGGTTGGTCCGCCGATCTTTACCGTTGCCCCTGTGGAAGCAGCGATCTTTCCCCCTCCTGCGGGTGCACCGGAACCTCCCCCCGATGCAATCCCCCCGGACCCCAGCACTCCATGATGCGCCTCAGTCATCTTTACCAGGTCATCAGGATGGTAGAGTATCGTAGAAAAACCCTTCTTCTCCAGGAACAGCGCGCCGGTAGGCAACTCGCCTTTGAACTGCACACGGGGGTCCCATTGACCTTTGTTTTCGACAAACTCAATGTTGGACGATCCTGCCTGGGAATACCCTTTCAGAATGACAGTGATCAGGAAAAGAACGATATAGAACCCTCGCTTCAAATAGCGCATTTTTACAATTTACAAAAATCTCCCGTACTTCCCTTACTTATCGTATCAACGTAATATCCCCCTTCTTCGTCGCGTGTGTCCCATCGGAAAACCCCGCTTCCAGGGTATACGCATATACATCCATCGGCTGTATCGTCCCATGATAAGTACCATCCCAGCCGACATTCGGATCGACACTCTCAAAGATCAACTGCCCCCAGCGGTTATAGATCCGCCAGGTCATATGGGTGATCCCAAAGCCGACCACTTTCACCACCGCATTGACACCAAATCGCCCGGGAGTAAAGGCATTCGGCACATCCAGCAGGGGATTGATCAGCGCGGGCACCGCATGGCAGGCCGTATCGGTACAACCGGACGCATTGGTCACCACCTCGCACACATCGAACGTATCGGTCTTATTATACAGGTGCACTACGGTATCGGGCGTCGTCTTGGTCTCCGAGGTACCATCGCCAAAGAACCATTCGTATTTTACTCCCGGAGAAGACGCATCCGTAAAGACCGTCGGCGTATTCGCCGGCTGCGGCGGCTCAGGTGTATAGGAAAAAGCCGCCGTCGGCTTACCCTGCACGTTGATCGTAAAGGAATAGGTATCGGTGATATTACAGGTCGTCGAATCCACCGCGGTCACCGCCACAGTATACGTGCCGATATTCGGATATAAATGAGTAGGCGAATAATCGACACTGTCTATCGGGCTGCCATCGCCGAAATTCCAATAAAAGGTCTGCCCGGCTATCGACGTATTGGTAAAGGTCGCCAGGTAAGGCGCACAGCCCAGTTGCGGCGTCGTAAACTGCGCCTTGACATTCTGCGCAACATACAACAGACGGGTAGTATCCAGCGGGTAATTACAATAGGCTGTATCCACAATCGCCAGGGTCACCTTATACGGTCCGGGCGCGGCATAGGAATGCGTCGGCTTCCCGGCCACGGACTGCCCCGGCAACACGGTGCCATCTCCAAAGGTCCAGGTAAAAGCAGTATCGCTAAAAGCAGGAGAACCGGGTCCAAGCGTCGACAGGTTGGTAAAAATATAGCTCATGCTCTCACATCCCCCCGTCTTATCATAACGAAAATCCACAAAGGCAGGGTCATTCTTCACCTCCACCAGGTGGGTCGCCGTATCGGCCACATTACAGGTATTACTGTCGATAGCGATCAGCGTCACCAGGTAATTACCCACGCTCGTATAGGTATGATTCTCGGTATAACTGGTAGTCGCTATCGGCGGAGTGCCGTCCCCAAAATTCCAGATATAGGATTTGGCATTGCGGATCGTATCGGAGAACGACACCGCCAACGGCACACAACCCACACTGTCGCCACGGCCATGCGTCACCACCTTCAACCCGGCCGCAACCCCGGCGAAATTAAAATTGATCTTCACAGCCGCCTCATTACACCCAAGCTTACCCGCCCCATTGGTCGTCGCCCAGGCCCCGGCAGTCGTCGGGAAGACGGCACCGAGATAGCAGTTGGCGCACACAGCCTCGTAGATCACCCCCTGCTGGTCGAACCGGCTCGTTCCCCCATCCACATGGTCCCCGAAATTCCCGTTCTGCTGACCAAAATAGCTGCCATACAACTGGCTCGCCGCATTCTTCTGCAAAACAAAAAAGTAAAAATCCTCTCCGTCCGTCACTGTCTTGAGCGCCCCGGCTGTGATCGGCATATTCCAGGTTCCACTGTTGGCATAATGATCAGTACTGTCCGGCCCCCCACCCCAACCGGCTACATATACGTTCTGACACCGGTCCACAAGAAAAGCCGTTGGCGAGATGCTCGGGTGACCGGTATTGCCAGGCCCGAAATTAGCGGAATAAACGATCCCCGAAAGGTCCTGCTTCAGCTTGGTGATAAATTGCTTCCCGTTGGACTGTGTAGGATTATTCTGATTATAAGGAGAGTTCGCGACAGGCACTACCCCATCGGTGGTCCCGAGAATATAAGGAAAGCCAAATTTATCAAAATCCAGCCCGTAGATCATATCGGTGGACCCGGTGCCGAAATAGGAAGACTTCAGCAACTGGCTCCCGTCATTGCTCACCACGGCAACGAACCCATCGACACCCCCGATGGGGCCGGAATTGACTACCGGCGCCTTGGTCGTACCCGGAAAATCGCTGCTCAGCGTACCGCCCCCCACCCAGATGCTGTTATCGACTGGATCGAGGGACAATACAAACGCCGCATCAGCCGCCTTTCCCCCGAGATAACTGCTGAAAAGAACAGTACCCAGGTCTGGACTCAGTTTCACCACAACCCCGTCCTGGCCGCCACCCGAAGTGGTCTGGAAAGCCCCCGGGGTCGTCGGAAAATCGGTGGATTGTGTACACGCGGCTAAATATACATTCCCGGCATTATCGAGGATGACCTCACTCCTGCCGTCATCTCCGTAATTCAACCGCAATTGCTGTGCACCCTCGGGATAAACGCCGGTGACCAGGTATTTCGGCGCAAAATTCACCCCATCCCAGCCCGACCCGCCGATCCTCCTGCTGCCAAGCAGGGCCGTCCCGGCCGAATTGAACTTGGTGACAAAAAGATCAAAACTGCTGCCATTGGTCGTAGCCGAAGTCGAAGGGAAATTGGGAGAGCTGGTCCTCCCGGTGACGATCAGGTTACCGCTGTTGTCGACGATCATACTATGCGGCTGCTCGTCACCGCTGCCCCCAAGATAAGTGGCATACACCCGTTTCGTACCGCTGGAATTCAATTTCATAATGGCGACATCATAGTTGTAGCCATCCCCCTCACTCCCGTCACCACCCTGGAAAGACGTCTGGAAAGCACCAGGGCTCGCCAGGTAACCGGAACCGCTTGGCCCCTGTACCTGCTGGTTGGTCTCATCCAGGACGATCCCCCCCATATAAAAATTTCCGCCGCCATCATACGTGGCCGTATAACCCCAATTGTCGGACTTGCTGCCGCTGAACGAACAAAATACCTCCGTCGGATCGATCACCAGCGTGGCCGCCGGCGAATAGTTCTTTACCTTGAATTGGATACGGTTGCCGCTCAGCAACGAATAACTGCACTCCACATCGGTTCTCCCGCTGTCGCTCACCTGGTAACTGCGAGGCTCGAGCTCGGTCACCGTTCCAACGGACGTCTGGACATAGACCTTGTTCTTCCGGATACTCAGCTTATCCTGCCCCTCATAGGTCAAAACGATCTTGCTTGGGTCGGCCCCGGGATGTACGATGATATCATATTTGACAAAACCCCGGTCGGAATAATAATGGACATCGATGCCGTCGTACATATTCCGATACCAGATGCCCTGGAAGAGACGACATTGCGGCGCCCAATTCTTCTTGTCGCCGATAAAATAGTTGTTGTAGGAATCCAGCGCCTTGTCGGGAACTATCTGCACCGCGTCATTCGCATTCTCAAAACTTACCCGGTAAGCATGCGAATGCAACAAAAAAGGATCACTCGCAGCACCGCCGCCAGCCCCTCCGGGATTGCCCGGGTAATTCATCCCGGGTGTCGAAGCCACCGCCTTTTTCGCCTGCGCAGCAGCCGCCTTTCCACCACCCCCGCCGGACACTCCCGCCACCTGCTCCCCATGCAGCAACAACCCTATCCGCTGCATGTCATTCGTATCATGAAGCAGTACGGTAAACCCTTTTCGCTGCATAAACAAATTCCCCGTCGCAATACCGGCATTGAACCGGATCGACGAGTCCCACTGTCCCTTGTTCTCAATAAACTCAAGATTGGAATAGCCTCCGGATTGTGCTGCCAACTGAAGGACCGATAAGAAAAGACAGGTAACAAATAGGCTTATTCTTAGCAAGATGCGTTATTTCAAATTGATGAAAATACTTACGAGATTTTACTCCATGCCGTTTTGCCGTGCTGCGATTGCAGGAAAGCCTTCAGCGCTTTATTTTCTTCCATCACCAGTTCGGGGTCCTTGTCCAGCAACTCTACCACCCTGTCACGGGCCAATTCGAGCCAGTACCTGTCTTGAACAATATTGGCAAGCTTAAAGTTCAGTATGCCGCTCTGCCTGGTCCCTTCAATATCGCCGGGCCCCCGGATTTCGAGGTCCTTTTCCGCAATTTTGAAGCCATTATTGGTCTCGGTCAGGATACTCATCCGCTCCCTCGCTTCCTTTCCCAAACGGGGACTCGTAAGCAGGATACAAAAGCTCTTCTCCACCCCCCGCCCCACCCGTCCGCGCAATTGGTGCAGCTGCGATAAGCCAAACTTCTCCGCACTCTCGACCACCATCACCGTCGCATTCGGCACATTGACCCCAACTTCGATCACCGTGGTCGCAACCATGATCTGCGTATCCCCACTCACAAAACGCCGCATATTCGTATCCCGCTCCTCCTGCTTCTGCCGCCCGTCAACCCGGCTGATCCAATACCTGGGCTCGGGAAACCAGGCCTTTATATTCTCATACCCCTTTTCAAGATTCTCATAATCCAACGTCTCTGACTCGGCTATCAACGGAAAAATAACATACACCTGCCTCCCCTTCCCGATCTCATGCCGGATAAAATCCATCACCTGCGGCCTCCTGTCTTCGTAACGATGAACGGTTGAAATTGGTTGCCTTCCGGGGGGCAATTCGTCCATAACACTATAGTCCAGGTCGCCATAGGCAGTCATCGCCAGGGTACGCGGGATCGGCGTAGCCGTCATCACCAGCACATGCGGCGGAATAACCGCCTTATTCCATAGCCGGGCACGCTGCGCCACGCCAAACCGGTGCTGCTCATCCACTATCGCCAACCCCAGCCGCTGAAACTGCACGGACTCCTCCAACACCGCATGCGTCCCTATCAGGATCTGCAGCTTGCCCCCGGCTGCCAACCCCAATACCTCCTTCCTGCTCTTCGATTTGGAACTCCCCGTCAATAACCTCACTTCCAGCGACAACTCCTTCAAAAGCTGCGAAATACCCTCATAGTGCTGACGCGCAAGGATCTCCGTAGGCGCCATCAGACAGGCCTGGAAACCGTTATCTATCGCCAGCAGCATGGCCAGTAAGGCCACCATGGTCTTGCCGCTGCCTACATCCCCCTGTAATAACCGGTTCATCTGCCGCCCACTGCCCGTATCCCGCCGGATCTCCTTCAAAACCCTTTTCTGGGCTCCCGTCAGCTCAAAAGGTAAATAGTGGGTATAAAATTGGTTGAACAGCTCCCCCACCTGGGCAAATACCACGCCCTGGGAAGACCGGTGCCGCTTCGATTTGATCAACCCGAGCCTCAGTTGCGCCATGAATAGCTCCTCGAACTTAAGCCGGTCAATTGCTTGGCGGAAAATCCCCGGTTGGGTGGGAAAATGCGCCTGTCGATAGGCCTCATACCGCGAAAGCCAGGTCATGGCCTCCCCGCTGGCAGGGTCGGGATACGTTCTCAGCGAGCCGGGCAGGTTTTCTGGCAAGTCCTTCTCTTTCAACATGTTGATAAGAACCTGTGTCAGCTTGCCCAACTGCCTCCCGCCAAGACCCCGAACCTTTAGCTTTTCCGTCGTCGGATACACCGGCTCCAGGAATTCCGGCCTCGCCGCCACCTGCCCCTGCAGGACCTCTATCTCGGGATGCGTCAGTTGCGGGCTGCCCTGAAAAAAGCTAACCCGGCCATAAACAAGGAACTCGCCGCCCACCTGCACCAGCTTCTGCACGCCATGGATACCCTGAAACCATACCAACTCGAGCGTACCGGATGCATCCCGCAACTCTGCCACCAGCCGTCGGCTCCGTTTGTCCCCAAGCAACCCGACACTGGTAACCCGGCCGGTCACCTGAATATACTCGGTAGTAGCATCTATCTCCCGGATGAGATTGATCTTCGTCCTATCCACATGACGATATGGAAAATGATCCAACAGGTCCTGGAAAGTAAAAATACCCAGTTCCTTTTGCAGCAATTCAGCCCGCAATGGGCCAACACCTTTGAGATATTCTATCGGATTTGAAAGTATGGATGCCAATGTATGGATGAAGTAAAAGATTTACGCAAAAATAAGTTATAACTATTGTGGTTTTGTTTGTATTTTGTCACGATAATCTATTGTTTTGGTGTATCTTAAATTGTTAAGACCGAAAGACTGGGCAAAAAACCTGTTCTTATTCATTCCTCTCTTTTTCGCACGCGAATTCCTTGACCAGTCAAAACTGGTAAATCTCCTCTTTGGTTTCTTTGCCTTTTCCTTCATTGCCAGCAGCATCTATATCATCAACGACTACCGCGATCGGGAAGATGACCGCAAACATCCCACAAAATGCAAACGCCCCCTGGCCTCAGGCGCCGTTTCACCCGCCGCCGCTATAACCATCTGCGCAATGCTGATCATGGGGGGCTTCAGCATCGCCTGGATAACCAACCAGGAGTTCGTGGTCGTATTAGCCGTTTACTTCCTTCTCAACCTTGCCTATTGCTTCGGTCTCAAGAACATCGCCATCCTCGACATCTTTATTCTCGCCGCCGGTTTCGTGCTCCGCATCAAATCGGGATCGGTCATCGGCCATGTTCCGCTCTCCGAATGGATCATCATCATGGTCCTGCTCCTGGCCATTTTCATGGCCATTGGCAAACGTCGCGACGACGTATTACTCAAGATCAACTCGGGCGCCGACATGCGCAAATCCATAAAAGGTTATAATCTCGAATTGCTGAATGTCCTGCTGTCCGTCGTTGCTTCCATCATCGTCGTCGCCTACCTGATGTATACTATGTCTCCCGAAGTAAAACAAAGGCTCCACACTTATCGGCTCTACTATACCGGCGTATTCGTCCTCGCCGGACTTATGCGTTACCTGCAATTGATCTACGTCTCGGAAGACTCGGGCTCCCCCACCAGGATCCTTTACAAGGACCGGTTCATCCAGATCACCTTACTCCTCTGGATCACAAGCTTTGCGATCATCCTGTATTTTGAGGATGTTCCTATCTTTAACATTTTAAGGAACTTTCTATATTCTAAATAACCTTTCATGCCCTCAGTTCTATTACTCGGCGCTACATCGGATATGGCTGCAGCCCTGGCCCGGAAATTCGCTTCAACAGGGCACGATGTGCAACTGGCGGCAAGAAATGCCCACCGGCTGGAACCACTCCGCTCCGATCTTTCCATCCGTTACGGTGTCACCGCAACCCTCCTCGAATTCGATGCCCGGGGCTTCGAAAGCCATGCCGCCTTCTGGGAAACCCTGCCGGTAAACCCGGATGTCACCATCTGCATCTTCGGCTACCTGGGCGAAGAGAGCCGGGGGGAATCGGACTGGACGGAATGCCGGAATATCCTCGAAGTAAACTATGTCGGCGCCGTATCCATCCTCAACATCGTAGCCAACGACTATATCGCCCGCGGGAAGGGAACCATCGTAGGTATCAGCTCGGTCGCCGGCGAAAGAGGCCGCCAAAGCAACTACCTTTACGGCAGCGCAAAGGCGGGATTCACCGCCTACCTCTCCGGTCTCAGAAACCGGCTGTTCCATAAAGGGATCCATGTCCTGACCGTATTGCCGGGCTTCGTTTATACCCGCATGACAGAAGACCTGACCTTGCCGCCCTTGCTGACGGCAACCCCGGAGGGGGTAGCCGCGGCCATCCACAAAGGGGTAGAAAAAAAGAAGAATGTCATCTATGTCAAATGGTTCTGGCGCTGGATCATGCTGATCATAAAATGCATCCCGGAGTCCATGTTTATAAAACTGAAATTGTGAAACAGCGCATCGCCTTTTTTGACTTCGATGGGACCATCACAACAAAAGACACCTTGCTGGAGTTTATCCGCTTTGGCAGGGGAAAGATCCGCTTCGCCGTTGGATTCCTGCTCAACACGCCCTGGCTGGTAGCCATGAAACTAAAGCTCATATCCAACCAGGCGGCAAAACAGCGGGTACTAAGCTATTTCTTCGGAAAACGATCCCTGGCCTCCTTCAGCCGCCAATGCGACGAATTCGCCAGGGAGGTCCTGCCGCACCTTATCCGGCCAAAAGCGCTTGCCGAGATCCATCGGCTCAAAGAAACAGGTGCCACTGTCGTCATTGTTTCGGCCTCGCCGGAAAATTGGATAACCCTCTGGGCCGAACAAACAGGTGCGGACCTCATCGCTACCCGGCTCGGCGTTTTCACGGATGAAAAAGGAGAAACCCGACTCACCGGGCGCATCGAAGGCGCCAACTGCTACGGAGAAGAAAAAGTGAACCGGATCCACCAACGATTTGTGCTGCCTGACTATACGGAAATTTACACCTACGGGGACACCAGCGGGGACAAACCGATGCTGCGACTGGGAACGGCTTCCTTTTTCAAGCCCTTCCGCTAACAGCCGGCTCGTTGCCGTCATAAAAAAAGCTAGCTATGGATTTTGTAATTGTCGGTCTGCAGGCCTGGTATTTCGATCTCGGAAGCAATTGTAAGAATATTGCACTCGAACTGGCAAAGAACCATCGGGTCTTATATATAAACATGCCGTTAGACCGGCGGACCATCCTGCAAAAAAGGGAGGACCCGCACATCGCAAAACATCTGGAATTAATTCACTCCCGCCGGACGGAAGTCGTTCAGTTGGGCCCCAATCTCTGGAACTACTCCCCCATCCGCGTCATTGAATCCCTGAATTGGCTGCCTTCCACCTTCCTCTTCAGCCTCTTTAACCGGATCAATAACCACCGGCTGGCCGCCGACATCCAAAAAGCAACGGAGATCCTGGGGTTCAAAGATTATATCCTGTTCAACGACAACGATATCTTCCGATCCTTCTACCTGAAAGAACTGCTTAAACCAAAACTATACATCTACTACAGCCGGGATAACCTCCTCGCCGTCCCCTATTGGCAAAAACACGGCAAAACCCTCGAACCGCGGCACATCGCAAAGGCGGACATCGGCGTCGCCAATTCCATCTACCTCGCGGACTATCTTCGCCAATACAACCCTAATAGCCACTATATCGGCCAGGGCTGCTCGCTCTCTGTTTTCAACCCCGATACTACCTACCCCATCCCGGAAGACCTGCAGGACATCCCCCATCCCATCATCGGGTACATAGGGGCCATTGTCAGCCTCCGCATCGACATCCGGATCATCCTTGAGCTCGCCAACTCGAGACCTGACTGGCACATCGTAATGGTCGGCCCCGAAGACGAGTTCTTTGCAGCCAGCACCCTCCATACGCTCCCCAACGTTCACTTCCTGGGAAGAAAGGACATCTCCACCCTCCCGGCTTACATCGCCCATTGCGACGTCTGCATCAACCCACAATTGATCAACGGCATGACCATCGGCAACTATCCGCTGAAGATAGACGAATACCTCGCCATGGGCAAACCGGTCGTCGCCACCCGTACCGTCACTATGCAACTCTTCGCAGACCATACTTACCTCGCAGATACCCCGGCCGACTATGTTCCGCTGGTCGAAAAGGCACTCGCAGAGAAGGATCCGGCCCTCCGGGCGGAAAGGATCCGCTTCGCCAACGAACATACCTGGGAGAACTGCATAAAACAACTCTACCACATCATATCAAACCAGCCCGGCTATGAATAAGATGCAGGGGACCCCGACACCAGCCCTTGACAAAAAATTGATTTTGGCCATTATCCTGATTGTCGGCTTCCTCCTCCGGGTGTTCGTCTCCTTCTTCACCTGGCTGCCGAACATGCACCTCGACAGCTTCGAATACTACAAACAGGCAGATACCTTACTGGCAGGCGGCTATACCAATTACTTCCCCAACGGTTACCCGCTGATCATGGCCATCGCAAAGCTCATCGCGGGCACCCATAGCACCGAATTCCTGTTGTGGACCAACATTGCCTTTTCTACGCTCTCCATCTGGTTCGCATATGACATCGGTACCAGGGTGTTCTCCAGCCAGGCCACCGGCCTGGTAGCAGCCGCCCTCCTGGCGGTCTTCCCCTCCCAGCTGAATTATGTACGCTCGCTTATGACGGAAGTTCCGACCGCCTTCTTCCTGCTCGGCGGCTATTTCTTCTACTACCGGAAACGATCTCTTCTCAGCGGCCTCTTCTTCGCCATGGCCATCTTCATACGTACCAACATCGCCCCCATTCCCATCCTCCTGCTGCTGATAAAAGCCCTCCGGGACAAAAAGCTCCCCTGGCGCATGCTGGCAGGCAACTTCCTCCCCCTGTTGGCGATCGCATTCTATTGTTATGCCAGGACCGGCGAATTCGCCATCGCCGGGAATAACCAGATCAATATCCTCTACGCGGTAACAGCCAAAGGAGACAATATAGACTTCAGCCTCAATCGCAAACACCCGGACATCAATACCAGCGGCAAAGCGGCAAAATGGTATCTCGACCACATGATCGCCGACCCAATGGGATTCATCGGGCAGAAATGGGCAAATTATTGGGAATTATGGGGGTTCTTCCCCTCCTCCGCGGAGGGCACCCGGGGCCTCGGATCGAGACTCCTTCTCGGCGCTGGCAACGTGGTCATGGTCGTCTTCGGGTTCACCGGCTGGTGGCTGCACCGGCGTTCGCTGGCATCCAACCTGCTGATGCTGCCCTTTGTCATCGTCACCATGATCCACATCGTCCTTTTCGCCCTGAAAAGATACACCTACCCCGTGGAACCCTTCATGATCCTGCTGGCAGCCTCCGCCCTGGTAAATATAAAGGAGAGAATGGGGCGCCGGCTTACCCCTTGATGATCTTGTTCTTCTTGCTGACGATCCTGGACCAGAGGTCATAATCCCGCCAGGCCCGCTCGATCTTGTTCCAGAGACCACGCGCCCGGACCATCAGGAACAGCATCCGGCTGTGCTTTTCATTCACCCGCTGAAGCCGGCCGTACTCGAAATAATTTTGCTTCCGGGCAGAGAATTTGGTCACGACATCATCCCAGTCCTTGTGCGGATCTACCTGTATCTTCTGATACAATTCCCCGCCGCCTACCGGCAAAGTATGTTTCATGACCACATCGTCAAAGACAATAAGCCGGTCCTTGGGATACCCCAGCATTTTCGACCATACAGAATCGATCCCCCAACTGCTCCTGTTACCGGTAAAGGAAGGCAGGCAAAGCCGCAGAGCCTCACTGCTGAACAACGGAGCCATGACTTCTATTTGCCCCACAAACCGGCAAAAACTATCAGGTTGCTGCCGGAAGATCGGCCAGCTGCAAAAAGAATCCTTGCTGAGGGAGGCACAACTGATCGCTGAACGAAAGGCCTTGCTGAGGGAAAAAAGCGTGTTTATCTGTAAAGTATCGATATCGATATCGTCGTCCAGGAAATAGAAGTGATCGTACTGGTCCAGCCATTCCGGCCTGACCTTCGTGAATAACTCATACAGCATGAAGTATTTAAACCCTTTTAGGTGATAAAAGAATTCGACCTCTTCATACAAACCGGGGTTATTTATCTGCTCATGATAGAATAACAGGCATACATCAAAGTCCTTTTTCCCCTTCTCTCTTAACCAGCTTTCCTTAAAGAGATATGATTTATTCCCACAAGGCGCGATGATGATATTCCTCGTTGCCATTAGCTCATTATTTAACAAAACGAGCTGTAAGATAGACAATTATTCTTATAAAACTAAGGGGATACACCAGTATCCCCGGAAGCAGAAGGCCACCCCCTCGCGGGAATGGCCTTTGTCTCATAAGCTATGATACGTTCTTTACTGTTTCATTAATTTAATTTGCTGCGTCTTATTATTACCATAGGTCGCCCGGATGATATACATCCCTGCCGTCAACCGCGATACATCAATGGTGGTCGATGTGGTCCCGGGTATTTTGCTAAACTGCAACGCCCTGATAAACTTCCCGTTGATGTCGAAGAGATTCAGCTGCACCACCCCTTCCCCGTCGCCGCTCATTTGCAGCGTGGTCTGATCATGAGCCGGATTGGGGAACAGGAAGAAGTGTTCCTCGGAAGTATCCTTCGCTGCCGCTGTCCTGGTATCGCTCATCACCGTCACCTTTACCGTGGCGCTGGCCGTATCCCCAGCCTGGTCGGTCACCGTCAGACGGAAAGTATAGACCCCGGCAACCAGGTTATTCGCCTGCGTAATGGCAGCATTGGGTTCTGCCAGCGTCATGCCTTCGGGACCACTGGCCTGCGTCCATACATAAGAAGTGATGGTGCTGCCCGAATCCGAAGAGGCACTGCCGTTCAGCATCGCAATACTGGCCGGGAGAGCTATCGTAGTGTCCTTACCCGCATTGGCGATCAGCGTGCTACTGGCTGGCTTGGTAACAGGCGTCGCCGTCGCCGAATTGAGCGTTATTGTAACCTGCGCCTGGGAAGTAGCCCCGAGATTGTCGGTGACGACAAGTACAAAGACATAGACCCCGGCTTTCAGACCATAGATAGTTGGCGTCGGCGTATTGGAGTTGGAGATCGTTACCCCACCCTTGCCGGACAACTGGTACCAGTCATAGGAAACGATCGTTCCATCAGGATCGAAGGAGGCAGACCCGTCAAGAGCGATCGTCGTATCGCTCCCGCTAAGGGTAAAGGTTTGATTAACACCGGCGTTGGCTACCGGTGGGATATTTATCGGCGGATTGACCACCGTAACGATCGCCGTGGCGGAACCCGTCTGGCCATAATAGTCTGTTGCAGAGAATTGAAATACATAGATGCCCGGAACGAGGTTGGTTATATCACTGGTATAAGCCGATGGCGATACGATCGTGGCCCCCGTCGGGCCGCTCACCTGGGTCCAGAGAATGCTCTTAAGGACACCCGGGATGCTTATCACCGTACCCGTCAGGGTAACATAGTTCGACGGCATGACGGTGTAGGCACCGGACCCTGCATCGACGACGGGGACTGCCGGCTTAGGCGATACGGTAACATTCACCGTAGTGGAAGCTACCTGGCCATTGTTGTCGGTAGCCGTCAGTTCGAAGGTATATACCCCGGCTACAGTAAGCCCCGATACCGTAGGAGTCAGGCTCAACGATGCACCGATAGTCACACCGATAGGACCGGCTACCTGGCTCCACACCGTGGAAACGATCGTGGCCCCGTTGGTGCCGCTTGCCGCTCCGGCAAGGGTAGTAAGAGACACAGGCAGCGTCATGGATTGGTCCACGCCGGCGTTCACCGTCGGCGGAGTGATCACCGGCGCTGCCGCCGGATTCACCGTTACCGTTACATAACTGGACGCCGACTGACCATTATTATCAAGCGCATTGAGTAAAAAGACATAGACACCCTGTACAAGCCCGGTCACCGGTGTAGTCGCCGTACCGGCCGCACCGATCGTCGCAGCAGCCGGACCACCGATCTGGCTCCAGGTAGTGGAAACGATGCTTGCACCACCGTTCGGCGTAGCCGTACCCGCCAGTGTCACCGAATTCACGGGCAGCGTGATCGTCTGGGCGCTACCCGCATATACCGTAGGCGGCGTCACCGGCGCGGGATCCACCGTCACCGTTACATAGGCAGCCGCCGTCTGGCCGTTATTATCTATCGCACTGATCAAAAAGACATAGGAACCCTGCACAAGATTGGATACCGTAGTGGTAAGGCTAGCCGGCGTACCGATGGTTGCGGTCGAAGGACCACCCACCTGGGTCCAGGTAGTGGACGAAATCGTCGCACCGCCATTACCCGTAGCCGTACCCGTCAGCGTAGCCGAATTCACCGGCAACGTGATCGTTTGTGCACTACCGGCACTCACCGTCGGCGGAGTCACCGGCGCAGGATTCACCGTCACCGTTACATAGGCAGACGCCGTCTGGCCATTATTATCGATCGCACTGATCAAAAAGACATAGACACCCTGTACAAGATTGGACACCGAAGTGGTCAAACTACCGGCCACACCGATGGTCGCAGCCGCCGGCCCACCTATCTGGCTCCATTGGGTGGAAGCGATCGTCGCCCCGTTGGTTCCCGCAGCCGTACCCGTTAGGGTAGTGGAATTTGTCGGCAGCGTGATCGTTTGAGCACTCCCCGCACTCACCGTAGGCGGCGTGTTGGTCGACGGGGGCGTGGCTGCAGTCACTGTCACTGTGACACTGGCAGTAGCCGTCTGGCCCTTGCTGTCGCTAGCCGTGAACACAAACGTATATGTTCCCTGTACAAGATTGGAAACGGTGGTCGAAAGACTGGTCGGCGTACCCATCGTCGCAGTAGCAGGACCACCCGTCTGGGTCCAGGAGGTGGAATTAATAGTCGCACCGCCATTACCCGCAGCGGTACCCGTCAGCGTCACCGAATTCACCGGCAAAGTGATGGTTTGAGCGCTGCCCGCATCCACGGTAGGCGGTACCAACGCAGCCGCATTGACGGTGACCGTCACCGTGGTAGTCGACGTCTGACCATTATTGTCGGTAGCCGTCAGCGAAAAGGTATACGTTCCCTGTACCAGGTTGGAGACCGTGGTGGAAAGCGCCCCTGGCGTACCGATGGTCGCAGCAGCAGGCCCGCCCGTCTCGGTCCAGGAAGTAGAATTGATGGTCGCGCCGCCATTGCCACTGGCCGTACCCGTCAGCGTCACCGAATTCACCGGTAAGGTGATGGTTTGCGCACTGCCTGCGTTGACCGTAGGCGGTACCAGCGCAGCCGCATTGACGGTGATCGTCACCGTCGAAGAAGCAGTCTGCCCCTTGCTGTCGGTAGCCGTCAGCGTAAAAGTATAGGTTCCCTGTACCAGGTTGGAGGCAGAAGTGGAAAGGCTGCCACCGGCACCGATACTGGCAGTAGAAGGTCCTGCCGACTGCGTCCACTGCGTAGAACTGATCGTCGCGCCGCCATTGCCACTGGCCGTACCCGTCAGCGTCACCGAATTCGCCGGCAACGTAATGGTTTGGGCGCTGCCCGCACTCACCGTAGGAGGCGGGGTCGGCGCGGGCGCATTCACTGTCACCGTCACCGTGGAAGAGGCGGATTGTCCATTGTTATCTACAGCAGAAAGCCGGAAAGAATAAGTTCCTTGCACCATCCCGGTGATCACCGTGATCAGGTTACCCAGGGAAACGATGGTCGCAGACGAAGGACCCCCCGTCTGGGTCCAGGTTGTAGTGGAGATGGTCGCGCCATTGGTACCGGCTGCAGTGCCGGTGAGCGTAACCGTACTGATAGGCAGCGTAATGGTCTGGGCAGAACCCGCACTCACCGTCGGCGGAGTCACCGGTAAAGCCGCAGGATTGACCACCACGGTCTCGGAAGCCGTGTTCGTAGCCCCCTGGTTATCGGTAACTGTCAAATTAAAAACGTAGGTACCCGCCACTAGTCCGGTGACAGCCGTAGTCGCCGCGGTCGGCGTCGCGATGGTCGCCGAGTTGGGCCCGGAAGTCTGCTGCCAGGCATAACCGGTGACCGCCCCATCAGGATCCGATGACGCCGATCCATCCAGCGTCGCCGTATTCACAGGCAGCGTAATAGTAATAGAAGACACCGGCGCGGACACCGGCGGCTTGTTCGGCGCGCCACTGCTGTTCACCACGACGGTCACCGTAGACGTGTTCGTCCGCCAGTTGTTATCCGTCACCTTCAACTGGAACACATAGGTCCCGGTGATAAGGTTGCTCACATTGGCAACAGGACCCGAAGGCAGGGTGATCAGCGCCGTGGAAGGCCCGGACACCTGCGTCCACAAATAATAATTTATAAAAGTATTGCCGTTGGCCGTCGTAGCCGACCCGTTGAGGGTAGTCGTCGACGTCGTGATCGTCTGGTTGGTGCCGGCATTGGCAACCGGGTTGGCCGCCGCCGGGATGGAATATTCATTACAGGGAGAACCGCCAGGGTTCAGCACACAATAAGGAGAAGAAGTAACAGAGATCTTGGTCAATGCAAAAGGATTGATGGCCGTTATCCACGGTACATCGAATGAGTTGGGATAGATAGACAGGATATCACCCGTTGCATCCATCTGGCCGTTGCCAAGCACCCCACCCTTGTTCCTGCCCCAGGAATACAGGTTTCCGTTCACATCCTCCGCATAGGTATAGAAGACGTCCCCAAGACCGTTCCAGATATTGGTAAAGCTGTGCAGCCCGACACCGATCTGCACCGGCTTTGGCACCAGCAACTCTGCAACACCCCAGTCCCAGGCATAGGGCGCGAGAACACCCGAAGAATTGACATAGGTAGCCCAGTTCAGCTCCTGGCCATTCCCGATGCTACCGGTGGCGTTGTCCCCCCAGGCCCAGATCGTACTGTCCGAAAGGAGAACAAAGCTGGCTTCATTATTAATAGAGATCTGCTTTATCGGCTTTGTAATACCCAGGATCGAATTCATCTTGGTCGGTACAAGTGGCGCCCCTGCAGTCGCTCCCATCCCAAGAAGGTTGGCATAATAACCCCAGCCCCACAGATCACCATTGGCGCAAAGCGCGTAGTTGAAGGTACTGCCGCCGACGATATCGACCACCGGTGATGTGATGTTGATCTTTGTCGGAGTGGTCGGGTCAGGATTGGCAATACCCTGCGACAGGAAATAAGGCGTATTATAACCGCCGCCGCCGCCCCAGGTCCAGACATTACCGGCGGCATCCAGCGCGATCCCGAAAAGATCCATCTGCACCTTCTTGATCACCGTCCCCGCAGGAAAAGGGATTTGCACCGGCCGCGTCGTCGTCCCGCCACTCGTCCCGTTGCCGCGGTTACCCGTGCCAGTTGCCCCCCACATCCAAACCGTACCATCGCCCTTCACCGCCAGACACTCATAGCCCGAACCATTCGCTCCGGGACACACCTGCACAATATTATTAAAAGGATTGCCAAGACTATCGACAGTTAACTTCGTCGGCGTAGCTACCCCCCCGCCGATGGTACCAATGCCAATCTCACCATATGCATTGTCACCCCAGCAATAAACATTACCCTGATCATCCAGCAAACACTGGTGATGCAGGGCACCCGCAACCGCCGTCACTACAGCAGGCTGTCCGGCTACCAACGTAGGAAGACCTCCTCCTACATCGTAAAGCTTATGTGTGGCCGTTGGAATTATAAAACAGTCGTACTCACCCGGCCCAACAATATATTTGGGCGTTTGTGAATAACCGGTGGAGAAAAGTAGGAGGGAAACGAATAGGGTCGAGATTAAACGTAAAGTTCTGGCTTTCATGATTTGGATTTTAGCATCAATAAACACAAAATGATCGTTCAGTCAGTTTAGCTTTGATCAAACTAGATTACCATTTCAATAGGATCGGCCAATACGGGCCTTAAAGAATACGATCAGAAATAATACGATCAGAAATCTGGCTTTTAATAGTCTTCGTAGTTTTGACAATATTCATGCCAAAAAGCAGTAATATTTGGGGGTATTTCTATTTATTATGGTATACAATTATCTTTATTTAGCCTGTAAAATTCAATCTATTGACCAGCAATAAAATATGTAAAAAAAAGTTATTAGAAGTAAAACATAGGGAATACCCGGAAACCGGTACGAAAAAATCAAGGTTTTTGCCGTAAGTTTGAAACCTGCCCCCCTGGAAGCTTAAATATTTACCGTTGAAAAAATACTTTTCTTCTTACTGGATTCGTTCGGCTTTCTTTTCTATTCTGCAACGCTTTTCCGTCACTCTCTTCGGCCTCATCAATTTCATCGTCCTTATCCGCTGGTCCCTCACCAAAGAACAGATGGGCACCTGGTCTCTTTTTTTAGCCGTCACCACTATCTTCGAAACCACAAAGAGCGGCCTCCTGAAGAACGCTCACATCCGCTATGTCAGTAGCAGCGACGCCAAACCTGAAAAATCAACCATCGCCTCTTCCTCTTTATTAATTAACGCTTCCATCAGCGTCGTTTTCATTACGTTGATCGCCTTATTTTCGGACAACGTCGGCACCTGGCTGCACGCGGGCACAGACCTGGGCACAACCCTGAAATGGTTTATCCCCGGACTCGTCTGCATGGTTTTTTTTTCACACATGGAAGCCATTCAGCAATCCCACCTGGATTTTAAAGGCGTATTCGCCGGCTACATCGTCCGCCAGTTCACCTTCTTTGCCCTCATCCTCGGCACAGCCCTGCTCCACATCCCCTTTTCCCTCCCATGGCTGGCCCTCGGCATGTCACTCAGCATCGCCCTCGGGACCATCGTCCTCACCCTCTATAGCCGGAAATATATCCTGGGCCGCTTCGACCCCTCAAAAGCCTGGATAAAAAAGATCCTGGGCTACGGCGGCTATATCTTCGGCTCGGGACTTCTCGGGAACATCTTCGCCAGCGTCGATCAGTTCATGGTTGCTTCCTTCAAACTGTCCAACGTCTGGGTAGCCAATTACAGCGCCGCCTCGAAACTCAACCAGGTCGTGGACATCCCCTCCTATGCCGCCGCCGAAGTGCTTTTCCCAAAAGTCTCCAAAGCCTCCGCCGAAGAAGGTACCGAAAAAGTCCGCTATCTCTACGAAAAAATGGTGGCCATCCTCATGGCCTTTACTATCCCCACCGCCATCTTCGTCATCATTTTCCCCAAATTCGTGATCCTGCTCATCGCAGGAAAGAACTACATGGCCGCAGCCCCCATCCTCCAGATGTATATGATCACAGGCATCCTCCGCCCCATGCAAAACCAGGGAGCCAATCTCCTCAACTCCATCGGCAAAGCCCGGCTCTGCTTTATTATAAACGCCATTTCACTGGGAGGTAACCTCTTAATTAATTATATTTGTTTATCTGCCATCGGCTTCTACGGGTCCGCCGTAGGAACGATGATCACCTGCGTATTGGGAGCGATATGCTGGTATTTCGTCATCAGGAAACAGATAGGAGCGGTTTTGCCATCCATGGCCCGGCATATTGCCGATTATTATAAAATCTTTTTTACGTATGCGAAAGGTTTTCTCGCAACCCAACCATCCGCGAAATAAAAGCTAACAACGGATGAGAATTGCACACTTGATCTTGACGCATAAGCATCCGCAACAACTGGAACGACTCATAAAGGTTCTGGACCATCCGGCCTTTGACTTCTATATCCACGTCGACAAAAAAGTCGACCAGCAACCCTTCTCCTTTCTCGCACAAAAAAAAAATGTATTCTTCATCGATGATCGCGTCCGCATCTACTGGGCCGGCTACGGCACCATCCAGGCCACCCTCAACGGCTTCGAACAGATCCTCCAAAAGAATTACGACTATATCAACGTAACCTCCGGCCAGGACTTCCCCCTCCAGTCCCCGGATCATATCTACCAATACATCGCCCAACGGAAAGGCCTTGAATTCATCACCTGCGAATCCATCGATGACGAATGGAAAGACGCCGCCCCCCGCGTCCTGAAATACCACCTGATCAACTGGCGCATCCCCGGTAAACACCGCATCGAGATCCTGACCAATAAAATGCTGGAAAAAAAGCTGTTCCCCTCCCGGAAATTCCCGCTGGATTATAAGATCGTTGGCCGGTCCAACTGGTTTACACTCACAGCCCCGGCCGTCCAATACATCCTCGGCTTCCTCAAACAACACCCCGAGGTCGTCCGCTACTTCAAATTCTGCTGGGGCGCAGATGAATTCATTTTCGCCAGTGTCCTCTATAATTCCACCTTCAAAGACCAGATCCGGGATAGCCTCGTCTACGTCGATTGGACAGGAAAGAAAGACGGCCACCCGCGCATCCTCGAAGTCGGCGACTTCGAAAAGATGAAGGCCTCCGGCAAACTATTTGGAAGAAAATTTGACACGGACATGGATTCCCGCATCATCGACATGCTGGAAGAATCCATCCGAAAACAAACCTCCTAATCAGACCTGCTATGCTTTTTAATTCGCTGCAATTCCTTTTCTTTTTCCCGGTAGTGACCCTCATCTATTTTCTTCTCCCGCATTCCTGGCGCTGGCTTCACCTGCTCATAGCCAGTTGCATCTTCTATATGGCCTTTATCCCGGTCTATGTCCTCATCCTTATCTTTACCATCATCATTGACTATATAGCAGGGATCATGATCGCAAAGGCCACCGGGCGAAAACGAAAGTACTACCTGGTCATGAGCCTGATCGCCAACATCGGCGTCCTTTCCGTATTCAAATACTACAACTTCTTCATCAATAACATCAACGACCTCCTCCACGCAGCCCACTTCACGACCAATACCCTCCCCTTCCTGGATATCATCCTGCCCATCGGCCTCTCCTTCCACACCTTCCAGGCCATGAGCTATACCATCGAGGTCTACCGCGGACACCAGCAACCCGAAAGACACTTCGGCATCTACGCCCTCTACGTCATGTTCTACCCGCAACTGGTCGCCGGCCCTATCGAACGGCCGCAGAACATCCTCCACCAGTTCCACGAAAAAAAACAGTTCAACTACGCCAATGCCACGGACGGCCTGAAGATGATGATGTGGGGCATGTTCAAAAAAGTGGTCATCGCAGACCGGCTGGCCAAAATAACAAGCCCGGCCTTCAACGATCCGCACCACTATTCCTCCACAGGCCTCCTGATGGCCTCCCTCTTCTTCTCCTTCCAGATCTATTGCGACTTCTCCGGTTACTCGGACATCGCCCTGGGCGCCGCAAAGATCATGGGCTTCAAATTGATGACCAACTTCGACAAACCCTACCGGTCAAAGAACGTCTCGGAGTTCTGGCGGCGCTGGCATATCTCCCTCTCCACCTGGTTCCGTGACTATCTCTATATCTCCCTGGGCGGTAACCGCGTCTCGATCCCCAGGTGGTATTTCAATCTCTTCTTCGTCTTCCTGGTCAGCGGCTTCTGGCATGGCGCCAACTGGACCTTCGTTGTCTGGGGCGCCCTCCACGGCATCTACCTCATCTTCGCCATCATCACCGAAAAAGCAAGGACACGGCTCAACCATGGCCTCGGACTGGACCGCTACCCGCGACTCCTGAATGTCCTGCAGATGATCACCACCTTCTGCCTCGTACTGGTCGCCTGGGTCTTCTTCCGGGCCAATACCATCCACGACGCATTCTACATCATCGGCCGGCTTCCCGCTGCCCTCGGCGATATCGGTACCTGGCTGGCCCGGGGAAAATACTCCGGCGAAAGCTTTAAAACCCTCATCGGGTTCATGCCGGTATACCAATTGGAGATCCAACTCTCCTTCCTGCTGATCATCCTGCTCCAAACGATAGAATGGGCCCAGACCCGCAAGAACATCCCCGCCCTTATCCGGCAAAGCCCCCTGGCGGTCCGCTGGGCCTTCTACTACTTTGCGGTCGTGGTCATCATCTTCTTCGGAGTATTCAATAACCACCAATTCATTTACTTTCAGTTCTAAACCCAAACCCCGTCCATGACACCCCGGTCCTTCCTCATAAAGCTGTTTATCTTCTCGCTCCCCTTCCTGCTGTTCGTCGGCATCTATTTCTACCTGGACCCCTTCAAGGTGTTTAAACACTATGACCGCTATTTCGAATCGGGCCAGCCGCCCTACGTCAGCCGCAACAAGGACGTGGTCTCCACTGAGAACTGGATCAACCATTTCCCGGAATTCCAATACGACTCCTACATCTTCGGCAACTCCCGCTCCATCTACTGGCAGGTCAATACCTGGAAGAACTATATCCACCGCGACGCCTCGAAATGCTATCACTTCGACGCCTCCGGCGAGTCCCTCTACGGCGTCACAAAAAAGATCCTCTTCCTCGACAGCAGGAACGTAAAAATAAACAATGCACTCCTGGTCATCGACTATGACGTCCTTCATAACCCAAAACCCTCGGAAGGCCACCTTTTCGAGAAAGACCCTAAGACCACCGGGCAAAACGCCCTGGCCTTCCAGGTAGACTGCCTCAAGGACTTCTTCGACTTCCAGTTCCTTACGGCCTATTTTTCTTTAAAGTTCACCGGGAAAGTTCAGGAAACCGCAAAAAGGGACTATATCCTCGATGACCGGCCCTTCATCTACGATTATGTCACCAACGAAATGCGGCAGGACTATTATGAGGAAATAATAAAGAAGAACCCGGAAGACTACTATGGCCCGCGGAAAGCCGTCTTCAAGGAAAGAGACACGACACTCCAAAAGATCTGTAATGTGGAGATCCGAAGGCCCCAGATGGAAATGCTCAACGCCATCGCCGATGTATTCCGTAGGAACCAGACCAACGTACGCATCGTCATCAGCCCGCTCTACGATCAGCAAAAGCTCAACCCTTCCGACCTGCTCTATTTAAAAAAGCTCTTCGGCGAAAAGAACGTCTTCGACTTCTCCGGCATCAACGCCACTACCAATAATGTTCAGAATTATTATGAGACCTCGCACTATCGGCCCCATGTGTCCGATTCGCTGATGAAGATCATTTACGCAGAGTAAGGATCTTCTCCTCGTACAGCCGCCCAAACCCCTCTGCCCATTTATCCCAATTGAGCGTTTCCTCGAAACGCTGCCGACTGGACTGCACCAGCGCATGATAGCTGTCCTTATCCGAAAATAATCCTGCAATCCTCTCCGCATAAGCCTCCCCGGAAGCATCATAGGGCAGACAATAGCCATTAACCCCGTCCCGGACGACATAGGAAACCCCGCCGGTGTCCGTCGTGATCGCAGGCACCCCATAAGCATTGGACTCACAGGCCACCAGCAAACTACAGTCGGCCCTCGTAGGCAACAGCAGGAAATGGACCGATGATAAAAGCCCGATGAACCGCCGGTGATCCTCCTCCTTGTTCTTATTCAAAAATGGGATCACCGTCATATCAGGATCGGCAAATTCCGGCGGGGGCACCACCCCGCAAACGATGAGTTCCGCATCCACCCCCCGCTTCTTCAACGCCTGCAACGTCTCCCACGCGATCCTTCCCCCCTTACGCTCCCATTCCACTGCAAGATAGAGCAGCGTCAGCCGCTTATTCTTCTCCTTTTCAAAGATAGACGCCTTATCGGGTATCCGGTCCATATTGGCGCCCAGCGTCATAAGCACGATCCGCTCCGCAGGAATGCCATAATCCCTGACGGCGGAATCGGCCGCCCACTGCGATGAATAGATGATCGCCGCACTCCTCTCCAGCGACCGCTTCTCCAGCAGATCACCCTCCCAACGCGAGAAAGGACTGATACGCTCGAACTCGTTCTTGTAATAATTGCTGATCAGCCGGAAGGTCGTATCAGAAACATAGACCATCGGGATGGTACTGTCGAGATAAGCAACCCCGGTAGATGCCGCCGGCGCGACGATACAGTCATACTGCTTTCCCTTCATCCGGCGTCGGAATACGCGCCGCACATACCAACTGGTCAGTAAGTTGTACTTGGTGGCATATTCCGTCCGGAAAAGGATCCGGTTCAACTTGGCCATGCCCCGCAACACCTTGTCCAGCCATCGGGGGATCTCCACCGGACCGATAAAATCCACATCGCCGATATGTTTTACCAGCGACTGCCCCAGGTAATAAGTGATCCCGCTCCACGAACGTTTGTCCAGCGGATCGTTGATGGTCAGATACGCGATTTTAATCCTTTTCAAGCCTTAGGGTTTGGGTTACTCACCTCTGTCTTGGTGTGAACCGTATGAATGAATGTCTTATTGGCCTTCTTCAGATGCAGCAGCGTCCCGAGCATGATGAGTACCGCCCTTGGAAGCGTCAGCAACGCCCGCCAAAGGTCCCGGTTCACCAGCGAAGACGGCACACCCATCGTCATCGCCAGCAAAAACAGCAGCAGCAATGTCCCCGATGCAGCCACCCAATACAAAACAGGATGGATAAAGAAACTCACAACTACCAGCAACGGCATCAGCACGAACAGGAACGAACGCGGCGGCACGAAATTATGCATGATCCCGAGGTTGAAATAGTTTATATTCCCCCGGAATAATTGCCCCAGCGAAGGCAGGAAATATTTCTTCAGGTACTGATGCTGGCTCGATACCCACCGCTTCCGCTGATTCCCAAAAGCCTCGGAATTGCCGATCTTCTCATCGAATATAACGCCATCGGCCAGATACCTGATCGAATGCCCACGCCCGACGACCTTTAATTGCAATATCTTATCAAAGCCGCCGGTGGCATCTATTTCGCTCATGATCTGCCGCATCTCCGCAAAATCAAAGGCCATACCCGAACCGATCACCGACGAGGACAACCCCAGCGCATTCGACCCCTTCCGGAAGATATGATTGCCTATCGCCTCGCTGCACGCATCCAGAATGGCAAAAGGACTGTCTAAATTCTTCGCCACCCGCTTGCCCTGCACGGCCTTCTCTCCCGCAGCGAACTCTCCGTCTATCTTCCGGAGAAAATCCGTTTCCAGCATATTGTCGGCATCACAGATGAGTACGATATCATGAGCCCGGTCTATCCCGGAGAACGCCGCATTCAGCGACTTGGCCTTCGTGCTCTTCTCAAAAACGACCTCGATCACTTCCACCGGCATTTGCCGCAATTGCTGCAAGGTCTCCGGCTGGAAAGAATCGGCGAGAATATATACGGTATACAACTCCGGGGGGTAGTCGAGGGCCAGCAGGTTTGCAGCCGTGGACAGGATGATCCCATCCTCCTTGTACGCCGCCACCATTACCGCAATGTTATTTTTTGGCGCCCCGGAGATCACCGATGGTTTTGCCCTCCGAAGCCGCCCTGCCAGCGACAATACGAACAGATACAAAACGGAAAATGCCAGGAACACGAAAAGAAGAAGATAAAAGAGATAGACGATTTTTTCTAAAAATGACACTTACTTATATAATTTTATGCACGATACGCGTTCTGAGCACTCAAATGTAACACAAAAAAATAGGACATGCATTCGTGGCAATTGATTTTCTACGTCTCGTGCGGATTGGTCTTCTACAACTACGCCGGATATGCAATTATTGTCTACATCCTCAATAAGATCACCGGCAGCAGACAATTGGCTGAAGATGATCCTGCCTTCCGCCCTACCGTCGCGTTCATCGTCGCGGCCTACAACGAGGAAGACGTGATCAAACAGAAGATAGTCAATTCATTAGAACAGAATTATCCAAAGGATAAGATCGAATTCCTCTTCGTCACCGATGGCTCCTCAGATCGCACGGCCGAGTATATTACCCAGTCACCCGGCATCCGCCTCCTGCACCGCCCCGAAAGAGGAGGTAAAGCGGCCGCACTCAACCGGGCTGTATCGGAGACAAGACAGGACATCGTCATCGCCAGCGACGCCAACACCCTCCTCAACAGGGACGCAGTAAAGAATATCGTCCGCCACTATCGCTCAGAAAAGACAGGCGGCGTAGCCGGCGAAAAGAAGGTGCTCTCCACCACTGGCGCGGAAGACGTCGGGGCTGGCGAAGGCCTTTACTGGAAATACGAGTCGGCCCTCAAAAAACTCGACGCGGATTTCTACTCCGTCGTAGGCGCGGCGGGCGAACTCTTCTCCCTTCGCCGGACCCTCTACGAAGACCTCCCTCACAACGTGATCCTGGACGACTTTGTCCTCTCCCTCCGCGTCACGCAAAAAGGATATTGCATCCGCTACGAACCCGAAGCCTATGCCATGGAACTCCCCTCCTTCTCCATGAAGGACGAACAAAAAAGAAAAGTTCGTATCGCCGCCGGCGGCTTCCAGTCCATCGGCATGCTCGCACCCCTCTTCGCTTTCTGGAAATATCCCCGCCTTACTTTTCTCTACGTCTCCCACCGGGTGCTGCGCTGGACCCTCAGTCCCCTTTGCCTCATCCTCGCCTTTATTGCCAACGCCTTCCTCCTCACCGCAGGCCCCCTCTACATCGCCCTCTTCACCGCACAAGCGGGTTTCTACGGAGTAGCCCTCATCGCCTTCCTCTCCCCCGCCATCCGCAACAAGTACAAACTGGCCAAACTGAGCTACTACTTCACCTTCATGAACGTTTCGGTCGTCCTCGGCTTCTTCCGGTTCCTCCGCGGAAGACAATCCGGAACATGGGAAAAAGCCCGGCGCTCACTGGCCCCATCAACCGGGGATTAAATCGCCCCACCCAATGCCCAAAAACTTGCACCAAAGCAAATAGGTTACTATATTTACAACTACATTTCGATAGTAGCATACCACTTTTCCATCCAAGTTCCTATCTTGTTGATATTCAATCATTTACAATAGTACCTTTAAGTTCATGGATTTACTGTATTACATCCGGGTTGTACTCAAAAGAAAATGGCTCATCATAGCGGTCGCGATCATTTCAGGGGTAATTGCATGGTATTTCATGCGGAATGAGCCAAAAAGCTACAAATCAGTCTCTCAGATCTCCACGGGTTTCACCATCAGCGATGAGATCAGGGTTAGCGAGAACTTTTCCCTTTATGACGCCGACGTGAAGTTCAACAACGCCATCGCGACCTTCAACTCCCCCATCGTCATCAACCTCCTCTCCTACACACTCATCCTCCACGACCTGGAGAACCCCAATCCATTCCGGCCCCCTACGCTGGAAAAGAGAAAGCTGCCAATCTACCAGGCCGTTAACCAGGAGCAGGCCAGAAAAGACTTTTCCGACAAACTGGAGACGGTGACCATGCTCAGCTCCTTCAACCCGGACGAAAAGAAACTGTTGGAATTCCTCGCCGTTTATGGGTATGATTATAAAGCGCTCACCAAGGCACTGAACATCACGCGTCTCCAGGGCACGGACTATATCGAAGTGGAATTCCTGTCGGAAAATCCCGAACTGTCGGCCTTCGTTGTCAATACCGTCTACCAGCAATTCCTGCGCTATTACAATATCACCCGCAACCGGAAGTCCCAGGAAGGCGTCGACACCCTGCGGAGCCTCATGGAAAAGAAAAAACTGGAACTGGACGCCAAGAACTCGCTGTTACGCGGGGAAGCCCCCGTAGGTGCGGCGGCAGACACCCGCAAATTGGCCGACCTGGCTAACCTGGACCGCGCCCTCACCGATGAAAAGGCCCGCCAGGTAAACCTCTATTCGAACCTGCGCAAAGTAAACCAGCGACTGGCCAATATGGGCGTCGACGCACAAACGACAGGCCAGCCGGCCGTCACCCAGCCCTCCGATAACACCAACAGCGAAGTACTGATCCTGCGCAAAGCCAAGGACCAGGCCTATCTCGATTACGTCAACAGCGGTTCCACCGACAAGAACCTCCTCGCAAAATATAACCAACTGAACAAAGAGTACCAGAACAAGGTCGTCAACTCCAACCCTACCCTCGCCAAGGCCGACCCGGCAACAGGGAAGATAGAAGACCCGGCAACAAAAAAGGCCGATCTGCTCCAGCAAAAAAGCGACCTGGATTTCGACATCCAGGAAAGCGTAAAATATATTGACTCGGTCCAACTGCGAATCAACGTCCTCCGGGGCAATGCCAACCAGGACGCCTCCCGCGAAGTAGCCGTAGAGACCCTCATTAAGGATGCCGACCAGGCCAACAAGGACTATCTCGAAGCCAAAAAACGCTACAACGACGCCATCGATATCACCAGCTCCTCCCTGAATAATTTCCGCCAAATCCTGCTGGGTCAACCGGCGATCACCCCCGAACCCTCCAAGAAACTGCTCATCGTCGGGATGGCAGCCGTCGGCTCGGCGATCACCGCCATTCTTATCATCCTCGTTCTGGCCTACCTCGACTCATCGGTCAAGACCCCCCGCCTCTTCGAACGGACGGTGAACCTGAAACTGATCAGCATGATCAATTTCATGAACCTGAAACAGAAGAGCCTTAACGAACTGGTCACCTCCCTCGATACCACCTACGACCCAAAGGACAAGCAAAGACACAACGTCTTCCGCGAATCCCTGCGTAAGCTGAGATACGAGATCGAAAAAAGCGGCAGGAAAACCTTCCTCTTTACAAGTACGAAAAAAGGCCAGGGCAAAACGACCATCATCCAGGCACTGGCCTATAGCATGAGCATGAGCAAAAAGAAGATCCTTATCATCGATACGAATTTCTGCAACAACGACCTCACCGTAGCGCTCGAAGCTCCGCCCATCCTCGAAAAGATCGTCCCCAACGATCGTAACGATGAGAGCCTCGCCGAGCAGATAAAGAACCTGTCAAAGGACATCGGTGTGGATACCGTCTTTGTCATCGGCTCCGAAGGCGGTGACTATACTCCCTCTGAGATCCTGCCACGCAAACACCTGCTCCAACACCTGAAAAGCCTCGCCAACGACTATGACTACATCTTCCTGGAAGGGCCGCCCCTGAACGACTTTTCCGACAGCCGTGAGCTGGCGCAGTATGTAGACGGCGTCATCGCCATCTTCTCCGCTGACCAGATCATCAAACAAATTGACAAGGAATCCCTCGAATTCTTCCATGACCTCAACGGAAAGTTCAGCGGCTCCATTCTAAACAAGGTCGACCTGGAAATGGTCAATGTATCCTGATCCGAAAAAAACCATGAATTGCACCAAACCAGTATATTCCATTCGTAAATACCCCATCTCATGAAGAGAGAAATAAGCATCCGGACTGCCGGACCTTGTCTGTTGATCGCCCTGAATCTTTTATTCGCATCCACAGCCCTCCGGGCTCAGACGCCGATCCAATCGCCCTATACCCCGCCGCTGAACAAACGCCCCATCCGGTCACTCCCCATCAGGGATACCGGCGTGGAAGAAAAACTGGTCACCCTGGCACTGCAGAACGTCGTATACGACGCCACTACCCGTTTGATCACCATCGCCCAGTATAAAGTAAGACAGGAAAAGAATTCCTGGTTCGACCTTCTTACCATCTCTTCACAATTCAACGACCAGTCCTTTAAACATACCGCAGCCAATAGCAACGTAGCCTATATCTATCCAAAATACTTCTACGGCATCACCATCCCCATCGGGACCATCATCTCAAAAGGCGGCCAGGTAAAATCCGCCAGGGAAGAAGTAAGGATCGCCGAAGACCACCAGATGGAGGCAGCACTAAAGTTGCGCACCGACGTCCTCTCCAAATACAAGTCCTGGCGCGTAAGCAATACGCTGGTACTGCTCCAACGGCAGGTAGCAGATGACGTCCACGCCGCCTTTCTCCAGGTAGAAAAACGCTTCAACGACGGCACGGTCACCATCGAAGCCTATAGCGAAGCCTCCCGCGCATACACTACCGAAATGACAAAACAGCTCACCTATCAGCTGCAGGCAGATACCCAAAAGCTGGAGATCGAACAGATCATAGGAGTGCGATTGGAATCAGTCACCAACTAACATGAAAAGACGAAAAGCCATTGGCCGCATTCTGCTCACCGGCGTCATCGGCGCAGGGGCATTCTCGGGGTACAAATGGTACGAATGGAACAAATCCTCCGACTTTGATTATCTGGATCACCACCGGGCCACCCTCGCCGCGTTGGTACAAACTATCCTCCCACCCGGCCCCTCCATTCCCGGCGCAGCCGAGGCTGGAGTACATGACTACATCATCCGCTTCGTAAAGGATTGCCTGGATACCCACAACACCAACACATTCATCGACGGACTAAAAGACCTCGCCCACTATAGCCGGTCCCAATACAGCAGGGAGTACGAAGCCTGTACCCCCGACGAACAGACCGCCATCCTAAAACATTTCGAAGCGAAAGGCCGCCCCTTCACCGGCATCCTGGGTAAAGTAGAGAACAAATTCCTTGGACAGTCCTTCTTCCCCCTTCTCAGGGAATACACCGTCCAGGGCTATTGCACATCGGAAGCCGGCGCAAGCAAAGGACTGGCCTATTCCGCCGTCCCCGGCAGCTTCCACGGATGCATCCCGATAACCCAGGGACAAAGAGCATGGGCCACAAAATAAAAACACATGGGCGACCCGCAGCAAATACCGAATATCAATACAAAAGGCACCCAGGCGAACACTTTTGACGCCATAGTGGTTGGCTCGGGCATCAGCGGCGGCTGGGCCGCAAAAGAGCTTTGCGAAAAAGGCCTGAAGACCCTCGTGCTGGAAAGAGGCCGCAATATTCAACACGTAAAGGACTATACCACTGCCTTCATGGCTCCCTGGGAGTTTCCCCACCACCTGGTCAACCCCCGAAAGGAATATGAAGAGAACCCGGTGCAAAGCGGCGCCTACAACGAAGCGAATAAACATCTCTATGTTAGCGACCGCGAGAACCCCTATATCCAGGAAAAACCTTTTTTCTGGATCCGCGGCTACCAGGTAGGCGGCCGGTCCCTCACCTGGGGAAGACAATGCTACCGCCTCAGCGACCTCGACTTCGAAGCCAACGCAAAAGATGGAATAGCCGTCGACTGGCCGGTGCGCTATAAAGACCTGGCCCCCTGGTATGACTATGTAGAGACCTTTGTCGGCATCAGCGGCAAAGCAGAAGGCCTGCCCCATCTCCCCGACGGCGTCTTCCTGCCGCCCATGGAAATGACCTGCATCGAAACCGAATTCACAAAAAAAGTAAAGGAGAAATATACAGATCGCATCGTGACCATGGGCCGCGTCGCCAACCTCACGCAAGGCTGGAAAGGCCGGGGACCCTGCCAGTTCCGCAATCTCTGTAACCGTGGCTGCCCCTTCAGCGGCTATTTCAGCAGCAACGCGGCCACCCTCCCGGCAGCGGAAGCCACGGGCAACATGACCCTCCTTCCGGACTCCATCGTCATCGAGATCCTCTATGACGAACATCAACGCAAGGCCACGGGCGTAAGGGTCATGAACGCCCATACAAAAGCAGTAACGGATTATTTCGCGCGCATCATCTTTGTCAACGCCTCCACCATCGCGACGGCCGCCATCCTCCTGAACTCTACCTCCCGGAGCTTTCCCAACGGCCTGGGCAATTCCAGCGATCAGGTGGGTCACAACCTCATGGATCATTTCACCGGCACCGGCGCCCAGGGCGAATACGAAGGCTTCGAAGACCAGTATTTCTCAGGCCGCCGGCCCGTCGGGCTCTATATTCCCCGCTTCCAAAACCTCAGCCCATCCACCCACCGGAAGGACTTTATCCGTGGCTATGGCCTCCAGGGCAGCGGCAGCCGCCTGGAAGCCACCGAACGACTGCCCTTCCTCGAAGGATTCGGCCCGGATTTCCGCGACAAACTGGTCACGCCGGGCCCCTGGTATCTCTGGCTGGGCGGCTGGGGCGAAATGCTCCCCTATTATTCCAACAAGATCACCCTGGATCCTGACAAGAAGGATCAATGGGGTTTGCCGCTGGTAAAGGTCGACTTCCAATACCACGAAAATGAGGAGAAGATGCGCAAGGATATGTTGGCCGCAACAGAAGAAATGCTGACAGTCACGGGCTTCAAAAATATCAACTCCTACAGCCACACCCCCGTCGGCGGCGCCGCGGTACACGAAATGGGCACGGTCCGCATGGGCCGGGATCCAAAGACCTCGGTGCTCAACGGCTACAACCAGATGCACGATGTAAAGAACGTCTTCATCACCGACGGCAGTTGCATGACCTCCTCCGCCTGGCAGAACCCATCGCTCACCTACATGGCGCTGACGGCCCGGGCCTGCGATTACGCCGTCTCCGAAATAAAAAAAGGGAATTTATGAGCGTCGGCCTGCCATCACCGTTCTGGTGTTGCCGATCCTCAAAATGATCGCGATCACCGGGAAATAGAAACATACGCTGGAGATCTCGCCGATCCCCTCCTGCGCCAGGTCACCTACGACATAGGTAAAGATACAGGCCATGCTGGCGGCCAATATTGTCTTCTCCCACTCGTCCTGGGTTCGGAAATACTTGCGTACCCCGGTACTCAGGATATTAAAATTCAGGATAACACTGAGCAGTAGCCCGATATACCCCATCTCCAGCGCTGTCTTCAGATATCCGTCATCCGTCTGGAAACCGGCCAGGTAATGTCCGGGATTATACGTATTCCCCTGATTGTTCGTAGTCCCGAGACCACCGCCTATCGGGTGGGTATAGATATACGGTTGGATCCTCTTCCGGTTCACCTCCCGCACATTGTAGGAAGCATCGGACTTCCCCTCGAAGCTGGTACGAAACCGCTGCACCGTCGGCCCCCCATAAAAAGGAAGCTTGATGATCGCCAGCAACAGCAAAAAAGTCACAACGGCGAAGATCCGGGTCCGCTTCTCATCCATATGAAGCAGGGTATACAGGCCAAGACCGGCGACAAACATCACATTGGAAGTTCGCGTACCCGAATAGGTCATACCCAGCAGCATCGGTATCACCCCAATCAGGTAAAGCCACTTTCGGCGCACCCGTTTCTCATTCAAACCGAGGATCGTATACAGCGCGGCCATCGCCGCCATATCCATCCCAAACGCGGTGGCCGAGGACACCGTAGACCATTTTCGTATCTGTCCGGCATAATACAGCGCGCCCAGCCCATACTTCATCCTGCTGATGATCCGCATCTCGAAAGGGAACATCCCATGCCACTGCTGGATACACCCATATAATGCCACCAGCAACGAGGCCCAGAACAACACCAGCAGGTATTGGTCGATCCGCGCCTTCGTGGTAAAAACAAAATACGCGATCACCAACAGGAGAAAATTCTCCGTCGCATGCCGGAAAGCATCCTGCCATCCGTCGAAAGAGTGGGCCAGCGGATTAAGAAATTCGAGCGCGGTCAACCCATACAACGCAAGGGCCCAGCCCATCACCCGCGTCCGGAACAATTGCACCACATCCCCCTTCAGATGCTCCCTCCGCATGACAAAGCCCAGCAGCGCACAGACGATCAGCCCATCCTCGGGTATCCCTACCTTCAGATCGGTGTTATCCAGCAGCCTCGGAACCATATAAATAAAGTAATTGTAAAAAAGGACGAAGTAAAGGGACAACGGACCGTTGGCCAGGCTGGGGAGCACAACACAAAGCGCCAGCCCCACCCCGATGACAGTCAACCCAAGCACTATCTGCCTGGCCATCAAATAGCCGATAGCCACGGCGATCAACCCCAACAGAATGCAGCCAAACCAGTTATATAACTTCTCATCGATGAAGGTCTTCGTAAAGAACCGGCTTAACCGGCCACTCACACGCTGCTTCCGCCGAAGAACGTAATTGTTTGCCATGAGGGATTATAGAAATACAACTTTTAAGACGATGAAAACAAGCACCAGGACGATAAAGGCCAGCACCAGGCTCTCGTGCGTGCTGCGTACCCCATCTGTGGTATTTTGTTTTTTGCTCATAAACGGAACAAGTTCATTATCAGTTTCTTCCCAGTGAAAATACCCGATCTCCCCGGTAAAAAGCCTCAATAATTCATAAAAATATGTATATCTTGGCAATAATTATAACGTGATTATGGAAATCGCAAGCATGCCTGCTGAAAAGGCAACCCCCACTACCGCCAAACCGATCAGCATCGATCGTCGAAGCAATCTTTCCTACGAGGAGTTCAAGAACGAATACCTGCTGCCAAGAAAACCCGTGATCATTACGGATGCCACCGCCAAATGGAAGGCCTCCACCTGGACCCCGCAATTCTTCCTGGAAAGATATCCGAATAAAATATTGACGACGGACCAGGGGGAAATGAAAATGGAAGCTTTTATCGACGCTATCACCAACAACAGCGATACCCCGGGCCCCTTTCTTCGCGAACAGCCGTTGAAGGATGTCTTCCCGGACCTGGTCGACCACGTACAACCCACCCCTTCTTATGTCACGCCGAATTGGCTGGGGGGAAAATACCTGGTGGGCTCCGTTACCCGCCGGCTCAATCGTGAATCCTTTATCGAAGTGAATTTCTGCGGCCGGAGGATCTTTCCCTATCTGCATATCGATGACCTGGGTGTCCATGCTTTTATCACCCAGCATTATGGCGACAAAGAGCTCGTCATCTATCCTCCGGACCAGGAACCCTGGCTCTACCGGAAACCCGGCACCCGCTTCTCGGAGATCGTCGACGTCGATCATCCTGACCTCCAGCAATACCCGCTGTTCGCCAACGCAAAGGCGGCCCGGGTGGTGGTAAAAGCCGGTGAAAGCGCATTTATGCCCTCGGGCTGGTGGCATACTACCCGCGTACCGGGCACCTCCCTGAGTACCGTGATCAGCCTTTCAAATGCCTCTAACTGGCCTGATCTCGTCGACTATTTGCAACGCGACAGCTATCGCCCAAAACTTTTTTCCTTCTATGCAATGTATCTGCGGAGCGTAGGCTTTTTAAGATCCCGGCTTAGTTAGTCCGCTGCAGGATATAGATGGTTCCCGATGAAGCGCCTAACCATCGGTTATAGAGATATTCCCTGGCGACCCGGTATCCCTCTACCGGCCCGAAGGTGACCAGCCATTCGTCGTCCTTTACCCACCACCAGCTCTTCCGGTGAGGGTCCTCCTGCCAATTATAGGTATCGTCGAATAAATAGTAGCCGTCAAAGGCAGGCCCGCCATCTATCTTTTCCGGCGAAACCCGCTGGTCGTCCGTAAGATAATGCAGGGCCGTCCATCGCGCCCGGTTCCAGGACATATAGTTATACGTCTCGCCCGCGGAGAAACCCGCCAACCCGATGAGCAGCACAAGGGCCAGCCCCGCGTTGGTCCGCCGGAAGACCATCGCCGGCCCAAGTCGAAGCCCCACGAGGGCGCAAAGCAGCGGCAGCAATGGCAGTAAATAGCGGTCGAAAGTTCCGCCAACCAGCATGATCCCAGTATAAAGCACCAAAAACACCACCAGGAGAACGGCAGCAAATTCGGTTTGTATCGTTTTCCTGGGGTTCCGCAGATACCGCAGAGACTGAACCGCTGCAAGGACCAGCAGGCCCGCGCCGGCCGCACCCGCTACGGTCATCAAAACCCAGAAGCCATGCGGCAGCAGCGGCAGGTTCGGCAAATGGAGGATCATCACATCCCGCAGATCGGTTACTCCCACCCCCGCCGGGTTGATAACATTCCCAAAGAAGGGCATCACTTTCTTCGTCCCCAGACAATACCCGATGACCACCACCGCGGTCAGCGCGTACCACAACAACATCCGCCGGCTGACCCTGAACAGGAATACCAGCGGCAGGATGAACCAACCGCAATAAACAAGGGTCCCAAAGACCTGCTTCGTCAAAAAGAAAGGAAACGGATAATCCTTGTTGGTAAAATTCATCCGGATATGCTTGAATCCCTCGTCATACAACAGGGGACGGCCATTGTAATGCAACAGCAGTTTATTGTACAACAGGTAAGGGATAGCCACTGCAGCTACTCCGCCCACAGCCGTTAGCAGGGACCGCCGGCTCCAACCCTCCTTCACCACGACCACCGCCGCCCAACTAACGATCAGCAACAGACCCAACTGCCGGATCAGCGTGGCGATAGCGCAAAAAAGAATACCCCACAGGATATACTTTCCACCGGCTCCCCGCATCCCCTTCAAAAGACAAAACATCGACAGCCACAACATCGCGGCAAAAGGGACATCCGTCATAAAGGAATTGGCCAGGTTGAGATAAAGCGAATTGACAAGCACGATCGCTCCCGTAAAAAAAGCAAACCGGGCATTACCCGTCAACTCCTGCGCGATCCCATAACTGCAAACCACGCCCACCAGGCCCAATACGATGGTGGATAGCCGGACCACGAAAAAGGAGAACCCAAAGAGTTTGCAAAAAAGCATTCCCCAGCCCAATTGGGCTATCAGGGGCATCGACAGGAACCCGCACAGCCGGAAAGTATGTAACCGGTAAAGGTTCTCGAGACTGCGCGTATAGGACCAGTCGTCATTCAGGGGAAACTCCCCCAGCGGATGGATCATGATCTCGATCAATACCCATAAACCTATCAGGAACAGAATATATTTTCTTCCGCTTTGGGAAGGTTGCCGCACCTCTTGCATGATCAGGGGAGAAGTTTCACGTTTAGGCAAGGAAGGTATAGCTTTTTTCAGACTAAATACGTAGATTTGGATAATTCGATAGTCTCACTCTGCCTGATCACCACCACCCGCTCACCTCGCCACCACCTTTTAACTCAATAAACCCTTGTTATGATCCCATCTTCGAATGGCATCACAAAAACGGGAAATTTTGTTCTTCCCGTGGCAGGTATCGT
>Ga0206888_1012_pt1 | contig 64475 bp, 56 predicted proteins | sample Alteio_BWOrgHeat_90_FD_153258 | JGI IMG/M metagenome (GOLD analysis project Ga0206888, IMG submission 153258) | Enriched cells from forest soil in Barre Woods Harvard Forest LTER site, Petersham, Massachusetts, United States - Alteio_BWOrgHeat_Nextera4 ... | reverse complement strand
AGAACATTTTTATGCAAGACCAAAATAGGAATTATAATCAAAAGACCCCGATTATTTGTATAACCATGTGATGCTAAATTATGTTTAACTATTACAAGGCTGTTATCTACGACGTAATTATAAATTTTGAGGGATTGTGTGTTAAGAAAAATACCTATTGTAACAAATAATGTTTTACATTCAAAAAAATCAACAATCAGCATTATATCAAGATTTAATTCTATTAATACACATGCATCTAATTTAATTTCACTAGAAAAAAAAGCCATTTCAGAAGAGTTAAAAAAGGATTCGATAGGAAGTCATTTGTCAACTGCCTGGACTATATTTCAAAAGAATCTTATCTCATTACGAGAAATAGGTATTAATGAAGACTATGTTGTGGCAGAAAAAATTGGAAGACTGCATTGTGTCAAAATACTCGAGAATTTTGATAATGATCTTGGCTTTGGTGCAGATCTTATTGTTAAATTAATTGGATTTTTAAATGCTAGAAATAAAGATTTTCCTTTAGAATATGTTTCTATAGGAAGAGATGATTTAGGAAAAGCAAGAGAATGCATCTCATATTGGGAATATGCTTTAAACGAACTCATTAAAAAAGATAAGATTTCAAATAAAAATATTGTGTTGAATCCTGATATTCCATTTAGTGAAAGAAAAAAAATTGAAATATCAATAAATAATATTAATTCAATGATTTATATGTATTATCATCCCGAATATGTAAATAAATCCTTAGATGAAATCGCAACTAAAGCAAAATGTACACGATGAATGTTCTTATTAACCACATTTAATTCTATAAGATAAAAATGTGACACCTAAGCATAGAAAATAAAATTAATCTTAAGACCTTTTAACGCATATTCCTCACTCGATAAGTATCATTAAAGTTATTTCACAACAGGCGTTAAATTTTCGATATAATGGAGAGAATACTAAACCAAGGATGGTTTATTTCTGAAAAAAATATCTCGGGTATTGTTAATATTGAGTATTTTTTTGCTTTCCCTCTTTTTTATTTTTCTTATCGCTTTGCGTCTATTGCTTCCCTTTGCGTCGCACTACAAACCAGAACTTGCGCAAAATTTAGGCGAGACTATCGGACAACCGGTTTCTATTAAGGGTATGAAGGCATATTGGGAAGGGTGGACGCCTTGGATTACTTTACACGATGTGACAGCAAGGGATTCAAAAACCACTATAAAAAAGATAAAGGCAAGATTAAGTTTAGCGGAAACGCTTTTGCAACGAAAAGCCGTCATTAAAAATATCGAAGTAGATGGCGGGGAGCTTGTCATACAACAATTGCCCGATAAAAGTTATACCATTAATCAAATGAAAATCCCCGTACTAACAGGTGCAGGGCTAACAGGGGGAACCACGCCATCTGTTCTTGTTAATTTCAAAAATATTGATATTTATTTTGTAAGTGAAAAATTCGCTGTTGAATTACATCACGTTAATATGATGATGGACGCTAAAAATTATGAAATGCGTGCAGACAATGTTGAAATTACATCGAAAGACTGGCTCACAAAACCCATTATTGTGAATGGGCAGATAACCATGAAAGGGCAATTGTCTGATACGCTTTCTGGAAATATTTTATTGCATGATATTAACATTCAAGATAAGGATAAATTAATACTAAAAAATTTGAATGGAGAAATTTTATTTTCTTATCCAAATGTGAAATCGAAACTAATAACTGCGACATTATTAGAAGAACCGGTTAATATTCAATTTGAAAATGATGAAATTGAAGTGAATGGAGAATTGAATATTGCTGAATTAATTAAAATACCTGAATTAAAATTTTTGGAAAAAATAGCTGAGGGCCGTACTGATTTTGCTATCAAAGGAAATTTGCAAAAAAATAATTATACATTTGATTCTAGTTTGGAAGGCGTTAATATTTTATTACCCGAGCCTTTGAAAAAAATCGCTTCCGAAAAAAAACCTTTGCATATTTCTGCAAATATAGAAAATACAAGAATGTTAATTAATGCTACTTATCATCAAAAAATGGCGGTATCGATTCTCGCGGAAAATCAAAAAAATAATTGGGATATCACAACCGCCGATATTTCCTTTGGTTCGCCAGTTACCCAATCTTTTAATAAACAAGGTATTTATGTACATGGAAATATTCCTGAATTTAATGTGCTGGAGTGGAAAGATTATTTCTCGGGAAATGGTCCTTCAGAAAAACCGTTTGAAATGAACGTTAATTTTGGGAAGCTTTTGATTGCAGGAATTCCTTTATATCGCACACATATTCAAGCCAAAACTTTAAAAGATAATTGGCTTTTAAAAATAAATGGCGAAACGGCTACGGCCGACATATGGATTCCAAAAAATTTGAAAACGAATAAACTGAAAATGGTTGTTAAAAAAATTTATTTGACATCTAAAACTTTAAAAGATTTAACGGAATCCACCGCGACAAAATTCACGATTGGTTCGAATCAAGTGCCAACGCTCGATCTTTATTTTCAAAAATTTTATTATGACAATGATGATGTCGGCGCTATTCATGTACTGGCAAGAAGAGGTAAGAATGGATTATTAATACAAAAAATTACATTAAAAAGCCCCAATGTTAATTTCATCATGAAAGGAAGTTGGATAGGTAATAAAAGTGTTTTGTGTGGTTGTATCAAGACCACAAATTTCGGGGATTTTTTAAGAGACTGGGAAATTACTAAGAGTTTAGATGGATCGGACGGAACTGTTGCATTTAATTTGCAATGGCTAGGACCGATTTATGCGGTAAATTTGCCAAAATTAAATGGTAACTTAACCGTTTCATTAAGTGATGGCGTCATTTTAGATATTGTTGACAACAAAATGGAGATGGTTGGAAAAATCTTAAATATTGTTTCTGTTGATAGTCTTGAATTTTTGTTATCAAAACCATTTGGCGATATTGCGCCAAAGAAAAAGGGATTCGATTTTGAAGTCGAGAAAGCTGATTTTACTATTCAAAATGGAATTTTAAAAACGAAAGATTTTTATTTATATGGGAGCCTTGCTGAGGTTAATGCGAATGGCAGTATTGGGTTGGTTGCAAGAGATTATAATTTATATGTATCGATTACGCCATTTCTGACGGCATTTTTACCGATGAATCTCTCCCTCGCCGGTGGTCCTGTCATTTATGGTTTTGTATGGTTGGCGGATAAATTAATGAGTGGTATATTAAACGGGTTTTTTAGACAGGATTATCATGTAACTGGTTCTTGGAGTCATCCCATTTATCACAAAATAAAGGATTCAAATTAAAAAATGTGGTAGCGGTATCCAATTATTTAAGGAAGTTTTGATGACAACATTTAAATTTTATAGACTGGGTTTTTTATTATTTTTATTTTCAATGAAAAGTTTTGCAGATTTTAAAAACGAAACAATAAAAGTGCCCGCTCCTTGTTTATTCCGATGTATTTTAGAAGATGGATTTTATATTGGCATTTCTGCGGGTTATGATATTTATGAGATGCGTACCAAGCCTTCGCCTCTAAACGTACTTTTCGATGACACATTCACTTTCGCTAATAATATCAATTTAAATGCAGAAGGGGTGGTGGGGGGCGCTTATTTCGGTTATGGAAGAGATTTTCCTGGTTTTTACCATACTTATTTAGGTATTGAAGCATTTGGGTTTGGGAGCGCTGCGTCAAGTGGATATGAATTAACCTCAAATCATTCTATTTATGAGACCACTTTTCAGGGAAAAAATAATTTTGGCATTAGTATTATCCCCGGCATTAAATTGGTGAAGAGTACATTAATATATGCAAAATTAGGTTATGTTGCTTCAAAAATTAATGTCACTGAAACTTTTATTACGGATGGGTTAGTAGTTGATAATAACAACGAAGTACCAATGGTTTATGGTTGGAACACCGGCATCGGTATCGAAAATGCATTTTTCGACGATTTTAGTATACGTGCTGAATATAACTATCAATGGTTTAATTCTTTCAAGACTGAGGTGGGTACTAAAATTACGCCAAGTAATGGTGAATTTATGTTAGGTTTAAGTTATCGTATTATTTTATAAAAAATGATTTCTCATCAAAACTTCCTTAAACGGTTGGATACCGCTACCATAAATTTAACGAAGTTTTGTTTGGTAGCGTTAAGTTTTAGGTGGAGTTCATTCTCCACCTAAAACTTAAATTTTCTACCGAAGGTACTCATTATTGACTCTCATGTGCACAGTTATTTTTTTTTATTACTTATGATGTTCTCATTTAAGTCGATAATATTGTTTGTTTTAGCGCTAAATGCTGCTGAAATGTATAAATGCAAAACTTTTAAGATGAAAAATATCAATCATTTTAGGGTTAATACTGAGTTAAGTATATGAAGTCAATAAAAAAATATAAAAAAAAGCTTGCTCTTCAAATGACAATCCAATAAAGTAAAGAACTGAACTCTTTGATATGATCCGTGATTAACTTGGACGAGTTACATGGGCAACAAATGTTGGAACTAATTCATTTAAACCGTAAGGAGACGTTATGAGAAAACCGCAACTTTCATTGCTTGCTGTCAGTGTATCGGTAGCATCTATGTTACTCGCATCCACAACCACTTTCGCGCATGGCAATTACAAAGAAAACTACAAGGGTGAAGCAATGCCCTGCCCAGTAGAATTGATATTAAGAGATGGGTTATACATCGGTGTGCAAGCAGGTTATGATGCATATCGTTTAGCTACTGATTTTGACAGCGCAATTGATTTATCTGAAGATGATGGTATTACTGATATCTTCTCAGCTGATCCAAGACTTGCAGCTAACGGTGCTGTAGGTGGTCTCTTTATCGGTTACGGTAAATATTTCCCAGAATTTTATAATGCCTACTTAGGTCTTGAAATTTTCGGAAATTGGAGTGCTGCTCAGACAGATTTCGAAGCAGCTACCGTAAGTGCTGATGGTGTCCACAATCTCTACTCGGCTAGTGTGAAAGCAAAAGATAACTATGGTATCAGCGCTATGCCAGGTATCAAGTTAAACAATGCTTCATTGTTTTACGTAAGACTTGGTTACAACTGGGCAAAAATTGACTATGATGAAACTGCTCGCTTTGATACAACTGATACTGAAGGCGGTCCGTTTAATTTCGACGAAAGCACTAATTCGACCAAAGGTGGCTTCCAATATGGTGTTGGTATCGAATCAACCTTTATGGATGGCTGGAGCTTAAGAGCTGAATACAACCACACCGGTTTTGGTTCAATGAGCACAGACTTTGATGAAGTATCACCATCTGATAATCAATTCATGCTTGGTTTGATCTATCACGTAGTGATGTAATCTTGATTTAAAATGCAATGAACGGGCAGTTAACTGCCCGTTATCTTTTTTATGATTCCCTTCATTTATTTTCAAAACTTCAAAAAGAAAGGTAAAAATGGTGAAAAACATTCGACGTGCATTGTTTGCAATTTTTTTTGCAATAATGATTTTTTTTTCTGTAAAGAATTTTGCAGATTCTGAAACTTCGTGCAAAGTATTAAATGATGGTTATTATTTAGGAATTTCCATAGGATATGATGCTTTTTCAATCGAAGATAAAATGGATCATCCCGAATTATTATCTTATGACCCCACCTTAAATATTAATGGAGTAATGGGTGGTATTTTTGTAGGGTATCGAAAATTTTTCGAACGCTTTTATAACACATATCTTGGTTCAGAATTTTTTATAAATGGAAATAGTGCTAATTCAGATTATCGCTTGATATTCAATGACGATACCTTAACCACCGATGTGAATGTAATTTCAAATTATGGTTTTAGTTTGATGCCGGGGATTAGGATAAATCCATCTAGCATGTTTTATTTAAGACTAGGTTATAACTGGTTAAAAATTGAAGTAGATCAAATTAATACAAATCCCAATTTTTCTGCTCTCGACTTTAATGATTTTAATACTTTACACGGAATAAAATACGGATTAGGGTTGGAAACTGTATTCTTCAAACGCCTTGATTTTCGTTTTGAATACCAATTTTCAAAATATAATTCTATGGAAACACATACCACTGCGGTTATTTCACCTAAAGATCATCAATGGGTAGCGGGGCTGGTTTATCGTATTTCATAATGTAAAACCTGGGTAAAATAATGCTTGTAATTTATTCTAATAATAAATAACAAGACAATTTTTTATCTCTAAAAGCCAATAATTAATCTATTTTTATGAGACAATATTAATATATCGGCCAAGGAAAAATCATGAGCAAACAACGCATTGGTTGGCTTGGAATGACCGCTATTGGTTTTGGCGGGGCTTGTCTTAGTATCTATACCATGTCCTCTTTATTAGTTGGTCAAGGGACAATTACCTTACCTTTAATGGCGTTAGGTTTCCTCATTAGTATTTTTTCAAGTATTGGTTATCTCGAATTGGTTTTAATGTATCCTAAAAAAATTGGCGGCATCACAAACGCCTGCGCAGACATATTTAAACCTTATAATCCCATTTTTTCGAATTTAGCTGGTACGAGTTATTGGTTTGCTTGGCTAACCGCCACCAGTTTTGCCGCACAATATCTTGCGTCGATTGTTCAGCCAATGTTTTTCCCCAGTATTTCTGTTAATTTGCTCGCAACGGGATTAATTATTGCTGTGACAGCCGTATGTTTAATGGGTTTGAGATGTGTCCAATGGGTTATCGTTCCTTTGGCTTTAGCAGTGCTAATAATGGCTGTTGCAACAGTTATCGTCCCAATCGAAGTAGGTCAAGTGAATTGGGCTACCGCGACTAATTTTCAATTGATTCAAACGATCCCAACAGATTTTGGTGCGCTTACTAATATTATGGCATGTCTTTATTTAATTGGTTGGTCAGTGCCTGCTTACGAATGTGTGCTTTGTTATTTAGGGGAAACCGATGCCCCGAAAAAAAATGCAATATATGCTTTATTTATCGCAATGGCAGTTACGGGATTGTTTTTTGTGGTTGCGCCTTTAATTTGGTTAGGAGTGATTGGACCCACGGGACTTTCGAAAGATCTTTCGCAAGAGTTATGGCCCGTATTTGCTCCCATTTTTGGAAGTTTTTCGAAAACGGCAAATGTATTTTTTGTTATTTTTATCATGATACTTTGTATATTTACCCCATTATTAGGTCCACCAAGAACTTTGGCTCAACTTTCTCATGATGGCTTAGTGCCAGAATTTTTTGGGAAAATGACCAAAGCGGGAATTCCAAGAAATGCAACGCTAGTCACTGCCGCAATTGCGATCGGTATCCTTTGGATGGGAACCCCATTATGGATTATTGCCGCGACCAGTTTTCAATATTTGTTATGTATTTCTATGGCAAGTATTGCGGTATGGTTATTGCGAATTCGTGCACCGCAAATGACACGATTATTTCGAGCGCCGACGGTATTTATCTATCTCGGTATTTTTTCAGCAGCGGTATGGATGCTCGCTACCATTTTAGGTTTTCAACAATACGGTTTAACCACGATGATTATCGGTATTGTTTTCGCCTTCATTGGTACGCCATTATATCTGTGGCGTAAAATAACGGATCGCATCGCAGCAAAACTTCCACCATTACCAAGTTCTCTCCATATTAAATTAACCGGTACGATGTTGGCAGTTCTAGCTTTCGACGTGATCGGTTATTTAATTGCCGTCAATAGTTTGAAAGAAAGTGATCCGCATTTAAATATGTTAGAAGATATTTTCGTGATAGTGGCTTTGATCGCCATTACTGTAGGACTCGCGCTGCCGGGTATGATTGTGCATGCTGCTGAAGAAATTAATCGTGCAACAAAGCGTTTAATAAAGACTAATTTGTTTGATTTATCCCAAGCAATGGAAGAACTAGGTGCGGGAAGTTTAAAACAGAAAAAAATTAAATCCGATATTATTCCAATCGAAATTCGATCTAGAGATGAAATAGGAGAAATGGCCTTCAGTTTTAATGAAATGCAAGAAGAAATTCAGAAAACCGCAAATAGTTTCAATGAAGTTCGTCAAAGACTTTATAGTACGTTAGGAGAATTAAAATCACTAAACGAAACCCTAGAAAAACGTGTCAACGAACGGACGCAAGCACTGGATGATAGTAATAAAAAATTGCAAAATGAAATTAATGAACGTATTAAAATGGAAAAAAAGGTTAAAAAAATTCATAACCACCTCGTAGTCGCTGCAAGATATGCGGGAATGGCAGATATCGCAAAAAGCACTTTGCATAACATCGGAAATATTCTGAATAGCATTAATACTTCTGTGACAATGTTGAATCAACACTTAAAAAATTCTGAAATAGATAGTTTGGATCAATTATCCACTTTAATAAAAGAGCATACTGACAATATAGATAATTTTATTTTGCATGATGAAAAGGGACAATTAATTCCTAGTTATATTTGTGCGTTAGCGGATAACTGGCAAAAAGATAAAAAAACGTTTTTTGATGAATTAGATTCTTTGCAAAATAATATTGATCATGTGAGAGATATTATTAACATGCAGCAAGGTTTAAGTCGAGCGGTTGGTATTGCTGAAGAAATTTCTATCGATGAGCTTGTCGATGATGCGTGGGCTTTAAAAAAAGATGAAAATAAAAGCGTTGTGATATCGAAAGAATTAAATCAATCAAAAACTATCATCACTGACCGCGTGAAATTACTGCAAGTAATCGTTAATATTATTAATAATGCGTTTGAAGCATTAGAGAATGCAGCCGTGTCTAACAAGAAACTTAATGTTTCTTTATTGGAAGAATCAGATCATTTTATCATTCAGATTAAAGACAATGGGGTCGGTATCTCCTCCCTGAATCTTAAAAAAATATTTACCTATGGGTTTACCACCAAAAAAACTGGACATGGTTTAGGTTTGCATTCCAGTGTGCTGGAAGTTAAAGAATTAGGTGGGACACTCGAAGTAAAAAGCGAAGGAGAAGGACAGGGTGCCACTTTCATTATCACTTTGCCCTATGTCTATAAAAAAGAAAAACTCCCTGCAGAAGTCGAATAAAGTTCAAAAATCAATATAATGTTGTATAAAATTCTGTCATGCCAGCTTAAAGCATGCTGGCATGACATAGGTCGATTTATTTCAACGGAGAACTGATATATCCCGTCAGCAAATTCTTCAAAGAACTACTCGAACCCCCAAATAATTTCTCCGAAAAAGATTTTTTAATGTGATAAGTAATTTCATAAATATTTGAGGTTTTGCTTTTTTCTAAAAGATAATCATCACTGGTTTTGATTTCATCGACTAAATTAAATTCTATCGCTTGTTTCGCTAACCAATGTTCGCCTGTTGCTACTTTTTCGATGTCTAAATGACTTCGATATTCATGAACGACATTTTTAAATATACGATGAATATCTTCCATTTCTTGATGTAATTTTTCACGGCCTTCTTCGGTATTTTCTCCAAAAACGGTGAGCGTACGTTTAAAATTTCCAGCCGTAATTTGCTCGAAATCAATATTTTTTTCTTTTAACAAACGATTAAAATTTGGTAATTGAAAAATAACACCGATAGAACCCACGATGGCAAAGGGGGCCGCCATAATTTTATTCGCAATGGCAGCCATTAAATATCCGCCACTTGCTGCAACTTTATCGACGCTGACGATCAATGGAATGTGATGATCACGTAATCGCAACAATTGCGCTGCGGCTAGCCCATAAGCGTGCACCATGCCGCCAGGACTTTCTAATCGTAAAAATACTTCATCTGAGGATTTTGCAATGCCTAAAATCGCGGTCACTTCTTCTCGGAGCGCTGTGACTTGCGATGCTTTCATGTCACCATTAAAATTGATAACAAAAACATTAGATTTTTCTTCTTCATCCGTTTTATCCGCTTTTTTGAGGAGAGCTTTTTCTTCTTTTTGAAATTTTTTAAATGCTTTCTTGGACATTGTCACTTCGAGTAATGTTTCTTTCACATCTGAATAACAATCTTTTAAATTTTTAATTGTAATTTTGCCTTGTTTTTTTTCTTTTCCGCGACTCAATAAGGCAATAATTCCTGCCAATAAAATCAAAATCATGATAATGACAATCAAGGCTTTGGCTGTAAAAAAAGAAAGTTGAATGAGTGCATCAAACATGATTAGCTCCGTTAAATAGGTTTAATTAAAATAATAGTTTGTTCAGTGGAATGATCATTAGGTTTTACGGTTTCTGTTAAAGTTTTTATTTCATATTTTTTTGGGATTTCCGTAAATAATAATGAGGCAGAAGGAATGAATTCGTTGGAATGTTTACGCTTAAATAACCAGCTGTACGTACTTGGCGCATATTCGACTGAGCCTAACCAAAGCGGATATGCATTATTTTCTACAATAAATTGTGAATTCCAAAAACGTAAAATAGTAAGTTTATCATCAATAATTTTTGTCAAAACAAGTTCAGGCCTTTCATCAAGATAAATTGGTGATACGAGCGGTAAATGCTCAGCACTTTGCACGGAACTCACACGATATAACACCGTTAACCAATCACGTGGCGGAGGATTTTCCCAGCCATTGGCTAATAAAGTGGATTTAATATTTTCGAGGTTATCTAGCCATTGTACATTAAACACATTAACAGAAAATCCAAAACGATTAACTCGAAATAAAGGAAAATGTTCGCCTTGCTGTGTCCACCACGTATTTTCAGAAATGTGGTAAGTTGGCCATGGAACAATGGTGTAGGCGGATTTTAATTTATTATAGGATATTAAAATGATGGCAGGATAACTAATAAGGAAGGTAAGTAATAAAGTTAAAATAACGCCTTTAGGTTTAACTTCTTTCTCTTTTATTCGATTATAAGAAATAGTGATAAATATTAGAATCGAGGCGCTTAGTAATATTCCCCCAATGATATCGGTCAACCAGTGGACGCCAAAATATAAACGTGATATCGCAATCGTTGATGCTAGAATTCCAACAAACCAATAGATGGGTGTACGCAGTTGAATGCGGAAAATTTTTATCATGAAAAATGCAACGGCAAAATAAAAAGTAAACGCGACGGTGGTATGACCACTTGGAAATGAATAATCACTGTTACTAGTGCTCAGCACACCCCAAGGACGGGGAGATTGCACGGCTTCTTTGAAAAAATGAATACTAAATGTCATGATGATGATTAAAAGTAAAAGATGAATGGCGGTATTGAAATGTTTAGTTCGTATAAACCAACAAAATAATGTCAGCGCCATTGCAAAAATGAGATATTTATCCCCAAGTAAGGTGAAATACAACATGATGTCATCGGTTGAAGGTGTCCGAAAACTTCGAAATAAATGGAACGTTAAATTATTAATAAAAATATCGTTCGGACCGTGGTAATGAATATAACTTGCGAGATAAATAAATAACAAACCGGTTAAAATAAAATAAAAAGAGAGGGTGAGCTGACCATGGGTTTTTCGATAATCATGATGTTTTAAAACACTCGTAATGAGGTAAAAATAACGTGAATTTTTGAGTGAATTCCATACCCAATTGAGAAACTCATCCAATTCCATGCGAATTAAATCGAATATTTTCTTGAGAAGCCAAATACATAGAATAACAAGTAAACCGAGAAGTAAAAGCTTCAGGATAATGCGGCCTGCTAATTCTGACGGTAGCTCGGTCGATGCGGCACCTAAAATAAATCCCGGCAACATATAAGCGGGAGCCCAGAGTATCGCTGATGCGACGTTCGCGATGGTGAATCGTAAAGGCGTCATTCCAAGCATACCCGCGACTAAGGGGACTAAAGCACGGACAGGACCCACAAAACGGCCAATAAAAACGCTCATGCCGCCATATTTATGAAAAAATCTTTCTCCACTGGCTAAAAGTGTGGGATGCTTTCGAAATGGCCAAACATCATGAAGCCTATCTTTAAAATAGTGTCCAAGCCAATAACTGACACCATCTCCGACGATCGCGCCTAAAATAGCCCAAATCAAAATTGACCAAAATGGAATGATGCCTGCACCCACTAAAGCACCAATCGCGGACATCATCACTGATCCCGGCACGATGGTACCAATAATGGCGACGGACTCTAATGCTGAGATAAAAAAGGTTGCTAACCCCGCTAATTCGGGATGACTATTCAACCATTGCAGAATGGGCGTTGCGTAATCAGACATCACATGCATTTTATAATGAATATCCTTGAATTTAATTCCTTTAAGAAATGTTTTCGCCTAACGCTTGTCTGTCCGCGTGGTAAGACGAGCGAACCAGAGGACCGCTGGCGACATTCTTAAATCCTAATTCGGATGCAAAATCACCCAAGTCTTTAAACGCTTGTGGTGAGATATAACGCGCTACAGGAATATGAAATTTGCTGGGTTGTAAATACTGGCCTAATGTTAACATATCAACATCATGTGCACGTAAATCTAATAACGTTTGTTTAATTTCGTCGTCAGTTTCTCCTAATCCCAACATGAGTCCTGACTTTGTCGGAATGTGCGGAAATCTTGCCTTAAATTCTTTGAGTAAAAGTAATGAATGTGCGTAATCGGATCCTGGGCGTGCCGCTTTATATAAACGTGGCACGGTTTCAATATTGTGATTGAAGACATCAGGCAATTCATTCGCGGTTTCGAGAAGTGCGACTTCCATACGGCCGCGATAATCCGGCACTAATACTTCAATGCGAATGGTTGGGTTTTTTTCTCGAATTTTACGAAGACAAGCGGTAAAGTGGCTGGCGCCGCCATCGCGTAAATCATCGCGATCAACAGACGTTATCACCACATAACGCAATTTCATCGCGGCAATCGTATTCGCAAGATTGATGGGTTCATTCGGGTCTAATGGGTCGGGGCGGCCATGTGCGACATCACAAAAACTGCAACGACGCGTACATTTATCGCCCATAATCATGAACGTTGCTGTTCCGTGGCTAAAGCATTCACTCAAGTTGGGGCAAGACGCTTCTTCACACACAGTGACTAATTTATTATCACGCAAAATCTTTTTTAAATCTTGCACAGCCGGCGTCGTGGGGATTCGTATACGAATCCAATCAGGTTTTCGCAATACGTTAGTTGTTGTTTCTATTTTGATGGGGATGCGAGCAAGTTTTTCTTTGCCTCGTTGTTTATTGTTCAATGTTTTTTGTTCCATACCACTTTTCCGCTGAATGTAGAAAATAATTATAACCTAAATGTAATACTAAATATTCTAGCAATTTTGTTTGTACGTCTTTCATGGTAATAGTGTCGTTAATGTCACTCATCTGCGTCATTTTCAGTGTTTGAAAACCACAAGGATGAATGCGAGTAAAAGGTTCGAGATTCATCGCAACATTTAACGCTAAACCATGAAACGATCGGCCACGTCTAATACGCAAACCAATCGAACAAATTTTATCATGTTCCACATATACGCCTGGCGCATCGCATTTGGATTTTGCTTGAATATCCCATGCATTTAGACAATCTATGACTGATTTTTCTAATAAATTTACCATCTGACGTATATTAAATTTTTTTCGTTGTACATCTACCAATGTGTAGGCGACCAGTTGACCAGGTCCGTGAAATGTCACTTGCCCCCCGCGATCAGCTTGAACAACAGGGATATTGCCCGGATTGATAATATGTTCTGCTTTACCGTTCTGACCTTGTGTGAAAATAGGCGGATGTTCGAGAACCCAAATTTCGTCCAGCGTATTCTCATTTCTTTCTTCAGTGAATTGACGCATAGCGCTTAAGGTTTGCGAATAATCTTGCAAATCTAATGTACGAATCATTACGGTATTCATACCCATTACATCTCGTCATAAAGCCATTAAAACATCAGGGCATTTTGTTAAATCGTAGTAAATAGCGTCTAAATTTTCGCGCGATTCAACATATACGGTGATGGAAAGCGCTTTATATTTATTTTCTTTGCTGACTCGCGCTTTAATCGCATGTTCCGATAGTTCCTTGGCATGCCGACGAATGATCAGTGCAACACTTTCTTCAAACTGACTGTCAGCTTTGCCAAATACCTTAATGGTAAATTCAGTGGGAAACACCAAAGCACTTTTGGTGTCATTTGGTGTTTCGTTGTCTTTACCCATTATTTGCTTTTTCGTTAGTTCTAGAAAATATTTTGGAATAACCAAAATGGAAAGCGTCACTCATTCTGCGCCAAAATCCACCTCTTGCATCATCTTCGAGCGCAACTAACGGTGCGGAACTTAATACTTGATTATTAAATACGATATTGACAGTTCCTAACGTTTGACCTTTTACAATAGGTGCTTTGATAGTGCCATTCAATTCTATTTTGGTTTGGGTATTTTTAAATTGTCCTGTCGGGGCGGTGACATATAGATCTTGTTTCACACCAACTGCAACTTCTGTGTTTGTACCCTTCCATACGCGAACTTTTGTGACAGGCGTTGATGCGCTATATACTTTATGTGTTTCAAAAAAGCGGAAACCATAGGTGAGTAATCGTATGGAATCTTCAGTACGTCCTTGATCGTTGGGTGAGCCCATTATCACACTAATGAGACGCATACCATCTTTCATCGCAGATGCCACTAAACAAAAGCCTGCTTCGTTGGTATGGCCTGTTTTTAAGCCGTCGGCAAATTGGTAACGCCATAACAAACGATTACGATTCGGCTGACGAATGCCTTTATAGATAAACCATTTTTCAGAAAATATTTTATATTCATTAGGAAAGTATCTTGCAAGTGCTGCAGCAAGAATTGCCATATCTCGTGCGGTAGAAAAGTGATCTGGATTAGGAAGGCCGGTGCTATCCAGAAAATGGCTATTATTCATGCCAAGCTTTTTGGCCTGATCATTCATGATATTGGTAAAGGCTTCTTCAGTCCCCGCGACATATTCTGCCATCGCAACCGTTGCATCATTCCCAGAGGCGACGATGATACCTTTCATTAAATCACTGACTGGCACTTCATCGCCTGCTTTCACAAACATGCGAGAGCCCGGCGTTTGCCATGCTTTGGTGCTAATGCGGACTTTATCTTCTAAGTGAATAGAACCGCTTTTTAATGCGCTTGAAATAATGTAAAGCGACATGAGTTTGGTTAAGCTCGCGGGTGCCATATGAATATCAGCATCCTTTTCCGCTAATACCTTCCCACTGGCCGCATCAATGAGAATGTAGCCTTTTGCATCTAAATTAGGTGCAGCAGGTGTAATAATGGGTTGTTGTGGTTGCGTTGCGATTGGGATAACACCGTCAGTCGTCGCAAAAACTAATGTTGTTGAAAATAATGCGATGATTAAACTTAAAATTTGCCATAAGTTTATTTTGCGTAGCATGGAAATGCCCCTAAAAAAATAAAATAGTGTCCTTAGAATCTGTCTTTCGCGAATAACCCTCGAGACCAAAAAAATCTGTCATGCCAGCATGCTTTGATGCCACCTTTAAGCATGCTGGCAGGCATCCAGGTAGGCTCTGCTGGATGCCAGCTAAAAGCATGCTGGCATGACAAATAATTATTAAGTGAATAAAAAATAAACAAATCGTTCACTTAAGGGTTTCCGCGATTATTAGCGAAAGTTTACCATAAAAGTATCAGGAAGAAAGAGTTTATTGGAAGAGATTGTTATATTTACGGTTTGATGTACGGATCAATTTTTCAATATAAAAACACATGAGAATGATAAATTTTTAAAATTAGCTTGACACTTAAAAAATTCAATGCATGATATGCACAATCATTATTAAATAAAATTTTATAATGATTCCCTAGATAAGTCCTTTCTGGATTTTGGAAAAAATCACATCTTACACATCAGGAATAGTCCTCCTATATTTGCGGATATAGTATTCATGATGGCGTTCGACTTGAAGTATCTATCATTTATTCAGTGCATCAGCCATCTATACAGGCTGAATGGATATATGTGAAATACGTCACGATGGTGCAGTATTTCCTTGGGGTATATTTATCAATAACTAATTATTATGGAGAATGTTTTATGTTTTTATTTCGAGAAATTGCTATTTTATTTTGTGCTTTAGGATTAGCAACCTCAGTATATGCGACGGAATCTACGCAAAATGCTGGGCAGAATACTAGTAAAGCTACACAAACCGAAGTAATTCCTACAAAAGTCAATGTGAATACTGCGACGATAAAAGATTTAATGCGTCTCAAAGGGTTAAATCGTGCCAAAGCAAAGAATATTCTTACCTATCGTCAAAAACATGGGAGTTTTAAGTCTCTAGATGATTTGAAGTTAGTGAAAGGCTTTAAAAAAATGAAATCGGATCAGCTTAAAATCATTCAAGATCAATTGGTGATTTAAATACCGGGTGTTCCACAATCTCCGTCGTCCCGCGGCTTGGGCTTGTCCGCGGGACGACGGTAATATGAAACTGCAGACGATGTTATCGAGGTTTACTAAGTACTACTTAATGGAATCAGGAATGATCTTTATTTTTAGATGATACCGATGATAAAGTAGTGGCTTTTTAGTAGGATTAAAAAATGATTGTTCCCGTTATATTAGCAGGAGGTTCAGGAAGTCGTTTATGGCCTTTATCTCGTAGTGCATATCCTAAACAACTACTACCCTTAGTTAGCCGTCAAACGATGTTACAAGAGACCGTGCTGCGCGCACTTTCAATACCAAACATTGCACCGCCATTAGTCATTTGTAATCAAGAACATCGATTTTTGGTAGAGGAACAACTTAATGCCATTGGAATATTTGATGCCACAATCATTTTAGAGCATACCGGCAAAAATACCGCGCCTGCGGCTGCGATTGCTGCGTTATATTTGAAAAAAAATATGCATGAAGATCCAACATTGCTCATACTGCCCGCAGATCATGTGATTAAAAGTCTTGAGCGTTTTCAAGAGGCGATTCATGCGGCAATTCAGATTGCGCAACATGGAAAGCTTGTCACATTCGGTATTAAACCTTATTTGCCAGAGACGGGGTATGGATATATCAAAACTTCATCTGATAAAAATAAAGAGGGAGGTTATGAGGTTTTAGAATTTATAGAAAAACCTAATCAAAACACCGCAGTTCAGTTTCTTGAATCTGGACAATATTATTGGAATAGTGGAATGTTTATGTTTCAGGCATCCATATTCATTAAAGAGCTTGAAAAATTTGCACCCGAACTTTTAGCGGCTTGTGAAATTGCTATATTAAGTTTGACAAAAGACTTAAATTTTCATCGTTTAGATAAAAGTGGTTTTGATGCATGTCCTAGTAATTCCATTGATTATGCCGTCATGGAAAAAACAGAGAATGCTGTTTTGGTCCCTTTAAATACGCCATGGAGCGATGTTGGATCTTGGTCTGCCTTATGGGAGGTTCAAGATCCGGATGATAAGGGAAACGTTATTTTTGGCGATGTTATTACCGATCATGTCACGAATTCCTATTTACGCTCAGAAAGTCGTATGTTGGCAGTCGTGGGGGTGGATAACCATATCATTATTGAAACACCCGATGCGGTATTAGTTGCGCATAAAGAAAATACCCAAGCCGTAAAGGATATGGTAAACCATTTGAAGAAGCTACATCGCCCAGAAACGGATCTTCATACCACCGTTTACCGACCATGGGGTAAATATCAAATTGTCGATAAAGGTGAAACGTTCCAAGTGAAACGAATTACAGTGAAACCAGGTGCGCGGTTGTCATTACAAACGCATGTGCATCGTTCGGAGCATTGGATTGTCGTCAATGGTATTGCCAAAGTGACGCGCGGCGAAGAGATTTTTCATATCAAAGCCAATCAATCAACTTACATTCCGCAAGGTATTAAGCATCGATTAGAAAATCCCGGCGAGGATAATCTTGAAATGATTGAAGTTCAATCCGGGGATTATTTGGGTGAGGATGACATTGTTCGCCATGAAGATACTTATGGGCGAATCTCGAGTTAAAAAAAATCGTTTTTAAAAGAATCGCCTTTAGAAAGAATCGTCATCAACTATGTCATGCCAGCATGCTTTAAGCTGGCATCCAAGAGGCTTCGCTACGTGCCCACTGGATGCCTGCCAGCATGCTTAAAGGTGGCATTAAAGCATGCTGGCATGACAACGGAGCATTAAGTTGCTTAATGATTTTAAATTGAATAAGATAAAAATGCTTATTCCTATGATTAAGTCATAAAAGGATTTTTTATGGACACAAGAAATATTATTAAGCTCATGAATAATCAAATTATCAGTGAAGATGAAAAACAAAAAGAAATCAAATCTTCCCTTCGCAATATTAATGACTCAAAAATACTCAACCAAACCTTTCAAAATATGACCCCACTCATGGAAGCAGCGCAACTAGGGGACGTGGTCACAATGAAGGAATTGCTTGCCGCAAAGGCGGAAGTCAATGCGCGACCTGAATCTTGTTTAATGCCAGCCTTACACTGGGCTGCGCATTCTGGGAAAGCGCAATGTGTGGAATTATTAATTGAAGCTAAAGCATACCTTAACGCCATGGATCATGTGAATTTTGGTTTATCACCTTTAAGTCTCGCTGCAGGATTGGTTGCTAAAGCTACCGGTGATTCCAATGCATGTGTGCGCCTTCTTTTAGTCGCTGGCGCTGCAATTAATTCACTTAACCCCAATGAAATTGGTATTCCGGATTTATATGAATCACTTTCAAAATGTAATGAACGAGATGAATTGACTAAGCTTGCTTTTAAACAATTGTTACATTTAAATCAAAAAGAAAAAGAACGTCTCCAAAAAAATGTTTCGGGGAAAAATACGAATAATTGGATTTTAAGCAAAAAAACTTTGTTATCAGAAGAAATCACTCATATTAAAATAGTACTGGGTGAAACGAGCGATGAAACAATGGATGGGCTAGTTTATTCAGATATTAAAAAATCCCTTCTCGAAGAACCCGTTGGGATGAAGTGTTTGATAATGTAAAATCTTTTTTATACTTCAAGCACGTATTATCACCACGGGATACTCTGCGATCGTTTTGTCTTGGGTTATCAAGACAAGATCGTGTAATTTGGCTTGAATGATAAGTAATCGATCGAATGGATCATGATGTATGAGGGGTAAATCAGCAACCCCTAAGCATTCTTCGGGCATGATGGGTAATATTTTAAAATTTTCTGCAGCGGTCGCTTCAAGCAAATTATGAGGAAGTGTAAGACGTCCTAAGCCTTTTTTGATGGCCATTTCCCAAAATGAAACACTACTTACATATAATACGTTAGATTTATCTTTTATAATTTTATATGCTTGTTTACTGATTTTTTCAGGTGTCGTAAACCACCATAAGATGACATGCGTATCAAGCAAATAATGCATTACTTATCATTTCCATAAAAAAGTTTTAATAAATCATCTGGCAAAGGTGCATCAAAATCTTCACTAATCTGCATTAACCCCTTCAATTGACCACCTTTGCGTACTTGTGGTTCTTCCGTATATGGCACGAGACGAACAAGGGGTTTGCCATCGCGCGCTATAATAATTTCATCACCTTTTAGCGCTTGATTGATGAGTTTAGAAAAGCGTGTCTTTGCGTCATATATATTAATTAACATAATCGTATCCTCCTAACACCATTATAGTAGACTAGGCTAGCTTAGTCAATAAGGCCATATTAAGCATTCCTCCTTTAACTATTACTAAGCCACCACTTCTTTTTCTAAGGTAAATCCCGCATGTTGCGCATCATCAAAAAACATCTTGACGGTTTCTAATGAAAATTCTTCTAAATTTTTTCCGACTAAGCTTAATTTTTTTAAAATATCATTCGTCGCCGTAATGATATGACAACCGATATCGTTTGCCTGAAAAATGTTGAGTAATTCTCGTGGGCTTGCCCAAATGAGTTCAAGATGGGGGAAAGGTTGCATCATTTCTATAGATTTTTGCATGATTTCCATCGGATCAAGACCGGTATCTGCGATACGTCCTGCAAAAACAGAAATGCATGCTGAAGGCCCATCTTTCAACATCGAAACGGTTTGTTCTACTTGATCTAACGTCATCAACGCCGTTACATTTTGTTTCACGCCGGCTTTCGCGAGTGCTCGGATTAAATCGTAAGAAGCGAAACCTTTCGTATTCATCACAGGAATTTTCACATAAACATTTTTGCCCCAGCTTGCGATTTCAAGGGCTTGGTGCTGCATTTCTTTAAAATCATCCGAAAAAACTTCGAATGAAATGGGTCTATCTTTAATAATTTGCAAAATGTCATGCGCAAAAGCGACATAATTACGAACGCCTGCTTTTCGCATTAAAGTCGGATTAGTTGTAAAACCTTGAATCAATGGATTGCGATACATCTCCAGCATTCCATTTATATCTGCACCATCTGCAAAAATTTTAATATTTAACTGCTGAATAGATTTCATGAAGAAGACTCCTGATTCAAAGTTTTTAAAATCCACAATGCACATTCAAGAAATGTGGACGCAATAAAATGCGGGGGTGAGGATGGATTTTTTTCGAGGTAATCTCGTCGCAACCAAATAGTGCGACATCCTGCGTGAAGCCCCGCTTCAACATCTTTATAACGATCACCAATCATGAAGCTATTTTTTAAATCAACGTGATAATCGCGCGCTGCATTTAACAATAAACCGGGGCGCGGTTTCCGACATTCGCAGTGATCTTTATCATCGTGATAGCAGACGCGAATATCATGCAATGATAATTTTTTTATGAGGAAATTATTAATATCCTCGACGGTTTTTTGTGAAGTTGTTCCTCTCGCCACATCCGGTTGATTCGTGGCGCCAATTAAAAGAAATCCTTTTTCACGCAATAATTGCAATGCATTCGGCACATCATCTGGAATAGTTACTTCGGAAAGCGAGGATGGAGGGTAGGGCTTGCCATTTTTAACGACAGCATCATTTAATACTCCATCACGATCTAAAAATATGGCTTTTCGTAACACCATTATTTCACCGATTCCCACTTGGTTTGAGCTGCTTTTAATTTGGGATGGGAAACCATTAAATGCCAAATGACCGCTTGAAATGCTTCTGCATGCGGCGTTGTGTTTTCTGGATTTAAAGTAGGAATCACCACACAGGCATCAGCGACTTCTTTCGTAAATCCGCCATCACGACTGACGATACCTAAAATTTTGCTGCCGAGATTTTTGGCATATTGCAGTGCGGAAACTAGATTGGGGCTCACATTTTTTTTAAGACAACCACCGCCGACGGATAAAATAAGTAAACAGTCGTTCATTTTTAACCGACTCGTTTGCAACCATTCCGAAAAAACAGTTGCCCAACCATCATCATTCGTGCGAGCGGTGAGTTCAGAAACATTATCTGTCGGTGCATAGGCTTCAAGTCCGACAATTTTACGAAAATCATTGACCGCATGTGATGCATTCGCCGCACTTCCACCCACGCCTAAAATAAATAATCGACCGCCATTCGATCTTGTTTCGAGCAAAAGTTCGATGCATTTTTCAATGGCATCTTTATCGATTTTTTCAATAATCTGTGTTGCTTCGGTCAAATACTGCTGAATGAATTGCATAAAAAGTCCTTAACTTGCGAGAAAATTTTCGAGTTCTTGAATGCCGGATAAAGATCCAACTTCATAAAAACGTTCTTTGATTTCGAAAGCGGCGAGTTGATTTTGTTTTAACATTTCTTGATACAGCAATGCTAAATCATAAAAAGTATCTTCGGGAATGTGCTGAAACGCTTTTTTATGAAAAATACCTAAACCATAATCAATATGTTGCATGGCGGGGGTGCGATTCACTTTGTCATAAGTTTGAATCTCGCCGTTTTCGAATAACACATTGCTAGAGTCCCATGCATTGAGATTATGAAAGACGGTCATTAACGCCAATTTTTTGTCTGAATTAAAGCTTTTTTCAGCCGCGACATAGTCACAAGGTAAATAAGAATCTCCGTACAACACATAAAAATGATCATGTAGTTTCGGAAGAATTTTTTTAATGGCGCCAGCGGTACCCAATAATTGTGGACCATCAAAAGCATATTCAACAGATAATCCAAATTGATGTCCATCTCCGACAACATCGATAATTTGTTCGCCTAGAAAACCTACACACATGACGACTTCACGAAAATTATTTTTTGCAAGTAATCGCAATTGATGCGCGATAAAAGGTTCGCCATTAATGGCAATAAGTGATTTTGGAATTTTTTCAGTAATAGGGCGAAGGCGGGTTGCAAGCCCACCTGCTAAAATTACCACTGGATAATTCGGTGTTATCATGATTGTGCAATTACCTCTGTACCTGAAAAATCAAATCGAAAACGTATTTCATGTAAACCTGCTTTTCGCATCGCTTGTCGTAACGATATTTTATCTTCTGCATAAAACATTAAAAATCCGCCGCCACCTGCGCCAATGACTTTGCCGCCCAATGCACCATTTTTGCGAGCGAGCGCGTACCAATCATCAATGTCAGTGTTACTCATATTGCGCGAACGTTCTTTTTTATATTGCCAATGCACATTCATGAGATTTGCAAATTCATGCAAATCACCTTTTAATAAGGCGTCTTTGCTTTTTAATCCTAAGTCTTTAATAAAATGCAGATTGTCAGTCATGGATTGATCTTTGGCCTGACTTTTTTGATCTTGTTCTTTTAAAATTTGTGATGCAGATCTTGAATATCCCGTAAAGAATAACAATAAATTATCTTCAAGACTATATAAAATATCTTGGTCAATCGAAAGCGGATACGCTTCGACTTGATCATTGGGCTGGAATCGAAAGCAAGTTAAACCACCAAATGCGGCAATGTATTGATCTTGTTTGCCGATAGGTTCTTTTAAGAGATTTAATTCAATATGACAGGCTTCTTCTGCTAATTCTCTTGGATGGACTAGATTCTTTTTAAGAGTATGTAACCCTTTTAAAAGTGCGGTTGTAAAACTACCTGAAGAACCAAGGCCGGTCCCTGCAGGAATATCCGCCATACTGGTAATTTCGAGATGAGGTGTTTGAAGATTAATATATTTTAATGCTTCACGAACGATGGGGTGTTCAATGTCATCAATCGCTTTTACACGTTCCATTTTAGAATATTTAATAATAATTTCTTGGACGAAGGTTTGATGTAGTGTGATATAAACATATTTATCAATGGCGGCCGCCATTAAAAAACCACCATGATCACGATAATAAGAAGGTAAATCGGTTCCACCTCCGCCAAGGGAAATGCGTAATGGGCTGCGTACAATAATCATAAATTGGATATCCTATAAATTTCTTCCACAATACTTAATGCGGCATGAGCATCATGGATGCTTGCCTTTGGTTTTCGACTATTTTTTATATCTTCTAAAAATTCGTTGAATTCAATTTCAAACGAGTCATCCGGCATGGGATATTCCCACATGAAAGTATCCGGTGGTCCCATTTCTGGACGCATTTCATAAAACGCAATGCGTTCTACACCATAACTTCCGCCTAATCCTGAAATATCAATTTTTCCTTTTTTGCCATAAATTTCAAATGAAAATAAATTTTTCCACTCTGTGCAGCTCGCGTGTAAAAAAGCCATCTGATTTTTTTTCGTTTTTAACATGAGAAAGCTGTTATCGTCCACCGGCATATCCCAATAATAAGTGCTAGCGTGTCCTTGAATATGCGTAAAATCACCTAAAAACCAGCGTGCGAGATCAATTAAATGAATGCCTTGATCGATGAGTTCTCCACCACCCGAAAGGACGGGATTGGCACGCCATTCTTGATCATAACCCAGCCGCCCGCCATGACCGTAACGTGCGCGGATAAACATTAATTCGCCTAATGCATCTTGGTCTACAAGCGATCTTGCTTTACGAAAGGCAGGATGATAACGATGATTAAAACCAACACGAATAAATTTTGCATTTTTTTCTGAGGCTTCGATTAACGGTAAAATTTCTTTTGCCTCTTTTCCCGCGGGTTTTTCAAGTAAAACATGTTTTCCCGATTGTATGGATGCTAAACCCATTTCTGCAAGATCAGCATGCAATGTTGCCACAATGACAATATCAATGTCATCGCGTTTTATCATTTCTTTCCAATCCGTATATGCTTTGCAATCTGTAAAAAGGTTTGCGAGTGCATGCGCTCTTTCAGGCACAATGTCCGCACATGCGACTAATGATGCTTTTCCCAAGGATTTTGCACGTTTTTGTCCAATAAGACCGCATCCGATAATGGCAACATTCATTTATTATTATCCCCCAATTTATCCCCAATCTTGGCCGCGATCTTTTGGTACAATGCGGCGCAATGTATAAATATCCGTACTTTTTAACATATCACTATAATGGGTGAGTGATTTCCAAGGATCCCATGCGGCACTAATCAGTTTTCCGTTGATGCTTTGACTTATCTCACTTGCTAAAAACAAACATAGCTCAGCAGGATTTTCAGTCAAAGGATTAGCTGATTGAAGTTGGTCGAAAGCGGCAGAATACTCTTTTTCACCGACGATTGCTTTTCCGGCTGTTATAATGTCGGTTAAAATTTGCGTGTTCATGACGCCAGGCGCAATGGCATTTACCGTGATTTTATAGGATTTGACTTCCTCTGCCAAGGTTTCCGTAAAACGCACAAGGCCAGTTTTAGCGACAGCGTAGGCTGAGAAGTGAGGGCGACTTCCCGTTGCGCCTCCACCAGATAAGTTGATGATTCTTCCGTTATTTTGAGCGATCATTCGTGGTAAAAGCGCTTTACAAAGCGCGATGGGAGTAATCATATTCACTTGTAACGCATAAAGCCAATGCTCCCAATCATTTTCCCACAGCGGGCCAATGGGTCCGGAAATTGCGGCATTATTGACTAAAATATCAATTTTTTTGGAAGCGAGCGTACGAATGCAATGCGTTAAATCTTTCCCTAAATCTGCTGGGATAATTTCGATAGATTGATTGTCGGATGGATGTATGTCACGAAAATGTTTTAATGCCTCTTCATTACGGGCGATTAAAATAAGATTGGCGCCCGCTTTAAAAAATGTTTCTGCAATGGCAAATCCAAGGCCACGTGATGCACCGGTAATGAGCGCAGTTTTCCCTTTCAAATCAACTTGCATATTGTACCTTTGAATAAATCCACACGTTTTGTTGTAAATATTGGAGTGTGTGGATGATGCTTTCTCGAATAGATTTTGAAGCGGTCCATCCTAAATTTTTAATGCGCTGACAATCGAGAAAAATAAAAGGATTATCGCCCACCCAACCGCGATCGCCACCTGTATAAATCAGTTCAGGTGAAAGTTGTAAGTATTCTGAAATCCATTGGATAGAATCATTCACTTCGCAATATTCATCCGTACCTAAATTAAAAATATTGACTTTATCGTGAGATTTTTCGATCGCATATAACATGGCATTAATACAATCTTCAATATATAAATATGATTTTTTTTGTTTACCGTTTCCGAGGACGGTGAGTTGATTTGGATTTTCTAATAGTTGTTGATAAAAATCATAAACATGTCCATGAGAATAACGTTCACCTAAAATCGACACGAATCTAAAGATATAAGATTGGAAATCGAAACCTTCCGAATAGGCTTGAATCAATCCTTCGGCGGCTAATTTTGACGCGCCATATAACGATGTTTGAACAGGAAAAGGGGCGTCTTCTGGGGTTGGAATGATATTCGATTCACCGTAAATGGAACCGGTGGATGCAAAAGCGATGCGTTTCACCTGATTTATTCGCATCGCTTCTAACACATGATAGGTTGCAATGGTATTTTGTTCTAAATCTTTATGCGGATGATGTGTGCCGAAGCGTACATCTGCATTTGCCGCCAAATGAAATACCATGTCGACATCTCGCAACGATTTATTTAATGCATCGCGATTGAGTAAATCATTTTGTATTAAGGTGAATGTTTTATATTGGCGGGCCATCTCGATAAATTTAAGTGAACCCGTTGAAAAATTATCAAACCCTACGACTTCATGACCCATTGATAAAAGACAGTCAGCTAAATTGCTGCCGATAAATCCTGCGCAACCTGTTATAAAATATCGCAAATGAATTCTCCTTCATTGTTCTGCAGAAACTTGAAATATCCAGTATCGTGAAAGCAAATATCCAGTATTCATCGTGGTCCCAATGGAAATCACAATGCCTAAGTATGGAGATAGATATAAGTGCTCCACAATGATATAGACGATCACTAACGTCACTGCATAATTAAAGAGAAGCATAATGAAATATTTTATCAAATGTTGCAAAATTTTTTTGCCATGACTTTTAAAAGTGAAATATCGATTCGCATTAAAATGAAAGATTACCGATAAAATATAAGCAATCGTAATGGCAATATTATAATTAACCTCGAGTACTTTCCATAGCAGTGAAAATACAGAGAAATACACAATAGCCGATAACGCTCCCACTGTTAAGAACGATGCAATAGAACGTTTATTTGTAAAAATATATTGTAAAGTTTGATTGATCATTTTCATTTTTTCGCAATAAATCGATCCACAATGTACATGGGTCTTTTTTTCACTTCATCATAAATACGGCCGACATATTCTCCCATGAGGCCAAGACATAATAATTGTACCCCAGAAAAAAAAGTGACGACTAAAATTGTGGTAGAAAGTCCCGGTGTTAAATCGATGCCAATGAGTTTTTGTAAAACGTACCATGCACCTAAAAGAAAACTAAAACTTGCAATTAAAGCGCCGACGATAGACATCATTTGTAATGGACGGCTGCTGAAGCTGATTAAACCATTTAAGCCGATTTTTAAAGATCCGGTGAATCGATTGTAATTACCTTTCCCAACCATGCGCGGATCTCGGTCATAATCAACATAAGCTTGTTTAAAACCGACATAAGCCACCAACCCGCGTAAAAATCCATGCGATTCATTTAAACTTCGTAATTCTTCCATGACGCGTCTCGTCATTAATCGAAAATCACCAGTATTTCGAGGGATTTGAACATCAGTCAGTTTATTTATAATTTTATAACCAAAGTACGCAATGCAGCGTTTAATGAAAGTTTCGCCTTGGCGCGAAATACGTCTCGCGTAAACCACCTCATAACCTTCTTTGAGTTTATGATACATTTTTTCGATTAATTCAGGAGGATCTTGTAAATCAACATCGATGACGCCCGATACTTCACCGCGCGCATGTAAAATCCCCGCCATTGTTGCAGAAGGTTGACCAAAACGTCTCGAAAAAATCATGAGTTTAATATTAGGATTGCGTTCTAATTCTTTCAGTATTACTTCCTCCGTACGATCAGGGGAGGGATCTAAACAAAAAATAATTTCATAAGTTAATTTTAATTTTGCGAGAACAGGTTCCATGCGTGCTAAAAACGGTTGAATGCTACGTTCCTCTTTATAAACGGGAACGATAATGGAAAGTTGTATATTGTTATCAATGACATTCATGTGTGTCGGCTCAAATTTAATAAATAAAAAATCTGTCTAAGACCGCTAAAAATACTCCGTCGTCCCGCGACTTGTTCGCGGGATCCAGAGCGACATCGTAGGACTTTCTGGATCCTTCGCGTTACCAAGTCGCGGGACGACGGTTGTTAATAGGGCGGCGAACCTTAAAGTAACCTATCATAAACGAACTTTTTAAATTTTTCTTGAAAAAGTTGCGATGAAAAACGACTTGCGTTTTCAATGCAATTTTCAATTGTTATTTTCTCTGCATTTTTTTCAAATAGATTGATCGCATTCATGATGGCATCTACGGTTTGTGTTTTGAAAAAGACGCCAGTAGGCTTCTCATCTTCGAGTCCGCGAACAGTTTCTGTCGCGCCACCTTTTTGAAACGCAATTACCGGTGTCCCAGTTGCTTGGGCTTCCACTGGTAGTAAACCAAAATCTTCTTCTGCTGCAAAAACAAAAGCTTTTGCTCTTTGCAAATATTCTACCAGTACAGGAGTCGATTGGTACCCTAAAATTTTAATATTGCTGCAAGCGTATTTTTGAATTTTATGAAAATCGGGACCATCGCCAATGATGATTAATTTTTTATCCGGCATGCGTCGAAAACTTTCGGCGATGAGCGGCATTTTTTTATAGGGAACCATGCGTGATGCGGCGAGATAAAAATTTTCTTTTTGGTAATGCGGTTTGAAAAGTGACAAATCAATCGGCGGTGAAATAACGGTTGATTCTCTGCGATAAGTTTTGAAAACGCGATTAGCGATATAGGCGGAATTTGCAACAAAATGATCGACACCATTTGCGGTTCTCGCATCCCACATGCGCATTTTATGTAAAATCCATTTGGCAAAATAACCTTTTATTCCACTTTCTAATCCCGCTTCTTTCAAATATTGATGTTGCATATCCCACGCATAACGCATCGGAGAATGGATATAACAAATATGACATTGTGTCGGAGAGGTAATGATCCCTTTGGCAATGGCATGAGAACTTGAAATGACAAGATCGTACGATGAAACATCTAATTGTTCGATTGCAAGTGGCATTAAAGGTAAATAGGATCGATAATGTTTTTTTGCAAGCGGCAGTTTTTGAATAAAAGTCGTGGATGCTCTTTTATGTTGAATATGACTTCGATCTTCATCCGATAAAAAATCAATGACCGCAAATAAATCGGCTGTTGGAAAGCATTGTATGAGTTCAGCAAGGACTTTTTCAGCCCCAGCGAAAGTAACTAACCAATCAGAAATAATAGCAATTTTCATGAGTTTTGACTAAAATGTTAAAGTTTTACGATCATACCATAAATTCGGATTTATATGCTCCCTAAAGGTTTACTAAAAGAATATTCCAAAACCCTCTCCATGATGATGAGGGGGCTGGATATTTTAGCTATTATCGTAGCGGGGGTTTTTGCATATGCCTGCAAAATAGGCAATTTTTCCTTACCTTTCAACTACTTTCTCGCTTTAGGTGTGGCGGCTCTCGGTACGAGTGTCATTTTTTCATGTTGCCATGTTTATGAATCGGTTCGTGCCCAGAGTTTTTGGCAAACATTTTCTCGTTTAATACAGGCGATGTTTATACTGTTATTTTTCCTTAGTAGTTTAGCTTTTTTCACTAAAACTGGCGAAAGCTTCTCTCGAGGTTGGTTTTTGTTATGGGCTTTTTTTTCGTTTTTTTTATTATTTGTGTTTCGTTTTAGCGTGTTAATTGTTTTACGATTAATGCGCACTCATGGCTTAAATGAAAGACGTGTGATTATTATTGGCGCAGGGAAATTAGGGCAAAAACTTGCGGAAAGTATACAGCATGCATTGTGGACTGGTTTTCGTATTGTCGTTTTTTTCGATGATTTTGCAGATGAAAAAAATTCTCGCATTGCCAATATTCCCGTCGAAAAGATGCCTGTAAATTTAAGTGATTATTTGAAAAACTCCAAAGAAACGATCGATGAAATTTGGTTAGCGCTTCCGTTGAGCGCCGAAGATCGTGTCAAAAATTTATTATTTGAATTACGTCATCATACGTTGTCAATTCGTTTTGTGTTAGATATTTTTGGTCTTGATTTACTGAGTCACTCGATAAGTGAAGTCGCAGGTTTCCCCACATTAAATTTGAATGCGTCCCCTATGATTGGGGTAAATCGTATTGTGAAAGCATTAGAAGATCGAATCCTTGCTTTTTTTATTTTAATTTTCATTAGTCCTATTTTATTATTTATAGCATTAGGCATTAAGTTAACCTCCAAAGGTCCCATTTTATTTAAGCAATTACGTCATGGTTGGGACGGGCGTATTATTAATGTTTATAAATTTCGGACCATGCATGTTCATACAGAAACGACAGGAACAGTTTCGCAAGCAAAACAAAATGATACACGTGTGACGACATTCGGAAAATTTTTGCGTCGCACCAGTTTAGATGAATTACCGCAATTTTTTAATGTGTTGCAGGGTAAAATGTCGATTGTCGGTCCTCGTCCGCATGCGGTTCAGCATAATGAGTTTTATAAAGATTCTATTAAAGCTTATATGCAACGCCACAAAGTCAAACCCGGCATTACGGGTTGGGCGCAAATCAATGGTTGGCGTGGTGAAACCGATCATATTCAAAAAATGGAAAAACGCGTCGAGTATGATTTATTTTATATCGAAAATTGGTCGCTTGGTTTAGATCTCAAAATTATTTTCTTGACTATTTTTCAGGGGTTTTTGCATAAGAATGCGTATTAAAATCTATTCCCCTCTCCCGGAGCGCAGCGAGGGGAGAGGGGTTAGGGGCGAGGGTTTAGAGCAATTCTCACCCGTTATTACCTCTCCCCCTGGTACGGAGCATTTTGTGCGACGGGTGAGGGGACTCAACACATAATACAACGATGGGATTGTGTTTTATCTAACTCCTGAACAAGTTGCCTCATCCCAGCTTTTTTAAAATTATGTAATTTATCAAGATATACCGAATGATCCAGATGAAACCTGACCGGACTATCTTGACAACAAATGGTAATATCTTTTTCAATACGCACTGCTGAAGAAATGTTATCTAATATAGGATGGCTGGAAATAATGAAGGATTCACCAAGCAACTCCGTATCGTAAAATGAAGCCCCATTATCTAACATAAGACTTCGTTTTATTGGGACTTTTTTATTATTGTGAATAATATTTAAAAGTCCATTACAGTACGCTTGCGCATATGAAACCGGCAATTGATACTGTAGATATCCCACGCATTTGGCAAGAAATAAATCGTATTGATCGGGAGACCAAGGTTTATTACGAGTACTTGCAATTTTTGCGGCAACACAAAGATTTTGAACGTTAAAATGCCATCCTTTTTCAATTTTTCTTGGTTTGAAATCTTCTTTAAAATGATGAAAAGCGTTTTCAATTTTTTCTTCATCTTTAGAAGTGACGGCTTCAATTAACTTACTAAAATCGTAAGATTTTTCTTCAACCGAGAAAGGACGAAATCTTTCGTGAATCTGGCCTAAAATTTCTGATTCTTTATCTTTTGTAAAAGGCAGCATCATCTGACACATTTCTACATCATGCCCACCAAAAGCTAATTGAAAAGGCGTGACATTGACAATTGTTCGTCCTGAAAGATCGGTGACGGTATTTTTTTCGAATAACCATTCGGGATGTACTTTTAAAATTTTTTCCGCGAGTTTTTCTTCACCGTGTGCAATGCACTCCCATAGTGTTTTTTTAAAAATGGGATCTTTTGAAAATTCCGAATGAATAGCAAACTCTGTTTTCGTTTCTAAGTCAAAATAAGGAATTAAAACATAGTCACAAAGTGCTTTGGGTAACTGTAAAAATAAATCGTAGTTCGATTGGTAATTTTTATTTTCTGTAATATTTGGAGATTTAAAAAATGTAAGCGCTCCATGTAACATCTATATTTTCCTTGTTTTTATTTATGTAATCTCTTATTAGTCGACTACTTCGGAATTATTTGTTTGATCTAGCTATAATTTCAATTGTACGTCCAGGTAATATCCAAAATCCATCTGCATTTTTATGGCTAAATAATTTGAATTCATCACTGATTTCCGCAAGAAATTGTTTTTTTAAATCTAGATCAGGCAAAATACTCAAATGAGGTAAGTAACTAGACAGCGAATTTTCATAGGCTGCTAAATCCTTCAAAGGTAACTGAAACCAAGGCGATGCTGCGTGAATCACCTCTAATCCTGCCATTTTCGCTAAAATAATACTATCGTCAATATCATAAAAATGATACTGATGTTTATAATTTTCAAAATATTTTTTCCAAGATTCCTTTCGACAAACATTATCAACCGGCATCCAAATCAAATCATTGCAAGGATAGTACATTAACAAGCAATTTCGTTCTGGTTTTAACGCTTGAGCGATTTGAATAAACGCTTTATCAAGAATCGTCCATTGCAAAACGCTAAATGAAACAATAAGATCATATTTATTTTTTTCATTAAGTGATTCTACTGCACCTTGTCGAAATTGAAGTTCTGGCGTTGCATAATGCTCATTCGCAAAATTAATCATCGAAGATGATGGATCTATCCCTTCAATGGATGAGTGAGGGTAAAACTGTTTTAGTTGTGATGTCACAGCACCATCTCCACAACCAATATCCAATATGGTATTAATATCGCTAAAATGGCTTGAATAGTTGTTTAATAGCTGTTGTGCAAGATGAAATTGTAGTATGGCCGTTTGGTGATATTGTTTTCCTTCGAAGTTGCTCATATCTATCATTCCTTTGCATGCTATTATATAATTGTAAACTAATTTTTATCTTATGCTAAACTTCTTGGGAATAAAAGTGTTATGAGATAGATCAAATAAAAATGAAAAAAGATAAACAATTAATAAAAATGTTAGTACAAGAACTAAGCTCAGAAAAGTGGTTGTGACATGCAAATTTTAACAAAATCTATTTCTAAAAATGATTTCAATGATATCGTTGATTTTGATAATCAATATTTAATAAATGTTTTTATCGAATTGGGAATTCCTAAGGAACAACTTCCCCCGTCTTGGACCATCAATGAACTTGATCAAGCAATTTTGAGGGGCGATGTATTAGAATGGATATTTGTCGGTAATGAGTTGGCAGGATATTATTGGTTCGAGTTAAAGCCGGATCATCTTTACATAGCAGGCCTTGCGCTCAAACCGCAATTTCGAGGTATTGGACTGGTTCAATGGATTTTGCATTCAGCAGATGCAAAAGTAAAAGAACAGCAATTAAATTCATGTAAACTTCTTGTTATCCCTCTCAATGGGAGAGCGGTTAATGCATATTTAAAATATGGTTATAAAATTATTGCTTGTAAGTTCGAAAGCTTTTTTGGTCCAGAACATCCGAAAAGTTATCGTTTTATCATGGAAAAAAATTTACTATTGAAAGAATCCGAGGTGGTAATTGATAGTCTCGAAATTGTTTGTACGGATTATGAGTTAATGAGAGATTTGACAGAGAAGGGATATGTAGGAGTCGAGATTATTCGTTCTTATCATAAAAATGATAGAGAAAATAAAATTATATTCAAAAAATATAAATAAAAAAGTTTAATTCAATAAATTAATGGAAAAATTTGCATATTAAATTCCCCTCACCCGCCGTAAAAAGCACGTCGACCTCTCCCACAAGGGGAGAGGTGGGGTGTTCTTCTATGTTTTTTTATTACCTCTCCCACAAGGGAAGAGGTGGGGTGTTCTTCTATGTTTTTTTATTACCTCTCCCCTTGTGGGAGAGGTCGGCGCGCTTTGTGCGACGGGTGAGGGGAGTTGTTACTAACTAAGAGGATGAATACCAATATGTTAAACCACTTTAAAAAATCTTTGCGACATTACGAAACCGATGCTGAAAGTAAGCTTTGGTATTATCTAAGAAATCGCCATTTCCAACATCACAAATTTAGACGTCAGCATGTATTATGTGGTTACATTGTTGATTTTGTTTGTTTACAGAAAAAATTAGTGATTGAACTTGACGGTGGACAACATGCAGAGCAAAAAAAATATGATTTAGTCAGAACGCAAAAACTTGAAGCGAATGGTTTTCAAGTACTGCGTTTTTGGAATAATGAAATATTTGAGAATATAGATGGTGTTTTAGAGAAAATTTATCAGGTGTTAAATACTCCTTAGCCGCTACCACCCCTCACCCGTCGCAAAAAGCGCGCCGACTTCTCCCACAAGGGGAGAGGTTAATCATATCACCTCTCCCCTTGTGGGAGAGGTCGACACGCGCAGCGTGGCGGGTGAGGGGGATGATGGGTGAGGGGATGACGGTGAGGATGGTGTTTGCAACCTCAAACCACCGCCTCAATCAATCCTTTCACCGTCTTCGTCGCCACCTCCCAATTTAATCGCTTTTCATACTCATGAAAAGAAGAAAGCGCAAGCGCTTCGTATTGAGAATAATTCTGCATAAGCATAATAATATATTCAACATAATCCTCAATAGAGGTATTCAATGAAAAACACCGGCCATTCACACCATTTTTTATAATCGTTTCGATGCCTCCGACATTCGAAGATATGCAAGGCAATCCGAACGCATTTGCTTCACAAAATACAATACCGTAGGCTTCTGCGCGCGAAGGGACAAATAAAAAATGAGATTCTGATAAAAGTTTTTTTATTTTCATTAATCCATCTGTGGTTTTTTTGGAAATAACACCATGAAAATAAATATAATTTGGGATGTGTAATCTTTCAGGGGGAGCACATCCTACAATATTTAATTCGACTTGAAATCCCGCGCGATGGATTGCTTTCGCGACACGATAGGCAATTTCTCCACCTTTGCGATCCCAATCTTTTCCGATAAATAATAATTTAATCGATTGTCGAGATCGTAATTTTAAAAATCGCATCACATCATCTTTCGTGTGATCACAATGAAAATTTGCGCCAAACGGAACTACTTTAACTTTTTCTTTTGAAAGCCCATAACATTGAATGGCGACATTTGCCGCCCAATCCGAAGAAAATATCGCAAGTCTCAAACGACCTAGACATTCTTGTGTCATTTCATGTCCCTGTTGGATTGAGCTTTCCGAATGTCTGGTGAATCCCGGATAAAAACGTGATAAACCTGCGTATAATGCATCGGTCCAAAGTATGAGAGGCGTTTTTCCATTGAAATAAGCGATGGGATTTATTTGCGGTGCAATAATCACATCTAGAGGAATTTCAGCAATTTTCCGTTCAAGTTGTAACGAATATTTTTTTGCGGCGACACAATTAAATCTTGGACTTTCACGTTCCCCATAACGAAATTTTTTCCATAATTGTGTCAATCTAAAATTTATCGGAAGTCGTCTTTTCAGTTTGCCAATATACGAAAAATGAATAAATTGTTTTTTTAAACCATTCGCCATAAAAAAAGGAGTGCCGGACCAATTGTCCACATCCTGTGAATCAAAAGTGGTAGCATAACCAATTTTCATTGAATATTGTATTGTCTCAATAAGGGTAAATTAAAAAAAGTTTTCTTAAATGATGGGATAGTTGAAAAATGATCTATCAATCGTTGATACGCTTTTTCGCCTTCCTGCACTAAATTTTCTTTTGGCATATCATAAAATTTTTTCATCATCATGGCGAGCGCTTCAGGATTTTTTGCTTCAATTAAACAGCCAGTATCACCCAACACTTCCGGTATGCCGTTCGTGTTTGTTGCAATAATGGGAACTTTAGCAATCATCGATTCCAGTAAAACGCGACCAAATGCCTCACGTATTGAGGTTAATACAAATACATCGAATGCCTGTAAAAGATAAGGTGCATTGTCAAGATATCCCGTCAAAACGACATCATTTTGTAAATGTAAACTTTCGATTTGATGTTGAATTTTTTCTTTTAAAACGCCGTCGCCCATAATCACTAATTTGGCATTAGGACAATAAGGCTTTGCCAAAGCAAATCCTTTAATTAATGTATGATGATCTTTGGCTTCCGCCAATCTTGCGAGAATTCCAAAAACAAAATCATTGGAAGAGACACCCAGCTCTTTTCTTGCATCTTCACGTGGAATCATCAAAGGAAGCGTTTCTTCCACGTCCATCATATTATATAAAGTAATAATACGTTCTTTCGGAATGAGAAAAGTATCTTTACGAATATCATCTCGCACGGAATTGGAAACACCGGCGAGCGTAATATTTTTACCAGCAAATAATGCAAAAGTTAATTTACGGCGAATCGAACGGAATGTTTTCATATCCGACATCACAAAAAATAAAGCGGGAATCCGACAAATTTTAGAAATAAATAACATCACAAAACTAGGTTTATAACGATGACAAATGACAACTTGAAATTGTTTTTCCCGTTGTAATTTGAGCATCATGCGAAAAGCATGAAATTTAAGACCTCTCGTCGAAGTTTTTGATGAGTTTAAAAAAATGACATTGTCTGTTAAATGTCTTTTGCGAATCTCATCACTTGGCTCGCCTGCGAGATATACTACCGTCACTTCATATTTTTCGGGATCAAAAATTTTTGTATATTGGTTGTTGGCGGCAATAAAACCGTCAACATAGCTGTGGCCAAAGATGAGAATGTTTTTTTTCATGCGAAAAACCTAAACCCTTAAAGAGTGATATTAAAAGCTAACTTACTTAATTTTGCAAAGGAAATATGTTAGTATGCTTACCGTTTTTAATGAAGGATCGACACAAAGGATCGACACATGAAAGTTACTAAAGCCATTTTTCCAGTGGCGGGTCTCGGGACGCGATTTTTGCCGGCAACCAAAGCAAATCCCAAAGAAATGCTACCGATTGTAGATAAGCCTTTGATTCAATATGCAGTTGAGGAAGCTATTTCCGCTGGAATCACCAAGCTTATTTTCGTCACGAGCAGTAGCAAGCGGGCGATTGAGGATCATTTTGATTCAAACTTTGAGCTGGAGGCAAATTTAAGAGAAAGGGGCAAACAGGATTTGTTAGCTGAAGTGCAGCGTATTTTGCCGGCGGGTATTTCATGTGCGTACATTCGTCAACAATCACCTCAAGGGTTGGGACATGCTGTTTTATGTGCCAAACAGTTTATTTCCAACGAGCCTTTTGCGGTCGTTTTAGCAGATGATTTAATTTCAAGTGAAAAAAAATCCTGTTTGAAACAAATGGTCGAAGTCTATGAAGAAACACATTCCAGCGTTATTGCCATCCAAAAAATTCCTCTTTCAGAAACTAAAAACTATGGGGTGGTTGATGTCGATAAGGATGCAATAGTTGCAAACATTCTTAATATTATTGAAAAACCATCTCCCGAAAAAGCACCTTCTAATTTAGGTGTTGTTGGTCGTTATATTTTAACACCAGCGATTTTTTCATTTCTTGAAAATACCAAAATAGGTTCTGGTGGGGAAATTCAATTAACGGATGCCATCGCACAATTATTACGAGAAGAAAAAATTTCTGGACTACAATTTTCTGGTAAACGTTATGATTGCGGTAACAAATTAGGTTATCTTGAAGCGACGATTGCTTATGCATTAAACCATAAGGAATTGGCAGATGATTTTAAAAATTTATTACGAGAATTTGCGGCATGCCTCCGATGATACAAAGCTCGCGCTTTATTTATTTTATTGCAGGGTTTGTTAGTATTTTACTTTCATGTTGGATTTTCCAGCAAACAGAGCTTATTAACTCCGATGGCGTCTGTTACGTAGAAAGCGCTGCACTCATGAATCAAGGGTTGCATCAAGCCATGCATTTGTGTGGCCAAGCAGAGTGGCCTTTTTATTCTATTTTAATTTTTAGTGTGCATGCTATTACAAATTTTTCTTTTGAAAATTCTGCTTATTTTTTAAATGCATTATTGACGTTGATGTCGGTCTTAATTTTTATTCGTATTGTGGATGTCCTACGCCTCAATAAAAAGGGCAACCTTATTCTTTGGCTTGCGGCATTTGTTATTCTGTTCTCTAATATTTTTAATGATGTCCGGCATTATATTGTTCGTGATCATGGATATTTTTCCTTTTATTTATTAGCGATATTATCTTTGTTACAGTTTTTTCGAAACTATAAATGGTATTACGCACTATGGTGGGGTTTTGCGAGCATCATTGCTATGTTATTTCGCATTGAAGGCGCAGTTTTTTTTGTACTAATCCCAATTATTGCATTTTTCGATGTGAAGTATCCTTTTTTGCACCGTCTAAAATCATTTTTACAATTAAACATTTTTTTGATCGTTTCAGTCATTATTCTTAGTGTGATGTTTTTATTTTACTCCGATGAAGCGTTAGGACGTTTGCGTGAAATCAATTCCAATCATGCATTAATGTTTATAGCTGTTTTTCAAGCGAAATCTGCAGTTTTTAAACAATTTCTTTTCAATCGGCATGCCATGGTTGACCCACACATTATTTTATTTTTTACATTGATCATGTGGTACCTTTACAGTGTGGTAAGCAATGTATCATTTATATATATGATCTTAATCATTTATGCATGGTGTAAGCGGTTGTTAAAAGCGCAACCGATGATGCATGTGGTGATGTGGTCTTATTTATCGTTGAATGTCGCCTTGACTGCCTTGTTTTTAGCAGCTCATATGTTTCTTTCCAAGCGTTATTTGGTCGCAGAATCTCTCGTGCTGATGCTGTGGGTACCTTTTGCACTGGCGGCAATCCTCTCGCAATGGCAATCACGAAAATGGATTGTGATAATCGTTGCAACTTTACTGGCATTTTCTTCCATTGGTGGGTTGGTTGAATTTGGTTATTCAAAACGATATATTCGTGACGCAGGGAATTGGTTGCAACAACACGTACCCGCCAATGCAAAACTTTATACGAATGATTTTTTAATAAAATATTACTCGAAGCATTTCGGCAATGATATTTTTGCAAATATTTCAGATGCTAAAATCGATGTAGAAAATTATGATTATATTGCTATTCGGCAAAATAAAAAGAACAAAAAAACACAGCAAATACCTTTAGAACCCATACAAACTTTTCAAAATTCACGTGGAGATCAAGTCATTATATATAGGAGATAGCTTTTGAATATTACAATAATAGGCGCAGGCTATGTCGGTTTAGTTGCTAGTGCCTGTTTTGCGAGTAAAGGACATACTGTTACTTGTGTCGACCATGATGAAGTGAAAATTCATCTTTTACAACAAAATAAAATTCCCATTTATGAATCACATTTGGATTCCCTATTAAAAACATTTCCCGTGCAATTTCAGACTTCTTTGTCTACGTTATCTATAAAACAAGATGTCATCATGATTGCTGTCGGCACGAGAGATGTACTAGATGTTGCATTGGCTATCGGAAATTTTTTAACGGGTGAGTGTGTTATTGTCAATAAATCGACGGTACCTGTCGGCACCACAGAAAAAATTCAAGAAATCATCGCATTGCAACTTAAAAATCGTGGTCTTAATTTTTCTTTTGATGTGGTGAGTAATCCTGAATTTTTGCGCGAAGGACATGCCATTGCCGATTTTCTGCATCCAGATCGCATTATTTTGGGATTGTCTTCTGAAGGCGCAAAGTTAGTCATGCTAGCATTATATGCTTCATTTGTTCATCCCGATAAAATTTATATCATGAATACCAAAGACGCAGAAATGACAAAATATGCAACGAATGCAATGCTTGCTGCCCGAATTTCATTTATCAATGAAATGGCTAATTTATGCGATGAAGTTGGGGTGGATATAGAAAATGTTTGTTTAGGCCTTGGGGCTGATTCTCGAATTGGGAATTTATTTCTGGATCCAGGGTGTGGATATGGCGGATCTTGCTTCCCGAAAGATGTGAAGGCGCTCATCCAAATGGCTGAAAAAAAGGGAGTAGAGCCCTGCGTTTTAAAAGCCATTGAACGAAGAAATGAGATCCAAAAATGTATTTTAGTGAATAAAATTATTCAATATTTTGGTGAAAATCTCTCGGGTTTGACTTTTGGCGTGTGGGGGTTATCTTTCAAACCAGAAACCGATGACATGCGCGAAGCGTCATCTTTGACCCTTTTAAAAAATCTTTTGGACCGAAAAGCAGAAGTGCAAGCTTTTGATCCGATTGCGATGTCAAAGGCAAAGTCTTTTTTACCAAAAGATTGGTTTCAGTCTAAGCGGTTTCATTTGGTGGCAGATCCATATGATGCTTTACAGGCTGCAGATGCGCTTGTGTTGGTCACTGAATGGGAAATTTTTTCTACACTCAATTTTGATAAAATGAAAAACCATATGCGTCGTCATGTGATTTTTGATGGTCGCAATTATTACAATCCCGAACAATGCCGGCGCGCGAATTTTATCTATCATGGGATTGGTCGAGGAACATTAAATTAACGTCAGTTCGATATAAGAAATTTGATAAAAAACATCAAATTTCTTTGTTGATAAACTGACGTGTAGCATGGATCCCGGACAAACAAAAAGCGTTTTCCGGGATAACGACTCTTCTGACATAAGCACGATGTGCTTATGTCGAATTCACGTTAATTAATGCGAATTATAATATTTTTTTATTTACTAACTCCTAAAAATGAATTATATTTGCCCACAAGATAGACCATATTTTTTACTCTTTCAACAAGAGTAAATGATTATTAATTTCCAAAATTTATGGTTTAATGTTAAGATTATTTTAAGTTGGTTAAAAAGTGATACAGGAATGATAAGACAAAGAACCTTAAAAAACGTCATTAAGGCGACAGGAATTACACTACATGGTGGGGAACGCGCAGAATTAACCTTATGTCCCGCGCCACCCGATACAGGGATTGTATTTCAGCGTATTGATATTGATCCTATCGTTGAAATTCCGGCAAGGGCAAGTTATGTGGGCGATACCACGCTTTCGACTTCTTTGATTAAGAATGGCGTCCGCGTTGCGACCGTCGAGCATTTGCTATCCGCATTAGCTGGACTTGGGATTGATAATGCTTACGTTCATGTGACCGCTTCAGAAATTCCTATTATGGATGGCAGTGCTGCTCCTTTCGTATTCTTGGTGCAATCTGCTGGGATTCAAGAGCAAAATGCGCCTAAACGTTTTATTCGTATTAAACACAGGGTTAAAGTTCAAGATGGCGATAAGTGGGCATGTTTTGAGCCATTTGAAGGATTCAAAGTGACTTTCTCCATTGAATTTGATCATCCTGTTTTTAAATCCCATAGCAAAACGGCAACTTTAGACTTCTCTAGCACTTCTTATGTCAAAGAAGTCAGCCGCGCTCGTACTTTTGGATTTAAATCCGACTTCGAACGCTTACGTGCAATGAATTTAGCCCGTGGCGCAAGTCTCGATAATGCCGTTGCAGTTGATGATTTTCGTGTATTAAATGAAGAAGGTTTGCGTTATGAAGATGAGTTTGTTAAACATAAAATCTTGGACGCGATCGGCGATCTTTATTTGTTAGGTTCTAGTTTAATTGGAGCCTTCAACGGCTATAAATCAGGACATGCGTTAAATAATACTTTATTACGCAAATTATTAGAAAGAGAAGAAGCTTGGGAATATGTGACATTTGATGATCCCCGTGAGGCGCCTATTTCTTATCTCAGACCAATTCTTGCATTCGTCGAGTCTTAAAATTCTAAAGAGCCCGGTGAGAATTTCAATCATTACCGGGCTTTTGCTCAAAAGTTGATCCTCCTAAACATTTCCTCTTAAAAAACCCTGATATAATTAGAGTGTATATATACTACATATCGTCTAATGATTGGGGAGACATGATGCAAACCAATCTCAAAAAAATACTCGTTGTTGATGATAATCCAGCAATTCATGATGATTTTAGGAAGATATTTAATAAAAAAAATATCAATGAACTGGATCAAATGGAAGCGGAGCTTTTTGATAAAAAAAACGAGGAAGTGAAAAAAGTAACAAAATATATCATTGATTGCGCTTTCCAAGGACAGGCAGCTTTAGAGTTAGTCAAAAAATCAGTGGAAAATGCAGAACCTTATTCACTTGCATTTATCGACGCACGGATGCCGCCGGGGTGGGATGGTATCCAAACCATCAAAAAAATCTGGGAAGTCGATGCGCATATTCAAGTCGTCATTTGTACCGCTTTTGCCGATTACACATGGCAAGAAATTAGTGATGAATTACAAAATTCAGATAACTTTTTAATTTTAAAAAAACCTTTTGATATTAATGAAATTCGCCAATTAGTCGCAGCACTCACTAAAAAATGGGAACTTCGAGGCGAAGTGCAATATCAATTAGATCATTTAAAAACAGAAGTGGATTCGCGAACCGCCGACCTTGCTTTATCGCTTTCTTTGACCAAAGCCGCATTGGAATCCACGCCAGAAGGAATTGTGGTGATTGGAAATCAAGAGTTAAGTATGTTTAATAATATATTTTTGAAAATGTGGAAACTTTCAAAAGAAGACATGAAGGATAAAAAAGCGAATGATATTTATCAATATATGGCAGATCAAGTTGAAAATTCCGAATTATTTTTGAAATCGATTAAAATGCTCGCCGAGAGCAATGATACTACCAAAATGATGGATATTTGGCAGTTAAAATCAGGAAATATTTATGAATTACATGTGAAACCACAATATTTGAATAAAAAAATTATCGGTTTTGTGCTCAGCTGTCGTGATGTAACACATTCAAAAAAATTAGAAGAACAATTATTATATCAGTCTACTCATGATAGTTTAACAGAATTACCTAATCGCATTTTGTTAAGAGATAGAATTGCTGAAGGCATTCATCATGCGCAATTTAAAAAAAATCATCTCGCTGTTTTGATATTGGATTTGGATAATTTTAAAGAAATTAATGATAAATTTGGACATGATGCGGGAGATGAATTATTAAAACAAATTGGCGGGAGATTAAATGAAGCGACAAGAAAAATTGATACGGTGGTACGTTTAGGTGGTGATGAATTTGTCATTTTATTAACGGAGCTTGCACGAGCAGAGGATGCCATTGTAAAAGCCAAAGAGCTCCTTCAAAAATTTAACCATACATTCCAAATTCTTGATCATACGCTTGTCGTGTCAATCAGTATTGGGATTAGTTATTATCCAGAAGACGGCCTTGACGCCAATACATTATTAAAAAGTGCTGATGCTGCTTTATATCATGCAAAAAAATTGGGGAAAAATACCTTTCAAGTTTACATGTCGGAGTACAATCAACAATTATTACGCCGTGCAGAATTAAATGCGGAATTAATGCAAGCGTTAGGAAAGAATCAATTCATTCTAAATTATCAGCCGATTTTTGATGTTAGCACCAATAAAATTATTGGATTTGAAATATTGCTGCGTTGGCAACATCCATCTCTTGGTATCATTTTTCCAGAAAAATTCATCACGCTTGCAGAAGAAACTGGATTAATTGCACCGATTGGTGAATGGATATTATTGGAAGCATGCAAACAAATTAAATTGTGGCAAGTAGAATATGATGAGACATTGCGGATTGCAGTCAATATTAGTAAATATCAATTTATGCAAAAAAACTTTTTAGAAATGGTAAAAAATGTAATCGCGGAAACAAAAATTTTGCCGAGCGCGTTAGAATTAGAACTAACAGAAAATATCGTATTTGAAACTACTAATGCAACACTTCAAAAATTGGAACAATTAAAAAAATTTGGTGTTCGCTTATCTATTGATGACTTTGGTATGGGAAATTTAAATTTTTCCTATATGAAATGGTTGTCATTCGACAAGATCAAAATCGATAAAAGTTTTATTAATGGTGTTACTAATGATAAATACGATGAAGTTATCGTGGAAGCTATCATTGGAATTACGCAAAAATTAAATATAGAAATATTGGCAGAAGGCGTTGAAACGGAAGATCAATTACAATTTTTAAAAGAACATAAAGTAAATCAAGTACAAGGATATTATTTTAGTCCTCCTGTTAATATTGATGTTTGCGAAGATATGCTCGAACAACAAAAAGTAATTAACGAGAAAATATAATATGAAACTCAGCAATAAAGTATTGATTACATTTAGTGTGATATGGATCATCTTTCTTGGGATAGTCTATATTATTGGTTATCAATATTTTATGAGAAGTTATCTCAATATAGAAAAGTCAGAAATAGAAAAAAATGTTAACCGATATCATCAATATGTGAATGAAATTTTACACGCGCAAGGTGCGCAAGCTGTGGATTGGGGATATTGGAATGATGCCTATGAATATTTGGAAAATAAAAATAAAGATTTTATCGATCATAATATCGATTATTCAACATTGGCGAATTTAAGTATTAATTTAGTTTTGTATGTAAATACGCAAGGAAAAATTATCTATGGTACTGGTGCTGATTATACAAAAGAAGCTCTCGTACCTTACACCAAAGACATTGAGAAATATTTAAGTCCAGACAGCGTATTGGTAAAACATACCGATCCTATCAAAAGTTTTACAGGTTTAGTTAATTTACCTTCGGGTCTTATGCTGATTGCGGCAGCACCAGTGTCTTATTCGTTAAATGGTGTGACAAAACCTATTAACGGCGCCGTAATTGTTGGCAGATATTTTTCACAAGATTTGTTAGATAAAACCGCAAAGGCAATTAGTATTCCACTTTTAATTTATACCGTTAATCACATCAATGGAAATACATCACTTTCATCAATTTTTCAATTCTTGATTGCGAATAATAAAAACTACATCGATCTCGTTAATAGTCAAACAGCGCATGTCTATACGCTTTTTCGAGATATCAATCAAAAGCCGATAGGGATGGTCGAGCTTTTTGTGTCAAGAGATATTTATAACGCGGGAGTTAAAGCGACGAATTATTATTTAACTATTTTTCTAACCTTGGGTTTCATATCAGGTATTTTAATATGGTTTTTATTAAAATCTTTAGTGTTAATTCGATTAGAAGATTTAAATAAAAAAATAATGAAAATTAGTGAAAGCAAAGATTATAGGCATCGCATTGAAGTTTCCTATCATGATGAAATATCATATCTTGCGAAACATTTTAATCATATGATGCAAACCATTCAACATTCGCATGGACAGCTTTCTCATCAAGTGCAATTGTTGCAAGAATCAGAAATGCAACTTGAAAAGTTGAATGCTACATTAAAAGAAGAAATTAATGAGCGTAAACTGGCGGAAGAAAAGATATCCGCATTGCAAAGTAAGCTTTTGCTTGCGGCGCGTCGCGCTGGAATGGCAGATATTGCAAACGGCGTTTTGCATAATGTGGGAAATATTTTAAATAGCGTTGCAACAAGTATTGGAGTCATTCGAGAAAGATCTAGCGATGATAAAATTACAAAAGTCGAAAAAATTGTCGATTTATTACTTCAGCAAAATGATATAGGAAAATTTTTTAGTGAAGATCCCAAAGCAAAAAATATTCCCAATTATCTTTCAATGATTGCAAAATCACTACAAGAAGACAAAAATTTAATTTTAGATGAAATTTTAATTTTAGATAAAAATATTGATGTGATAAAAAATGTAGTAACGAGTCAACAATCTGCAAGTGAATCGATTGGCATTGTTGAGAAAGTGAATCTTGCGAATCTCATTGACGATGCCTTGTCGGTAAATAAATTTATTTATGAAAAATCTGATATTAAAATCATACGCGATTATGATGATAATAAAACTATTTTAATCGATCGCGTGAAATTATTGCATATTATCGTGAATTTTATCAAAAATGGTATTGAGTCAGTACTTTCCAACAATAATAATCATAAAGTCATTATTATACGCACTGAAAATGTTGATGTAGATCATATCATGATACAAGTAGAAGATAATGGTATCGGTATAATACCCGAACATTTAGACAAGATTTTCTCATTTGGTTTTACGACCAAAAAAACAGGACATGGTTTTGGAATGCATACCAGTGCGAATTTTGCGGGTGAGATTAATGGTAGAATATTTGCGGAAAGCAAGGGCTTGAATAAAGGCGCTTTAATGACGTTGATATTACCTATAACACCCGAGAAAAAAACTGCAGATGTATCAAAGACTGAGTTGCCGTCCTCTGTGCCATCTTGAGCGATGACGGATCATCGCTCAGGATATCATTAATTATCCGTTATTTTTTTCAAAATATGTTGTAATTTCTTATCATCAATTTTATCCGCAATTTCACTCACTTTTAATTTAGCATTCGCGCTTAATTTTTTTTGTGCGACACGTGGTTTACGTTTTGGATGAGGGGTATAGGAAGGATGTACTTTGCAACAAATCGCTTTCAAATTTTTTAAATCAGGATAAGCCCGTAATAAAGGCAATAATTGCGGAACATAAAAACGAATACGTGTGAGCCAGAGAGGATTATCCGCGATGACAATGCACTGATTATCAATTAAGTTGACTATTTGGCAATGATCAGCAATATGCGCATCGCTGCCTAAACTTTCTCTTAGATAGGCATTCCATTTTTTTAATTGATTTAATTTGGTTAATAAGGGACCAAGGGTATTGTTGCTTTCATTCATAAACTTTTGAATAGTCATGAAAATATTTTAAAGGGAACATGAGTAGAAATACAGAAAAAGTTAGGTTAGAATCCACAAGCTATAAAAATTCCTACGAGGAGTACTCATGAAGCGTTTATTATTCTTATTCTCTGCATTATTGGTTTCAACATTTGCTTTTGCCGATGCACAAATTTTAATTTCCTCTGTTCCACAGCCTAAAGAAATCATCGTGGCTCCTCATGGCTACGCGTCTTGTCGAATGGTGCCTGCTGGCTTCCAGCATGGCGTTTGGCGCGATCAGCACCGTGTTTGTCAGTATAATGGTGGAAGGGCCAGAGGCACCTGGATTTCAGGTTATTGGACATGCTCAAAATTTAAGCATCATCATTGTGCCTATTGGGCATGGGAACCCAGCCGTTGGGAAGGTCGTCATGCGGAGTTCTATGGACAGCCTGTTCCTCCACCTCCGCCGCATTATGCGCATGGCGGTAAACCCCATTATTATCAATAATTTTCACAGCAGTTCCCGCTAAGAGCGCGGGAACTGCTTCCTTTTATATATGAGCAATCCGAAGTGAATTCGGATTTGCTCACTTAGAGGGGAGAATCGCGATTCTCCCCTCTAAGAACACCCCATCGCGAAAAGTTAGCGTGAACAGCTGTAATTTTCAAATTAAAAAGGGCATTGTTAAAATTTCACTGCCCTTTTATTTCAAGATAACCGTTTGACTTTTATTACAAAGTAGGTAATGCTTCCAGACTATTTTTCCACTTTTAGTCGACATTGGACCTATGCTAAATCGAATTTTTACAAGTGTTTTTGGTAATCGAAATCAACGTGTTTTAAAAAATTTATGGAAGATCGTTGATAAAATTAATGCGTTAGAACCTTCTATTTCTGCACTTTCTGATACGGAACTGAAAGCCAAAACCGAGGAATTTCGAGAACGCTTGAAAAAAGGCGCAACACTCGAAAGTTTATTGCCCGAAGTTTTTGCGGTCGTTCGTGAAGCAGGCAAACGTACACTGAATATGCGGCACTTTGATGTGCAATTATTGGGTGGGATGGTGCTTCATGGTGGTAATATCGCTGAAATGCGCACCGGCGAAGGTAAAACGTTAGTCGAGACGCTCGCCGCTTATCTTAATGCCTTGAGTGGAAAAGGCGTTCACATTATCACAGTTAATGATTACCTTGCAAAACGCGATGCGGAATGGATGAGTCCCATCTATAGTTTTTTAGGATTAACGACAGGCGTCGTGGTTTCCAATATGACACCGCAAGAAAAACAAGCCGCGTATGCATGTGACATTACCTATGGCACAAATAATGAATTTGGTTTTGATTATCTACGCGATAATATGGCGTTTAGTATGGCTGACAAAGTGCAACGTCCCTTGCATTATGCCATCGTGGATGAAGTAGACTCTATCTTAATTGATGAAGCAAGAACCCCGCTCATTATTTCTGGCGCTGCAGAAAATAGCACCGAATTGTATCTCGCGGTGAATAAGCTTATTCCGCAATTAAAAAAACAACTCGAAAAAGATGGGCCAGGGGATTATTCCGTCGATGAAAAATCGAAGCAAGCTTATCTTTCAGAAGAAGGTCATCAACGAGTCGAAGAATTATTCTTAAAATCAGGACTGATTCAAGAAAATGAAAGTTTATATGATGCGAATAATATTATGTTAATGCATCATTTAAATGCGGGATTGCGTGCGCATGCACTTTTCCAGCGTGATATTGATTATATCGTGCAAAATGGCGAAGTGGTGATTGTGGACGAACATACGGGACGCACGATGCCAGGTCGTCGTTGGTCAGACGGTTTGCATCAAGCGGTAGAAGCAAAAGAAGGTGTGCAAATTCGACAAGAAAATCAAACGCTCGCTTCCATTACTTTTCAAAACTACTTTCGTATTTACGAAAAATTGGCAGGGATGACCGGTACTGCTGATACGGAAGCTTACGAATTTCAACAAATTTATGGTTTAGAAGTGGTTGTGTTACCGACCAATATGCCAATGGTACGTAATGATCAACCCGATTTTGTTTTTATGTCAGCGGAAGAAAAATTTAATGCGATTGTTGAAGATATTCAAAAAGTTCGTGTAACGGGACAACCTATTTTGGTTGGGACGACTTCTATCGAAACTTCCGAATATCTTTCGAATCTGTTAAACAAATTGAAAATTCCACATAATGTCTTAAATGCAAAATTCCATGAAAAAGAAGCGCATGTTATTGCGGAAGCAGGGCGTCCTGGTACCGTGACGATTGCAACGAACATGGCAGGAAGGGGTACTGATATCGTGCTCGGTGGAAGTCTGAAAGCCGAACTTAAACAACTAGAAAATCCTTCACCCGAGGAAATAAAAAAACGTACCGAAGATTGGCAAAAAAGACATGATGACGTCATTAAAGCGGGCGGTTTGTATGTATTAGGCACGGAAAGACATGAATCACGCCGTATCGACAATCAATTACGTGGTCGTTCCGGTCGACAAGGCGATCCTGGCAAATCACGTTTTTACCTTTCTCTCGCGGATAATTTGTTACGCATTTTCGGTGGCGATCGCCTTACCAATATTATGAGACGCATTGGAATGGAAAAGGGTGTCGCGCTCGAATCACGCATATTAAGCAACAGTATCGAAAACGCGCAACGCAAAGTAGAAGCCCATAATTTCGATATTCGTAAACAATTATTAGAATACGATGATGTGGCGAACGAACAACGTAAAGTCATTTATCGTCAGCGTGATGAATTATTAACGGCAGATAGTATTGCAGATACGATCGACGCCGTACAAAAACAAGTGATTGATAATGTCATTAATTTTTATATTCCGCCACAAAGTTTAGAAGAACAATGGGATATTCAAGGATTAGAAAAAAAGCTGGCGCAAGATTTCAATGCGTCCCTACCTATTCAAGAATGGTTAGATAAAGAAGAAGGATTGCACGAAGAAAATTTACGCGAGCGCATATTCGATAAAATTAGAACCGCCTATGTGGATAAACAAAAAGATCTCGAGCCAAATGTCATGCGTCAATTCGAAAAAGCGGTCATGTTGCAGACACTTGATAATTTTTGGCGAGAACATTTAGCGGCGATGGATTATTTACGTCAAGGCATTCATTTACGTGGTTATGCGCAAAAAAATCCAAAGCAAGAATATAAACGTGAGTCTTTCGACTTGTTCGTCGCATTACTGGAACGTGTGAACAATGAAGTCATTTCCGTGTTAAGCAAATTTGAAGTACGAAAAGAAGAAGATGTCGCGGAAATGGAAGCAAAACGACGTAATGTTGCAAATTTCAATATGCAGTATGAGCATGCAGCTTTTGCAGCAGATAATCAAGATGAAGAAAATATAGAATCCAACGTGGTTCCCATAGGTGCACGAAATGCACCTAAAGTAGGCCGCAACAACCCATGTCCTTGTGGTTCTGGCAAAAAATTCAAGCAGTGTCATGGTAGTTTGTCCTAATGCATGTTGCGGTAGGGTTGGTATTCAATGAAGCAGGGAAGATTTTAATCGCGAAACGTCCACCGCATAAATTTAAAGGCGGACTTTGGGAATTTCCGGGTGGGAAAGTGGAGGCGGGAGAAACTCCTCTGCAAGCTTTGCAGCGTGAGTTTTTGGAAGAAGTCGGAATTCATGTCATGCTTGCAGATCCATGGATGCAAATATCTTCCCATGTTTTTCTCGATATTTATCAAATAAAAAAATATTCGGGCGAAGCCTTTGGTCGAGAAAACCAAGAGATTTTATGGGTGAATATTGCTGAACTTTCGCAATTTACTTTTCCGGATGAGAATCAGTTGATTATTGATAAATTGAATTCTGTCGAATCTTAATGACGTCGTCCCGCGGCTTGTCCGCGGGATCCAGTGACAGCATCTATGCAGCTCTGGATCCCGCGAATAAATCGCGGGACGACGGGTTATGAGTCACGAATGATCTTCTTCAACTTTTTTCGAAAACTGCAACTTCAACAGCCTGATACATTCTTCATTTAATAATTTTGTACGTTCAGCAGTCGATGCTTCAGTGTAACAACGCAATTCACTGGCATTTCCAGAAGGACGTAAGTGTATAATTTCGCCATTGTCATAATAAATTCTGAGGCCATCTAAAACTTCTGTTTTTTCGACAGAGGCTTTAATTTTAAAAAAATCTTTTTTTCTAATGTTATGCGCCAATTTAGCTAAAAAAGCATGGCTTTGTTCAGATGGAATATCATGAATACTTTGACTTTCGGTGTACAAACGCGTGTGTTTTTGGACTAATTCAGAAATGGTTAGCTTAGATTTTTTGGCGTGTGTAATGATGGTTAATAAGGAAATAAGACTATCACGCGTGGGTAGCGCTTTTAAAATTTTACCTTCCGTATAAAAATCGGTACCAATGAGTACCCCCCCATTTGCTTCATAACCAATAATACGGCCTTTTCCATCATTAATCAGGTTATTTATTTTTTCAATAATATAAGGTGAGCCTATTTTGGTGCGGTAGATTTCTTTAAATTGTCGGATATATTCAACGGAACTATTACTGGTATAAGGCGTGACGACAAAATTTGCCTGTAAAATAAGTGCGGTTAACATTCCAATAATATCACCGCGGAGCCATTGTCCATGTTCATCCGTCAGCATGGGCCGATCACCATCGCCATCGGTTGAAACAATTAAATCGAGTTTGTACTCCTCAATATATTTTTTTGCGATATCTTTTTCATGTTTGGTTAAAGCTTCGGTATCTATAGAATGAAATGTATCCGTTTTTCCAAAAACATATATTGTTGCGCCGAGTTTTTGAAAAATATCGGCAAGCGTTTCTAAAGCGACACTCGAATGCGCATACATTCCAATTTTTAATTTACTTAGTGCATCAGTCGAAAAAAATTGCAAATAGCGTTCGGCATATAAATGATAAGCAAAAGGAACAGTTTCTAGTTGATTATTTGATAATTGTAAAAGCGCATGATTTTCATCAAACAAGGAACGATCAATCGTAATACTCTGTTCCATAATTGCTTTTTCGTCGGATTTTAAAATTTCTCCATCCGCTTTATAAAATTTAATACCATTCATGTTAGAGGGAATGTGACTTCCTGTTACGATTAATCCTGCGGTTTTTTTATGTAAACAATAATTGGCAAGAGCAGGTGTTGGGATTTTTCCTACATTTTCTACTTTTAAACCTTTGCTCTCTATCGCTCCCTGAATCACTTTTAGAATATGATCGGTATTGACTCTTAGATCTCCTGCGATAATGATAGTCTGATCCGGTGTGAGTTTTTTTATATTTTCTAAGTAATGCAAAAAAGCAAGCGTATATACGTAGCATATTTTATCGGTTAAATGACTATTCAGCCCCCGAATACCACTGGTGCCAAATTTTACTTTTGTTTTTTCTGCGAATTCTTGTAACAGAATGGTTTCCAATTTTGTTTTTAACATTGAATTCCCCAATTATTCCTGTGATTGTTGAAATTTACTAATCCCATGTTCTGTTTTGTCCCAGTAGCTTGGATTAAAAAATAATTGATAAAGTGCACGATAGCTTGCAAGGGACATTAAGAGCCAATAGATTGGTGCGGTAATTGCTGATAAAAGTAAAGCATATTTTTTTCTTCTTAAAATTCCTAAAACATTAAGAATGACTACGCCGAGTGTGCCAACAATAAAATTAAACCAGGCAAGATGAATGATATATTCTGGGAATAAATAGGATAAATTGGAAGGAGATGGTAGTAACAAAATAAAAAATATCACCCACAAAATTAAAATACTTAAATTACTGACAATGGTCCCTCCAACAAATAATATAAAACCTATTAAACCTGGCGTGCCAATGGCGCGCCATAGTTGAAAAGGATTTCGCATATGAACGATAAAAGTTTGCATGTAACCTTTTACCCAACGCGTTCTTTGTTTTAACCAATTGAGTAATTGACAATTGGCTTCTTCATAAGTCGTCGAAGGAATAACCCGCGCTGTATATCCCAGTCTTGCAAGGCGAATTCCAATATCCGCATCTTCTGCGACATTGTAAGGATCCCATGCATCGATTTTTTTTAAGATCGATGTTTTAAAATGATTACTGGTACCGCCAAGCGGTATTGGCGTCCGTAAATGTTCTAAGGCAGGTAATAACAAGTCAAACCAATAAGTGTATTCAATGCTAAACATTCGCGTGAGCCAATTTTCATTTGCATTAAAAAAATTTAATCTTCCTTGTACGCAAGCTAAATTTGAATCCTTGTGTTGCATAAAACTGGCGAGAGCAATGTACAATTGATTGGGATCCGGTTTATCTTCTGCATCATATAATGTTAAATATTCGCCCCGCGCAAATTTCAAGCCATAATTACAGGCTTTGGCTTTAGTGCGGGGCTCACCAATCGGAATATAAATCAATTCACAATAAGAAGGTAAACTTAGTGATTTTAATATTTCAATGGTACTTTCGTCATCTTGTTCAATGAGGATTTTTACGTCAAGTTTATGTTTAGGATATTGCAAGTGACGAATGCTACGAAATAAAGTCGCTAACACCATTTTTTTTTCTTTATAAAGCGGGATGAAAATAGTATAAATCGGTAAATCACGTTTAGGTATTTTTAAATTTTCTGATAAATCTGTTTTATGTTTTATAAATAACGCTATCGTTGCTAGACTCACTTTATAAATTAAAATAAAAGATAAAGTAAATGTTAAAATGATATTTACTTTAATAAAAAATTGAATAGGATTTCGATACAAAAAATATAAACATCCAATAAAAAAAACAATCAGTAATATTTTTTGAAAGCGTGAAAAAGTATTTTTAGCACTAAATGTCTTGTTAGAATTGATTAAAGTATTGATAGCGTTGTCTAAATAATTATTACTAAATCTTTTTTGCAAAGTCCATAAAATATCAAATTTAGGCGTACATACAATGTGTGTGTCCGTACCCCAATGAGAATAAATAAATTCAATCGTTTCTAAAGATACATTGCTGGTTGCGATTATATTTTCTTTGACAGGAATACACATTTTTTCGATATAAATATCGTGATCTTTTTCCGTCAATAATGTTAAATCGACGGGATTTTTTATTAAATCGATACATTCCATTCCATAATGTTGCGCAAGGGTTCGATAATAATCAATGGAACGCATGTTGCTAATAGCAAATAAAATATCTCCTAGCTGGCCGCCGTTTTCTGATTGCAATTGTAATGCTTCATCAATATTCTCTTGTGTTGCGAGATTTCGATGAATAAAAAATTGGCCTAATTTCATGTAAATCCTTAAAATTTAAACCAAGGGGCCAAAAAGGCTGAAGTACCTTTCCCTACATTTTTTCCACCGACATCTTGCGACATGCCGACTTGTATTCCAATGCTTTTTGTAAACCAATATACGACGCTCGAACTTAAGGTATACAAATTATAAGGTGCGCCGGAAGGCTTATCAAAGTGGTCGAGACTTAAGGTGTTAAAGCTTTGCATTAAAATCCAAAACGTATCGTCATCGAATTTAACACCACCTTCGAAATTGATTTGTGCGAGATTGCCCGCATTGAATCGTTCCACAATGCCGGTGAGAGAACCAATAAACCATGAAATTGTTTTTTTCTCATTTTGTCCACTGGCGCCAAATAATACAGATTGTCCCATATTTAAGTGACTGTTGGATGCTGGAATATTGAACTGTACCCCTGCGCCTAGTGCATCCACAAAAGCTTGAAACGAAATGACTTTCGAATCACCGGACCACATCAAATAACGCCCGAATAACGAGTTGTCGTAGTCCCCAGTTTGCGTTCCATTGGCATTGGTATGACTTTGGAGGCCTGATGCGTAAAAGCCTACAGTGAGCTTGTCATAGAGCCCATATTCCACGTAATTGGAAAGTTCCCATTTTTTGTAAACGGGTGAGCTTTGTTGATCTCCGCTGCTATTCCAAAACTGGTTACTTTCGTACCTGCGGACGCCAAAAATATCCAATCCTTGGCCTTTTTCTTGCACCCAAGCGCCTGCATAAGAAAGCGCTGGAAAAATGAAATAAAACAACCACAAAAGTAGTACTATTTTGCGCATATTTGGAAAAGTCCTTTTTATCCCAACCAGCATTTTACCATAATTATCTAATTAATCAGTGAGATAGTGATGGATTAAAATAATACAGAAAGTATTGATCTATCCAATAATTAAGCTAAACTTAAGATATATGGTTAATAATTAGTCAATAAACGTTAGTTGGCTAATTTAAAGGCAGGATGTGCTTATGATGTTTCAACCGAAACAAGGGGTGGTGAAAAAAGTTAAAGGAAACGTCAAACTTTCAAATTCGCTCGGCCAAACTTATTCCCTTAAAAAAGGCGATATTTTAAATATTGGCGATACTATTTTAAAAAAAGAAACGTATTCTAATCTAAAAATAAAATTTAGTAACGGAAAAAAAGTGAAGTTGGATCCCCGCAAAAATGTCATTCACCTCGCTGACATTATGTCAAAAGCTTATAAAAATGAATTAACGCACGATATCAGTCATCATTTATATGAGAAAGAGCCGACATATAGTGCTAAACATACTTTTAGTTTGGGTGAAAAATTAATTTTAGGTGTATTACTGTTTGGCTTGATTGTGGGCGGGTTTTTTAATTTTCCTACAGGGTTATTTTGGTTAAATGCCATTTTAGTTACCGTCACGCTAGGAATTTGGGTTTATAAATTTTTATTAAGTACGGTAAGTTTTTCTATACCTTTAAAAAATTATTCGGAGAAATTTTATGTGGATATCGAGGATAATAATTTACCCATTTATACTATTCTCATTCCTTTATATAAAGAAAAAGAGGTGACAATTAGATTTCTTTTGCAGGCATTGGATCAATTAGATTATCCACGCGATAAATTGGATTTAAAACTCATTCTTGAATCGGATGATATAAAAACAAAAGAAATGATTGAAACAATCAATCATCCATTACGATTTCAAATGTTAGTGGTACCCGACGGTACTCCACGTACGAAAGCGAGAGCGTGTAATTATGGATTAGAATTTGCATTAGGCGAACTCATTACTATTTTTGATGCAGAGGATCGGCCCGATCCTGATCAATTAAAAAAAGCCTATTATGATTTTCAACAGCATGAAGACAAGTTGATTTGTTTACAAGCCGCGCTTAATTTTTATAATGCCAATGAAAATACGCTCACTCGTATGTTCACTTTAGAATATACATTTTTATTTGATTTATTATTACCTGCGCTCAATGATTTAAATTTACCAATTCCTTTAGGTGGTACGAGTAATCATTTCAAAACTAAAATGTTACGAAAATTAGGTGGTTGGGATCCTTTTAATGTGACAGAAGATGCGGATTTAGGTATGCGAATTCATAATTGGGGATATCGCGTAGGCACTTTGTACTCCACGACTTATGAAGAAGCCAACTGCCATCTTTTTAATTGGTTTAAACAACGCACGCGTTGGATAAAAGGTTATATGCAAACCTATCTTGTTTATATGCGGAATCCACTCGAATTTATGAAGCAGACTGGTTTACAAGGGTTTATGAGTTTTCAGTTTATTATTGGTGGGACCGTTTTTGCAAATCTTTGTAATATTCTTTTATGGATAGTTTTTATCGCGACTTATGTAGTGCCACATTCTACCGCATTTATGTTTAATGATACGGTGCTGAATATTGCTTTTTATAATTTTATTGCAGGAAATATCATTTTAATTGGAATTCACGTCATGGCAGCCGCGAGACGTAGATTATATCATTTAATCCCGTATGCGTTTTTAACCCCTTTCTATTGGATATTAATGAGTATTGCGAGTTATATCGCACTATATGAATTAATATTCAATCCCTCATATTGGTACAAAACCGAACATGGTATTAGTGAATATTTGAATAAATCGGCAGCGGGTTAATGAAATAATATGCTAAGGTTTTGTGTTTCATCACCACAAAAAACAAACGCAAAAAATATTAGAAAAAATAGACGCGCTCCCATATAAGAGCGCCGCTTTTCAAATTAGGTAATAGGTTTGCAGGTTATGGTTAGCTCATGGGCTGCACGGGTAACCATATTTCCTGAACATCGTGCTTTATATTTATCTTGATCATCAACACCTAAAATTTCTAGATCGACTAGTTTCACATCTTTGTATTTTTCAAAGGTAAAATTACGATCATAGTCTGTCGTTACAATTTCATAACCTATTGGATTACCATTGTAATACACTTGTATTTTCAGGTTATTATTTTCTAATGGAATTTTTTTAATTGGAGATGAATCAGAATATCTAATCGCATAAGTATATTCAGGTTTTGAAGGAGTGGCGCCTTTAATAACTCTAAAAGAAGGATAAAATTCAATTCCGACAATTTGGATGCCGGCAAAGGCGGGGGTTATAGCTAAAAGACAAGAGAGAGCGAGTAGCTTTTTTATCATGTGAGATTCCTCCGTGATAGAAATCTTACTTGTAGGATAAATTCATTATTTCACAGAAAAAAAAAACCGACAATCTTTGGGTTATTCTTAAGCTTTAATGAAACTTTTACCAATTAATTGTCATGCGTAAGAATTTGTCAGTGATGAAATATAACAATAATGCGAAAATCATGATTGTAATTAATGCAGCAAATAATAGATCAATTTGCATTCTTGCGTTTGCACTTAGCATTAAAAAGCCCAATCCTTGACTTGCCCCAACCCATTCACCAATGATTGCACCCATGGGAGCAATCACGGACGCGACCCGTACACCCGATGCAAATTTTTGTGCCGCGGCTGGAATGCGAATATACCAAAAAATTCGCCATTTTTTTCCGTTCATCATTTTTGCAAGTTCTAGCCAATTTTTATCTGTATTTTTTAATCCATCATAAAATGCACTGGTAATAGGAAAAAATATCATGATGATGGTAATCACAATTTTCGAAGTTAAACCAAATCCAAACCACACAACAAAAAGTGGTGCGATAGCAAAAGTCGGCATGGCTTGACTCATAATTAAAATAGGAAGTAACCATACTGCGAGAGGCCGCCAAAATAACATGAAAATCGCAGTTAAAGTGCCAAATAAAATTCCTAATAATAATCCAACACAGGTTTCAAATATGGTTGGAAGTGCTTCTTTAATAATAAGCATATAATGCATTTTAAAAGCGAGTAAGACTTGAAGAGGGCTTGGCAGAATGTAAGGTTGCAGATCGAAAATGACAATAATCATTTGCCATAAAACAATAAAACTTAATATTGTCAAAATAAGTCTTGTAGCCGTTGCGAAATGCATTGTCATTGCGAGCTCAATTCAGATTCGGTTAAAGTTTTCATTATTTCAGAATAATATTTCATGATTTCAGGATTACTGGTATCTCTCGGTGTTTTCGTATGCAATGTTGAAATAATATGCAACGCTTCAGAATTTTTACCTAATATAAAAATTTCATCAGCCATTCTTAAGGCCTCGAGTGGATCATGCGTCACTAAAAACACCGTACGATCTTTTAATAATTCAACGGTTAATGTTTGTAATTCATATCGGGTAATCGCATCTAATTGCGAAAAAGGTTCGTCCAAGAGAACAATGGGTTTTTCTTCTAATAAGGTACGGACTAATGCAACACGTTGCCGCATTCCTCCAGATAATTGGTGAGGATAATGATATTCAATATTTTTTAATCCGGAACGCTCAAATAATTTTTTTACTTTTGAGACCGTGACGCGAGAAATTTCCCCACGTAATTTTGCGCCTAGCATTGCATTATCCATTGCATTCAACCATGGAAGTAAAATGTCTCCTTGGGCAAGATAAGAAATATTATTTTGTAGAGATAAATCATCAATAATTATTTCACCTGAAAAATGTGTATCTTCTTGATCAAAAGGTATAAGACCTGCAATTAATCGCAATAACGTGGTTTTACCAGAACCGCTTTTCCCCAAAAGACAAGTCAGTTTTCCACCTTGAATGGTCAATTCTAATTGATGAAACAAAGTCGTCTTCTGGAAACGAAGCGTCGCATTACGAATATAGATGTTTGGTGAATTTAGCATTATGATAAAATCATCGTGAAATAAACATTATATCAAAATTTATACAGGAGTGAAACATGGACGCCCGAAAGAAAGAAGAAGTGAAAGATGGAGATGTTGTAAAGAGTGACTCTTCTTATTTTGACGTTGATTTAGATGACAATGTAGAAGATGCAACGCATCGTTTGTTTGTTCCTAAAGAAAAATCTTTTTGGGGATTTTTTTCATATTTTTTTAATTGTTTGTCTCGACATCCCGAAGATGATGCATTTCCAGAATCTGAACATTCATTTGCAGAACCTTTAACACCTTCTTTTTTAGAAGTAAAAAAGAAGTGACGCTATGTTCCTAAACGTAAAACGTCATTGACGACCGCTTGAATTAATAACAGGATTAAGGCAATAAATCCCAAGCGGAAAAAAAGTAATTGTACGCCTTCTGAAAGAGGGCGACCGCGAATCAATTCAATGAAATAAAATAATAAATGCCCACCATCTAATCCTGGGATGGGTAGAACATTGATTGCGCCAATAGCAATACTAATAAACGCGAGAAAATTCAAGAATGGGATAAACCCCACATTTAATGCATTTCCAGCGCTTTCAAAAATGGTAATGGGACCGCCCAAACTTTGAAAAGAAACTTTTCCTGTTAACATTTTCCCAATAAAAACAAAATTTAATTGAATAAATTCAGCGGTGTTTTGCCATGCATGCGCAAGGGCTGCTATCGGCGAATACTGAATTTTTCGAATCATTTCATCTGGCCATCGAAAATCTGGAGCGATTCCAACAAATCCTGATTTTTTAGAAAATAAATCTTTTTTAACACCAATGGTAATGGGTAATTGTAGCGTTTTTCCATCGCGTTCAATGCTAAAAATAAAAGTTTCACCCGGATGATGATGGATAATTTTCGCCGCATCAATCCATGTATGAATGGGTTCTTTATTTATTGCGACGATCTTATCATTTTTTTGCATCCCGGCACTAGCTGCAGGAGAATCTGGCATAATTTCTGTAACTACATTCGGAATTTCAGGTTCATATGGCGTAATGCCAAGGCTATCGAGAGGATCAGGTTTTAATGAATCCATTTTCCAATTTTCTAGATTGAGTTGGTAATTCTCTTCTTTTTTGGAATGTAGTGGTTTCGTTTGTAAGGAGATTAATCGATTTTCACCATAAAAATCCATCATACTTAATACGATGTTCATCCAATCATTCGTGGGCTTTTGTTCAATACTGATGATTTCTTCGTTCGGTTTTAATCCTGCCTGGCTTGCAATAGAATGAGGTGCAATTTTGCCGATAACTGGAGCGATAGTATTGAAACCAATAATGAAAATCAGCCAATATAAAATAAAAGCAAAAATAAAATTAGTGAGTGGGCCTGCGGCAACCACGGCAATTTTTTTATAAAGCGGTTGGCGATTGAACGCGACGGGTAAATCGACTTCTGCAACGGGCCCCTCATTTTCATCGAGCATTTTGACATACCCGCCGAGCGGTATCATTGCTAACACATATTCAGTACCTTTCTTATCGTATCTTCGCCACAATGCTTTACCAAAACCGATCGAAAAACGTAAGACCTTGATCCCCATCATTCGTGCCACAATGAAGTGACCAAATTCATGGATACCGACAATTAAAAAAATGGTAATCACCATTCCGATGATTGAGATAATGATATTTAACATTTCATGTCCTGAAAGTTCATACCAACATTTCGCGACTATTTAATCCAATCGATTTCAATTGCTTATTAATTTCAGCAATTTTATTCGAATCATTTAAGGGCCCAATTTGCACTCGATAAAGTTTTTTCGCGCGCTTGAGTTCAGTAATTTTTACAGGAGTCGAGACTAAACCGCTTAATTGTTTTTTTAATTTTTCGGCATAGGCTTTATTTTGGAATGCACCGACTTGTAAATAAATTGCAGCATGTTTTTTAGCAGATTTATTTTTCGAAATAATAATCGTTTCTTTTTTTCGTACGGGGAATTGTTTAGCTTCCGTCGTATTTTTTGCAAAAATAGGGGTGGGTGTTAGATCGAAATCATCTCTACGAGGATCAATGGCCCTGACTTCAACTCGTCCGGTGCCTGTTCCCGTAATACCAAGTTTTTTGGCGGCGGCGTATGATAAATCAATCAAACGATTTCCTACAAAAGGTCCGCGATCGTTGACTTTGACAATAATTTTTTTTCCATTGACCAAATTAGTGACTTCTACATACGTTGGCAGCGGGAGCGATTTATGCGCAGCGGTCATCGCTAACATATCGTAAGGTTCTCCGCTTGACGTATTTCTTTGATGAAATTTTGTGCCATACCAAGAAGCCGTGCCGGTTTCTTTATAATTTTTGCTCGAACCCATGACGTTATATTTTTTGCCAAATACTGCGTAGGGTTTGTTTCCGTATTTGCTCAAAGGCTCAACTTTGGGAACAGCATCTTGTATTTGAGAAACATCCACATTGTATCCGGGAGGGCCATCTGTTTTCGTGGTGGAGCAGCTAGTCAGAAGGGATAAAATAAATACAAAAAAAATGATACACCACGCGCGATGCGGTGGTGGAAAATTTTTATCAAAGAGATGGTGAAAAAATTTCCCTTTTAGGTAAAACATGATCAGTTCTGCTTTTATTGAAATAGTTAATCTTTGGAATCATAACAAACGCCTCGCTGTCATGCCAGTAGGTTTTAGCTAGTGTTCGGTAAATCTAACGCCCCCTTTGAAAAACAGAGGTCTCTACACAACCGTCGTCCCGCGGCTTGTCCGCGGGATCCAGAGCGGCATTGCAGGCTTTCTGGATCCCGCGGACAAGCCGCGGGACGACGAGTTTATTTGACTTGTGTAGAGACCTCTGTTTTTCAAAGAGGGTAAATATCTTAGAGTATCAATTCTAATTGAAATATAAATTAGTTTACCTGTAAAATGTAACCCCTCAATAATAATAAAAATAAAATGGGATTAACCATGCTAATAACTTTAACTCATCCATTGCGTCTTGATATTTCCACTATTTCAGATTTTCTTCCACATTCAAAACTAGAATCAGATTCGATCCTTGAAGAAAAAACTTCAAAAAAAATTTTAAGTTTTCACAAAAAAGAATCGAGCGAAGAGTTTGACGCGATTGAAACAGATTTCACTGCAGAAGAATTGGGAACACTACTCAGTAAAGTTGAGTCATATCGCAATAAAAAAGTGATTCTTGCATTAGGCAAAGCCGGATTCGAATTACCACAATTATATAAAACTGCGCTTGCGAATAATGAAGTAGACCTTGTCGAACTATTATTACAAAAACGTGCGGATCCCAATGAAAAAAACCACTATGGTACGTCATATTTAATTGAAGCTATTAAGGATGATAGAGAAAAATTGGCATTGTTACTTGTACAATACGGAGCTGATCTCACGCAGTGGTCGAAGGATTATCCGCCTGACACACCTTTAATGCTTGCCGCCTGGAAAAAGCAAAGTCGTGTTGTGGATGCCATACTAGAAAAAAAAGTTGATCCAAGCTTTGTGGGTCCGGTAGGACAAACTGCACTTTATGCTGCAATTTATGGGGGTTCTTCAGAAATAGTCAATAAATTGTTGTCGTTTGAAAAAGTGGATGTCAATCAATCTTGTCAAGGCACATCGTTGCTTGCTCACGCAGTGAAAAAAGGTCATTTAGAAATCGTCCAAACTTTATTATCTCGTAAGGCTGATATCGAACTCGGGGAAGAAGAATTAACTCCATTGATCATTGCGTTGCAAGAGGAACAATTAGAAATTGCGGATTTATTAATTGATGCCAAAGCAGATTGCATGAATCCTCTTGTATTAGGATACGCAGCAAGATACTCAAATATTAAATTAATACAGAAAATTTTGGATAAAAAAGTTGATGTTGACACTAGCCCAGAGGATCAAGCAACGCCTCTTATGGTTGCAACATCCAGCGGTCAATTGGAAGTGGTTCGAAAATTTTTGAGCTTAGGTGCAAATCACGGAGCTTCGGAGAAAGAAGATGGATTGACTGCCATGCATCTCGCATCCAGAGAAGGGCATGATGCTATCATTCAATTGCTCATTGCCAAAAATGCAGAGGTTGATAAAGAGTGTAAAAAAGGAAGCCCACTCGTGCTTGCTCTCATCAACAATCATCCGAAAACTCTCGATATACTTTTACAACATGGTGCAAGTATCAATGTAAAAATGCCAACTGGCAAAGACTTGCTAACATTTGCGGCAGAAAAACAATTTGCAGAATGTATTGATGTATTAATGAAATATAAAGCGCCTTTTTCGAAAATCGATCCCTATCGTTTAATGGATCAAGCTTTTCATGAGGGAAATAAAGCAACTTTTAATGCGCTTTTACAACATGATGAAAAAGAAATAAAAAACTATTTGTATGCAAGAAGAAAAACGCCATTAAAAAGAGTAAATTTATCAGAAGTAAAAAAGGGTTCTTCTTATTCGCTTATGTTAAAAAATACCTATAAAGAATGTCAATTAAGAATCGTGCAAAGAGAATGGCGAAAGAAGCATCCAAGTGAAAAAAAAGTAAAATACGAAGAAATATTAAAGGGACCTTTGTCACTTCGTTTTATTCAAGAGCCCATTGGTTTCGCAGCGGAGTCGCATGCCAAAAAAATTAAAGCGGGACAATGGTTAACGCTTGATTTTAAAGAAAAAGAATTTAGCCGAAATTTGTTTAAAGCATTACGTCAAGAACGTATTACCATTAATGAAATGTCGACGGCGGATGCGCTCTATCATTTTAATGATTTAATGCGAGATGAGAAACGCAATACACATCTACGCCAACATGATTTTAGCTTGCCAGGACCTTATTTTCCAACACACATTAGTTATGCGCAACAATATCAATTAGAGAATTTTGCAAACGCCTTATTAAGTTTGCCCCTACATGAGCGATGTTATTTTAGTATTGATTGCTCAAGAATATTTGAAATGATTTTTTTATGTTATGGTTTGGAGATTTATCAGAAAGCAATTCAGGTATCTCAATTTCAAACTTTTTTGACAAAATTTATTGATAAACTGAAAGTTTCAGAATCTGAAAAAAAAGATTTGTTAAAAGATATTGAAACATTAAAAGAAGACGATACTAATAATTTAGCCTCACTTCGATTAAGGGTAGCTGTCTTGAATCATTATCCTGATTTAAAACATTTGGTTTTTGAAGACGCATGGTATAAAGACACACGGATCACTTCGGCCAAATTGATGCTCGCCACTTTTGCGGTAGGGGATCAAAATCCTTATTTTGAAATTTCACCCGATTATGATGAAAATAATCCAAACAGTCCTTTACTTTGCCACATTATTTTAACGACTTCTGCAATGAACGCACTGCAATTAGCGATGCATGGCAATGATTCGACTTTTCCATTTTTTACCGCGGGACAATTTTCGCCTAGACTCATTCGTGAGCTCGATGAGCATCCAGAAAGAGTTGGTTTTCATCGACATGCGAGACCTGTCGAATTTCCGCATCCTGATTTAGAGTCGGCATTAAAAACGCATGGTTATCGCAATGTGCATCCTGCTGCCAACAAAGCGCATGATTTTCCTTTTCATGGCTGGAGAAATGGCGCTTTGACTATTAAGCCAATGATTCGCTATTTAAGAAAATTACATGAATCCGTGAAAGGTTATGATATGTCGAAATACATTTGGTTTTTGACAGATATGGATATGAGCGCAGGATGGTCTGCGCGTAATCGTGCAAAATCAAATTATATTTGGGAAAGAAAATCTTATTGGATCAATCGCATATTAGAAGAGCAAAATGGGAAATTACAGGATTGCAATAATGATGCATTGTTTATTTCGCTTATCGATATGTTACAAAATGAAAATCAATGGATTCAGTTTGTGGGACAAATACCTACGAAACATTTCGAAAATGAAAGTAAGGTAATTCAGTTTATGGAGGCGATCAAAAAAATAATGAAGGAGTATCAAAATCTTCCGGTATTATTTTATATTGTGGCGTATCGATTGCTCGGAGATATGCCGACGATTGATGCAAAAGAAATATTAAAAGAATTAAGTGAGGATCCAAGCTTATTAAGTAAAATGTTTTATTGGGATCGAAATGGTGGTGTTCGTTTTAAATCGACGTTTGATTCTGATATGCATGGTAAAAAGCTAGAATCGTTGCAAATTCCAGATATGATTCGATATTGCCAAAAATATTTAAATTATCATTTTGATAAAAATAGGAGAGTGAAAATAGATTCGAGTCAACCATTTCTAATGTTTGAGTTTGGAAATAAGCTATCCTCTGGTTGAATTAGTATGTGGTCGAAGCGGAAGATTGATTTGCGGGTTCAAGTTGGTGATGCAGTTAAAGTGTTTAAATTATAATTGATACACAAATAACGCCCCCTTTGAAAAGGCTTTGTTGCATGTAGAGGCTTTGTCATCCTGAACGAAGTGAAGGATCAGTTTACTTCCATAATATGGTGATGAATTAAACCGATCCTTCACTTCGTTCAGGATGACCGTATTTATGCAACAACGCCTTTGCAAAGAGGGTTATTAAATCATTGCATTT